>Ga0315535_1001437_pt1 | contig 15912 bp, 17 predicted proteins | sample SalMarSW160220MG_2_FD_203092 | JGI IMG/M metagenome (GOLD analysis project Ga0315535, IMG submission 203092) | Salt marsh sediment microbial communities from the Plum Island Ecosystem LTER, Massachusetts, United States - Salt Marsh Sediment SW1602-20 ...
AATGCGGGGAGTTGTGCCGCAATCTTGTCGTGCAAAATCATTATTATCCTCCAAGATATAGGGCGCAGAGTATTCTGCGCCCTTGAATTGATACCCAATAAACCTAAAGTTTTACGATGTTCTTGAGCTCTTTGGTGCTCTCGATCACCGCCGCAGCTGACTTATCGAGGGCTGCTTTTTCATCAGCGTCCAGATCGTATTCGATGATCTTTTCGATGCCCTTGCGCCCCAGCATGACCGGCACGCCGAAGAAGATGTCATTCAGGCCATATTCACCCTGCATATAGGCAGCGCAAGGAACGACCAGCTTCTTATCCTTCAGGATGGCTTCTGCCATCTGGGCAATTGCCGCGGCAGGCGCATAAAAGGCCGAACCGGTTTTGAGCAAACCCACGATCTCTCCACCGCCCTTGCGGGTACGGTTGACGATTGCTTCCAGCTTGCCGGCTTCAATGTAATCGCGCAGCGGTACGCCAGCAACGTTCGAGTGGCGGGTCAACGGAACCATCGAATCCCCGTGACCACCCAGCACGTAACAATTGATGTTCTCAACGCTGACACCGGTCTCCAAAGCGACAAAGGCGCGCATACGCGCCGAATCGAGGATGCCGGCCTGGCCGATCACGCGCTCCGCTGGCAGTTTGCCAGTTTTCATGGTCAGGTAAGCCATGGTATCCAGCGGGTTGGTCAAGACGATAAATATCGCATTGGGAGAGTACTTGAGCGAACCTTCGACCGCCTTGCCAACGATTTCTGTGTTGGCTGCCAGCAAGTCTTCGCGGCTCATGCCGGGTTTGCGGGGCAGGCCGGCCGTGATAACGACGATGTCCGAATCCTTGGTGTCCTCGTAACCGTTTGAACCGGTGATCTTGACGTCCTTGCCAACGATGGGCATGGCCTCGAACATATCGAGCGCTTTGCCCTGGGGCATCCCTTCAACAATGTCAACCAGCACAATATCGGCGATTTCACGTTCCGCCAACCAGTGAGCCGTTGTGGAGCCAGTCATCCCGGCACCGATAATCGAGATTTTATTGGTCATCTTTCCTCCAAGATATCAATGATAATGCAGGATTCTATCCCATTCTAATACAGCCAGACAGTTCATTTTGTCATAATTTACACGGTTGTATTTGTTACTAATCGAATAAAAAAAGAGACTCCTCTGCGGAAAGCAGCGAAAGTCTCCTTTTTTGCGACTCAAAAACCGAGGTAGGGGTTATCCACCCTGTACCTCCGCAGTTTCACCTTGAGATTCGAGGAAGCGCGTGGCCTGAATGGCTGCTGCTGCTCCCATGCCGGCCGAAGTCACGACCTGGCGGAAATGCGGATCGGCTGCCTCCCCGGCTGCAAACACGCCGGGAACGCTGGTTTCCATCTGCATATTGGTCTTCAGGTAACCGAGTGAATCCATTTCCAACTGGCTCTTAAACATCTGCGTATTCGGGGTGTGACCGATGAAGATGAAGATGCCATCGGTTTCCATAAGACGCTCCTCGCCAGTGTTGACGTCTTTCAGGCGTACCGCTTCGACTTTTTCATCACCGATTACTTCAGTCACGACCGTGTTCCAGATAAATCCAAGTTTTTCATTCGACATGGCACGGTTCTGCAAAATCGCGCCGGCACGCAGTTCTTCTCTGCGGTGGATGATCGTCACCGAACTGGCGTAACGGGTCAGGAACAATCCCTCTTCCAGGGCGCTGTCACCACCGCCGACCACGATCACCTTCTTATCCTTGAAGAACCAGCCGTCGCAGGTGGCGCAATAGGAAACGCCCCGCCCCGTCAGCTCTTTCTCGCCGGGAATGTTCAGGTGATTCGAGCTGGCACCGGTCGTAATGATCAGGGATTCGGCCAGGTATTCAGCATTGTCAGTCTTGACCAGGAAGGGCCGCTTGGACAAATCGACTTCGTGCGCTGTGTCGAATTCCACTTTCGCGCCGAAATGTTCGGCCTGCTTCTGGAACAGTTCGCCCAGTTGACTGCCGCCAACGCCCTCAGGGAAACCGGGATAATTCTCGATGGTGTACGTCAGGGCAGCCTGGCCGCCGAGTTCCATGCCAGTCAGCACGACCGGCTCCAGCTCGGCCCGCGCCGCGTACAGCGCAGCCGAGAATCCGGCCGGCCCGGAACCAAGCACCAAAACCTTGACCGGCGTCTTGTCCCCGCCAGTCGCTGTCCCGGATACACTTGTCAAATTCAATTCAACCATTCAGCCTCCATTTCACCAGAGAGGCACACAACGCAATAATTTTTGCGCAGTGTACGTATTTCTTGATCAGTTTTTAACAATTGCTAACAGGTCGGTGGCGTCCATGATGATATGTTCCACACCATCCAGCTTGATCTCGGTGCCGGTGTATTTCGGAAAAAGCACCTTCTGTCCGACCTTGACATTAATCTCTTCATCGTCGCCGATGGCAATGACATCACCAATCTGGGGCTTTTCCTTCGCCGTTTCAGGCAGCAGCAAGCCGCTGGAGGTCTTGGCTTCCTGTTCGACCGGGCGCACCAACACACGCAAGCCCAGCGGCTGTATCGTTTTACTATCGCTCATCGTTCTTACTCCTTTATTGAAGATTGCATTGCTCTTAAGAGCAAGAGGTCATAAGGGATATGGCCATTTTATCAGATGCAGACGAAGCGAAAAAGTTGCAGGGCGACAGCCAGGAAAAACTACTTATGCACTGCCCGATCCATGATTTCCAGGGCCTCATCCAGCACCTTGAATCCTTCCGCCATTTGTTCCTGATTGATGATGAGCGGTGGAATAATCAACACCGTATGCCAGTGTGTATACAGAAAGACGCCGTGTTCCAGGCAATACTTACGAAGCGCTGTCATCTCTGGTGAAGAGCTGTTCCAGGGAGTCATGGGTTCCCTGGTCTGACGATCCTTGACCAGCTCCAAGATGCCAAACAACCCAATCGAGCGGACCTCCCCGACCGAGGGGTGCGCCTCGCCCAGATCGGTCAGCAAACGCTTCAAAACCGGACCCATGGCCGCTGCGTGCTCGACAATTTGATCCTGTTTCATGACCTGTATGTTGGCAATTGCGGCTGCCAGTGAGACGGGATGTGCCGTATATGTCAGGCCGCCTTCATAGACCTGCTCGTCAAACCTGGCAGCGATTTCCGGCTTCATGGCTACCGCGCCCAGTGGTGCGTAGGCTGAGGTCAAGCCTTTGGCCATGGTCATGATATCCGGCACCACTTTCCAGTGGTCGACTGCAAACCATTTTCCCGTGCGACCAAAACCGCTCATCACCTCATCGGCTATCATGACAATCCCGTACTTATCGCACAGCGCTCTCACGCCCTGCATATAGCCTTCCGGCGGGATCAGGATGCCGTTCGTACCCGTCACACTCTCCATTAAAACTGCCGCAACGGTCTCCGGCCCTTCATACTGGATGATCTCTTCCAGGTGATTGAGGTAATCTCGCGTGAACTCCGCTTCGGAAATGTCCGGGTTTGTTCGGTGAAAGGTCGAACGATAACGATAAGGATCCAGGAAATGCACCACCCCGGGCATCAGCAGCGGCTCCCACATCTGGCGGCGTGGATCCCCGGTGGCGGCCATCGCGCCGGCCGTCGCACCATGGTAGGAGCGGTAGCGGGTCAGAATTTTGGGTCTACCCGTGTAAGCACGTGCCAGTTTGATGGCGTTCTCATTGGCATCCGCACCGCCCAGTGTGAACAATACCTTGGTCAACTGCCCGCCGGGAGAAATCTCAGCCACCAGCTTGCTGGCCAGCGCACGGACCCTGGTCGTCATCCCTGGCGCGGCGTAAGGCAACTGGCGCGCTTGCGCGACCATGGCTTCGATCACCCGCTCATCCCCGTGGCCGATGTTGACACACATGGTCATCGAGTTGAGATCAAGATAACGCTTGCCATCGATGTCCCAAAAATACACCCCTTTGGCACGCTGCACTGGGATAGGATTCACTTTTCCCTGGGCCGACCAGGTCCAGAAAACATGTTCTTTCGAGGTGGATAGGATTTGGTCATCAGGCAGATCAAACATGGAAGCCTCAAGGGGTGGGATTAATGGACGAAGGGAACAAAGCTGTGACTTGTGCCTTCGCTCTTATTATTTCTTTTCAAACCGCATTATAATACTCCGCCTGCCAAACTGTGAAAGGAAACACATGCCCAGACCATTCCCCTACCGCCGTCTGATCGTGGTCGGCGTGACCGGTTCGGGTAAATCCACGCTGGCCGAGCGGCTGGCTGAGAAACTCCGGCTGGATTATGTCGAATTGGACGCCCTGTTCTGGCTGCCAAATTGGGTCGGCACCCCGGACGAAGAATTCGCTGCAAAAGTGGATGCGGCCACGCGCGGGGAGCGTTGGGTGGTCGCCGGCAATTACAGCCGCGTACGCTCAATCATGTGGCCCCGCGCGCAGGCTATCATCTGGATCGACTACCCGCTCGCAACGGTATTCTGGCAGTTGCTCAAGCGTACCATCCGCCGAACATGGAAGCGTGAGCTGCTGTGGAATACGAATACCGAGCGCTTTCTTCCACATCTCAAACTCTGGTCGGACGAGTCGCTCTTCAGATGGTTGTTTAAAACCTATTGGAGACGGAAGCGTGAGTATCCACAGTTGTTCGCCATGCCGGAAAATGAGCACTTAACGATTTTGCATTTCAGCTCACCGGATGAGACCGATGCCTGGCTTGCAGGATTGTAATCTGCATCTCAGAAATGAAAGGTACAACGGGGTCGTTTAATCATATAATCGATTTGGAAAGAAGAACGGGTTGAACATCACACTTCTTCGCACACCCCTTCTTTCCACAATTTGAGAGCCCGTTTTTATACCCCACATCGAAGCCTGAACGGGCAAAGGTCACCATACATCCCAGCAGCCCATCATAGCCAGTGGTGACCAAGCCGGGGCAGAGGATTATTTCTCATTTTTGCCCGCCCCCACCAAACTTGACTCTTTCGTCACAGATTACTAAATAGCCGGGTCAAGTGACAAGCCCCCTTCTGAGGAAGGGGGCTTTTGTTTGAATGTCTCTTTATGGATCATTCCCCGCCACGTCGCAACCAGGCCACCAGTTGCGTGATCCCCAAGGCTGCCACCAAGACCAGCAAGACTGCCCACTCGAAAGTAAGTTGAAATTGAACCAGCATGGCTGCGGTACCAATAAAAACTCCCAACGTTGCAATGATGGTCAAGCGGGCCAGATGCGCTCTTTCGAGAGTGCTCACCTCATCCGAGGGGGCAGCGAAGCGCAAACGGCGGGTGAATTCGGTCAGATCCCAAGTCAACAAACCGCCCAAGGTGCCCACGATCATCCATCCCATTGGCAGCCCCAGCCACAATCCACCAGCGCCGGCAATCACGCTGACGACCAGGCCCAGGGCTGAAAACCAGGTCCAGTGACGCCATTGGCTCACCACCCACAGCAAGCCAAAGCCCCCCAATGCTTGCGCGATCATCACATATCCACCCTCAAAGAAACTCAAAGTCAATGCTCCAATGCCCAGGACGAGGCTTCCGAACAAGGCTATGCGGCTCATAGAATGCCTCCCACTGCGCGCATCCAGGCAGGTGGTCTCCCCAAATGACCCTGAACCACCTTGTCGAAGGGCTTGGACACATCCCAGTTCAATAATTGAATACCGGCACGTTGTAAACGCTGCAGGAGCAGGTCACGTTCCATGCGGACGATGCGGGCAGCCAATGCGCTATTTTTGTCCATCGGTAAACCCGAAAGTTCGAAAGCCACCGGATCCGGGCTGATCACCAGCACTTGATAACCCCGCGCGCGAAGTTGGATCAGCATATCCAGATCATCCTCGTGCAGAGGGCTGACCAGAACCACCTGTGAGTGGGCCGGGAACATTTGGGTAGGAATGTAACTAAGATCAGAGAAGATCTGGCTTCCACCTGTCTCGGCATGTGCCAATGCCTGCAGAATGCGCTCGCGTTGGAGCTTGCCATAACCGGGCAGCGTCCACTGCAAGAACTGGCCGTACTGGAGCAGGCTCACGCGGTTGCCCTGTGCCAGGAAGGCATCGGCCAAGGCCGCGGTTGCGGTCACCGAATGTTCGAAAAGGGATTGACCATTGCCGAAGAGGTTGGTGCGGATGCGCCCGTCCAGGACAATACCGACATCGGCCACGCGTTCCTGTTCAAATTCGTTCGAAAACAAAGCTGTGGAGTGATGTGCCGAGGCACGCCAATTGATCCAGCGTGGGGAATCACCAGTCTGGTATTCCCGTACGCCGAAGAATTCTACGCCGGGACCACCCATCCGCGCTGGAATACTTCCAGAATAGACACGTGTCCGCCGCGGACGAATGGCTATATGCCGCAGGCGTATCACTGGTGGGAGAATAAACAACTGCCCGGGCGTGGAAATAGTCTGTTCGCGACCGACCAGACCCAGGTGGTCACTTGAGACGACATGGATCGAGGGAAAGGAGTAATAGCCGCGCGGGCCGCTGACTTTGTAGGTCCAGCTTGCAATTTTTCCTTTTGGCAGGCGCAGCAGGTGACGCGCGGAACCGTCCTGAATTTTCAATTGCGGCGACAGATTGTCTTCGATCAATACTTCTTCCAGTGAGCGACCGACATTGGTTATTTTGATCGTCACAGCGACCGGTTCGTCCGGTCCGATGCGCTCGGCGTCGAGCGTACGCTCAACTTTCAGTTCGATCTCGTGCGGAGCGCGCAACAGACCGCCTAATAAGTAGAGCACCAGGGGGAGGGACAAAGCCAGCAGCTCCCCTCGCAACATAATCAGCCCGGACAAGATCAGTCCGTAAATCAGCAACCCCAACAGGAGCGAACGCCGCATGCGCTAATCCACGACCGGAACAGGGACCTTGGCGAAGACATCATTAATGACATCTTCATTGACCTTGCGTGCCATCCAGTATTCAGGCTGCAGTATCAGGCGATGGCCCAAGACCGGCATGGCAAAGTGCTTGACGTCATCCGGGATGATAAACTCGCGACCATCAATCGCAGCGCGCGCACGTGCCATTTTTAAAAAGGCAAGCGATCCACGCGGGCTGGCGCCAACCGCTACACGGCGGTCGAGTCGCGTTTCATGCACCACCCGACTAATGTAATCCTCCAAATCAGCATGAACGTGCACACCCTCAACAACCTGCCGCATTTCCAGCAATTGTTCAGCATTGGTGATCTGCCGCAACTCGACTTCATCCTGTTTGCGCTCTCGGCGGCGGCGCAGGATTTCTTTTTCCTCGTCGACACTCGGGTAGCCAACCGCCAGCTTGATCATAAAGCGATCCAGTTGTGCCTCGGGCAGCGGGAAGGTGCCCTCGTATTCAATCGGATTTTGGGTTGCCAACACCAGGAAAGGGTCTGGAAGGCGCATACTCTCGCCTTCCAGGGTCACCTGCCCCTCCTGCATGGCCTCCAGTAAAGCGGATTGCGTCTTGGGCGAGGCACGGTTGATCTCGTCAGCTAAGATGATATTGGCGAAGACCGGTCCCTTGCGCAGTTCAAAGCGGTTTTCCGTCCGATTGAAAATGTAGCCGCCAGTAATATCACCCGGCAATAGATCCGGGGTGAACTGGATGCGTTTGAATTCCAACCCCAGCACCCTGGCGAAACTGCGCGCGATCAGGGTTTTGCCCAGACCAGGGAAATCTTCCAGCAACACATGACCACCGGCCAGAGCTGAAGCCATGATCATTTCCAACAAGTCGCGCTTACCGATCACGGCCCTCTCTAATTCCGAGACGACCGATTTGCTCAATCTGGACACTTCGTGGATGTCAGTAATCAATTTTTTGTCTCCATCTGGGATTCTAGATATTCAATCACCTGGGCAATATCAATATCGAAAGGAGTTTGCGGGAGGCGGGAAAATCTGCCGCGGCGGGGATAGTCGGCAAACGATCGGTTCAATCCGGATTCAAGGTAGGCTTTCACTTCCTCAGGCGGATTCCAGTCCCGTCCCTTGAGAGTACCATTCGGAAAGGCTCCTTTCCCCTCGCGTTGGATCAGGATCGTCCGCGCCAATTCGGCCAACCGATGTGCCACCAACCATTTGAAATAAGTGCCTTGTTTGGTGCGCAAGAGATGCCAGGCTACTGTCTCGACCGGTCCGCGTTTGGGAAGATATTCCTGCTCCGAGCGCTTGTGCGGGCGAAAGCGGCCGTACAAGCTGCCGAAAGCCATCAAGGTCACGACCACGACCACCAGAACCCAAAAGATCAACTGCGCAACGGCATGATAGAACAGGGTAATGATCCACCACAGGTAGGTGATGGGTGCCAGGAACAAAGCCTGGATGAAATCTTGTAAAAAATAAGCCATTACAGCTGCAACCAGCAAAAAAGCCCCCAGGAGAAACCAGCGACGGCGGGTCATCGTTACCCCTCCACAGCCTGTACAATCGAGGAGAGACAGGCAATCGCCTCGTTGGCCTCGTCCGTACTGGATTGACGCCCGCCATAGCGTGCCCGCTCAAACAAACGCGTTAACCGGCGTACTGGATCGGCCGGCAAACCCGCCTGCACCAGATGCAGGGCAAACTCATTGGGCGTCATGGCCCGCTGGCGACTGAGTCCGCGCTGCCGGCTGACAGCCGCGCTCATCCGGGCATAACATTGGATAACCGTATCCTCCCAATCCCGCCCGGCAGACAGATCGTCCAAAGCTGAGCGGGTGATACGGGCCAGATTCCGCAGTTCGCGCTGAGGCGGGCGCAGGAAATGCCAGACCAGATAGCCGATCCCGCCAAGGAACAGGAAGATAAGCAAACTGACGGCATACGTCAACCAGGGCGGGATGACCGGCGGGGTAAAAGTCGGGATGGTCCCAAAGTCCTGTGCAGTTTGCTGTCCCTGCTGCGCCAGCTGGTCGAGTTCCAAGGCTCCCATCGGGTGAAATTTGGTCACTGCCCAATAAATTGCGTAAGCAGTCAACCCGTAGCGAAGCATGGCTTTGAGCAGGCGTTTGCGTGCTTCCGGAGAGAGAAGTGACAAGAATAAGATGATCAAAATGACCGATCCGCCGACCAGCATGATCGCCTCGCCCAGCGACATTGACGATATTTCTCTCAGGGCATTGTTCACTCCGGCCGGTGCTTGCGTTTCCCCAGGCATCACATAATGCTCGGCAGGTTTAAAATTAACCGTTGACAACCCGGCCGCCAGCAGAAAAAGGGTTGCAAGGCCCAGAATAGCCACGGCAAGGATTAGATAACGCTTGGTCTTTCCGTTCACGGTTGGGAGTTTCATTCTTCAGGCCATTTTACCATTACAAAGATCAGTACAATCCTGTCTCCCAATAGTATACAGGCTGCGCAGAAACAATTGCCTACCCCGCAGAGGGGTCTTAAACGACCCTCCTGGAGGGTCTCCCGGCTGTGATATACTCGCCAAAGATGTCCGAATTAACTGTCAACCGATCGGATTGCCAGGGATCTATCCACCCTGAAGCCATCCAAGGCATGGAATTGTTCAATACCGGGGAATACTGGTTGGCGCACGAACACCTGGAAGAAGCCTGGAAGGCGGAGCCCGGGGCAGCCCGCGAACTCTACCGCGCCATCCTGCAAACCGCAGTCGTTTACCTGCACATCACGCGGGACAATTATCGCGGAGCCGTCAAGGTTTACAAGCGGGTGCAAAAATGGATCACGCCCTGGCCGGAGGTTTGTCGTGGGATCCAGATCGGGAACCTGCGCCGCGAATTGGAAGCGGTTATCGCCGAAGTCCGGCGCCTGGGGCCGGACCGATTGGCCGAATTCGACCGCTCCCTGCTAAAACCAGTGAGGTGGGCATGACCCTGCCCAAACCCCAACCTGATCCACAGAAACGACCAACGGTCCAACCTGAACGGATCTACTTATGCGACCGCTGCGGGCATACCATGTACGAATTGAACTGCAAGATCATCTGTCCGAACTGCGGCAACCGCTTTGATTGCTCAGACTTGAATATCTACTTCGATTGAGTTTTCCACCCAATACATTATGGACACTTTACCCTTTGCCAACAAGATCGCCCTGGTGACTGGCTCCGGACGTGGCATCGGTCGCGCCATCGCTCTGCACTTCGCATGCAATGGCGCCGACGTGGTCGTCAACTTCTTCCGCAATCGCGCTCCCGCTGAGGAAACTGCGGCCGAGATCGAAAAACTTGGCCGTCGTGCTCTGCTGGTCAAGGCAGACATCGGCGAACTGGAGGGGATCACCAGTCTGTTCGATACGATCGAAGCCGAATTCGGCGGATTAGATATCTTCGTTCACAACGCCGCCTCGGGTTACAACCGACCGGCCATGCAGCAAAAGCCCAAAGGCTGGGACTGGACGATGAATATCAACGCCCGCGCGCTGCTCTTTGCAGCCCAACGCGCCGTGCCCTTGATGGAAAAACGCGGCGGTGGGCAGATCGTCAGCCTAACCAGCCCCGGTTCGGTCTATGTCCTGCCGGACTATATCGTGGTCGGGGCCAGCAAAGCCGCGCTCGAATCGCTGACGCGCTATTTGGCGGTCGAACTCGCGCCGCACAACATCGTGGTTAACGCGGTTTCTCCCGGCGTGGTTGCAACCGATGCCTTGCAGCATTTCGACGCCATGGACGAGGACGGTTTGATGGAAAGCCTGGCTGCCGGAACACCCGCCGGACGGCTGGTCACACCTGAGGATGTGGCCGGGGTAGTGGCTTTCCTGTGCTCGCCGGCCGCCAGCATGCTGCGCGGCCAAATCATTAATTTAGATGGGGGATATATGTTGGTTGGACGCCGCTAATTCCGTTTATTCCTCGAGCTGAAAAGTGTAAACCTGGCCGAAGTGTCTGTCCAGCACCACATGGATTGTTCCAGTCCGAGGTTGATAGACGACCGACCATTGCGTGATATCCTGAGAAACATCGGCCAATAATTCCATGGCCTCAGTTGAGGACAGGCTGCCTCCGGATTCGGTCAAGCCTGCGACCAGTCGGTTGTAACGCCCATTTGTCCCTTCTGGGTCGCTGAGGCCAGAAGCCTCCAGGAAATTGGTGGCTGCCTGCCAGGGAGCCTGGTTGGGAATGACAACCATTTCCCCTTGATAGTATTCGACCAACACGGCGCTCCCGCTCGCATCGGCAATCAGGTAATGGATCGATGGCCCAGCGCCCATGTCGATATTGTAGCTTTGCATGATCGCGACCGCCTGCTCGACCGTGGCCGCGCGGTCGAGCATCTCGCGGATCACGGTCAGCGAATCGATGCTCGGCTTACCCGGGTCAGGAGACATGTTGCCGGAAGGCACTGCCGCCATTCCGACCACCAGTCCTTTTTCGTTCATACCATCAAAGGGAAGGAATGGCGCATCAAGTAATGCTTCACGCGCCTGCAGCGGTGCATCTGCCAGGTAGCGGGCGTCTTCTTCCGTGAAGCCCAGGTATTCGATGTCCACCATCGAGACCGAAGCGTAGGCACCAGGCGCAGCGGTGAAGAGCAGCACGGCTGGACTGAAGCGCCAGTCGAAGTTACGGCCGTAGAGCATGGCGCGGGGATCAGCCAAAGCTGCAAAGAGAGAACAGGCCCAAACCGAGGCCGAGTCGACCGAAGGCTGCAAGTCGAAAGCTGCGCTACGGCCGTGGTAATCTCCCATATAACGCATAGTGTAGAGCGGGTGACCGTCGATATTGGTAAGTGAACTTATCGTAGCAACTTCATCCGCAGTAAAACCCGGAACGGAGGTAGGTGCCAAGGCTGTAGGGGGGAGGAACCGCGAGAACATAGAACGCAGACCAGCACAACCGGTCAGCAAAGCCAGGCTTAACAATGCCAGAATCGATCGTCTCAAGGGAAAAGCTCCAACGAGGTCAAACAAGTAGAGTAGTTATGATTTCATTGTATTTCGAATCACCGGTAGATACCACATTCTGAGGAATGGTTTAACTACCTTCCTCAGAATGATTGTAATTAGATAATCGGCTAAAGAAATTTTCCGGGTTATCCGGCAAGGAGAATTCAAAAAAGATCGCTAAACGGGTCCTAAGATCCAGACTTAATGAGATAAGACCAGACTAGGTAACGATCATTTTGATAAATCAACTTCCATCCCCCCTCAGCTGTCAAAGCGTCCATTAAGCGTCTATCTGTTCTGAGACTAATCAAATAATATGGAGATTGACCAAGCGATTCAATGAAATTCTCCACACAAACGAGATCCTGGGACTTTTGGCAACTCCGTGCCTGAAGCATTAACTTGGTTTGCTGATCATAATTACCTAACCATTCACTCCCCCATTGTGCTATCACTGGTTGACGGCGCATCAGGTATGGCAGCCATTCAGCTTCATCCTGAGGTAAAAGAGCCAGGTAGGTTGCTTTAACTGGTGAGTAGGGTCTCAAATAGCGTGTCATTTCAAAGGTAGAAGCTTTGATCTGCGGAGAGAAAATTCTTACCGCCGCCAAACCGTCCAGCCAGATAAAGGTAGACAGGACTAACACAACCAGGGTTGAAACTAAAATATCCATATACCTGTCCAACTTTTTCAACTTTGTGTGAAATAATTCAACTGTTCCAGTCAATCCGATTCCACCCAAAATGGAACCAATCGTCGCTAGAAAGCGTTCGGCCTCCCCGAGGAATAATGCCATTGCAAACAACACGATCACCAAATTAAGCTTTTTCTTGACCAGAAGAACCAGGATCCCCAGGCCAACCAGAAAAGCAAACAGCGGATCGTGAAATGCATTAACCAAGTTCCCAATTATATGAGGCAGGATCGATGTAACCTTTGTCCCGTTTGAGACAATTCCAACACTCCCATGCGAATCCAATGCACCTGTAAAGACGCCCCAACCATAGCGAGCCAGAATTATACCCACCCACGGCATTGCCACAAAAGTTCCGATCACAGCCACCAAAGCAGCCGAGATCCAACTTTTCAAACGCGGGTTTAATAAAGTCCAAACTGCAATCCACACTGCGGTAAAGAGCGCATATGTCAAATGAGTCAGTACTGTGGCGCCAAAAAATAATCCAGCGAGGATCACATCTCGCCATTTAAATTTTTTAACCACCCGAACAAAGAAAAATATCGAAACCAGACTTAACCCAAACGCTGGCGCGCGCACAACTCCTCCAGCCCATATGTGCGAGATATTCAAGTTAGAGGCGGCTGATGCCAGGAGAACCGCCACAGCAGCGGCCAGAATAGAATCTGTTAGTTCATTTGTCAATAAAAATAGGGGGACGAGTGCCAACAGGCTGAAAACAGCTGGCATGAAACGCAAGTAAGTGAAAGTCGCACCAGTAAGCTTGATAGCCAGCGCAAACAGGTATAACCCCAACGGCGGGTAGGCAAACGGTATACCACCAGGACCATAAAATGGCACTTGCATGGGCAACTGGAATCCATTTTGCGCGATTTGCTCAGACATCAGGGTATACATGCCGGCATAACCGATCGGCAACGAATATCGAACCGCATTCCAGAAAACCAGTGGAGCGCTGACCAGTAAAGCAATCGCTAAAGCACCCCAGCGAAGGTTGAGAAGCTTCTCGAGTCGCAACATAAACGCTTATCCGCGCTCGATCAGGATTGCCCGCGCCGGCGCCCCATCCGAGCCGACCAGCTTGAGCGGCAGACAATACAGATCATAGTCTCCAGGCGGAACTTCGGCCAGGTTGACCCCCTCCACGACGATAATACCGGCCTGAAGCAAAATCGTATGCGTCGGGACGGACTGTTCGTATGGCGCCACGGATAGGTAATCCACGCCGACCAATCCGACGCCGCGCTCTACCAGAAAGCGAGCGCCGTCTGGACTGATGGCTAAAAAATCGGGGAAGAATTCTGTTTCATCCGCCCAACGAGCAGAATTGCGGCTCTTGAACAGCAGGCGCTTGGCCTGGGGAAGAGCGATGCGCTGCAATACCTCGGCCGTAACGTGGTCGGCCTCGTGCGGGATTTCGACCACCGTGCAGGGACCGGTCAACACATTCAATGGCAAGGTTTCAACCGTGCGGCCGTCGTTCAGGAAATGATGCGGTGCATCGACGTGCGTGCCGACGTGCACGCTGGCCGCCAGGCGCGAGACGTTGGCATGCGCGCCAGCGTCCATGGCTTCAACCAGCTCAAGCTCGATGGGCGGATCGCCCGGCCAAACCGGCAAAACCGGGGAGATCGGAAGGGATATATCGTAAATTTTCACGGCAGCCAGCCGCTGGCGGTGAAATATTCCTGCAAAAAGGCTGCCCGTTCTTCGGGGGTCATCGGGCGCGGACGTGCGAACTCCTCCAACTGGGCAGTCAGCAGTTCAGTGTTAATGTAATGCCCATTATAAAAAACATGCCGGTCGAGGAATTCGCGTCGTGTATCCTGGGTGATCGTACCGTCGGACATGATGTAGTTCATCTGGTCGAAGAACAGGTTGCCAAGACCGTAATGGATGAAGGTGCGGCCGTCGAACTCCATCGCCTGGGCGTAATGTCCCTGGCTGCCGCTGACAACCACTGCACCGGCCTGGGCCATGGCTTCAAAATCGCGCTTCTGCTGCGGGCGCGGCTCTGGCGAGTAATATTCAAAATGCTGGAAGGTCGCAATAACCTGGTAACCATCAGCGGTGAGTTGCTTGATGCTGTCGATCATCCACTGGTTGTCACCGCAGGGAGCTGCGCCGGGCCAGCCATCCGCGCGTGCCCAGGCGAAATCCGGACCGGCGGGGTTGCAACCGATAAAGGCGATCTTGTTGCCGTTGACCTCGAATTTGGCCGGTTTCTGCGAATCGGCCAGGTCCAGCCCGCCGCCGAAATACTGCCAGCCGCGGTCTTTGTACATCTGCACGGTCAAGCGCGTGGCCTCCGGGCCCCAATCTTCGAAGTGGTTGCCGGTCAATTCGATCACATCCGCGCCAACGTAGTCCAGCAAATCGATGTATTTTGGATCGGAGCAAAAGATCAGACGCCCCTGGTTGGGGTCGGGATAGGGACAACCGACTGCGAAGGGGATCTCGTTGCTGATGTGGGCGATGTCGGCTCCCTGCAACCAGTCGCGGATGGCCTGCCCGGGGTAGGTCACGCCTTTTTGTTCCATCTTGTAGGCTGTGGCGCGCACCAGCGCAGTCACGCCGGTCATGACCACCGTTGCCAATTTTGAAGGATCGTAATTGGAGGCAGGCAGTGCCAAACCGGGAGCAGCACAATCCTGACCCGTGCAGGCAAAGCTGGCCCTGAGCGGATAGGAGGCCAGGTCGAAATCCTTACGGATAGGCGCTTGCCCATCAACGGTCAATACTTTCAGTTTGGGTTGGATATCTTCGAAGGGGACGATGGCCCACAACGAACGGTCGGACCACAGCGCATCAACCCAGTCCCCACCTGTCATGCTGACCGAGTTGGAATCCGGCTGGCCCCACAACGCGGAAAAGGCCGCAAGCGTGGACTGGCTCACGATCAACCTATGGCCGCTGAAGTCCCCGTGTGGATCACCGCTCCAGGCAGCTCGCAATTCGTCGCTACTGACGCCGTCGGTCAGGGTTGGAAAAGCCGCCACCAGCGCGTAAACCCAGGTGGTCGAAAGCAGGTTGCCCCCGGAGGCCGCCAGGTCCAGATGCAGCTCAGCCTGATCCGGATTCGAATCAAAAGGCATACCCCAGGCTGCAACCTGGTCCCGCAGGAGATTCGGCACGGATGGAGCCAGCCACAGCGACGATACCGGTATGGGCGTCGCCGGGGTGGCGAGTTGCGGCTGGAAGGGTGTGGGAGTGCCCGCAGCAGCCAGCCCAGGACCGGGTCCGGCTTGAACCGAAGATCCGCAGGCGGTCAATAGCATCATACCAATTAAAAAGACGAAAGTTGTTTTACGCATTTTGGTGAGCCCCAAATATTAGGATGGGGTTGCCTTAGGCAGGTAACCCTCTGGTGCGATCAGGTTAATCTGGTTCGAGTGTGATTTCCGCCAGGG
>Ga0315535_1001438_pt1 | contig 15912 bp, 10 predicted proteins | sample SalMarSW160220MG_2_FD_203092 | JGI IMG/M metagenome (GOLD analysis project Ga0315535, IMG submission 203092) | Salt marsh sediment microbial communities from the Plum Island Ecosystem LTER, Massachusetts, United States - Salt Marsh Sediment SW1602-20 ...
ACTCCGAGCGGGACAGCAATAAGTACCTGGATCATGAAATACCTCAGAAGGAGCAATACTGCGTTTCCGGATGACGATCCCAGCACCTTTCTCAGCCCGATCTCCCCGCGCCGCTGGAGGGTGATGTAGGAGGAGAGCCCATAGAGTCCCAGGCAGGCAATAAAAATGGCCAGGGAAGCGAAGAGTCCGAAGACCTTGCCAAATTGCATCTCATTTTTATATTGTTCATTGTAATAGTCCTCCAGGAAGAAGTACTCAAAGGGATTCAGGGGAAAGAATTGCTGCCACTGCTCCTCTGCATAGGCAAGAGCCTCCCTGGTTTTTAACGGATTCACCTTCAGTGAATAGTACCCGGTGGCATCCTCAAAGAACCTGAAGATAAGTGGCTCAAAATCGGTTTGTAGTCCCTCCTGATGATAGTTCTTTACAACACCTGCAATATTGAAGGTGTCACCCCAGAAAAAGATCGGGACATTCATGGCTGAAGCATTGTCCTCAAAACCCATCAGATCAATGGCCGCTTCATTCAACAGAACGGTGGAGGCATTCTGGCCAAATTCTCTTGAAAAATTACGGCCTTCTACAATCTTCAGTCCGTAAAAGTCCACGAAGTCGAAATCGAATCCGATGATGCGGTACTGGTTCCCTTTCTCCTCTTCGTCACTGAGTTTTCTGATCCCGCCCGCATTCCAGGTGGGCTGACGTCCGGGTACCGCAATGGAAGCTGTGACCAAAGCGATATCGGGATTTCTTACCAGCTCTTTTTTAAAGGAATTGAAATTTTCGGAATAGGTAGAATCATTCACACTGGGCCCCCTGAGCACCAGCACATTGTCGATATCCACGCCCAGGTCATTGTTCCTCATATGCGAGATCTGAATATAAACCGTCACCGTACCGGCGATCAGCAGCAGCGAGACGGCAAACTGGAAGATCACAAGGATCCTTCTCATGCCCAATCCTCCCACCTTCAGTTCAGAAATGCCCTGGAACACGGTGGTGGGTTTGAATGAGGAGAGGAACAGGGCCGGGTAGATGCCGGAAATAAAGGCACCTGTCACAAACATCAGCAAAACACCGGTCCAGAATCCTGCATTGGAGCCTAATGAAAAATCCAGACCCTCCCCGGTAAGCCTGCTGAAAGCAGGGTGAAGCAACATGACCAGGATAACAGCAAGGAAAATGGCCATCAGGTTGACCAGCACCGATTCGAACAGGAACTGGGAAAGCAGCTGGGAGCGGTAGGCCCCGGTCACCTTTCTCATTCCCACCTCCCGGGCACGCTCCAGCGAACGGGCACCCGACATGTTGATGAAATTGATCCAGGCAATCACCACCAGGAAGATGGCCACCACCATCAGGGCATAGACAGACCGGGCATTCCCGTTGGGCTCTGCCTCGAACATGAAATCGGAATGGAGATGGATGCTTCTCAGGGGCTGCAGATGGAATACCATCCCGTTCCCGTACCGTTCCATATCTTCTCCAGCCTGCTCTTTTACCAAGGCAGGAATCTTTGCCTCCAGTGCCTTGTAATCAGCCCGGGGATGCAGCTGGATGTAGTTAAAAAACGCATCCCACTGCCAGGCGGTATTGATTTCCGGACCCCTGAACCGCACCATGGTTTCCCATGAGGCCAAAATATCCGGTTTCAGGTGCGAATTTTGCGGGGCATCTTCAAATACCCCCGTGATCTTAAACTCCAGGTCCCCGTTAAAACGCAGGCTCTCACCCACGGGATCCTGATCCCCGAAGTACTTTTTTGCAGTAGTTTCAGAAAGCATCATCTCCAGGGGATTCGCCAGGGCAGTGTGGGGATCGCCACTAAGTGCCCTGAAGGAGAAAATGTCGAAGAAGGAAGTGTCGGCCAGATAGACCTCCTCCTCCCTGAATTTTCTCTCCCCGTGGGTAAACACGCCGGAAATTTTCTGGAACCGGGTGAAATTCTCCACCTCTTCGAAGTTCTCGTACAAGGCCTGGCCCACTGCCGAGCATCCTGCTGCCCACTGTGTCGTTATCTCCCCCTGGTTGTAACGGTCCTGCTGAACCCTGAAAACAACATCCTGGTTTTCATGAAAGTCATCGTAACTCAGCTCATACCGGACGTACTGGATGATCAGCACAAATGCGGCCATGCCAATGGCCAGGCCCAGGATATTGACCAGGGTGGAAACACGGTTTCTGACAAGACTTCGGAGGGTGACCAGGAGATAGTTGCGGAACATGGATAAGTGGGTTTCAGTATATGAAGACGCGATTATAAATAAAAAGACGACTAAAATCTAAAAATATTACAGAAACCGGAGTTTACAACACACATTTTACGCCGTTCCGGTCCATTTCCACCACACATTTGTTGCACCTGTTACACTCCGAACGTTCCAGGGTACCCTTCTGCAACTTAAGGATGAAGTCCGAATCATGGATAAGCGCCCGTGCCATGGCAATAAAATCGAAGCCTGCATCCAGGATCTCTTTGATTCCCTCCTTTGAACCGACTCCACCCAGATACACCAGCGGCATTTTTACAGCCTCTCTTACCCTGAGGGCCTGCGAAAGGAAAAAGTTCTCGGTGAACCGGTACTTCCTGATTATCAAAGGACCAACCAGTGCCATGGTCAGTTTCTCTGCCAGGGAGGTCCCATTGCGAATCATTCCCCAGAGCGGGACCTTCCCCCGCATCAGGTAGAATGGTGTTTTGCTTGTAAATCCTCCGCTCAGGACAATGGCCGCACACCCCAGTCTCTCCAGTTCCCTGGCCACATAGATGCATTCCTGAAGGTTGAATCCACGTCTCAGGCCATCGCTGAGATTCAGTTTAACCAGCACCGGAAAATCCTTTCCGGTTCGTTGCAATACCTTCTCAACAAGCTCCAGGGGAAACCTGGCCCTGTTTTCAATGGTTCCACCAAATTCATCCCGCCGCCTGTTGGTGGCCGGACTTAAAAACTGGCTGAGGAGGTAACCGTGTCCCATATGGACCTCCACCGCATCAAATCCTGCAGATATTGCGTCTGCGGCCGATCTGGCAAAGTCTTCAGCCACCGAATCCATCTCCTTCCTGGTCATTTCCCTTGAAAAGAAGATACCCGAAAGTGCCCCGTAATCATTAAACACCCTGCTGGGAGCCAGCGGGTTAGGATACTCCTTGTTTTTGCTGAAATAACCGCAATGGGTCAACTGGATTGACACCTTTGCTCCGGCCTGATGCACCTGATCCGTCAGAACTTTCAGGTTCTCAAAAGTCTCACTGTTAAGGTACATCTGTTCAGCAAAGGTTCTGCCCCCGGGCGATACGGCCCCGTAGGATACAGTAGTCATGGCCACACCCCCCTTTGCCATGGACACATGGTGGTCGATTAATTCCTGAGTAGGCCTCCCATGCTGAACCATCCCTTCATAGGCCGCAGACCGGATAAATGCGTTCTTCAGTACCACGGTGCCTTGACCCAGCCTCTTTTCCCGGAATGCTCGTTCCATTGTTTTTGTTTTATGATTGATGGTGATTTTCAGATGCAGAATGAAGCAGCCGCCTGAAGATGGTTGCGATCAGACCATGGGGGATGACAGGCACCAACAGCACAATGGCCTTATTGATCAGGCCGGGAACGGATCTGGGCCGGTTCCTGAACAGTGCATTCAGACCGGTCCTGGCCACCTTTGCGGGATCCATGGGTTTGCCGGCCAACCGGGCCATGTCCTGTACGGAGGATTCAGGGTCGTTCAGACTTGTATCGGTCGCACCGGGCATCAGGCACGTGACCGCAACCCCGTAGGGTCTGAGTTCTGTCCTGATGGCCCTGGTAAAGTAGCGAAGAAATGTTTTGGTGGGCCCGTACAGGGAGATGGTCGGGTAGGGCATCACAGCCGAGATGGAGGAGACATTCAGGATGTAACCGGACCGGCGGGCCTTCATTTTCTCTCCGAACAGCCGGCAGAGCATTGCCGGCGTTGTCATATGCAGCTGCAAAATGGACATGGCATGGTCGGTTCCGGCACCTGCCATTTCACCGTAAACCATCATCCCTGCATTGTTCACCAGGACCTCGATGTGCAGATTGTGTGTTTCACAAAACGCGTAGACTTCGGCAGCGGCTTCCTGCCTGGCCAGATCGGTGAAATGCGTTAGGACCTCGATATCCCACAGATTCTCCAGGTGGTTCTTCAGCGCTTCCAGTTTCTCCGCCTGGTTGCTCACTGCCACCAGGTTGTATCCTTTGGCAGCGAGCAGGCCCGAAAAGTGCCATCCGATTCCCGATGAGGCACCGGTCACCAAAGCATATTTTCCCTCAGTGCGCATGAAAGCAAGCTTTCCTGCCAAATTACAAAACAATCCATATATCTTTGGAAGAACCGAAAAATTCATGAAATCCAGGCTTCGCTCCATAGGTCCTGCCGCCCTCGTAACAGCCGCATTCATTGGTCCGGGTACGGTGACTACCTGCACCCTGGCCGGTGCGGGGTACGGGTATGCGCTGCTTTGGGCCCTTCTCTTTTCGGTCATAGCCACCCTTGTGCTCCAGGAGATGGCTGCCCGGCTGGGGATCATTGCGCGGAAGGACCTGGGTGAGGCGCTGCATGCACATTTCCCCTCCGGCGTAGGACGGATCATCTCTCTTTTGCTGGTTGTTTCAGCCATCGGGATCGGCAATGCTGCCTATGAAACCGGAAACATCCTGGGAGGGGTACTGGGACTGGAGGCACTGATCGGCAAGCTTACCCTGTTTCCCTCCGGGACCGTTGCGATTCATCCCTGGGGACCGCTCATCGGGATGGTGGCTTTCATCCTTCTCTGGCTGGGCAATTACAAAAAGCTGGAACGGATCCTGGTAGCCCTGGTGATCCTGATGAGTGTGGTATTCCTGGGAACCATGATTGTCCTGGCACCGCCTCCGGGTGAAATCATCAGGGGACTGTTTGTTCCGGGAATCCCGGTGGGAGCCGTACTTATGGTGGCGGGACTGGTAGGTACTACCGTGGTTCCCTACAACCTGTTCCTCCACTCGGCCATTGTACAGGAGAAGTGGCAGGGAGAGGCCGATCTGAAGGCAGCCCGGCTGGATATCCGGGTTTCCATTCTGCTGGGCGGAATTGTTTCCATGTCTATTGTGATCACTTCGGCCATGGCTTTTTTCGGCACCGGAACAGAGATCCGGGATGCCTCCCAGCTTGGCTTGCAGCTGGAACCCATCCTGGGGAACCGGGCAACCGGTTTTATCAGCATCGGTCTGATAGCCGCCGGACTGACTTCGGCCATTACCGCACCCCTTGCGGCATCGTATGCCATCTGCGGGATCATGGGATGGAAAAAGGAGCTGAGATCCAAAAGATTCAGGTCCATATGGATGGTCATCCTGGGGGTGGGCATCATTTTATCAGCCCTGGGATTAAAACCGGTTCCGGTCATCGTGTTTGCCCAGGCTGCCAACGGCATTCTGCTGCCCATCATCGCGGCCTACCTGCTGTGGGTAATGAATGACAGAAAACTGCTGGGAAAGCATCACAATAAATTATTAATGAATATTGTGGGGGGACTAGTGGTCCTGGTGGCCCTTTTTCTCGGACTCCGGAGCCTCCTGCTGGTCTTCGGAATGATTTGATTTGTAAAGAGCAAAGATTCATGTATACACTCAATATAGATACAGGGGGTACTTTTACCGATTGCATCGCCACCACACCCGACGGATCGGTTGTCCGGTGTAAAGTACTTTCCAACTCCTCTCTCCGGGGGAATATAAGCGCGTGGATCTCTTCCGGGGAGATACAGGTTTCAACCAACTGGGATCTGACCCCGGACCTGATTGCAGGGTACAGTTTCCGTATCCTGGACACAGCGCACCCGCCCGTGAGGATCAGAGCCTTCGATCCCCTGAGGCGGATTATTTCGCTCGAGCAAGGCCTTCCGGCTCATTTACGGTCCGGACGACCCCTTTTTGAAATTACCACCCATGAGGAAGCCCCTGTGCTCTGTGCCAGGCTGATTACCCAGACGCCCCTTGACCAGCCTTTTCCGGAAATGGAAATCAGGCTTGGATCCACAAAGGGGACCAATGCCCTGCTTGAATTCAAGGGAAAGCGGACCGCCATGCTGGTCACCCGCGGATTCAGGGATTTACTGGCCATCGGTAACCAGCAGCGCCCCGATATTTTTGCCCGGGAGGTGGTCAAACCGCCGCCATTGGCAGAACTGATCATGGAGGTTGAGGAGCGGATGGATGCCAGGGGAAATGTGCTGCAAGCTCCTGATCCTGCTGCCATCAGGGAGTCGATCAAGTTCATTCGCAGGGAGGGAATTGAAACGGTGGGGATCGCCCTGATGCACGCCTGGATTAACCCGGCCCATGAAAAGCTCGTCCGGCACATTGTTGCGGAGGAGGGTTTGAAATACATCTCGGTATCCCACGAACTTTCCGGCCTGATCAAGTACCTTCTTCGCATGCAGACCACCGAGGTAAATGCCTATCTTTCACCTGTTATCGATCAGTATATCAGTCACATCAATGAAAATGTCCAGGGCAATCGCTTCTGGGTAATGACCAGCGCGGGGGGACTGGTCAGGGCCGGTCATTTTATGCCCAAGGACAGCCTGCTGAGCGGTCCGGCCGGCGGGGTGGTGGGCGCTGTCGCCATGGGAAGGGAGGCCGGCTTTCAGAAGATCATCAGCTTTGATATGGGAGGCACCAGCACGGATGTGTCCCGTTTTGATAAAGCACTGGAGTACAGTTCCGAACTCAAAGTGGGGGCAGCCGGGATCCATAGTCCGGCCCTCTCCATCGAAACGGTTGCTGCGGGTGGGGGATCGGTGTGCAGTTATGACGGATACAGGCTGGCTGTGGGGCCTGAAAGTGCGGGAGCCATGCCCGGACCGGCCTGTTATGGTGCCGGCGGTCCCCTGACCATCACCGATGTGAACCTGTTGTCGGGCCGCATGGATGCAAGTCAGTTCAACATCCCTGTATTCCCGGATGCGGCACGTTTAAGACTGGAAGAGATCGGGGATGAAATTGAGAAGCGATCGGGGAGCAGGCCCGGGGAAGAGGATCTCCTCCATGGTTTTCTCCGGATCGCCAACGAAACCATGGCAGGTGCCATTAAGAAGATCTCAACCGGTAGGGGTTACGATCCTTCAGAATACGCTCTGGTCGCCTTTGGGGGAGCAGGAGGCATGCATGCCTGCAGCATGGCGTCCCTTCTGAATATGAGGACGGTCCTGGTCCCCGAAAATGCAGGCATCCTCAGTGCATACGGTATTGGTGAAGCTCTCATCGAACGCTTTGCCGAAAAGCAGGTACTGAAACCGCTGGATGACTCCGGTCTGATCGCAGAGATCCTCCCGCAGCTTGAGGCTGAAGCGCTCTCCAGTCTCCGGGAAGAAGGCATCGAGGGTAAGCATGCCCGGATCCGCAGCAGGCAGGTGTTCCTGCGGTTTATGGGACAGGAGTCCACCATCGAAACAGCGTGGACCACCCGGGAGCAAATCACCGAAGATTTCAAAGCTGCCTATACCTCGGTCTATGGCCACTGGAATGAAGAGCGGAAGATCGAGATAGAATCTGTGCGTGTGGTGGCTTCGGCTGTCCGGTCCAAAGCAGGGATATCCGGTTGTGTGAGGTCAGGGCGGAAGATTGATCCTGTTTCTCATAACGACCGGGGCTATCCTGTCTGGTTGAGAGAAAACCTGGATCCCGGCCTCCCGGTTTCGGGACCGGCGATCATCCTGGATCCGTACAGCACCACCTTCCTGGAGGAGGGATGGAACTGCCGGATCAACAGCCAGGGAACGCTTGTGTTGACCGGCCACGCTACTGATACGGAAAAAAGGGACTTACATCTGACACCGGAGGCTGAACTGGAGCTGTTTTCACGGCGTTTTATGAGCATCGCAGAGAACATGGGTGCCATGTTGCAGCATACCTCCGTTTCTGTCAACGTGAAGGAGCGTCTCGATTTCTCATGCGCCATCGTGGATGCAAACGGGTACCTGGTGGCCAATGCACCCCACATCCCTGTTCACCTCGGAGGCCTGGGAATCTGCGTCAGGACCCTCAAACAGCATTATGAATTTCGTGCGGGAGACACCATTGTCACCAATCACCCTGCCTTTGGCGGGTCCCACCTGCCCGACATCACCCTGGTCAGCCCGGTCCATACCGAAAGCGGGGAGTTGATCGGTTTTGTGTTCAACCGGGCCCATCATGCCGAGATCGGAGGGATCAGCCCCGGATCCATGCCCCCTGCAGCCAGGTCGCTGGCAGAAGAAGGGGTTGTCATCGCACCCTTTTACCTGGCCAGAAGGGGAGAGGTGGACTGGAAAGGTATTCGGAACATCCTCACAGGGGCTCCCTATCCCACACGCAATGTGGAAGAGAACCTGGCAGACCTCAATGGCGCCCTGGCAGCCAACCGAAAGGGCGCGGATGAACTCCTGGCGCTGGTCCGCTCCCACGGGACCGGGAAGGTGACCGGGTTTATGGAGCTGCTGAAGGAACATGCCAGGCGAAAAACCATCGAAACCATTGCCGCTTATCCGGTTCAGAAAGGACATGCCCTGGAGAAACTCGATGACGGAACTCCCCTGGAGGTCACCATCGAACGAAAGGGGGACGGATTCCGCCTCGATTTTACGGGAACCGCCGGCGTACACCCGGGAAACCTCAATGCAAACCCGGCCATTGTCCATTCCGTGATCATGTATGTGCTCCGCCTTTTGCTGAACCAGGATATTCCGTTAAACGACGGGATGCTCGAGCCCATTGAGGTCATTCTTCCGGAAGGCATGCTCAATCCGCCTTTCCCGGATGATCCTTTCCAATGCCCTGCGCTGGTGGGTGGCAATGTGGAAGTGAGCCAGCGGCTTACCGACACACTGCTCAAGGCCCTTTGCCTGCAGGCTGCCAGCCAGGGAACCATGAACAATTTCCTGTTTGGAAACGACCGCTTTGGCTATTACGAAACCATCTGCGGAGGTTGCGGTGCAGGACCGGGTTTCAGGGGGGCTGATGCGGTACACCACCACATGACCAACACCCGCATTACCGATCCGGAAATCATGGAATTCCGGTACCCTGTCCGGCTGGAACGCTTTGAGATCAGACCGGATTCGGGAGGTAAAGGCAAATACAGGGGTGGAAATGGAGTCCTCCGCGAAATCCGCTTCCTTGAGAAGGTGGAACTGTCGGTACTCACCCAGAGAAGAAAAAGCGGACCCTATGGGATGAAGGGCGGCGGTGATGGCCTGCCGGGTGAACAACTGGTCATCCGGGCCAACGGTGACCAGGTGGTCCTGGAACCTGTCTGTGCCACAACCATGGAACCCGGTGATATGCTGCTTATTAAAACTCCGGGTGGAGGAGGGTGGGGCTCATCAGGAAAGGTTAGTTACCTTTAAAGGAATTAATACATTAATCAATCACATCATGAACAGAACCATTATTATTTCATGCATACTCTTCCTGGCCTTTGCAGGGCCCGGCCTTTTCGCAAATGAACCAACAGACACACATGGTGGGTACACCCTGGTGGTGGAAGGATTTGACTGGGGGGCCGGGGCCAGCAAGGTCATCCTTCCGATGGGCGAAACTGTGTCATCCGCCAATGCCAGGGATTATAGTGTTTCAGTTATACGAAAATCCTTCTGTACAAAACTTGCTGCTGAGAGGGCTTCCGGTAACATTCCGGTACTCTATGCCTATGTTTCGGACGCGAAAGGTCATAAGCTTGCCAGTGGTGACTATACTACGCTGGTGTTGCTTGTAGGTCCTGAGTTTGCCATCAGTTCGCCCATGGAATATGTGGCAAGTGCCAAATGTGGAGGCAACCACTGGGTAGATTATTCACTGACCATTACGCAAAAATCAGGCAAGCGGATTTGGGACAATGAAACGGGCCGGATCAGGCCCATTGTGGATGATTTTGACCTGACCGGGAGTTTTGTCTATGATGAAAACCTGACCATGTCCTATGCGTCCTATACACCCGAAACCCCAAATAAGAAGTCTCCGCTGATCATCTGGCTGCATGGCGGGGGTGAGGGCGGTTTCGATCCGACCATTCCACTGATGGCAAACCGTGCTGCAAACTATGCTTCCCGGGAGATCCAGGCCATCTTCGAAGGGGCCTTCGTGCTTGTTCCGCAGTGTCCGGGGGCCTGGATGCACAACAAAGAAGGCGTGATGACCCCTGGCAGGGACAACGATGTATATAACGTAGGTTTAATGGCACTTATTAAGGATTTTGTTGCATCAAAGCCCGCCATCGACAGGAACAGGATCTATGTGGGAGGCTGTTCAAACGGCGGCTATATGAGCCTGAAACTGATCATGATGTACCCGGAGTATTTTGCAGCCGGTTTTATCAGCTCCCTGGCCTATGAATCACAATACATCAGCGATGAGCAAATCGAAAGCATCAAAGATGTGCCCATCTGGTTTGTGCATTCGGCAGATGACCGGACTACCATTCCTGAAGAAACAGTGCTTCCTGTGTACAAACGGCTGATGGATGCAGGCGCGAAAAATGTGCACTTCTCCTATTACGACCGGGTGGTTGATATTACCGGATTCTTCGGGGGAGATGATTACCATTATTATGGCCATTCGTCCTGGATATACCTGCATGCAAACCGTTGCAGGCTCGACTTCGACGGATCACCCGTCAGGGTCAATGGCAAACCTGTAACCATCATGGAGTGGATGGCCGCGCAAACAAAATAGGACAGGCATAGCTCAAAAAGATTCCCGGAAGACTTCGTGTGTTAAAAAATAGGTTAATTCCTGATTATTTATAATTATTCTAAATAAGTACCATAACTTTCAGTTATTAACTAATTGGTAATAATAATATTCACTAACACACAAAACAATGAAGAAATATTTTTTAGCAATTGCCGTGGTTTTTTTCTCACTGAGCCAGCTCTCAGCAGAGGGAAGCACTGTTCCATTGATCGGGACAAAAGCTCCGTCGTTTAAGGCGATCTCAACAAACGGTAAAATTAATTTTCCGGAAGATTATGGGAAAAACTGGAAAATTATGTTCTCTCATCCCAAAGATTTTACGCCTGTATGCTCTTCAGAAATGCTTGAACTGGCTTATGCACAGGAAGATTTTGATAATATGGGAGTAAAATTGGTGGTTCTGTCCACCGATATTCTCGAACAGCACAACGCCTGGAAAGCTGCTCTTGAAACGATTCCCTACAAAGACAGGGAACCGGTGAAGATCAATTTTCCTTTGATAGCCGACAATGATATGGAAGTGTCAACGCTTTATGGCATGATCCATTCGGCAGCCAGCGCCAGCCAGAATGTCAGGGGAATCTATATTATTAATCCTGATAATGTCATCAAAGCCATCATGTTCTACCCCAATGAAGTAGGAAGAAACATTGAAGAGTTGAAAAGAACAGTTACTGCGCTTCAAACGAATTATAACAATTCAGCGGTGGTTACTCCGGCTAACTGGCAGTCCGGAGACGATGTAATCGTTCCTGTTCTGTCTCAGACTGAAAAAGATGATTTGAAGAATGCAAATTCAGATTATTATCAGACAGCCTGGTTTATGACCTTTAAAAAGTCGAAATAGCAGACAGCGTAATTGGTAAACATATTGAAGAGGAGGCTATATCAAAAGGTATGGCCTCTTCTGTTTTCTAAGGGATGCTTATTCTTAACGGCTTCTGCCTATGATTGATGGATACTCTTCCCGGAGTATTTAATGTTTCTTATACTTTTTTTTATAATCGTTTACTTTCTTTTATTCTTTTTCTGATATTTGTCTTCAGAGTCTGTTAACACAATACATAAAGGAAGAGAGTATCACTGGTTAACCAACTATGAATAATACGAAGAAGATAAAAAGTGAAATTGTTTTTCAGGAAGAACGACTCGAAAAAATCCTGGAATTGTTAGACAGGGAAAACCGTCTTGTAACCAAAGACCTGCCGGAAATGCTTCATACCACCTCTGTCACAATTCGTAAGGATCTGGCCATGCTTGAACAACGAGGTTTGCTGAAACGTACACATGGCGGAGCCATCAGAACCAGAAAATTATTCCCCGGATTGGCGTTAAACGAGAAAGAGAAGATCAATCTGGATGAGAAAATGAGGATTGCGAAAAAGGCTGCCACCCTCATTACAAAGGGAGATACGGTCATTCTGGATTCCGGATCAACAACATGCCTTATAGCGAAAGAAATAAAGCATATGCAGGGAATAACTGTCATTACCAATGCCATGAATATCGCCAATGAATTGATGCAAAGTGATATTGAGGTAGTATTGATCGGCGGTTCGCTTCTTAAAAAAACATCTACTTTGGTTGGCCCATTGGCAGATGCTGCACTCCGAAAAATTACAGCTGACAAACTATTTATGGGTGTTGACGGTATCGATTTTGAGATCGGATTAACTACTCCCGATATTCAGGAAGCTGAAACAAGCCGTGTAATGATGAATATCGCAGGCGAAGTAATTCTGGTTGTGGATTCTTCAAAATTCGGAAGAAGAAGTCTGGGAGTTATTTCGAAAGTAAATGAGATTGACCGGATCATAACAACAAAAAAAATATCAGTCAGTGAGGCTGAAAATCTTAAAAACGATCATGTTGAATTAATCATCGTATAGACCATGATAAATAAGAATATAAAAACAATTGCCTCATGAACAGATTTCTTGAAGAAATACTTGAGCAGCCCGAAGCATTGAGAGAAGCACTAGGGTATTATTCAGGTAGTGAAGGTCAAAAAATGCTTGACCGGATAAAAAAGAACATCAGCAAGAATGGAATTGAGCAAATCATATTTACCGGTATGGGTAGTTCGTATTTCAATTCACATGCCGCTTCTTGCTTATTTAGTGCATTAAAGATCAACTCATTTGCTATAAATGCCAGCGAGCTGCTTCATTATAACCTCTCCTTGTTGGAACGAGAGACTTTGCTGGTTTGCATTTCGCAATCAGGCGAAAGTTATGAGGTACAGGAAATCATCAAAAAACTTCCGGCTACTGTTCATTGTGTGGGGATTCTGAATGATGAGAAAAGTACGCTTGCACGCAATGCTGAATTTGCACTGTTTTGTAAAGCAGGGATGGAAGAAATGACTTCGACAAAAACCTATATAGCCACCTCGATGGTTTCATTCATCCTGGGCTGGTATTTATCTGGCAATTGGAATGATGAAGCGCATAAGAAGATTTATCGTCTCATTGGCAGTTTCAGATCGTTCCTGACCAATTATGAGCCATGGGTAAATGAGATTCTAACTTTTTTTGGTGATATACAAACCATACAAATCATTGGCAGAGGGCCTGCATTTTCAACGGCCAGCCAAAGCGCTTTGATGTTCAAGGAAGCTGTAAAAATACCGGCTGCAGGTATACTTGGCGGAGAATTCCGGCATGGGCCCATGGAAATGGTTGGAGAGGGATTTAAAGCCATTTTATTTGCAGCCAGAGGAAATACGCTTCAGCAGAGCATCAAAATGGCGGAAGATATTTGCGAATATGGTGGTAAAGTTCTGCTCATTACCAATGAAAAACTCCAATTCCAGACCGAAAAAATCATGCAAATCCATGTGGATGAGCCGGATGAGTTTCTTTTCTCGATCCAGAGCATTATTCCGGTGCAACTATTTATAGATTCTTATGCAAAATCGAAGGGCTATGAGGCCGGCAGTTTTTCCCGCGGAGCCAAAGTTACAAAGATCGAATAAGCAGCCATGGCGACCAGTAGGAAAAACAGGTTTTTAATCTTTGTAACCATATTGCTCTATGTATCCTTTGGCCTGCTTACATCGGTAATCGGTGTTATCATTGATCGGTTCCAGGCACAGTACAATGTCTCTCTAACCATTGCTGCCTTACTTCCGTTCGCTTTTTTCCTGTCTTACGGACTGGCTTCCATTCCATTTGGAATAGCGATGGATAAACATGGTGCTAAAAGTATCTTATTGACAGGCACAATCTTAATGACACTTGGATCCTTTCTGTGCTATATAAGTCACAATTATATGGTTGTAATCCTTGCGATTTTTATTGTAGGCATTGGGGTTACAGCCATTCAAACTGCCGGGAATCCATTTATCAGAGAATTGGATGCCCCGGACAAATACACCGCAAACCTCACAGTTGTTATTGGAATAGGGTCACTGGGGTATGCATTCAGCCCCTTGCTGGTGCCCTTTATACAATCCAGTGGATTTTCGTGGGAAACGGTGTATCTGTTTTTCGGAATCATCAATGCTGTTATTCTGGTATTACTGGCTTTATCTAAATTTCCCGATGTACAGCTCGTTGAAGCGGAAAGAATTAACTTTTCCAAAATTAGTGCATTGCTTCGAAGTCCCATCCTGTTAACCTATGGACTTGGGATATTTTTATACGTAGGCGCGGAAGTAGGGGTTTCTTCCTATATCATCACTTACATGAGTAAAATTCATCATGTTACGAATTCTCAGTCTTTCTGGGATGAAGGCTCCATAATATATTCCATTTTTCCCTCCAAAACAGCGCTGGTCATTGCCTTGTTCTGGTTCTTCCAGGCTTTGGGGCGGTTGATCATTTCCCCGATGATGAAATACATCAGTGAGAAAAAAATCTTTGTTTTCCATAGTCTGGGTACCGTCATTGCATTGATCGTAGCCATGATGGGTAATGCAAATACTGCCCTTGTTGCTTTTGCCCTGGTTGGATATTTTACCTGCGCTTCCTTTACCTCCATTTTCAGTGCAGCGATCAATAGTTTTCATGACAACCATGGCACGATTTCGGGAATTCTGGGAACTGCCATTGTCGGAGGAGCAATTGTTGGCTGGCTTGTCGGCTTTGTCGGAGAGGTTTCAACCATGAAATGGGGAATGGTGATTAATTTGCTGGCATTTATTTATGTTTTCGCATTGGCTGTCCGGGGGAAAGGGAAACTGGATATCAAGGAAATTAGAGAATAACCCGTATGAAAAAGGTAATTATTGGCGTTGATCTGGGTGGCACCAAGATAAAAACAGGTGCAATTAACGGTGATGGCGAAGTCCTGTGTGCACCTGTTCATGTTGCGACAGGCGGGCAGGAGCCCGGGGAAATGATCGTGAAAAGAATTACAGATTCTGTTGAGAATGTTTTGGGTATTATAGAATGTCCGGTTGGCGATGTTGCCGGCATTGGAATAGGCTCCACAGGTCCGTTGGATATTGATGCAGGGATGATCCTCGAATGCCCGCAATTGCCCACAATGCACTTTTTTCCGTTAAGAAATACAATCCGGGATCATTTCAAGGTTCCTGTTTTCATGAACAATGATGCCAATTGTTTGATTTACGGAGAAACCATTTTTGGGGCAGCTGCCCATAGAAGAAGCGTTGTGGGCTTCACCCTGGGCACCGGTATCGGATGCGCGGTTGTGTTGGAAAAGAAAATACTTCATGGTTCAACCGGTACGGCAGGAGAGATCTGGCCATCGCCTTACCAATCAGGTTCCATTGAAGATTTTGTTTCGGGTGCTGGTGTTTCCCGCATATACAAATCCATTTCAGGTGAGGAAAAATCATCGTTGGATATCTTTAACCTGGCAGATACGGGTGATGAAAAAGCTTTACAAACCTGGAAGGAATTTGGCGTTCACCTGGCCGTACCGGTTGCCTGGGCTATCAATTTAATTGATCCTGAAATTATTGTCCTGGGCGGATCAATCGCCGAAGCATATAAATTCTTCAAGACTTCCATGGAAGAAAATATACAAAAATGGGTATGCCCGGTTCCTTCCATAAGGACAAAGGTTGTTCCGGCCGGATTAAGTGACAACGCGGGTTTTATCGGAGCGGCCTGCCTTGTAATGAAGAATATCTAATACTTCATCATATGAAATTACTTACCAATCTGATTTTTGTCCTCAGCATTCTGCTGACTCTGTCATGTCGCCA
>Ga0315535_1001439_pt1 | contig 15911 bp, 14 predicted proteins | sample SalMarSW160220MG_2_FD_203092 | JGI IMG/M metagenome (GOLD analysis project Ga0315535, IMG submission 203092) | Salt marsh sediment microbial communities from the Plum Island Ecosystem LTER, Massachusetts, United States - Salt Marsh Sediment SW1602-20 ...
CCTCGTTTCCTGTGCCAGTTTTATCAAGTCACTGTCAAACCTTCAGGTGTCGTTCGAACAGTCCTTGGATCAACCCTCGTCTTCGACTCAGCCCGCTCCCTACCAGCCCGCACCGGGGGCGCAATCGAAACCCCAACCAACCCAGGCCGGGGCGCTCGCGGCGGGTACGCGGCCGGCGATCGTCGCCTCCAATCCGAGCTCTCCCCCGATTCCTCCGGGGTGGGACGCGGCGGTGGTCGACACGACTCAGGGAGCGGACTATCTGACGGCAATCGAGCGCAAGGTCGTCATCGAAATCAACCTGGTGCGAACCAATCCGGCCGAGTATGCGCAAACCTTCCTCGTTCCGATGCGTCGCTACTTCCAGGGCAAAATCCTTCAGTACCCCGGGGAAATCGCCATAATGACCAACGAGGGGCCGTCCGCTCTCGAGGAGGCCATTCGCCAACTCGAGTCCACCAACGCGGTGGGACCCCTGTCTCCGAAAAAAGGTCTCGTCCTCGCGGCTCGGGACCATGCAAACGATCAGGCAAAAACGGGACAAACCGGGCACTCGGGGGCCGACGGTTCGGACCCCGGACAGCGGATCGCTCGATATGGGAAGTGGAAGGCCACGTGGGGCGAGAACATCGACTACGGAAACTCACAGGCAAGGAGAATCGTTACCGCTCTCCTCATCGACGACGGAGTTCCGTCGCGCGGTCACCGAAAGAACCTCCTCAATCCCAAGTTCGAAACAGTGGGCGTCGCCGTCGGGCCGCATCCGGTTTACCGATCGATGTGCGTCATGGACTTCGCCGGTGGGTACGAATCGTCGTTCAATGGAACCGGCGGCTAAACGAGGGCCCCTCAATGCACCGAACACCCCACTGCCGCCGCATACTCGCCGAACGGCATCGCGTACCGGCGGGCTGCCTGAGGATTGCTCTTCACGATGTCGAGCACCCAATGGTGGTGGACGTAATGCCAGGTATCCACGAGTTGGACATGCTCGATCTCGTACTCGACATGCCAGGCGCCGCTCGGCTGCTTCTCGGCGCCCTCGACTCGTGCCGTCACCCGGTTGCGGGGGCGCATTCCTCGTGGCGGCGTATATATCCTCTTCGCGAAATCAGTGCCCGGCTGCGGGCGTCCCACCGATCCCAAACTGCGCCGAAGTTGCCGTTGTCGTAGTTATCGTTGAACTCCTGAGCGATCCGGATAAGGGCAGCCCGGGTCGCAGGGTCGGGTGGTAGTCGGACGACCGCAACCGATGAAACGGTACCTTCGGTGCTCGTTGAAAAGCCGCCGGGCGGGTTTGCGAGGTGAACGCAGCTTGTCAGTCCGAGAGCCATCATCATCGCGGCGACCGCCATATAGAGTGCCGGTCGGGAGGGAACTTCCCGCTGGGAGCCAAAGTCCGTGTCGTCACTTCCGAAGCAGATTTGACGCCGTCGAGTCATCTTGGATAAGCGTATCGTCGGGAGTCGATGCCGTCAATCGGTTCCACATTTTGCCTCTCCCCTGGTATGCTTGCAAGGTGATATCGGCCCTCCTTGAGGCCGTCGACAAGGAGAAAAGTCATGAAGTTGACAGGAAAGAAGGTTGGGATGCTCATCGGTCCCGGTTATGAAGACCTTGAGTTCTGGGTCGTTTACATGCGCATGGTGGAAGAAGGTGCAGAGGTGCTCAAGATCGGACACAAATCGGGCGAAAGCTACTCGAGCAAGCACGGATGTTTGAGCGCGACGTGCGACTATTCCGCCGAAGATGTCGATGCAAGCGACCTCGACGCCGTACTCGTTCCGGGCGGATGGGCGCCAGACCGGCTTCGGCGCTACGACGCGGTAACCGCTTTGGTACGCGGAGTGTTCGATCGGGGCAAAATCGTGGGCCTCATCTGCCATGCGGGGCTGGTCGGAATTTCGGCAGGTATCGTGGCCGGCAAGCGCGCTACGGGTTCAGAGGGCATCAAGGACGATCTCGTCAATGCCGGCGCTATCTGGCAGGACAAACCGGCTTTCCGCGACGGCAACATCGTCTGGGGGCGCGTCGTCGAGGACATTCCGTACTACTGCCGGGAGCTGGTCGAGGCACTGTCGTAGCCTCACGGTTTCCCGTAGGAATGGACAATCGCGTCGGTGTCGATGATACCTGCGGGGTCGCCCTCTTCGTCGAGTGCGAGGAGAAATTGGACCTTGAGGTCGCTCATGATCTTGCTCGCATCGGCGAGCCGCGAGCTCGTCAGGACGCACCCGGTTTTCAATGGAACGACCCCCGAGAGCGGAGCGTTCGCGTGGTTGTGCTTGAGCTCGGCAAAGAGCTGAGAGCGCGAAATGATCCCTCGCGCTCTACCGCTCTCGGAGCGGAGAATAGCGAACCCTTCGATACTCCCCTCGAACTGGTTGATGGCATCGAGCACCCGCATTGAATCGGTGACCGTCAACGTGAGGGGGCGCATCGCCTCTTCGACAAGGATCGTCGAGAGTCGATCGGCGGAACGTTTCCGGATGATGTCGATTCCACGACGTTTCAACTTGTAGGTGTAGATACTCTCTCTTTCGATCACCGAAGCTATCGTGGCTCCCACGACGGTCGCCAACATGAGCGGAAGAATGAGCTGGTAGTTGCCAGTCATTTCGAACAACATGACGATGGCGGTGATCGGGGCCCGAGCGGAGCCGGCAAAGACCGTAGCCATCCCCACCATTGCGAACGCCCCGTTGGTGACGGTAATGCCGGGGAACACCCGATTGGCGAAGTCCCCGAAAATGCCTCCGAGCATCGCCCCCATGAACAGCCCTGGAGCGAAGACGCCGCCCGACCCGCCGGACGCAATCGTCGTCGAGGTAACAAAGAGCTTCAAGACCAGCAGAATCGCGAGCGTCGTCAGCCCGAGGTTGTTGATCAGAGCCTGTTCGACAGTGGGGTATCCCACTCCGAAGATCTGGGGAAAGAAGAAGCCGACCGCTCCGACGATCAAACCCCCGACGGCGGGCTTGACCCAATCCGGGAGATGCTTCAGTTTGTCCCATACGTCCTCGAAGAAGTAGAGAACTCTGGAGTAGAAGACTCCGAACAACCCGCCGACAACCCCGAGAACCACGAATGCCCCGAGCGGCGTGATTCCGGTTATGCTGTAGCTTGGAATCGGGAAGGACGCAATGTCGCCGAAGTACAGACGTCCGATCGTTGCCGCGAGCACCGAGGCGACGACGATCGACCCGAGGTTCGCGATCGCAAAGCTTCCAAGAATAATCTCCGAGGCGAACATGACTCCGCCGATCGGAGCATTGAAGGTCGCCGCGATACCCGCCCCCGCGCCGCAGGCAACGAGGGTCTTGAGCTGATTCTCCCGGACGCCCAACAACTGGCCGAAGGTGGAGCCCCAGGCCGAACCGATCTGGACGATCGGCCCTTCCCGCCCGACCGAGCCGCCGGTGCCTATACTCAGAGCGGAGGCCAACGCCTTTGCGACCACGATCCGCGGACGAATGACGCCTTTCTGTTCGGTGATCGCATACATGACCTCCGGCACGCCGTGCCCTTTCGCCTCGCGTGCAAAGAAATGGACAATCAGTCCGACAAGCAGCCCGCCGATTGCCGGGATGATGAATCCCCATACAGAATGGTAAAGGACGAGCTGTGCCTCGTCGACGCCGAACCCGAGATGAGTCACGAACGTAATGAGCTTGCGGAACGCGACCGCCCCGAACCCACCGCCGACGCCGATTATTCCGGCATAGATCAGCATGAGGGTGGATTCGGGTATTCGACGCACAAGTTGTACATGCAGTCGCTTCACAAGTTGCTCCTCCGGAAACGCAGGCGCGCCAATTTACGTGTCCGCGGGCTCAGTCCGTACCGCTGGAGAGGTTGGGTTGACACGAGGTACCGCGGGGTGTCGGCGGATAAAGCTTACCTGAACGATAAGAAAATCGTCCTCATACTTACACGATTCCCAACGAATAATCCAGTCGTTTCGCACTCGAACATTTCACGGCCCCTCACCTACGATTTCGCGAGGCCGACGACGCGAATTGAAATTTCTAACCAAGGGTGCTAAATTCTCTCACAATTCACACGGACGATATACATCCATGGGCTCACTTCTAGAGATCGTCGGGGAGCGCAGATGATTCGGATCCTGTCGGTTTCGGCGCCTTTGGCGGCGATTCTCGTTCTTGTCCTATCGGGGTGTCCGAGTCCGTTCGGCTACTATTCGGCGGGCAATGTCTACGTGGAGAAGGTCCAGACTCCGAACGCATCGAGCTTTGCTCCCACTGCCACCCCCACATTTCGCTCGACCCCGAGCCAAGGGGGAGCGGCAGTCACCGTCTCGGGTTCCCCGACCGAGAACAGCGACCAATCGGTCGAAATCCTCTCCGATACACCGAACGCGCACATCTATTACACGGTCGACGGCTCGTCTCCCAGTCCGAACACGGGGACAACGAGACTCTACGATCCGACGCATCCAATTTCTGTTACAGGCAACAACACCTCGATAACCATCAAAGCGGTCGCGCTCAAGGCTCTGATGCTGCCGAGCGCTATCGCGAGCTTGACCATGTCGATCTCCTACACGACAGCGGCCGCCCCCTCCTTCGATCACTTGACGGGAACCTACAGCGGCCCGTTCACCCTGACGATCACCGAGTCAACCCCCGGTTCGACGGTGTGGTACACGACCGACGGCACCGATCCGGTGGTCGGCGGCGGAACATCGACTTACTCCGGAGCCGCGCCAATTACCATTTCGGTCTCTCAGCCGACGACGGTCAAGGCGGTCGCAACCGCTACGGGGTGGACCGACTCGGCTATCACCAACGCTACCTACAGCTTCGTCGTTGGGATGCCGGTGCTCGGCGGCTCCTTCCCATACCTCACCCTATCGACCCCTTCAAGCGGCGCAACAGTGTGGTACACCTTCGACGGCTCTCAGCCGATTCCGAGTGTCTCGTCGTCGACCACATCGACCCTCAATTTCTACGTTGGCTCGACCGAGACACTCAGGGCGATAGCCGTATTCCCCGGTTGGAGCACCTCATCGGAGCTCAACACGAGTTGGTCGGTCCCGAGCGGCAACTTGGATTTTCAGACTTTGAGCCATACCACGTTGAGAGCGATGGTCGATAATCTCGCGACGACCACGCCGATCGACAACAGCGATACAAGTCTTATTCCAGTCGGGCAGGTAATCGTGTACAAGACACGCCTCGGTGACTATGGGAAGCTCGTTGTCGTCAACAACAATTCAGACGGGAACAACGGATGGGACATCCATCTCATAACCTACGACTCCTCCGGTAACGTGATTGCCGACGCGAGCCCGCAGATTCGCGGCACGTGGCTCTGCGACCTGGAGGCGGGGGTCGAAACGAACGTCTCGGCGAGCTCTGATTTTCAGCTTCAGAATCAGACATCGACCGTTCGGTATCTCGCCCCCAATAACGGTGCCACATTCCTGGCTGCAGGAGTGAGCACGACCTTCTGACCTGTGTCCCGGTGGCGTCTTGACGCTGCCGGGCTGACCGTCGAAGATACAGAAAAACACCTCATGGAATCGCGCTGAAGTATCGCTCCTTCGGCGGAGCCTGCGGAGGAGGCAGCGATGTTCTCTAGGCTTTCGGGTGTCTTTCACGCACTCGCGAAGGGTTGGCTGATAGTAGTCCTGTTGGCCGTCTTCGTTCCCTACATTTTGACGACCATCCCGGTCCTCAAGACCGTTCCCGGCGGCGACATCACGTCGCTGGACTCGCAGGTTTTCTATACCCCGGATCAGGCCTTCGCAACTGTCGGCTCCTACGGAGAGAACGCACATTACTGGATTCGCATCTACCTCACCTGGGACCTCATCAATCCCGTGATGTATGCACTCATCTTCTCCATCGTCATCTCCTGGTTGTTCCAACGTAGTTTCACTTCGCAGAGCGTCCTTCGGAGGTTCAACATTCTGCCTTTGGCGGCGGGGCTTGCAGACCTGCTCGAGAATGTCTCCATTGTGATCATGCTCTCGGTCTATCCGGCACGGCCGGTTGCTCTCGCGTGGGCGAGCACGATCTTCACAGTCACGAAGATGGTCTTCTTTGCGGGAAGCGTCCTGCTCATTCTACTCGGAACGTTCAAAGCAAGCTTCAACCGATTCAGAAAGATCGCAGCGTGAACACCCCGACGGTCCGACCCGCCGGCGGGCGTGTCGCGGCCGTCCTCCAGGCACTCCTCGTTACCGTGCTCTGGTCCTCCTCTTGGGTACTGATAAAGATTGGCCTCAAGGAGAGCATACCTCCACTGACCTTCGCCGGTCTTCGCTATGCTTTCGCTTTTCTCTGTCTCCTTCCTCTCGTGCTATCCAGTCGCCGCCACCGGCGCTCTCTGCTGGAGATTCCTCGAAAGCGATGGGGGCAACTCATTCTCCTCGGCATACTACTCTATGCAGTTACCCAGGGCGCGCAATTCTACGGCCTGCTCTACTTGCCGGCAGCAACGTTGAGTCTTGTCTTGAGCTTTACTCCCCTCTTCGTCGCTTTGGAGTCGGGCCTTCTCCGCACAGGGGCCCCTTCGGCGACACAAGTGATCGGCGTCCTTGCCTCAGCTGCAGGTGCCGTAATCTACTTTCTTCCGCTTTCCCTTCCATCCGCTGAGCTTGTCGGGCTCTCGATCGCTGCGGTGTGTGTCGCGTCGAACTCCGCGGCCGCTGTCCTGGGACGGCACGTAAACTCGACGAGTCGGATCTCGCCTCTCCTCGTCACGACCGTGAGCATGGGAATTGGAGGGATACTCCTCCTCACTGTCGGGGCGACCACACAGGGACTCGGCGGTCTCGAGCTCAGCCATTGGCTCATCATCGCATGGCTCGCCGTCGTCAATACCGCGGTCGCGTTTACGCTCTGGAACAACTCCCTTCGGACCCTGACCGCGGTCGAATCGAGCGTCATAAACGGCACCATGCTGCCCCAAATTGCGATTCTGTCGTGGCTCTTCCTCGGCGAAACGCTGACACCCCGTCAGATCGCAGGGCTCCTCGTCGTAGCAGTAGGCATAGTCGTCGTACAGGCCCTGCGTCGCGAGAAGACGGCACACTTGCGCCCGCCTGCGTAAATTACAATCACTCCTATCGGGACAACGGCGCCATCTCCCGACCAGAGCTCCCAGGATCGAACGAGGATGGAACTCAAGACGGCTTCGCACCGTCTAAGTTGACATGAAGCTCTACCTCGTTCCGGTAATCGCGCTCATTCTCGCCGGATGCGTCACCACCGAAAATGTCCTCCGGAGCTCCCCGAACTACCTCGAAGTCGGGACTGTTGACGGCAAGCTTGCGGGACAACGTTTCTATATGGCGATCGGAAATGTGAACCTCTACCGCCACCGAGCGTTCGGCGGCGTGACCCCTACCGGAGAAACCTCCGAAAGCCCGGCAGCCATCGAGGTCGACAGCTTGACCGGCGAAGTCCTGCGTATCGTCACGCTGCAACCAGTTGCGGAGAGAACCTCTACAACCTCGAGCACATTCAGCACGGTGACGACCACCACCACCACGAAGCAACGCTACGAGCTCGGCGCCCTCGTTGGGGGGATATCGATAATCGACATCCACCCCTACGCGAGCTGGCTCGACGCGCTCAAGGCGCTCCGTGAGGCCGCGAAGCAGATGGGGGCATCAGGCAACTTTCGCGTGGAGTCTCTTGGAACCGTTTCGAGCACCGCCGTCACGCCGCCGGTCTATTTTCACTTCCGCTGGGGTCCCGATCATTTCCGTCATTATCATCCATAGCGCCTCTCTGCAACGACTCTGCAACGCAGAAGTGCTACCCTGAAGCAACAAAGCCAAAGGGGGTAAGCGTATGAAGGACATAAGACGATTCGTGCTGGCCATTGCCATTGCGGTTTCAGTCGGTCCGGTCGTGTTCGCCGGCGGAAATGCGGAGTTGCCGGAGATCAGAGTGGCAACCGATCCCACGTTCGCCCCGATGGAGTTCATCGACGAGTCCGGAAAGCTCACCGGCTTCGACATCGACCTCATGAAGGCCGCCGCAAAGGGGGGTGGATTCTCGGTCACGTTCGTACAGGTTCCGTGGGACAGCATCTTCGTAGGACTCGCAGCCGGGCGCTATGACGCGATAGCAGCCTCCATTACGATCACCGAAGAACGCAAGAGCTCCATGGACTTCTCCGTACCGTACCTGGCAGTGGAACAGGTAGTGGTTGCCGGCGCCGGCGCGCGACACGTCTCCTCCTTTCGGGATTTGACCGGCGGCACGGTAGGAGTACTATCTGGGTCAAAGGCCGCGCTCTCCATCGACCAGCTTAGCCGGCTCTATTCCTTTCGAGTACGGCCCTACCGTGACGGCGTCGCCTATCTCTCCGATCTGGAAGCGGGCACACTTCCCGCCGCGGTAATGGACCGCATCTGGGCTGAGAGCATCATCGGAGTCACTGAGTACGCCGACACGCTGAGGATCGTCGAGACTCTGCCGGTGCAGGAACTCTACGGGGTCGCGGTCAAGCGCGGTAACTCTCGGGTGCTCGCTCTTATCGACGGCGGTCTAAAGAAGATCGTCAAGTCGTCTGAGCTCAAACGACTCGAAGAGAGGTGGTTTTCGCGGGTCATGTAGGCAGAAGTGGTGTAGAATATGGAGGGATGACGAATCAAGCTGCAGGGGGCTTTCTGTCGCGATATCGCAGCGGAACGAAAGACAAGACCCTCTATCTCCCGCTCGAACGCGGGTTCCTTCGTCTGCGCTACGGGCTGAATGACGGGCCTGCTGATCTCAGCATCGTTTCGTTTGTGCTCGAAGAGTCGGAAACAGCACCGGCAATCGGTCCCCGACTCGAACTCCGTTTCATTGGAGAACCCGGGCGTGAGAGGGTTACCTTCATCACCGAAAACGGCGTCTCAGGGCGTCAGTGGTCGAATGGAAGGGCCTACTGGGGCAATACCTTCGACGATGCCGCCCAACCTGACAGGCAGCGGTGGATTGGCCTCGAAGAATGGGTCGACGAGTGTATCGAAGACATGGTGAATCCGACGGACGATTACACTGCCGGTGCGGGCACGCCCCACTGTTGAGCGTCATCCCTGCCCAAAACGCCCTGTGAGCTCCACCGACTCAGCTCTCACTTGATCCTCTGTCGGCGCGGTTGTACAATTCGGCCGTAAAGGAATGGGCGCGACGCCGAGTCGCGTTCGTTCCGGGGGCTAAACAAGTGGGTGTGATTCTCGCCTTCCCTATTGCGATCGTTTTGGTATTTCTCTTCGTATTCTATCCGCAGGCGGCGGCACTCGTACTCGCTGCTTTCGGAGTCGTGATCTCCGTTTTTTTCTGCCTCAAGGGCCGTGTTCTCGCGAACCGGCGATCCGGCCGCCACGGTGTGGTTCTTGACGATGATCAAAGGCGGCTCCTCGATCGCTATCCCCTATTCTTCGGTTTCTACTACGGTCAGCGCTTCTTTCGCCCGCTTCTCTTAGTCCTTCAGTACCTTTCGTTTCCCCTTGCCATCGGGCTCGCGGTGGAGCGTCTGTGGATCTTCATCCCACTTGCGGGAGTCGCGTTCGCGTCTCTCGCGCTGGCACGAGTGGGTTTCGATCCGCGTCGAAAGATTCTCTCACGTTTCCGGCGTGCTTCCGACTCACTTGACAGGAAAAGACTGGTCGAAGAGGTCCGAATACTCGAGGATACCTTCTCTTCTTTCAATGGATTTCGTCCGCATCCTATCGAGACTGAAAGCGACCGGGACCTCGGACAGTCCCCGCTTCATCGTGATTTCAACGAGGTCGATTCCTCGCCTTCACTGTGAATCGGGAGGCTACCGTATCTCGACGTGGAGCTTTCTGCGATCCGGACTGAGCATCCCTTTGATCTCGAGGATTCCGTCCGCGTTGCCACTGCTTGGAAGCTTCTCGTAGATGTTCTCGTATGACCAGAACGCGTCCATCACAGTATTGCCGTCCACTCGAACAGAGTAGTACTCCGCAATATTCTTGAAAGGACAGTATGTGAGAGTAGTCGATTTCACCAGGTAGTTGAAATCCACCTCTGATGGCGGCATATAGATCTGGACCGGATGGGCCGTCTCGTGGAACTCGAAACAGCTCGTCGAGTCGACGATCGTCGTCCCTTCGAACGAGACGATGACCCTCCCGTCCAGAGGTTTCAGCTTGAGCTCGTAGTGCGGAAACAACCAGGTCGCCGAGCCGTTTTCAGAAAAGAGAAAAGCCTTTGCGTCGAAGACTTTGATCCACCACGACAGCTCACGCGCGTTGTCCCCGGGCGTTGGCTCTACGACTGGGTAGTTGGCCTGGTTCGCTCTCCTCATTGCCGACTGGATAAAGGCACGTTTGACTGCGACTGCATCATTCAATTTTTTGACTCCACTGAGGATAATACTCACAGCGTCCGCCATCGGCAACTCTGTCGGCGACTTGATCCGCGGAGGATGGGTCTCAGAACTCGAGCACAGGCTTCTTACGACGTGATGACAAATCCGCTATGATTCCCCATATAGAACGTAGGGGGACAGAATTGGGAGATATCCAGCGAAGAATGATTGAGGACCTCGATAACAAGATAGTCTTTGAGCAGGCCAAAGCCTGTGCGTTCGACTATATGGATACGATTCCGACGAGAGCCGTATTTCCGAGCGTTCGCGCGATCGACGATCTCGCACAGTTTGAGGAGCCGTTGCCCGCCGGCGGGGAGTCAGGCGAGGAAATCTTGAAGATGCTCCACCGATACGGCTCGCCGGCAACAGCGGCCCAAACCGGCGGGCGCTACTTCGGATTCGTCAACGGAGGGGCGGTCCCCACGGCAGTGGCGGCCCGGTGGCTCGCAGACGTCTGGGATCAGAATGCCGGGCTCTACCTGACCTCCCCAATCTCCTCGAAACTCGAGGAGGTGTGCGAAGGCTGGCTCGTCGATCTTCTCGGTCTTCCCCCGCAGACCGTCGCAGGTTTCGTCGGAGGCACCTCACTCGCGAGCTTCTGCGGACTCGCCGCGGCGAGGTACGAGCTTCTCAAACGGCTGGGGTGGGATGTAAACGAAAAGGGCATGCGAGCCGCTCCTGCAGTGCGAGTCGTCGTCGGAGAACAGGCTCACGGCTCGATCTTCAAAGCTCTGTCTCTTCTCGGTTTCGGGCGTGAAAACATCGAAACTCTGCCTGCAGACGCACAGGGGAGAATGGACGCCTCTCGTCTGCCAAACCTGGACTCGGAAACACTGCTCGTGACCCAAGCCGGCAACGTGAACACCGGTGCCTTTGACGACTTCGAGGCAATTACCGAACGAGCCGTCAAATCCGGCGCGTGGGTCCACGTCGACGGGGCGTTCGGTCTGTGGGCCGCTGTGTCGAAGTCCAAGAGACGTCTGACCGCCGGGATAGAAAAGGCCGATTCGTGGTCCGTCGACGCTCACAAAACGCTCAACACGCCGTACGACTGCGGAATCGTTCTCTGCAAGCACCGCATTCCCCTCGTCGCGGCAATGCAAGCGAGCGGGGCCTACCTCGAGTACAGCGACCAGCGCGACGGGATGCTCTATGTCCCTGAGATGTCGCGGCGCGCCCGTTCCGTCGAGCTCTGGACGACCTTGAAGTATCTGGGAAGCGAAGGCATCGAGCAGCTCGTCGACGGTCTGTGCGACAGGGCGCGGCAGTTTGCCGCCGGCCTGCATGCGGAAGGATTCCGTGTTCTCAACGAGGTAGTCTTCAATCAAGTCCTCTTCGCCGCCGATACGCCGGAGCAAACGCGGAGCGTTCTCGATACTGTTCAGAGATCCGGCATATGTTGGTGCGGCGGCTCGAGCTGGGAGGGAAATCCGGCAATCCGCGTCAGCGTCTGCTCATGGGCAACGACCGCTGAAGATGTCGAAAACAGCGTCTCTGCGTTTGCGCGTGCGAAGGGCAATCATTCTCCAGTATAATTACTGCAGGTAGCCTTCGATGGAATGACACCCGGAGCAGACCGGCGGGCAGGAGACAAAGCAGGTGTCAGAGCTCACGTTCCATCTGCTCGGTCCACCATTGATTGCCAAAGCCGGGAGGTCAGTGAGGCAGCCCAGGCGAAAAGCAATCGCGCTTCTTGCCTATCTCGTAGTCGACCGGCAGCCACATAGCAGGGATGCTCTCGCAACGCTCCTGTGGCCCGAGTGCGGCCAGTCTCGAGCAAGGGCCAATCTGCGCCGCTGCATTTTCGCGCTGAATGAGGTCGTTGGAGCTGAAGTTCTCGTCGCAGACCAGGACACACTGCGAATCGCGCCGGACGCCGTGGCAACTGACGTCGAACACTTTCGTCGGCTCGCCTCAGGATGCGGCAAGCACGACGGTACGGAGATCTGCTACGAATGTCTCGACCAGTTCACAGAAGCAACCAGCCTCTATCAAAATGACTTCCTGTTCGGATTCACACTGCCGGATGCCACAGACTTCGATCAATGGCAACTGATACAGGGAGAGCGATTGCGTGATGAACTTGGCGCCCTTCTCAGACGGGTTATAAGCCAGTACGAGATGAGGGGAGCGGCCGCCGGTGCGCTCCCGTACGCCCGAAGACTGCTCTCCCTCGACCCTCTCGAAGAATCCTCACACAGAACCCTCATCAGACTGCTCGCTCAATGCGGCCAGCGGGCCGCGGCGTATCGTCAGTACGAAGAATGCAGGAGAATACTCTCGGAAGAGCTCGGAGAGTCTCCGGGTTCCGAAACGGTGGAGCTCATTTCAGAGGTCCGCGCCAAGGCTGCCGATGATTTCCGAGAGGGGGCGACCGCCGATGGTGACCTCGATCACGGTTGGTTCGCCGAGCTCACGATCGGAGGACTATCGCCGTCAAACACACAGGTAGTTCGCCAGGCTTTGAACAAGGTCGGGGCTCATTCGATCGACGTGAACGCCCCTGACCCATCAGCTCTCCGGGCTCGTTTCTCCACCACACGGGAGGCCGTCGCTGCGGCGCTCCACGTACAAGGCGCGACGGATGCAGACCTTCGAATCGTCGTCGACAGTGAACGGCAAGGTGAAGACCTCCTCCCTTCCGACGCTCGGGAGTCTGGCGGCGCATCGCTGCTCCTGGCGATCGCACCGCGCGGAGATATCCTCTTTTCGGCGGCCGCTGTGAAACGAACGAAGACGCCATTGCCGAGTGGCCTCTCCTTGCGACTGCTCGGATATCACCGTCTTACAGACCTCCGCGCCCCCGAACCCGTATACCAGGTTCTGAATCCGGAAAATGTCCGGGCCTTGCCTTCACTCGAGACTCTCGATTCGCGACCGAACAATCTTCCGACTCAAACAGCACGCCTCATCGGGCGAGAGAAGGAGCTCTCGGAGCTGGCTGCCTTGATAACTCAGCCCGGACCTCAAACGGTTACCCTGACGGGACCGGCAGGCACCGGCAAGACTCGGCTTGCGCTGCAAGCGGCTGCTCGTGTCGTTGGGCATTTCGAGCATGGTGTCTTTTTCGTCGATCTCGCTCCAATCTCCGAGCCCTCCGATCTCCTGCGAGCCATCTCATCGGTTCTCAGTGTTCCCGAGTCTTACGGGCGGGTTCGTCCCGGCATTGATATCCTGAGGGATTATCTCGGCGGACGGTCGATACTCCTCGTCCTCGACAATTTCGAGCAGCTCCTTCCCGCTGCTCACCAGCTTATCGAGCTCCTGACTGCAGCCCCGAGACTTCGAACACTTGTCACAAGCCGGCAACGTCTTTCTATCCCTTCGGAATACGAGTATCCGGTTGCTCCGCTCAGCCTCCCACGACCGGACGCTGGTGACGAGGTAGCCCTTCTGAGCGAGGCGGAACGGCTGTTCGTCAATCGCGCGCGCACGGTTCGACCGGATCTATCCATCACCCCGGAGACTGCGTCGGCGATAGCACGCATCTGCATCCATCTCGACGGTCTTCCGCTCGCCATCGAGCTTGCAGCCGCCCGTCTCAAGGTGATATCAGCAATCGACCTGGAGAAGATGCTCCCACATCGCCTTGCCGTTCTGAAGTCGCGGTCGCCATCGGGCCCCCAGCGCCAATTGACGTTGGAAAAGGCGATCGATTGGAGCTACCAGCTTCTCGACGAGAGGGAACGCCGTCTCTTCGCCCGACTCTCGGCATTCGTCGGCAGTTTCACCCTCGAAGCCGCCGAAGCGGTCTGTTCGTCCGACGGTTCGGAAACCATTGCGATAGACGTGCTGGATGGTCTCACCTCACTCGTGGAAAAGAACATGGTTCGACCGGTGGAGGATATGCACGAGAGCCGATTCGCCCTGCTCGAGACAATTCGCTCCTACGGAGTAGTCAAGCTCAGGGAGGACGAGGACGCGAATCTCGTGCGTGAGAGACACGCAGCCTATTTCCGCGGTCTCGCGGAATCCGCGGAGACGGGACTCCACGGTCCGGGGCAGATGCGCTGGCTCGAGCGGCTCGAGCGTGACTATGAGAATCTTCAAGTTGCCCTACGTTGGCACTTTGACAACCAGCGATTCAGTGAGGCAATGCGAATTTGTGTCGCCCTGGAGTGGTTTTGGTATCGATACGCCCATTTCTCTGACGCGAAAAAATGGCTACGGCTGTCCCTGGAATCGGGCGCGTTCGAACCGGCCTGGATTCGCGGGCGAGTTTGCCGTGTACTCGGCTGGTTTCATTTCGTACAAGGCGACTGGGCGGGGGCCGGGGAGCTGTACCGCAAGGCAGTACGGCTATCACGTGAGTCTGAGGACAGGCGAAACGAGATCCTCTCCCTGTTGGGGCTCGGCACCGTGGAGCGCTGGCTCGGTGCCAAGGTCGAAGGAGATCGCTACGCGGAGGCTTCGGTCGATATGGCGCGTGAAACGCAGGACCCTCTTCTGATTACGCTGGCGCTTATCTGGGCCTACGCGACGACAGGAGGGAAGTTCGGAAGCACACCGCCCGTCTCGGAGCTCGAAGAGGCACTCGAAATGGCCCGTGGACTTGGCGACTCGTGGTGTGAGGCTCATGTATTCAACGGGCTCGGAGACCTCTACACCGAAACCGGCGATTATCTTCAAGCGAGAGCCAGCTACGAGAGGGCCCTCGAAGGATTCCGGAACCTCCGAGACGGTTGGCTCGAGGCGTGGACTCTCGAGGGTCTCGGCCGTGTCAGTCTGCTCGCCGGCGATCTCGAGGCCGCATACACCTCTACTCGAGCGAGCATTTCCCTTTTCGATTCACTCGGCGACCGCGCAAACGTCGTCCCCTTGCTCGGGCGGCTCGGAGTCACGCTTTCCCAATCGGGCCGCCCCACACGGGCCGCGGCCATTCTTGGAGCATACGACAGCCTTTCGCGTCAGATCGGACGAACCCCGAGCTCCGCATCTCCGCCGAGCGACGTGGCGTCAGCCTGCAGCGCGGTCAAATCCGCATCGCCGGAGGGCTGGGCCGCGGGCCGTGTAATGAGTTATGAGCAAGCCCTCGCCTACGTCATGGCTTCAACCGACGTTGACGGGCTCGTCCCGTCCCCGTAACCCGCGGCGGCACCCGCCCAATGGGCGATTGACGGGAAGCAGAGCCTACGGTCTACCTTCGCGTGGCGCACTCACCATCCCGAGAGCCTGACGAATTGCTCCGAGGTGCCATGCACCATGGGCTATCTGAGCGAACGTTTCGGTCAAAAACTCCTCGTCTTCCCACGCCCTCCCCGAGGTCATATCCTCCCGGAACGCCTTGTACTCTGCCCGAAGCCCGGCGAGCAGCTCCATCCACTCCGCTTCAGATACCGTCCTGCGGTCCCAGCTCCCTGCCCGGTCTGCCGACTGATAGGGGGCTTCTCCCCTGGCCGCGCGTGACAGGAGCTCACCGTCCACCGTTGAGTTGCTTCTTCCCAGCCTCTTTCTCCTTCGATCTTGTCTACTGCGATGAGGTTACCCACCTTGGATTCGGGATACAAGCACAGAGCGCGGCGGCAGCCGGCTCGGGAGACTTGGAC
>Ga0315535_1001440_pt1 | contig 15902 bp, 13 predicted proteins | sample SalMarSW160220MG_2_FD_203092 | JGI IMG/M metagenome (GOLD analysis project Ga0315535, IMG submission 203092) | Salt marsh sediment microbial communities from the Plum Island Ecosystem LTER, Massachusetts, United States - Salt Marsh Sediment SW1602-20 ...
ACCTAGGTCAGCGTGTTCCTACATCACATCTAGCAAATAATCTCAATCAGGGAGAGGAGCGAGTAATTTCTATACTCAACTCTCTAGCTACCAGGAATCTTGTGAAGCTTCATGCCAAAGAGATTGTGACTTATTTACTAACAGATGAGGGAAAGAAATACGCTGAAGGTGGACTTCCGGAGGTCTTACTCTTTAGGGGTGTAAAAGATCTCGGAGGAAAGGCAACCTTTGATGATGCTGTTTCTCATTCTGGTTTAGATCCTAGTGTGAAAGGGATTGCTATGAACTGGATTCGTCGAAATGGATGGGTTCAGATATCCAAGGAAGCTGATGCAACCGTTCTCACATCATTAGTTGAGGAACCAGAGTCTGAACTATCGGAAGTGCTTGAGCATCTTTCGTTAGGTAAAAAATCAATATCACAGACAAATTCAGATTCAGTGAAACAGGCTGTTGAAAGGAAATTAATCATAGAAAAAATCTCGAAGGTCTTCGAAGCTGAAATAATTAGTTCCAAGTCAAGTGAAATCGAGAATTTACTATCTGCAGGAATAGAAGGAATTGGAGACCTTACTCCGGAAATTCTAGCCAACGGAGAATGGAAAGGACAATCATTCAGACCTTACAATGTTGATATTGTACCAGCCTATGCTAACTATGGAAAGAAGCACCCATACGCAGAATTCAATGATTGGTTACGTGAGATCATGGTTGGATTGGGTTTCACTGAATGGTTTGGACCATATGTTGAGACCGAGTTTTGGGGACATGATACCCTATTCGTTCCACAAGACCACGTAGCACGAGAGGTGCAGGACCAATTCAGAGTTGTAGCACCATATAGTCATGGACACATTGTAGACAAAAAATACTACAAAGCGGTGAAGGAAGTACATGAAAACGGTGGCGACACAGGCTCGACAGGGTGGGATTGGCCATATAGCGAAGAGATAGCCACAAGACTTTGTCTTCGCCCACACACTACGCCAGTTTCAATGAGATACCTCTACGAACATAGAGAAGGACCTCAGAAAATGTTCATTATAGATCGCAACTTCAGATCCGAAACGCTTAGCGCAACACATGCACAAGAGTTTGATCAATGTGAAGGTATCATTATGGACAAAAAAGTGACATTGAGAGACCTGATGGGATACCTCACATCAATTTGCAAAGCAGTAGGTATTGAAAAACTGAAGTTCAAACCAGGGCAATTCCCATTCACGGAACCAAGCGTTGAAACCTTTGGGAAACATGAGAAACTTGGATGGATAGAACTTGGGGGATCTGGGCTTTTCCGACCTGAGGTTACTAAGCCATTAGGAATCAAAGACCAAGTCCTTGCCTGGGGTCTTGGTTCAGGACGGTTGTATATGGCAGCAATGGGTATCAATGACATCAGGGATCTTTTCTCTCAAGACCTGAATTGGTTGCGAAGGAGCTATATCATTAGTTAGGTGATGAAAATGATAGTAGAATGCAGAATTGATGACCTTCTATCACTAATTGGAAAGAAACTCACCTTAGAAAAATTAGAGGACACTCTATTTCTAATCAAAGCTGAAGTTGAGAAGATCGAAGGGAATATTATCGAGATTGAAGTCAATCCGGACCGACAAGATATGCTCTCAACAGAGGGTATTGCTCGAGCTGTAAGATCATTTCTCCGACTTGAAACAGGTTTTAAGAAATACCCAGTCAGAAAATCTGGCAAAGAAGTCATCGTAAAACCAGGTCTCAGTAAGATCAGACCATTCATCTGCTGTTCTATTGTGAAAGGAATTCCTGCTGATGATGAGTTAGTTAAGGAATACATGCACCTTCAGGATGCTCTTACTTCGACCCACGGAAGGAATAGAAACAAGGCGAGTATAGGTCTCTATGTATATGATGAAATCGAATTCCCTGTGATATACGGACCTCAATACCCTGAGAAAATCAAATTTGTTCCTCTTGGGTATGGGAGGGAGATGGATGGTCCAACTATCATAAAAGAACATGAGAAAGGAGTGGAATTTGGAGCAATTATTCAAGACTTTAAGAAATGGCCATTGCTCTATGATTCTAAGGGGCAAATCCTAAGTCTTCCACCCATCATCAACAGCAATACGCTCGGCCGGATGACTGTGGAAACAAAGAACCTTTTCATAGAAGTCACCGGAACACACCTTCTTACAGTTCATCAGGCATTGAATATCATCACTGCTTCATTAGCAGAGCGAGGCGGGAAAATTGAATCAGTTTCAGTTGTATATCCTGATGAAACAACGGATGAAACTCCAGATTTCAAACCTCGACAAATGATTCTCAATCATGATGAAATCAACAGTCTGATTGGAATAGACTTGACTGGTACTGAGATAGTCCAAGCTCTTGAACGAATGGGATATGGAGCAAAATCCACAAAAACCAAACAAGTGCAAGTACTCATTCCTAAGTATCGAATGGATATTCTGCATCATGTAGATATCATTGAAGATATTGCAATTGGATATGGATTTGATAATATTGAACCATCACTACCGATGACAATGACCATGGGGAGAGTAAGTCCAGTAACACGACTGAAGAACAAGGTTAGAGACCTGATGGTTGGACAAGGATATCAAGAAGTCATGAATTACGTCATGAGCTCTCCTGATTTGCTCAATGACCAGATGTGTCGAGATGAACCATTAGTCACAACAGGGAATCCAAAGAGTCGTAAGTTCTCAGTCTTGCGAAATTCATTATTACCAGTTCTTCTAGACTTCACGGCTCATAATCAGCACGCAGATTATCCACAGAAAATCTTCGAAGTGGGAGATGTAATCATTCCTAACAATAAGTGTGAAACAAGTGTTGACCAAATTCCTTCTGTAAGTGGTTTGATGACTGATGTGAAAGTAAACATCACCAAACTCCTATCTGAACTTGGTTTTATGCTTAGAAACCTCGGTTTAGAAGGGAAGTTCGAATTTGAATCAGTTATCAATTCAGATTTCATTAATGGACGGTCAGCAAGAATCAAAGTTAATGGTAAGATAAGAGGTTTCTTTGGTGAAGTGTCCCCCAAGATTTTAACTAACTTCGGAATTGGATACCCTACTGTAGCCTTTGAGTTGCAACTCCCCAGAAACACGCAATGGTAATCCAATTAGAGTAAAATGAAACAGGGAATCTCCGCAGTAAAAAGATATAAGCATCAGGCAAGGAAGGACACAATGGTAGGTCCCATGACCGACTGCAGGTGATTCTCTAATGACTCAAAGAGATGATACGTCAACACTGACACAGGACTCTAATTCCTCAGGCGACTCAGATGGGTTCAAATTCCGGGTTGTACTTCTAGGAGAGGCAACGGTAGGAAAGACGTCCCTGCTTAGAAGATATACTGAGAACATCTTTGACGAAGAATATAAGCAGACTCTAGGAACTACCTTTGCCACAAAGGAAGTTGAAGTCAAAGATAAAGAAGGCAGTGTTCGAAGTGTTAAGCTTTCTATTTGGGATATGGGTGGCCAGTCAACCTATAGAGAACTTCGCCGACAATACATGAAGGGATCTTCATCAGCAATTATCGTATACGATGTTACGAAACCCGAGAGTTTCATGGCTATGAGTAATTGGTTTGAGTCATTCCGTGAAGTTTGCCCCGAAGCCCCTATCTTCTTATGTGCCAATAAAGTAGACTTAACTGATAAACGGATGGTCCCCCAAGAACCGGGGATAATGCTCAGGGATTGGTTCCAAGCTGAATACTATGAAACTTCAGCAAAGGAAGGAACGCGAGTGACAGATGTTTTCGAAAGATGTGCAGAAGTTGTACTATTAAAATCAGTAGTTGGAGGAAAGGGTCCACTAATTTGAGGCGATATTATTGGAAGTAAGAGACTTCATGACATCCCTCGTTGTTACAACAGAAATCGATACACTGGTAAGTGAAGCTGCGAAGATTATGGCACTAAATGATATCGGTAGTCTAATTATTACAAAATCAGACATACTTGCAGGATTGGTGACTCGTAAAGAGATTGTTGGAGCTCACTTATTTTCTGAAGAAGCGTACGAATCATTAGTTGTTGAAGATATCATGACAACTCCAGTTGTGACTGTTGGGCCAGATGCAGATTTAGGTCAGGTCATTGGACTTATGAATAAAACAAGCAAACGTAGAATTCCAGTAATAGAAGGAAACGACATCATAGGTATGGTTACAGCTTCTGATGTATTAGGAGTTCTAGCTACAATGAAACTCATTGCAGATGCAATTACTGAAGACGATGAGGACTAAGCAGGTCTATATTTTGGAATCTCAGTTTTGAGATCTTTCTTTAGTTTGAGAATATCTCTAGCTTGTAGTTCCTTCCGTTTTGGATATGCACTTACAGTTCCAGCCCATTTGTCCATCTTGACCATTATTGGATCACTAGGTACTATATTCATAATCTCCGCTTTAGCTTCACTCATAGTATCCAAGACATCACCAGCAATACATCCCATTTTTAGTGAATACAGAATATTATCGAGTTGATCAGCGATTTTCATAGCTCGATCTGGTGAAATCGATGAACTAAATTCTACTGCTGGTTCTTCAGGAATTGCTTCAGGAGCGGGAGTAGGAGCTGGTGTTGGTGTTGGTTCAGGAATTGGTGTTGGAGCTGGTGTGGGGACAGATACAGGGGCAGGTGCTGCAGGAGGTGGTGTTGAAAAAGTTTCTTCAAAAGCTGTAAACATCTCACTGAGAAGTCCCATCATGTCTTTCTTGAGAGATTCAATCGATTCTTGTACAAATACTCTCACAGATCCTACTTCTTGAATAACCATTTTTGCATATTCATCAGTATTATCGATTGGCGCAGGTGCAGACGGAGTAGCTGAAGGCATTCTTGCCAATGCTTGAAGTATCTCGTCTTTAGCTGTACGAACTTCAGATTTAATCTCCGTTACCGTGCTCAGAATTGTTATCATTCGCTTTAGGGTTTCACCAAGCTGATTGATACTTTCTTCCATCTTATTCAAGCGACTAAGGAATTGCTCTGCCATACAGTTACACCACGTTCCAATTCCTGAAAACATTCACATATGGGTTTCTTAAACAATATTGTGATAGACACCTTACTCATTTCTGCTATGGTAATTGATTTGATACTCACTTTTTAGTGGGTATACATTCCCAGAATGCTTAATTAATGAAGACTAGCACTTCATCCTAGTAGTGAGCATTAGGATATTGGAAAAATGTCAACTGAGAGTATCTCCCATATGTTCAAATTGGTGGCTCTGGGCGATGGAGCCGTAGGAAAAACCAGTTGCATTCGCAGATACACAGAGGGTAGTTTCAATGACCGCTATATTGCTACTATTGGGACAACTTTTGCTTTAAAGACTCTTGATGTTGACCTTCCTACAGGCAGTAAAGTAACAGCAAGAGTGGTTCTCTGGGATCTAGCTGGACAACCTACATACAACGAGCTCAGACGGCGTTACATGGCAGGATCTTCAATGGCAATCATTGTCTATGATGTCACGAGACCACAAACATTTCTTGATATAGGGGAATGGTATACGAAATTTGTAACAGTATGTCCTAATGCAGTAGTAGCAGTCGTTGCCAACAAAATCGATAGACCAGACCGTCTAGTTCCTACTGAAGCAGGAAATATGGTAAAGAACTGGTTAGATGTTTTCCACTATGAAACGAGCGCCAAGACGGGTGAAAACGTCAACACACTTTTTACTGACTTAGTCACAAGAGCCATCGCAAAACAGCAAGAACTGGGACCGTTAGACTCAACATTTGCTGGTACCCAACCGCCTAAGCCGTTCAAACTCGGAGTTTAGGTGACACAGATTAGGGATTGATAGTAATAGTGTTGCAATATCTGAAAGGCGCAGTAGCTCATGCATTTCTACTACTCGTGAATTTTTGTGTATTAGTTGGAGTCATAATGAGTGCTCAGATTCTTTTAGATTCTTCTTCCTCAATTCCTTTTCTAAATTCAATACTCTTGGGATATATGATCATTCACACGAGCATCTTGCTCTCAATTCAATTAGGCGTGCAGGGAACAGAATTTCTCAAGAAAAGATGGCCTATTGTACTCATAACATACTACTTTAGATTCAGTGACCAAGAAACAATTCCAGAACCTCTTCTAGATCCAGTCAAGAGTAAACTAGCAGTGGTAATTATTCTGTTGATACTAAGTGGAGGAATTGTGCTATATCCAATCTTTGCAATTGTGGGGATGATGCTTCTTTGGGTTAGGATTCCAATCATTGTTTTACAACCATCCACAATAGTCCAGTATTTTATGGTTTTTCTAAATCTGGTTCCACCATTACTACTGATTGCAGTCGGTCTGATTGTTATCTCAATTATTTTGGTTGAATTCAAACGTCAATAGATATGTTTGGCAAAACTTCAGGCACTAATATTGTATCAGCTCTATCGGGGCCTAGGGAGATGATGGCCACTTTAGAACCTGTCCATGATTCAATCCTTCCTAGATATGCAATCATGGAATCTGGCAAAGATGAGTATTCATCAGAATCACCAGTGATGTCAGGTAGTTCTGACCATCCGTCATACTCCTCGTAGATTGGGATTGCTTTTGAGAACTCAGTCGAGCTTGCAGGAACACTCTTCACTTCAGCGCCATCAATATCATACCCGATACAAACCTTCACTGTATCTAAACCTGTCAATACATCAATTTTAGTTACTGCAAGATACTCTGCTCCGTTCACACGGACCGCATATTTCAACGCAATGAGATCTAACCACCCGCACCTACGAGGTCTTCCAGTTACTGTACCGAACTCACCACCTTTTGTTCTCAGTGTTTCACCTGAAACATCATCAAGCTCTGTCGGAAAAGGACCCGCGCCAACTCTCGTCATATATGCTTTAGTTATTCCAAGAATCGATCCTAACTTTGCTGGAGCCACTCCAGTCCCGGTTGCTGCAGCTGCCGATACACAGTTAGAACTAGTAACAAATGGATATGTACCATGGTCAATATCTAGAAGCGTGCCTTGAGCCCCTTCGAACAGAATCCGCTGGCCAGACTCAACAGCTTCATTCAAAAAAGCACTAGAGTCGCCAATATAGGATTTAATTTGGCTGAAAACATCAATGTACTCATCTAGTGATTTCTGCGTGTCTTCTCCAACATCGGAATGGTGCAAATCTCTGATACGCGCAGATGAGGTTTCTGCTAGAATATTCCATTGTGGGGAATTTGTCATCTCTAGTAAATCGCAAGCTCTTACTCCAATTCGAGATGTCTTATCAGCATATGCAGGCCCAATACCGCGTTTGGTTGTGCCAATCTTCTGGTTTCCCTTGGCTTCCTCTTGGAGCTGATCAACTTGAAGGTGATATGGAGTAATGAAGTGAGCTCGATCACTCACAAGTAAATCAATCTTAAGACCTGTAGAATGCAACTGCTCGAGTTCCTTGATAAGAACGAAGGGATCTACGACAACACCATTACCTATGACAACTTTCTTACCACGAACAGCACCAGTTGGCATCAACCTGAATTTGAAAACATTTGACCCAATAATTACAGTATGGCCTGCATTGCTACCACCTTGAAATCTAGTGACTATATCAAAATTCTCAGAAAGAACATCTACAATCTTTCCCTTTCCTTCATCGCCCCATTGGAGACCAACAACCACAAGATTATCCATTCGGCACACGTTCAATTTGCGATATATAATTCTTGATAACCCTTGTGCTCAACTTATCCTTTGGAAGACCAATTAGTAAAAGCGAGGTCTGAGGGTTGTATTTAAATTCCTGATAATTAGTTAAATCAAGACTGACCTTGAAACGACCAGACGTTATTGTAGTTGGAGCAGGAAGCGCAGGATGTGTCACTGCTAGACGATGTGCAGAATTGGGACTTCGAACTCTACTTCTTGACAGAAAACCACAGGAAGAAGTTGGACAAAAGGTGTGTGGCGATGAGGTCAGTAAATCACATTTTGAAGCCACGGGTATTGATTTTCCAGAAGATGATGAAATATCAACAAATATTTCAGGAGCAGATGTCTATCCTCCAAGTTTAAAGAATGAATTGCAGGTTCGAGGTTGGGTGGACTTTGATGGTTGGACAGTAAATAGATTTAATTTTGGACAAAGACTCCTCAATGAAGCAATACGAGCGGGGGTTGTTTTTCGTGCAGGGATTCACGTCGGAGGTCCTACAAGTATCGGCGATCAAGTTACTGGAGTTCAATACAAAGAGATTGCAACTGGTGATGAAACGATTGTCAAGGCAAAATTAGTTGTCGACGCTAGTGGTTTTGCAGCAATGATTAGGAACAAACTGGATTCACCATTAATTGAGAATAATATCGATAAAGGGGATATTGCACTCTGTTACAGAGAGATTCTAAGATTGAAAGTTCCACTAGCAGAACCAGAGGTTGCTCGAGTCTTTCTTGGTGAAGGAACTGCACCTCAAGGGTATGCTTGGATTTTTCCGAAAGGTTTGCAGGAAGTCAATGCAGGTATTGGTGTAACTGGAGGAAAGGGGAAGGGTTCTCCAAAGGCATTCTTCACAGATTTCAAGAAAAGATACCCTCTTCTTTTCGAGAGTACGGTCATTGATGGGAAAGGTGGTGCGGTTCCCGTTAGACGACCTCTCAAGAGCTTAGTAGGAAATGGGGTTGCATTTGTTGGTGATTCTGCTTTACAGGTGAATCCTATACATGGTGGAGGTATTGGAGCAGGAATGCGTGCAGGAATCATTCTCGGAGAGGTCGCACGAGAAGCCATTGCCCGACGTGATGTAACTGCAAAAGGACTCTGGCCATACAACATGCGCTATCTAACCAACTTCGGCAGAAGACTTGCATCTCTAGAAATCTTCAGAAGATTGCTTCAGGCAGTATCAGATGAGGATATGAACTACGGCTTTGAGAAAAGAATTCTTGAAGCAGGAGACCTAATGGCTGCAAATAGGGGTGATGGGTTCTCACTTAGCGCTATTGAAAAAATGAAAAGAGTACGACGAGCAGCTGGGAAAGTGGGTCTTCTCTTAAAAATCCAGAAAGCTGCTAGTCTTATGAAGAAAATGAACAAGCTCTATGCAGCATATCCTTACTCTTCAGAAGGACTTGATGCTTGGGAGAAAAACGTTCTAAGCATTATTGAAAATGCTAGATTCGAATAGAAAAGTGAAGGATGGTTAGAAACCATCCTTGATTTGTTTTTCGAGATTATACGTCCCTGATACCTTCTTTCATTACTGTAAAGACGGCTTCTCCTTCAGGGAGGTTTGGTGAATCAACAAGTCGACAGATTCTGCGCTCACCTTTGGATTTCCGAAGGTAACATCTAGTCTGAGGTACATGTGCTAATACATGACCACCAACAGGTGCGGTTGGATCTCCAAAGAATGCATCCGGTCGTGACATGACCTGATTAGTGATGTACACTGCCATATTATTAATCTCGGCCCCTCGTTGTAGATGGTGAAGGTGCTTGTTCAGTTTCTGTTGTCTTGCAGCTAGTGTTCCTCTACCGGTGTATTCCGCACGAAAGTGACTGGTAACCGAATCTACTACGAGGAGTTTAGCGTTCTTCTCAGGTGCCATCTCCATAGCTTGATCACACAGCAGTATCTGATGATCTGAATTATAAGCACGTGCCCAAACGACATTCTTGAGAACCTTAGCTGGATCCATACCCAATGCTTCAGCCATATCGACTAACCGCTCAGGTCTGAACGTACCTTCAGTATCGACATAGATTGCTGTCGCACTGAGACCACCCTGGTCAGGAGGACGTTGGATCATTACAGATAACTGATGTGCCATCTGTGTTTTTCCAGATCTAAATGAACCGTACATCTCAGTAATGGACTGTGTTTCCAGACCACCTCCAAAGAGTTCATCAAGAGCTTTTGAACCTGTTGAGATCCTACCTGCTACCTTTCTTCTTTCAAGAAGCAAGTCCGCGGTTTCAAAGCCAATATCTAGCATCTCGCGAGCAGCTTTGATGATTTTCGTCGCAGTGGTTTCTCCAATGGCTCCTGCTGCAGCTAGTTCACCAGGAGAGGCTACAGCAATCGCTTCTACATTCTTGTAGCCTGCCTCTGCTAATCTCTTTCCAATTGCAGGACCAACACCTGGAAGGTCCGTAACTTCAATATCAGCAACTGAATCGCTAGAACCTATATCAAGCTCAGGAGATTCAGTATCGGATTCTTCTTCGAAATTTTCGTAATCTTCGGCCTCTTCAGCTTCATCATCGACATCTTTCTTCTTCGGGGACATTATGAAGACCTCCCTCAGATACTATACGAGCATCTGCATGTGGACAGGATGTAGTCGAAGCTTAGAGTATAAAAATAGCACTAGTGCTCTTTCCGAGTGAGGAAACCATATGTCTTCAGATTTGACGCCCACTATTCATTGATTGTTTAATATATTGCGGGCGAAGAGTTGAAACAATGTCTAGGATCTTGTTAGAGTGACAAGAATGAACTCATCTTGGGGAGCAATTCTGATTCCACCCATATTTGTCTGGATCTGGATGAAAGCTAGTTCTCCACCTTCTTTGACGCCTCTTACTATCTCCCAAGTCTTACCAATCAATGCGCTCAATAGAGCGGATATTTCTTCAGCACGTTCCAGTGACACACCCCATGTGTTTATGGGAAATCCTTCTGGACTGATGAATAAGGCTGCGTAAACATCTGGAAATTTGTTTGTGATATTTTGGATAATTCGCTCGAAGATTTCACGCTTTGGCATTGCTGGCATTTTATGTACATCCTAACAGAATGACTAGTTCCATTGGAAAAAACGTATCAGATAGCAAAGAAAAGGTTTGTTGTCATATGTTCCGCAGTTTTCTTTTGATATTGATTCAGTTATTAGTTAAGGTAAACTATGATTCTATTAATAAAAGGAGGAAATATAGGAGAGTCAGGAGATTTTTCCCACATGAAATATGGAGATGAACTATTAGATCTGCATGGAAAACGTGTGGCGATAGCACGTGCGGTTTCACGAATGACTCCAGCACCTCTAATCAATCTCTATGTAGGTATAATTTTCTCCATTTATTCACCCATTGGTCTCGGTCCAATTCTTACTCCTCTTTCTAATATTTTATTATGCATCATCATGATGGTAATTCTTCCGATTTCACCAATTTTGTACTCAGCGAGGAAAGGAAAGGTCGATCTGGATGTTTCTGATTGGGAAAGTCGGAAAAAGTTCTTCCTTTTCTCACTGCCATTTTACGCCGCAGCGTTTATTGCATATTCGTTACTCGAATGTGTTGTGATGAGTGCTCTTGCCGCGGCATATTTTACCGTAACAAGTGGCGTCACAATAGCTAATCTGAAATCAAAAATTTCTGTCCATGGAGCGGGAATAGGAGGACCAGGAACAGCACTATTCTTTGTTTTTGGTTGGTTTGCGCTTCCTGTAATCATCGTATGGATTCTGGTCATATGGTCCCGAACAGCTCTCAAGCAACACAGTCTAAAACAATCAGTGGTAGGAGTACTTCTTGGAATCATCATTACTCTTTGTACATACCCCTTTGTGTACATTATCTAATAATACTACAAGCGATACTGTACGAAAACAGTTCATATGTATTATCTTGGGAAACAAGTTGGTAATCTCAGTTACACTGCTTTGACTGAGAGAAAAAACACAGCAGCGGATTTCAATATGGTCGACCACATACAATGTCCAGAATGCGGTAAGAGTCTGGGAAAAGGATCAACATTCTGTATCGGATGTGGGCATAAAATTCCAGAAGGTCTAGAAACAGTATCTACTCCAGAATCAGATGTTTTACCAAGTGTTGAAGAATCTGGACTAGCAGATTTTGTAGAATCGGAGTTAATAGATGAACCAACTCTTCCAGAAGCAGAACTAAAAATCGCACCAGCAACGGAAGAACTCAGATGGGATGATGAAATTCCTGATTTACCTACTGGAGAAGCTGTTGTAGATCATAGTGAAACCATTACAAGTACACCATCACCAATCTCAATCGAAAGCGAACAAGAAGCGAGGGAAAGCGTAACTAGTAATGAATCTCAGTTATCGTGGGACGAGAGTGTTCAAGAGATTAAAGAAGGTATGCCCTTCAAAGAAGTAGAACCTCCAAGAATTGTTGCAGAGGCTCGTGCAATTGACGTATCAACGGATGATGCCCTTACACATTTATTTCCTGAAGTTAAAGACGATGCAACAAGAGAAGCTGTTAGCCACCTTTTCCCAGAAGGTAGAGGTAGCACCAGTGCATCGTTTATCGATGTGGTAGTGGGAAAGCCTTCAAAGATTTCAATCAAATCACCTTTGAAAGAACTTGACCATGCATCATGTCCAAACTGCGGTGTAGTAATCACTTCAGATGGATTTGAATATCCTGCATATGTCTTTGATGCTATGGGAAAGGCGCGATCAGATTTTGGCGACCAATTATTGAGTGAGAATGAACATGAACGTGCTATCGAATACTATGAGATGGCAAAGATGTTATTTGAAAAATCTGGAACAGAAAAGAATATTGCAGAAGCCTTAAGGAAAATAGATGTGGGCTATGATGCAATGGCACAGTTCCATTATGATGAAGCAGAAGGTCTCTTGAAAGAAAATAGCTTCCAATGGGCCATTGTACAATTCAAGAAAGCAAGAGAATTGTATATGTTTACAACTGATTCTAAAAAGAGAGCAAGATGTGCTGAACGCGCCCGTGAGGCATATGTTATTTGGGGCAAAACGCTTGAGGACGAAGGAGATAAACTCGCGAAAGATGGCAAGACAAGAGATGCTCTTGCCAAATACCAGGAGTCCGCTGCAAAGTATAGAGAAGGTGGCGACTCGAAGCGTTTGAAAGGTCTCGATAGAAAGATTCGGAAAGCATAGTGAAGGAATACTTACTTAGGTTTGAACCCAGTGAGTCGGAGAATATTCTTTCGGAATACCAAATCTATATCATCATCAGAGTAGCAAAATTGAGGACATATGGATTTCATAGCTTGATATTGTTCTTCCAAGATGTTGAACCTGAAACCTCGTGGAAAGAACGATGAATCAGTTCCAAAGACAACTCTTTCTGCAGAACCTGCTCTGAGGGCTTTTTCAAAAATCTTCGTAATTGTAAGATCATTTGGTTGATATTTCATCCAACTATTGCTTCCACTTGTATCCATGACAACATTATCAGTCTGATACATGAGCATGAGAACTTCTCTGAAGAAACCAGCTCCAAAGTGAGCAATCATAAAATTAAGGTCAGGGAAATCTTGGGCTGGTTTCTGGATATCTAAAGGATTACCAAATCTAAGATTTGCAGTAGTTCCAATTGTGATTCCAAAATGATGAATAGCAAGGAGTTTGTGTTTCAGTGCAGCCTCATATATTGGATAGACCTTTTTGTCGTACACATGAAAATCCCAAGAACTAGGGTATAACTTGATTCCTTGAAAACCATCTTTTGCTGCTCGTTCTACCATCTCTACTGCGTTTTCTTCTGCAGGATTGATATTCGCATAAGCAAGAAAACGACCAGGGAATCTTCTACGAGTTTCATTGAATTCATCCCAGACCTCAGGACTTATCATCATACCAATTGCGGAGATTCCATATTTGTCTAATTCATCAATCCACATCTGGCCAGCATCCCAGCTCTCATCGGGAACCGTCAAAGTTCCCATGTCAGTGTAATTGCCTACTCTCTTCTGCATTCGTTCAAGTGAAGCTCCACTATCAAGCCATTGCTTTATTGTAGCAAATGTGAAAAAATGTGCGTGCGAGTCGACCACTTCTACTCCAACTTTTGAAACTACCATCTCTTGTTTCACCTATGACAATCGAATAACTATTGTTAAAACCAGAGCGAGGTCTCGTAATAAGACCTCACTTATGGTCGTCTTTAAATCCAGTCGCCCGTTTCAAGCTTTCTGGGGAGGTACTCATCAGTCAAGTACTGGAAAGAATGGCTTGCAAAAGCCTGTATCTCTGCTTTCTCTTTAATTTGAAGCATCAGCTGGAGATCTTTGACCCACTCTTTGTTTTGCTGCACAAATGGTTCTTTCAGCATATCCTTCACACGTTTGATGTCAGCTGGTTGCATTGGAATTCTAACAGCTTTAGGAACTTTGTACTCATCCAGGTCTCTACTAAGAACACCTAGAAGTTTGAGCTCGGGCGTCGCAATGAATGGTGATTCATAACTGAGACGCTTACTCCCTCGTAGGAAGACAGAGTAGATATAATGTCCATATGGATCAGAGTCAACCAAGGCAAAAGCAGGAATTTCGAGTTCCTTCACGAGCATCTTTAGAAATGCTCTTGTTGCAATGTCGCCAGAACCTTTTCCCGTAAGTACAATACAGGGTTGTCGATTCCAGTACTTGGCTTCTGCAAGACGCATCACAGCCGCATCCTTTTCAGAAAGGAGAATGAATTCAGCATCACTTTCAACTATCTCTAACTGGTCAAGGAAAGGAGTTACTGCCCAACCACCGGTCCCCATTTTGGTTAAATCAATAAGATCTCCACCATCACGAATCGTGACTCTACCCATAGCAGAACCTCGAGCAGATGCAACAATGTGGACACTATCACGAGTTGTTCGTAGCATCGATGAAACATCTTCAATGATTTTGTCACTATACTTTTGATCTCTAAACAGATTCACATCGCTATAGTAAACCTCTCTTTTTGTAGCATGTAGATTGATTTTTAGAAGATTGAAGACTATTTCCATGACTCGAGCAGTTCGTGTTGCGTCTACAACAGATGCAAGTGAATGATATGGTCTGGATATTGTTCGCATTCCAAGTAGTAGCAAATCACGTATTTCATCCCAAACAATATTGTCACCGGATCTACTAGGAATTTCAAAAGCAGGGCGACCAGACATCATTGTCTCATCAAGAATCTCAAGGGCAACCTCTACTAATCTTTCAAGAGTATCATCGGGGCTTAGAGATACAACCTGTACTGTTTCAACTTGTTCAGGATCATCTACATTCTTTGGAGATTTAGCACGTATATCAGCAGAAACCCATTTCGCCTTCATTTCCGTTGTAAGCTCGGTCACAGATTTAGGAACTGGTAGTCCAGAAGATTTCTTGATTGCCTTGGGTTTCGTTTTCTTAGGTGGTGGAGGTACCTTTGATTTATTCCTTGCAGGTTCTACCCTTGGTTTAATTTTCTTCTTTGATTGTTTCTTCGTAGGTTTTTCTTCAATAATGAGTGGGGTCTCTTCATTCACTGCAGCTACCTCCTCCTTTGGTGGTTTTGTTTCTTTTCTAGCAATAATGGTTGGCGCTGATGAATCACCTATAATTCTATCAATCTCTCTTCGTTGCATCATCTCTCGTGCCTCAGCAACAATCTTTGTTGCTCCTGCAACACTCAATCCCTCAACCTTCGAAGCAATAGCATCAGGTCGGGACCTTGATAACCGAGCTATTGAATTGTAACCAGCTCTTTCAAGAGCAAGTGCCATTTTGGTTCCAACACCAGGAACTTTACTAAGGGGAATTGTGGGATATGATTCATCGTCTTCAGATTTGATTTCAGCGTCAGGTTTGACAGGTTGATCCATCTTTCTAAGCAAGTCCTTTGCTGCATCAACTAGATTTTGAGCTCCTGCATTACTCAATCCGTCAATTTTCTTTGAAATTGATGGTGCTCGTGATCTTGATATTTTCTCGACAGTATCGTATTTTGCGGCAATTAATTTATCTGCTAATTTTGAACCAATACCGGGAAGATTTGTGATTGGGATTCCAGACTCTGAAATGCTAGCAGAATCAGGTTTCTTTTTCGGAGCTGCTTTCTTTGCATCTTCTTTTTTCGGTTTGTTAGCTGCAGTTTTTGTTTTTGGTTTATCTTTCGTTTTCGGAGCTGCTTTCTTT
>Ga0315535_1001441_pt1 | contig 15896 bp, 19 predicted proteins | sample SalMarSW160220MG_2_FD_203092 | JGI IMG/M metagenome (GOLD analysis project Ga0315535, IMG submission 203092) | Salt marsh sediment microbial communities from the Plum Island Ecosystem LTER, Massachusetts, United States - Salt Marsh Sediment SW1602-20 ...
TTGGGTTTGCTTCGTGCCGAGGCTGTCGGTCGTGCGCTCGAAGCCTGCCGCTCGCTGCTGCCGCATTTCGGGCAGGAAGAGTCGAATAAGGATGCGCTTGAACGCGGTCTGATCTCGAAAGACGGCTATTCCAGCTATTCGAAAAGTACTTTTCTCAACTCATCGGCGTCAGCGGCCAGGTAATCCGGCTTGGTTGCCATGACGGGTTCGGACCCGGCGAAGCCCCACAGAACTCCGCAGGTGGACATCCCGGCGGCGCGGCCGGCCTGAATATCGTTATGGTAATCACCGATCATGATGCCTGCCGCGGGCGGCAAGCCTAGTTTTTCACAAGCCGCAAAAATCGGTTCGGGGTCAGGCTTCATGTTTTCGGTCTCGTCTCCGCCAATCAGCACACCGAAGTATTCTGACAAAGACAGCCCGTCGAGAATCATGCGCGCAAAGTAACCCGGCTTGTTGGTCACCACGCCTACCCGGGCGGGCCGAAGATCGCGCAGGATTTCGGGCAGACCGGGGTAGGGCAGTGTGTTGTCGAGGGCGTGCTCGCGGTAGTAGGCCCTGAAGTTCTTGATCTGCTCGTCAACGTCGTCGCGCTCCAGCTTTCTCAAGACTCGCTCCATCAAACGGCGCACACCGTCGCCTACATAGCCGAGCACTTCGTCTTGCGGCAGGGGCACAAGGCCGAGATCTTCCAGGGTGTGGTTGATCGCAGCAGCGATATCCCTTCCGGAATCAACCAAGGTGCCGTCAAGATCGAAGAGGACGGGATCGAAGCGACTTTTCATGCGGGTAAAATACCACGCTCGCGCTTGACATGACAGAAAGTTAAGGGGATTTATCTGTAAGGGAGCGAAGATAGGTGCTGGAACTATTTTGGATCACGATTGGCGTCGGGGGAGTGTGGTTGGCGATCTTCATAGCCAGCCTGTTTGAACTCCGCTCGCTGCCTAGAGTTGTACCCGCTCGCGGCGCGAGCCACGGGCCTCTCCCGCGAGTGAGCGTGATCGTCCCGGCCCGCGACGAGGAAGCCAACATAATAGACTGCCTCGAATCGCTGCTTAGCCAGGATCACACCGATATCGAGGTTATCGTGGTCGACGACGGTTCGTCCGACCGAACCGCGGATCTTGTCGCCCGGATGTCCCGTCAGGATTACCGCGTACGCCTGGTCCGCCTGGGTGATCTTCCATCGGGCTGGACGGGAAAGTGCAACGCTGCATACCAGGGGGTAGTCAGGGGACATCCCAGGGGCGAATGGCTGTTGTTCACCGATGCCGACACGCGGCATGAGTCACAGAGCATCAGCGCCCCGTTGCAGGTCGCACTCGACCGCAAACTCGATTTCGTCTCGTTGATTCCGCATCTCGAGGCCTGTAGTTTCTGGGAACGTCTGATGCAGCCGACGATGGCGGCATTGATTGCTATTTTTCAGAGGCCGAGCCGGGTAAACGACCCGCGCCTGCCGGACATTTTTGCCAACGGGCAGTATATACTGGTTCGCAGGGAAACATACGATCGGGCGGGCGGGCACGCTGCAGTTGCCGGCAAGGTGCTCGAAGACGTCGAGTTGGCCAGGGCCATCAACGCTGCGGGTGGGCGAGTCTTTCTTGCCATGGGTCGCGATCTCTTTTCGACACGCATGTACACTAACCTGCATTCTATAATCGAGGGTTGGGCAAAGAACTTCTACATGATCCTCGGTTCCAGGCTGCCGCGGGTTTTGATCGCCGTAAGCGCCATGTCTCTGCTCAGCCTTTGGCCCGCTATTGTCGGTTTCTTCTCGAGTGGTGCATTGATAGCCGGTGCTAATGTTTTGCCGCAGCCATACTTATGGGGCGCACTTGGCGTCTACGTTCTTGTGCTCGTTTTCCAGTTCGTGCTGCGCCGTTTGAATCACTGGTACCCGCGCTATGCTCCATTCGCTCCATTGGGGAGCTTGCTGGCTATTTACGTGCTGGCGCACTCGGCCCGCCTTCATCGCACCGGTTCGGGCGTACGCTGGAAAGGCAGGGTGGTGTTCGACGACAAGGAAAAGAGAGGATGAACGCCGAACAGCAGTCGATTGAACGCATGCCGCTTTCGGATCTTCTTGGCAAAAGACTCGGTCGACTTCTGGACCAGCTTGGTACGCATCGCGTGCCTCACCTTTACAGGCTGGTGCTCGACGAAGTCGAAAGAGTATTGATCGAGCAGGCCCTGCGGCGCTCGGGAGGATCGCGCAAGCTGGCTGCCGAGATACTCGGAATACACCGTAACAGCCTGCGCAATCGGATCAAAGCGCTGGGCATCGAAAAACAACGCCCGTGAAACCATTTTGCCTTTCAATCGCCGGGTTTGATCCTTCAGCCGGGGCAGGCCTGCTGGCCGACGTTGAGACCTTCGCCGCTTTCGGTTTTGGGTTTGCGGCAGTGGTTACCGCCGTAACCGCACAGAACATCAAACGTGTTGAAGGTGTCTATCCCCTTGCCGCGAACCGTGTGCTGAAGCAGGCAAGCGCGCTTCTCGAACAGGGACAGCCCGCGGCCGTCAAGATCGGAATGCTCGGTTCGGTGTGCGTGGTGCGTGCCGTCGCGAGATTGCTGGATCGGCTGGCGGGTGTACCGGTTGTGCTCGATCCCGTATTGCGGGCCTCGACGGGTACCGACTTGCTTCCGCAGGCCGCAGTGGCGCTGATGCGGGAAATGTTGCTCGGTAAAGCGACGATTGTTACTCCAAATATCGAAGAGGCCGGAGTGCTCCTGGGCCGGAAGGTTGTAGGCAGCCGCGGTATGCGGCTCGCGGCCCGTGATCTTCTTGAATTTGGACCGCGTGCGGTAGTGGTGACGGGCGGCGATCGCCGCGCTGACCCGCTGGATGTGCTGTGCGACGAACGGGGAGTCGTGGAATACAGGAGTCGGCGCATCAACGTCGGTCAGGTGCGCGGGACAGGCTGCAGGTTCAGTTCGGCTGTGGCTGCCGGATTGGCCCAAGGCCGCTCATTGCGCCGGGCGTTGCAGGGCGCAAGGCGCTACCTGCGCCGCTACTTGCAAGCACGGATCATCAGCTCATAGTTCGATAAGCCACTTGCCTTCGTCTTGGCGCTGCACCTTGTGCAACTCGTTTACCTTCCAGAGCAGATCCTGGCCGGTTTTGATCTCGGGGTGCGGGTAGGATACCAGAGCGGCGGTCATGTTGACGGTAGTCGTGCTCTTGCTCCCGGTGACACTTGTCAGAGCCTCACGGATTCTTTCAATTGCCCGATGAGCGCCTGCGGATGCCGTTTCCGGCAACAGCAACAGGAATTCATCATTGTCCAGTCGGTAGATGCGATCGACCGAGCGTAGCGTCTTCTGCAGAACAGTGACCAGCGCGCCTATCAAGGAGGCGGCTTCTTTTCTGCCCCGCTCGTCGTAAATACTGTCGTAGTCGGTCAGGCTGAACAGCGCGCAAGCCAGCGAGTGTTCGTAACGCTGGGCTCGCTGGAACTCGTACTCGAGGCCGCTACGTAGCTGACGATAGCCGCCGATTCGTCCGGGCGAGTCGATTTCACCCAGTTTGATCAGCTTTTCGCGGGCTTCCCTGAGTTGTTGCTTGTACAACTTGGCCTCGAGCACCGTGCGAATGCGTTGCTGCAACTCGAACAGGCGGAAGGGCTTTGTGACGTAGTCGTCGGCTCCCATTTCAAGGCCGCGCATCTTGCTGTCGATATCATCCAGGGCCGTGACGATTATGATCGGCAGGTCGGAATAATCTTCCGCGGAGCGCAACTCCCGACAGACATCGAAACCGTTCTTGCCGCCCATCATGATATCTAGCAGCATCAGATCGGGTGATTCAGAGCGGGCAAGATCCAGCGCCTCGTTGCCGTCATGCGCCTCGATGACCTCGTAGCCGGTCGTCTCGCAAAGCTCACGCATCAAGGTGACGTTGAACTTGTCGTCGTCGACAACCAAAATTTTCACATTCTTGCTCATATACAACCATATACCACAATCAATAGTCCCTGTCGCGCGCCAGGTTCTCGAAACGCGTATACTCCGGAAAAAACTTGAGCTTGACCGTGCCGATCGGACCGTTGCGCTGCTTGCCGATGATTATCTCGGCGATGCCCTTTTCGGGAGTTTCCTCGTTGTAGACCTCGTCACGGTAGATGAAGATGATCACATCTGCGTCTTGTTCAATGGCTCCTGACTCGCGCAGATCCGACATTTGCGGGCGTTTGGACTCGCGCGATTCCGGCTTGCGGCTGAGTTGGCTTAAAGCCACCACCGGAACTTCCAGTTCCTTGGCCAGCGCCTTCAGTGACCGGGAGATCTCCGAGATTTCCCGTTCGCGACTCTCTACCCGGCCGCCGACCGAGGCCAACTGGAGATAATCCACCATGATCATTCCCAGCTTCTTGTTTTGCTTTGCCAGGTCCGCTTGCAGGCGCCTGGCCTTGGCGCGCATTTCCATCACCCGGATGCCGGGAGTGTCGTCGATGTAGAGTTCGGCTTCACTGAGCAGGCCGGCCGCCCGGGCCAACCTTCCCCAGTCGCTATCCGTCAGGTGGCCGGTGCGCACTTGCTTGAAATCAACGCGTGCCTCGGTACTTAGCATGCGCATGGTCAAGGACTGCCGGCTCATTTCGAGCGAAAAGAAAAGCGTCGGAGTCTCGGCGCGGTGAGCGGCGTACTGAGCTATGTTCATGGCCAGGCTGGTTTTGCCCATCGAAGGCCTTCCGGCGACGATGATCAGATCGGCCTTCTGGAATCCCGACGTCAAGTCATCCAGGTCGCGATATCCGGAGGGAACGCCGGTGAACTGGCCTTTCTCCTGGTATAGCCGGTCTATCGTGTCAAAACTCTCGCGTACGAGATCCTTGAGCGGAACGACTCCGGCCAGGCGCCGCTGCTGCGAGACGTTGAAGATCAGTTGTTCGGCGCGATCCAGGTAGTCTGAAACTTCGTCGCTATCCTCGATGCCGGCCTGGAGGATCTCGGTCGCCGCGCTGATTAGTCGCCGCGCGACAGCCTTGTCACGGACAATCTTGGCATAATGGGTGACGTTGCCGAGACTGGGAACGGCGTCGGTCAAAGAAGCCAGGTATGATGCACCCCCAACCTGGTCGATCTCGTTTCGCGATTTGAGCCGATCCTCCAGTGTGAGGTAATCGATCGCCTCCCCCTTTTGCGCCATTTCCTTCATCGCGGAGAAAACCTTTCGGTTTGCTTCGCGATAGAAATCACCATCCTGGACTATGTCCAGAATCTGATCGAGCACGCCGTTATCCAGCAGCACACCCCCCAGCACGGATCTCTCGGCCTCTATATTTTGGGGAGGCTTTTTCGCCGCAGCGACCTGGTTTTCCATGTCCCCCTCGAGCCGGGACTTTCAGTTGTACCGTTTACTTGGCCACGACCCAAACCTTGAGCTTGCCCGTGACCTCGGTGTGCAGGCGCACATCCACGGTGTAAACGCCAAGGCTCTTGATAGGCTCCTCGAGCATGATCCGCTTGCGAGAAAGTTGTATGCCTTCCTGTGCCAGGGCCTCTTCGATGTCCTTGGATGTCACCGATCCGAACAGCTTGTCCTGTTCACCAACCAGCATCGGGATCGTACAGGAGCTGCTCTCGATCTGCTTGGCCAGATCTTGAGCCTGGTTCCGGACTTTGATGCTGTTGGTTTCAATCAGGCGTTTCTGATGCTCGAACTGGTGCATGTTTTTGGTGTTTGCCCGGACAGCCATGCGCTTCGGAATCAGGTAGTTTCTGGCATACCCATCCTTGACCGTGACCAGGTCTCCTACCGAACCGAGGTCGGGTACCTCTTCGCTCAAAATGACTTTCATGACATTTTCTCCGCTGCTCGCCCGATCATCAGATGGTCGAGGTACTGTACGGCAGCAAGGCAATTTGCCTGGCCCGTTTGATGGCCATGGAAACCTGCCGCTGGTGATGAGCGCAGTTGCCCGAAATGCGACGCGGAATGATCTTGCCTCGCTCGGTTATAAAAAACTTTAAACTGCCGGCGTCACGGAAGTCGACCTTGAGGGACTTGTCGGCGCAGAACCGGCACACTTTTCTCCTGGGAATAGGGCGACGTTTTCTGCCCTTCTTGTCTTTGTTATTGGGGCGCATGGTTTATTCCTCCTCACCTTGCGGAACGCCTGCGAGGTTGCCGGCGGAGTCCGATATGGAATCATCTTCTGCTGCTTTATTCTCCTCGCTTTTAGCGGCCGCGGCTTTTTCTTGTTCTTCGGCCCTTGCAGCGGCTGCAGCTTCCTCGGCCGCAACCCTGGCTGCTCTCTCTTCCCGTCGCTTCGCCTCGATTACTTCCTCGGCCCTGTTTTCCACCTCTTGTTCGGCCAGGCGCTTTTCAACGTCGACCCTGTCGCTAATCTTGATGGTCTGATACTTCAAGACCGGATCGAAGATCTTCAGGTTGCGCTCGAATTCCTTGACCGTCACCGGCTCCGAAAGGTACTTGAGGGAAACGTAGACTCCCTTGGGTTGCTTGTTGATTTCGTAGGCAAGCTTCTTTTTTCCCCAGACGCTGTGTTTGAGTATCTTGGCGCCCTCGCGATCGAGCACGGCAGAGATCTTCTCACCGACCTTGGCCTCTTCTTCTTCGGCCAGATCGGGTCGCAAGATGTAAATGGTTTCGTACTCTCTGAGTAACATTCCAACCTCCTTACGGGTTATAGCCCCCCAACCGGTAGCTTCCGGATTGAGGAGCAAGGAGCATATCGAGCGGCATCAGTAAAGTTACTGTTGTCCGCCCAGCATTTCTTTTCGCTTCTTCCTCATCATCTGTACTAGTGCCGCCTGAGTCATGCCGAGCACCAATCCGGCGATACCGGGAGCGATTCGACTTACCTCTCCGGCACCGATCAGATCTGCCAAGACCCAGTTGAACAACTCGGACATGCCCCAGATGAGCATTCCGGTGATAAATCCAAAAACCAGCATTCGCTTGAAGTTCACTTTTCTTCCTCGCTTTGCTCAAAAGCGTTGTAGTCGTTCATCGCCGTCTTCAGCCCGTTATGCAGCCAGCATTCAATTGCTGAAGCTGCCCTTTCCAGTGAGTCTCCAATCCTTTGAAGCTCGTCGAGCTCGAACGGCCGCAGAACGAAATCGGCGACATCTTCATCAAAATGCGGCCTACCTATTCCAAGGCGGATACGCGTGAAGTTGGCCTCGCCCAGCGACTCGATGATTGACACCAGGCCCTTGTGTCCACCGTGACCGCCGCCCTGCCTGACCTGGATGCGACCCAACGGGAGATCGACGTCGTCGTGAACCACCATCAAGCGATCCGGCGGAACCTTGAAGAAGCGAACCGCCGCGGCAACCGATTTTCCGCTCAGGTTCATGTAAGTCACAGGTTCCATAAGCAAGATCTGGCAATCACCAATCTTGCCGCTGCCTGTCCTGGCAAAAAAGCGTTCACGATCGAGCGAGAGCGTGTGCCGTTCGGCCACAAGATCCACAACCTGGAATCCCATGTTGTGTCGCGTACGATCGTATTTTCGGCCGGGATTTCCCAAGCCCACAATGACAAAGAGCATACTTTCCGTGTCTGCTATTTCTTGGTGTCCGTCTTTTTAGCGGCATCAGCGTCCGCTTTTGCTGGCTCTTTCTTGTTTTCTTCCTCTTTCGGTGCACCCTCGGCTGCCTCGCCCTCGGCGGGAGCGCCTTCAGCGGCGGCTTCCTCGGCCGGAGCTTCTTCCTTCTCTTCGGTCGGGGCGACTATGGCACAGATGGAATAGTTGCGATCGTAGACCGCCTTGACTCCATCAGGCAGGTCGACGCCCTCAATGTGAATCGACTGTCCAACCAAAAGTTCAGACACATCGATCTCGACCTTGTCTGGGATCTGCGCCGGCAGGGACTCGATACTGATTGAACGTCGGCTGAATTGCAGAACGCCGCCCAGCTTGACGCCTTCCGGTTTTCCGGAAAGCAAGACGGGAACCTTGCGAATCAACGGTTTATCGGGGTCGACATGGATAAAGTCCACGTGCAGCAGGTTCCTGTCGACTGGGTCTTTCTGAAATTCCTGGACGAAGACCGTGCGATCCTCGGCTCCCTGAAGTTTGATTAAGGAGTTCAGGCCACGTGGACCGCGCAAGATCCCGATCAGTTCATTTGGATCGAGTGAAAGCGACAGGGGGTTCTTATCCCGCCCGTAACACACAGCCGGAATAAGGCCCTGGTTACGCAGCTTAGAAGTCGGTCCCTTGCCATTGATCGTTCTCTGTTGGACTTTCAGTACGGGGATGTCCATCATTTCCTCCGGTAGCTTAAGGCTCTATTAAACGAACAGGGCGCTCACGGAATCCTGCAAGTGAATGCGCCGGATAGCCTCGCCCAGAAGCGGCGCGACCGACAGGCTGCGGATCTTCTTGCAGCGCTGCGCCTTTTCGTGGGGCGAGATTGTGTTAGTGACAACCACTTCTTCAAGGGGTGATTTATCGATTCTATCTATTGCCGGTCCCGACAACACCGGATGAACGGCGTAGGCCACGACTCTGTTGGCGCCGTGATCCATCAGCACCTTGGCCCCCTGTGTAAGCGTGCCGGCGGTATCGACCATATCATCGAGCAGGATGGCGTCATGGCCATCGACCTCGCCAATAAGGTTCACCACCTCCGAAACGTTCGGCGCGCTGCGGCGTTTGTCGATGATGGCCAGCGTCGATTTCAAGCGTTTCGAATAAGCCCGGGCACGCTCCGTTCCGCCGGCGTCAGGGGAAACGATGACCGGAGGCTTCTCGAAGCGTTGCTTGATGTCTTCGAGAAAGACCGGTGCGGCATAGAGGTGGTCGAAGGGGATGTTGAAAAAGCCCTGGATCTGTCCTGCATGCAGGTCGATGGATACCACCCGGTTGGCGCCGCCCGCGGTGAGCATGTCGGCAACCAGCTTGGCGGTTATCGGAGTGCGCGGGGCTACTTTACGGTCCTGGCGTCCATAGCCATAGTAAGGAATTACCGCGATTATCTGCCCGGCCGAGGAGCGGCGCAAAGCGTCCATGACAACCATCATCTCCATGACGTGATGATTGACCGGTTGGCATGTGGACTGTACCACGAAACAATCCTTGCCGCGGACGTTCTCGCCGATTTCCACCATCGTTTCACCGTCCGAGAACTTGCCCACGTTGGCCTTGCCCTGGGCGGTGTTGAGGTAGCCGGCAATCTCCTCCACCAGCTTGGGGTTGGAGTTGCCTGAGAATATCAGGGGTGCATCTTCACGGTACACTGCGTGCCTTCCTCTCGACCGTCCGGTTTCCTGCCGCCGGCCTTGGCTAAGTATTTATTAAAACGGAAGCGGTTCGCTGTATCAATCTCCCTGAGTGTCCGTTCCGTCGCCGCTATCGGATGAAGGATCGGGTTCGTCTGCTATTTCATCTGGTGGTTGACTTTCCAACTTGCGGTCGCCGACATCGGGTGGTGGAGCACCTGTACGCTCCAACTCGCCGCGATACTCGGCCAACACGGCTGACTCTATCTTCTCACGGGTCTCGGTATTGAGTGGGTGGGCCGTGTCCTTGAACGTGCCATCTTTACGTTTCTTGCTGGGCATGGCGACGAACAGACCGTTGTTCCCCTGGATAACCTTGAGGTCGCGCACGACGAAGCAGCGGTCGAAGGTGATCGTCGCGTAGGCCTTCAGTTTCTCCTCATTGACCGGGAATACCCTGACTTCAGTGATTTCCATGTTGTACCTCCCGCGTTCCCCCGGGCTCACTTGGGTGAGACTCAGGTTGATCTAACCCTTCGCCACGAGATAGCGCCAATCACGTTCCTTCTTGATTTTCTCTCTGACACTGTAAGCTTCTTTTTCCGAAGCGCTGAGACCGAAAACCGTAGGCCCGCTCCCCGACATCAGGGCGCCTGTGGCACCGGCTCTGAGCATTTCATCGTAGACCCTCCGGATGACGGGCTTTATTCGCTCGCCCACAGCCTGCAGATCGTTATGCAGTCTCAGCGCGAGCTCAGAAAGAGCCCCGTCCCGAATAAGGGGTGTATTCCTATCATCGTGACAGTTCGATGTCAACGGGAATTTTAGACTTTCATAGACTTTTCGAGCAGACAGGCCGAAAGGAGCACAGGCCAAAATAACCCAAAACGCAGGTAGCGATCCGACTTGCTCCAGGTCATGGCCGATACCCCGGGCGCGGCAGGTTCCACGGCGCAGGAAAAACGGCACATCGGCGCCTAGTTCGCAGGCCAGCTGGTGAAGATGCTCCGATCCCAGGCCGCCGGTCGACAGGCGATCGAGCCCTAATAGGACGGCCGCTGCGTCCGAGCTTCCCCCCCCAAGACCGGCCGCTACGGGTATCTTTTTGTGAATCAGTATGTTAAGTCCAAAATTGGAGCCTTTGGCCGCGAGGTACAGCTCTGCCGCCCGGTAGGCCAGGTTGGCCTTTCCCGAAATCTCGGGGAAGCCGGGGCAACTAACCGAGATTTCAGCGGGCCGCTTTTCGGGCCGCTGTTCGATGGTGACGGTATCGGCCAGCGAGATCCTGGTGATCAAGGTGTCGATATCGTGATACCCGTCGGGCCGGCGGCCCAGCACCCGCAGGTATAGGTTGATCTTGGCCGGGGCTTCAATTTCGATCTTCACAACCCGAATAATGCCGTAAAGCTGACTCAAGATCCACCAGGATGGGATCGTGGTTGCCATCGGGTCTCACAGATGCGATTATTCGAAATTGTGGCCTGCTGATTTCATAAAGATACGAGGATCCGGATGAATGCTAAACCGATTCGATCAAGCCCGGGAATCTCATGGGTCGCCGCACTTCTTGCGCTGTTGGCCATGAACTGTGCCGATCTGGCACCGCAGACTCCCGAGGAGGTCTACCGCGTATTCTACCAAGCCGCGGCGAAGGCCGACTGGGACGCGGCGATGGTCAATCTCGATCCACAGGTTTTGAAAGTCTTTCGTGAGGTCGGCGCGAGATTGTCAAAGATGGTGGATTTTCCGGGCAAGCCGCTGGATTTCTTTCTGCAGCAGGTCAAGGGCGAGCGTGCCACTCCGCTGCGCAAGGTTGAGGTTGTCGATAGGCAAAAAGGTGAGGTGACGCTCGAGGTCACGGCTGGAAAATGCGGCCCCGACGAGGCCTGCTCGATAAATAGAGTCAGGCTGATCCACCGCCAGGGACGCTGGCTGGTGTCGCCTCGGCTTCCCGGGTTGCTCGGCTCTCCGTCGACTAAGGGGAAGGAGTCTGCGAAATGAGATGCAATATGATCTTGCCCGCGACGGCGGGTATGTTCTTGTCGATGATTTCGGCGTGTGGTCCGGTCGAAAAGACCGAGGTCAAGCCTGTACCTCAAACCGCGGTGACCGCGCCGGCGCCCAAGGCCATGACGATTGTAGTCGACTATTCTTTGATGGCCGACCTGCTCAACATGATCGAGGGAGTCAGCCTGTGGCGTACGGGTATGCCGCGCACTTACCGCCGGGCTTTCGACGACCTTTTCGGTCTCGACGGGGCCGATAAAGAGCTTCTGAGAAAATTCGCTTTTGCCCGATCGGAGTTGCTCGAGCGCTCCTTCAAGGGTGTTCCGGCGCCCACCTTCGAGGCGCCCTTCGGCCCCGAGGGGCTGATGCCCAAGGCGGCCTTGAGCCCGGCCGATAAGTTCTGGACCGGCGTTCTTTCGGCCGGTCGTCCGGACAAGGTGGCCGCCGCCCTGGCCGGGCTGATGGCGCCCGCTGACTCTGATACAACGGCCAAGGCATTGACCCGCTTCGCGCCGAGACTGGGAGAGTTGACCACCGAGCGGGCAGGCTTCGGACCCGAAGTGAAGGTGCTTACAGATCTTATCAAACGCAAACCTGTTTTCGGTCTGCTGAATTCTTTGGCGGCCTTTGCCGGCAAAGACACCGCCGGACTGCATTTCGATATCAACCCGGTTTGGGGCCCCGAGGGGGCGGCTTTGGAGGCCATAGCCCACGGCGACCGGATCCTGGTGGCATTTGCCGAGGGAAGCAAGGCCGACATTATTCACGCCTGCCTGGCGCTTCATGAGATCGGCCGGCGGCTGCTTGGCCGCATGCCGGCCGCAAAAAAAGCTCTGGCCACGATCCGCTTCGTTGAACGAGCCGGGCACCGGGGAGATCTGTTCGAGCTTACCGAGGGTATCCTGGATGCATTCAGCCACGGGATCGTCGCGCCGCTTCTGATGTCCGCGGGCGGCAAACTACCTCCCTGGCCGGGCGACGAGCGCCGGCGGAAGTTCGGCAAGGCGCTGGTCCCCTTGCTTCGGGACTACCTGTCCCGTGAGCGGCCTCTAGACGGCAAGTTTGCCCTTCAAGCAGCGGAGATATTCATAAAGAGCAACCCGGCAAGGCCCGCGGATTTCCTTGGCGGAGGCATGGTGATTGGCGGGGAGCGGGCTATCGGGGTTTTCAAGAGTCAGGTGGTTCGCTGGACTGTATGGAAGTTCCCCGTCGACAAGAAGTATAACTACCCCAGAAAGTTTGCGGACTACCCGGGGCGCTCGGTGTTGCTGTTGTTCACTCCGGATGATCTGCGTAGCCTGCCCAAGCGTTTTAAGGGTTACGACGAGTTGATTTCGGCCATGCGCAAGGCCCAGGGCTACATGCAGCGCGAGCAGGCGGTGCTAATCAGCGTACCCCGCCGGGAGCGCGGGTATTTCTTTCTGATGGCCGCGCCCTCTGCGGAAAAAATGAAGAAGATTGCCCAGCTGTTTTTTAAAATCGATCACATTCCGACCGGACCGGTGACGGCTGACTGATTCATGAACGTCTTGTCGTTTTCAGATTTTCGGTGTCTGTGTGGGCGGGCCGGGTTGATTATCATGCTGCTTGCCTGCGGTTGCGACTCGCCGACGCTGGTCTCGCCCGATGCCGAAACCGACGCCGACGGCGAGCCCCGACCTGACGCCGACGGCGGGAGTCAGACCGAGAGCGATTCGGACAGTCTGCCCGACGAAAGCCCGTCTTGCAATCCCGCCGGCCTGTCCAACGAAGATCGAGGCCTGATTTACGCGGGTGACAATGTTGAAAATGTAGTCCTCAAAGCCTGCGGCCGCGATCGCTGGACCTTCGTGGCGGCTCAAGGCAGCAAGATCGAGATCAACCTGACCGCGCGCGGCTACAACCTGCTGGTTGCGGCCGTGAATTACCCTGACGACGCGGACTGGAGCGCAAAGCTCGATTCGATCTCGGCGGCGGCGGGACTGCCCGGCAGGTTGACTTTTTCGCCGCCGCGCTCGGGCGAGTTTTTCCTGCAGGTGCGTTCGATCGATCCCGAACAGGAAAGCAGTTACGATCTCGGGCTGAATTGTCTCGAGGGTTGCGAACTCGAATGCAGCCGCTTTCCGATCGTATTGGTCCACGGCTGGACGGGATTCGATCAGATCGGTCCGATCGAGTATTTCTACAACGTGCCCGACACTCTCAGACAACACGGATACGCGGTCCTGGTGGCCGTTTTGGATCCTTACAACTCGGTCGAAGTGCGCTCCGCCCAACTCGCCGAGCAGCTCGACGGTTTTCTGAAAAAGAGCAGATCGCGCAAGCTGAACATCATCGCTCACAGCCAGGGAGGGCTCGATTCACGAAGGGCGATAAGCACTCTGGGATACGGAGATCGAGTGGAGGCCCTGGTGACGATCGCCACACCGCACCGCGGCACGCCGATCGCGGATATTGCCCTGGGTCTCGGGCCGGGGCCGGGCGAAGACGCTTTAGCCTTCCTGCTGAACCTGATAGGCGCCGCCGGCGGCAACGAGTCGGACGCCGTGGCCTCGTTCGAGTCGATCTCGACGGACTTCGTGCAAAACGAATTCAACCCGGCGAACCCGGATGATCCGCGGGTGAGCTACATCTCATGGACCGGCCTGACCTGCCCGCTGGGGATAAACTGCCAGGATATTTGCGACGTGGAGATACGCTGGGCCTACGACTTGATCTACCTTTCGGCGGGCGACAATGACGGAATGGTGCCCGTATCGAGCGCTCCCTGGGGCGATTATCGCGGAACCATTCCGGCCGATCACTTCGATGAGATCGGCCAGGTGCTGGGCGTGACCGGTCCCAACTTCGATCATCTTGAATTCTACCTGGGAGTCGCAGAAGACTTGGCCGCCTCCGGGCATTGATGGTAGGCTGTGAACATGTCCAGGATAACGCGAGACTCGAGTACTCTTGCCGGATCATTGCTTTGTGCAGCGTTGCTGTTCACCTGCGGCGACTCTGTAGCAGGTGGTTTCCTGATGTACGAGCACGGGGCCACCTCGACCGGGATGGCCGACGCGCGCACGGCTCTGGCCGACGACGTCAACGCGCTTTACTTCAACCCGGCCGCGATTTGCGAACTCGACGGGCTGCAGCTGGAGTTGGGCGTCACCGGGGTGTTGCCCTACGTTTCCTACGAGGCGGCCAAGCAGCCGGACCCCGAGCGAACTTACAAACGCTTCCCCAGCGGCGAAATCGTCCAGATCAACGACGGCATGCACGACACCCATGCCAAGCTCAAGGGATTTTCGCCGATTCACATCTATGCCGCTTACCGTATCCCCGGGGCGTACGTTTCGATCGGCTACGGGTTGAACAACCCCTTCGGGCTCGGCACCTACTGGCCGGGAAACTGGGACGGGCGTTTCATCACCACCGAGTCCGAGATCACGACCTTTGTCAACCAGCCGGTTGTCGCCCTGGATCTGGCGGACCTTCTGGGGTTCAAAGAACACATTAAGCTGTCGTTGGCTGTAGGCTACGATTTTGTGTACGGAACGGCACGCATGGCCCAACGCATCGACTTGCGGATCGCCGAGATGCTGCCCTCGGGCGATCCGATCGTCGATCCCGAGGGATCCATGCTGCTTACCGGCAGCGCCATTGGGCACGGCTACAACTTCGCGCTCTACGCCGAGCTTCCGGATCTTCTGGCTTTCGGAGCCTCGATTCGCAGCGGCATCAGCCTGCCGTTTTCGGGCACGGCCAGTTTTTCTTTCAATCCCGCCGGGCAGGCCGCCTTGCTTCTTACCAACACCCGTATCCCGGACGAGACCACCGGGCGAGTGACGGTCAATCTGCCTTGGAACATGAACTTCGGCCTGGCCTTTCTGGGGATCGAGCGGCTCAAGCTGGCGCTCGATCTCTACCTGGCCTTTTTCCAGAGCTACGACGAGTTGCAGATGAAATTCGATTGCCTGACCGACGATCCGCCCTGCGATCTGAAACTGGATCCTATTCCGGCACATTGGGGAACCGCCTGGCAGCTTTCGCTGGGCGCCGACTACCGGGTCTGGAGGGGTCTCAGCCTGCGCTGCGGTTACGCGTCTTCATTCAGCCCGGTGCCGGCCGACACCCTCGAGCCCTCGGTGCCCGATAGCCGGCAGGACAACATCAGTATCGGTGCGGGTTGGCGGGGCTCCGGCTGGAAGGTCGACTTGGGTTACATGCTGGGTTTCTGGTCGGTGGTCAAGAATAACGACATTGGCGGCTGGGACCCGAGCGGCAATCCGCTGGGTAAGGCCAACGGAAAGTACACCACGGTAGCCCACCTGCTGGCGCTCAGCGTCTCGGCCTGGTTCTGAGCGTTTCAGTCGCCGGGGTTTAGCACCCGGCCGACAAAAAGCAGGCTGTCTGTCTGGATGTCGCGGACGACGAACACGAAGGGACGGTCGACGTCGAGGTGGTTGGGAACGCCGAAGTCGTTGACCACCACGGCGGTGGCCGCCGCGGCCTCGGTGCCGTATTCGTCCACGGCCACGAAGGCCTTGTGCAGCACGTCGCCGATGTACAAGTTATGAGTGCCGTCCATGCCGGAGAGATCGGCCACGCCCATGGTGAAGGCATCGCTCATGCCCAGCTCGGAAAGGATCTTCTTGACCGAGAAGGTGGCCCCGTCGATCTTGAAACGCGGCATCGTTATAGTGGCCGAGTCGCTGCCGAGT
>Ga0315535_1001442_pt1 | contig 15888 bp, 15 predicted proteins | sample SalMarSW160220MG_2_FD_203092 | JGI IMG/M metagenome (GOLD analysis project Ga0315535, IMG submission 203092) | Salt marsh sediment microbial communities from the Plum Island Ecosystem LTER, Massachusetts, United States - Salt Marsh Sediment SW1602-20 ...
CTACACCGCCCTCCAGTCGATGCTCAACGCCAACGAGCCGAAGGGCCCGCACCGCTACTGGAAGACCGAGTTCCTCCCCGACCTCTCGGGAGCGCTCCTGGAGGCCTTCCGCGAAGGCGGCCTGAGCCTCACGAGCCCCATGAGCCAGTCCGTGCTGTTCCACCTCGGCGGTGCGCTGAACGACAGAGCGCCCGACGACGGGGCCGTGGGCAACCGCGACGCTCGCTTCATCGTCGGCTTCTCGGCGACCTGGCCGCCCGGCACCGCGCCGGATCCGCACGTCGCCTGGGCGCGACGCTCGTGGGAGGCAATACGCCCGCACTCCACGGGCGGCAACTACGTCAACTTCCAGCTCCACGACGATGACGAGGAGAGGCTGCGAGCGGCCTACGGCGCCAACTATCAGCGCCTCAGGCGGGTGAAGGCCAGCGTCGACCCCGACAACTTCTTCCGCGTGAACCGGAACATCCCCCCGGCGGCCTGAGGTCCGGCGCCCTTGAGCGGCAGGTCAGGCGATCTTGCGCCGGTAGGCCAGCATGGCCACGACGTAGGCGAGGAGGAGGACGCCGACGCACCAGGCGAGGGCGATCCAGATGTCGCCTCCGACCGGTTGGCGCTGCAGGAGCGCCCGGGTGGTGTCCACGATGGACGTGACCGGCTGGTGCTCCGCGAAGGCGCGAACGGGCCAGGGCATGGTGGCGGTCGGGACGAACGCCGAGCTGACGAACGGCAGGAAGACGATCGGGTAGGAGAAGGCGCCCGCGCCATCCGGTGTGGAGGCCAGCAGGCCGGCGATCAGCGCGACCCATGTCAGCGCCAGCGTGAACAGAGCCAGGATGCCGGCGACGGCGAGCCAGTCCAGCGCGCCCGCGGACGGCCGGAACCCCATCACCAGGCCCACCAGCACGATGATCGCCACGGACATCGCGTTGGACGCCAGCGACGTCAGAACGTGCCCCCAGAGCACCGACGACCGCGCGATCGGCAGGGAGTGGAAGCGATCGAAGATGCCGCTCTGCAGGTCGTTGAACAGCCGGTACCCGGTGTAGGAGATGCCGCTCGCGATGGCGATGAGGAAGATGCCGGGCATCAGGTAGTCGACGTAGTTGTCGGTGCTGGCCTGGATGGCGCCCCCGAACACGTACACGAACAGCAGCAGGAAGGCGATGGGCATGATGGTGACGGTGATGATGGTGTCGATGCTGCGGGTCACGTGCTTCATCGTGCGCCCGAACATCACGGCGGTGTTGCCGAGGAACTGCCCGCTCATCGCTGCCCCACCCTCTCCTTCACCGGCGTCTTGTCGCTCCCGACGATCGCCAGGAAGATCTCCTCGAGGGTGGGCTGCCGCTCCACCACCTCGACCTTGGCGGGCGGGAGCAATCTCCTCAGCTCCGCCAGCGTCCCGGACACGATGATCGTGCCGCCGTGCAGGATGGCGATGCGGTCGGCCAGCTTCTCGGCCTCCTCCAGCTGCTGGGTGGTGAGCAGGACCGTGGTGCCGCCGTCCGCGAGCTGCTGGATCTCCTTCCAGACCTCGAGGCGGGCCTGCGGGTCGAGGCCGGTGGTCGGCTCGTCGAGGAAGAGGATGGGCGGGTCGCCGACGAGGCTCATCGCGATGTCGAGCCGTCGACGCATGCCCCCCGAGTAGGCCGACACCCTTCGTCCCGCCGCGTCGGCGAGACCGAAGCGCGCGAGCAGGTCGTCTGCGACGCCGCCCGGGTTCTCGACCCGGCGCAGCCTGGCGAGCATGACGAGGTTCTCCCGGCCCGTGAGGATCTCGTCGACAGCGGCGAACTGCCCGGTCAAGCTGATCGAGTCCCGCACCCGCCCCGCTTGCGAGGCGACGTCGAACCCGGCAACGCTGGCCGTGCCGCCGTCGGGCCTGAGCAGGGTGGCGAGGATCCTCACCACCGTGGTCTTCCCGGCGCCGTTCGACCCCAACAACGCCAGCACCGTGCCTGCCGACACCGTCAGATCGACGCCGTTGAGGACGGCCACATCCCCATACGACTTGCGCAACCCGCGCGTCTCCACCATGGTCCTGGGCGCCGCACCACCCGGCCCGGCACCGGCACTGGCGCCAAGAGGATTGTCAGCGTTTTCTCTCATTCACTAAGTTAACTACTGACGAAACGGCTTTGTCAAGTGATAACCTGAGGCATGAGAGGTCCCCCTCGATGAAGGACGAGCTTGCCGACGAGCTGCGCCGCTTCCATGGGCTTGGCGCCGCCATGTTCCGCGCCGCGGCCGCGCGCCTGGGGATGCCGGCGACCGACCTGCAGGCGGTGGATTTCCTCGCCAGCAGCGGCCCCACCACGCCCGGCCAGCTCGCCGACCTCACCGGTCTCACCACCGGCGCGGTCACGGGGATGCTGAAGCGCCTCGAGGACGCCGGGCTGATACGGCGCAGCGCCGACCCCGGCGACGCCCGGCGGGTCGTGGTCAGCCTCGAGGAGGACAGCCGCCGTCTGCCCGAGGTCGAGCGGATGCTGCGCGCCATGACGGAGGCACTGGCCAGGAGTGCGGCCGACCTCGACGCCGCGCACACGGCGGCGCTCCTCGACTTCGTCGAACGGTGCAACGCCATGGCCAGAGGCGAGATCGTCCGCCTCAGGGAGATGCCCTCCCCCGGCGAGGAGACGGTGTCCTCGCCCGTCGGCGCCGCCACCAGCGGCAGCCTTTCCGTGTCCGGCGCTTCCCTGCTCCGCCTGGAAGCCGACCGCACCATGCGAGAGCTCTACACGGCCGACTTCGACGGGCCGGCGCCCACCGTCAAGACGGAGCTGGGCGTCGTCACCATGCGCTTCCCCCGGCGCATCCAGCTCCTCGGCATGGGCATCGCTACCGTCACCCTCAACGCCCGCATCCCGTGGCGCATCACCATCAAGGGCGCCGGCTCGAAGGTCGACGCGGACCTGCGCGGCCTGGACCTCGACGAGCTCGAGGTGAGCGCGGCCGGGAGCTCGGTCGATGTGCAGCTCCCGCGCTGCACAGCCATCGTGCCCGTGCGCATCAGCGGCGGCGGCTCGGCGATCGACATCCGACGCGAGCCGGGCGCAGCCGCCCAGGTGCACCTCAAGGGCTGGGGCTCCGAGCTCGTCCTCGACGGGCGGCGCGCGAGCGACGTCGGCAACAGCCGCCGGCTCCAGAGCGACGACTACGAGACGTCGGGCCCGTACTACGCCATCGAGCTCGCCAGCAGCGGCAGCTCCATCACCATCGAACGTAGTCACGGGCCCTAGCAATGAAGAATCTAGTCCGCCACCGCGAGGACGTCGAGCACCAGGCCGCTCACCTCGTCGGAGCGCTCGATGCCCATCATGTGACCGCTGGGCACGACCTCCGTCCGCAGGTTCGCGATGGCCTGTGGGCGGGCAGCGGCCCGCGCCGTGGCGACGGCACCAAGCTCAGCCGGCCACCGTCGCGGGGACCCGCAGCACCCACCACAACAGCGCGGCATCCACCGCAAGCGCACCGGCCTTGTTCAAGATCGTGGGAAAGCCGTTCCAGAAGACCACGACGGCCACCGCACTCAGCGCCGCGGCAGCCACCGCCGCCGCCCGCCAGGAAGCGCCTTCGAGCCCCACACCGAGAACGCCCAGCCCCACGACCGCGAACGCCGCCACGGCCGCCAACCACACCACCGGCGCCAGCGACCGACCGACCGCCTCGGCCGAGCCCCCCGCCAACAACCATGAGCGGTTGTGCCAGGGCCCGCTCGCCCTCACGCCGAACAGGGGAAGCACCCCCAGAACGTGCCCCAGGCCGTGCGCCAGAAGCACGACGGCCACGACCCACCGCCAAGGACCCTCGACCATTGCCGTCACCTCCGGACCCTCGCATCGACGCATCACAGCGAATTGTCAAAGCCTAGGACCCCGGCTCCGAGACCGGGGTCCGGAGACGGCCCACAGCGGCCGTCCGTACTTCTGCCCTCAACGATCGCGGACGCGTCGAATGGTGGTCCGCGAAGGATCCCAGCGCCCGCTCCGATTCCACGAGGCTCACGTCCGTCGCCCACCCCAAGCGGACACGGCTTGCTCGCCAACGGAGTGGTGCCCCTCCAGACGCCCCACCGGGGTCACGATTCGAACGGCCTCGGCACGGCCAAGGCCGGCGCTCAGAGGACTCCAATTGCGGCCGACTGGACCCGAGGCAAGCTCCAGGGACGTCACCACATTTGGGGGAACAAGCAGATTCGCGTCCAGGAACCTGTCCCGCTTGTAAGAACGGGCGTGAACTTACCCCCAGGCGGGCAAGGCTTGAGCACCGAACCGAGCAGCGCTGGAGCGCTCTGGGGACATGTACGTCATGACTCAAGCCAGGGAAAGCCTGACGGATCCTCGACAGCGCGGGCATTTACGAGCTCCCGATCATGCCGGTGAATACGGTCGAGGAACGGAAGCGCCCGCGCGAGGCACGCATCATTCCGAGTGGAGTTGTGCGAGGACGTCGACCTGAACGAAATGCTTGTCGAAAGCAAGCGCTGCCTGGAGCAGCAACCACTGACAGCAGAACGCGCGGCACTCATGACCATCTTGCTGCGCGTGCAGGAAATATCCGTGCGGCACAAAGCGCCTCAACGGGCGCACGCTTCCGCTCGTCGTTGACGGACGGCTTCCCTCTCCAAAGCCCGGCCGACGGCCCTACGCATCCCGGACTGCTCCAAGTGATAGTTGCTTACCGGTATGGGCGCCTCTTCCGCGTGGCCGGCAGGCTGGCGAAGACGCTCCTGGACGAGCCGAGACTGCGCGGGCTCGCCGCCGTGCTCGCACGCATCGCGTATTGGCGGACCACGACGGTGCTGAGCGGCGCGGCCGTGCTGATCCGCGTGCTGCCGCCGCGTTGGCTCGGGCGCTCCAAGCACGAGGACCGGGTCCGGGAGCTCCGCTCGGGCCCGACGGGCGCCCCGAGGGACGGCGATTAAGCGCCCCATATACGCCCCCTCCCTAGAGTGGAGGTAACCGGGGTCGCCGTACCCTCGGGCTCTCACTCCTCAAGCAACGTCGTGAATCCATCGCACGTCCACACCTCCGGGGCGTACCCGTGTCCACGTGTGGGGCGTCATCCTCGCACCGCCGTCCCCGGGCCGGCGTATGAGCGCCGTCCCGGCGTCGCGTCGCCGTAGCGGCGCGGCAGGGGAACGCGACTGCCTGTCCGCCGCTCCGCCACGGGGACCGGCCCCGCCGCACCGCCGAGGGGAAGGGAGGTGACGGAGGGCACGCTTGGCTGCCCAGGCGACACGAGGAGCTGGTGCCATGGGAAGGGAGCGCGATGCACATGGCAGACGAGATGGAAACGCAACTCGCGGTCATCCACGAGGTCAAGGAGCGGCACGAGGAGGAGCTCCTGTCGCTGCCGAACGTCGTGGGCGTCGGCGTCGGCTACAAGGACACGGCCGGCAAGGAGACCGACACGCTGGCGGTGATCGTGTACGTGCGCCGGAAGTACGCCGCGAGCAGTCTGCGGAAAGCGGAGATGGTACGCGAGGCGCTGCCCGCCTCCGCGACCAGCTCGGTCCCGCCCCTCCCGGACGGAACCGAAGCCGCCACGCTCGAGCTCGAGGGGGGCGAGGTGCAGACCGACGTCAAGGAGATCGGCGACGTGCAGGCGCTAGCCTACAGCGCCCGCGTGCGCCCTGCCGTGCCCGGCTACAGCATCGGGCACTACGCCATCACCGCCGGGACGTTCGGGTGCCTGGTGCGCGACGTATGCCCGCCGTGCGCCGTCTACATCCTCAGCAACAACCATGTCCTGGCGAACTCCAACGCGGCCGCAACAGGCGATCCGATCCTGCAGCCTGGCGCCTACGACGGCGGTGCGTACCCGAAGGACCTGATCGCCAGGCTCAGCCGCTTCGTGCCGGTCCACTTCGGGAGCCCGGCGCGCTACAACCTGGTCGACTGCGCGTTGGCGCGGCCGACGGACCGGCGGGACGTGAAGGCTTCGATCGTGGGGCTCGGCATCCCGAAAGGCACCGTTGAGGCCGTGTTGGGCATGGAGGTGGTCAAGAGCGGCCGCACCACCCAGACCACCGTCGGCAAGGTCATCGACGTGAACGCCACCATCGCGGTCAACTACGGAGTCGGGGTCGGTTACTTCCGCAACCAGATCCTGACGAGCAACATGTCCGCGGGGGGCGACTCCGGGTCGCTGCTTCTGAGCCGGTCCGAACGGAAGGCCACGGGCCTGCTCTTCGCGGGGTCGAGCGCGGTCACCGTGCACAACCACATCAAGAACGTGGAGATGGCGCTGGGCGTCGAGATCGTGACGGCGTGAGAGCGTCGGGAGGCTACCCGGCCGCCCACACGGGCGGGCGTCGGACCGGTCGAGAACACCGCGTCCCACCGGAAGGATGCGAGGGGCAATGAGCGCAGACCTGCGAGAACTTCACGACAAGATCACCCGCGAGATCATCGAAGAGCGCCAGCGCGAGATGGCGCAGGCGATCGCGGACAAGCGGAGCGCCGCCAGGCGGGCGGAGGCCCGTGCGGCCAGGGAGTCCAAGGCGCTGGCGTCGATGGGGCTCGACGTCGCCAATCTGGAGGCGCTCGACCGGGAGCTGGCGGCCGAGGCGGAGTCCGAGCTGCTCGAGGTCGAGGCGCGCCTGGACGGCCTCTCGGAGGCGACCAGCCAGGACCCGTTGGGTGCCGACGTCGCGATGGGGCTCCTCCCGGAGGGCGCGCACCTCATCACGCCCTCGTGGGTGGCCGCCTTCTCGGACCTCGACGTTCAGGACGCCAACACCGCCGCCTCCGCCATCGAGGCGCAAACGCTGCTGAGCGGCGGAACCTGCAAGAACTACTACAACTGGGCGAAGGGCGCCGGCTCGGGTATCGCCGGCACCGGCGAAGGCAAGATCCAGTCCTGGATCGACTTCGGCTTCTGGTTCAAGCCGCCCACCAGCCGCTTCTACAGCGTCCGGCCGCTGTTCCGCTTCCGGGGCTACATCATCGTCAGCGCCGACGACAGCTGGTACAACAGCAAGTACGCGCGCGTCACTGGCTCGGCCTGGACGAACGTCCACCAGTACAACTGGAAGGGCTGGAACCACGTCGACGTGTACAACGTCGGGGGGTCCAACATCAGCGTGAACAAGCGCGAGGACATCGACCGCTTCACCTACAACAGCTACCTGCTGGGCGGCGGCGACTGGACCTACATTCGCTGCACCATCGGCCTCTGGGCCTACGCCCGCGGCGGCGGATCCTACGCCAAGAACGACTTCTCCACCGGCAGCGCCAACTACCTCTGTGTGCCCTACGTGTACATCGTCTGAGGCCGGCGAACGGGCGGTCCGGCCCCGGCCGGGCCGCCCGGCTATCCTTCGGACGGAGGCCGCCATGGAGGACATCGAAGCGCTTCGGGCACGGTACGAGGACGAACTCATGGGCATCGAGGGGGTGGTGGGCGTGGGCACCGCCGTCGACGAGGCGGGAACCGCTCGGCTGCGCATCCTCACCTCCCTGCCCGTCGAAGACGTTCGCGGCCGGCTCCCCGCCGAGGTGAGGGAGCACGCGCTGCTCGTGTACACCGGCGAGATCGACGCGCAGTAGGGCCGCCGGCGCGCACGGCGGCCCGCGCGCCGGGCCGGCGGCCGGCAGCGGAAGGCCTCCTGCACGGAGCCGCTTCGCTGCCGGCGCGGGAAGGCGCTCGGAACGCGCCGGCCCGCTGCCGGCCGGGCCTGCTGCCGGGCGCAGCCGCGCCCCGTGAGGAGGGAATCGCATGGGACGTCGCATCGTCACCGCACGGATGGCGAGCCAGGGGGTCGCGGTCGCTGCCGCGCCCGGCGTGGACGGCTATTTCGACCGGCTCGTGAAGTACATCCCGGCAGACGTGGTGGCGGCGTACGTGGCCGTCCAGGGGGTGTTGCCGGGGGTGAGGGCCGGAGAGACTCCGGCGCCGACGTGGCTCACCTGGGGACTCATCGCCGTCTTCGCGGCCATCACCGCCGTGTGGACCTACCGCCAGACCCGCACCCCGGCGGCGAGGGCGCCGGCCGCCACGCAGGTGATCACCGCCACCGCCGGCTTCCTGGTGTGGGCGTTCGCGCTGGGCGGCGAACCGTTCGCCAGCCTCGGGTGGTACGGGGACATGCCGTACCTTGGCTCGATCGTCCTGGTGGTGTTCACGCTGGCCGCCGCGACGGTGGTGCCAGGAGAGTGAGAGCGTACCTCCGGCGTGCGCCCGGGGCCGCGGCGGACGGCGGCTTGCCGGGGGCCCGCCGGACGGGCTGCACGCGCCGGTTCGTCGTGCCTCGTTGACGCCTCCGGCGGCATCGTCTATCCCCGCCACGACCGTTCCAAGCTCCAGCGACCTCACTCAGGGCGAACGCACGACCCTGAGCGTCTGGGAAGCCCAGAACCCGAGCACCCTTGATCTCCAGATCCCGTCTAACTGCTCCCAACACCACCTTGAATTGCACCAACACCGCTTCAAATTGCCTCGGGCCAGAGATATACTCGACTCACCACGGAAAGGAGGTGGTCCAGATAGACAAACGTGACGTGACCAGTGGAGGTGCCCGTCGAGGGTAACTCAGGACCGCCTTCTTGAGGTTGAGCGGGGGCCTTAGGGTTCCCTCCAAACTCCGGCGGGTACCGGCGCGCTCCCCGTTCACTCGGGGAGCGCGTTTCACGTGGCCGGGTCGGATGCCGCGAGGCAGTGCGCGGCCATGCAGCCGCCAGGACATCCGCCGCTTGACGGGCGCGGCCGCCGCGGCACAATCGAGATGAGGCTCGACGCGAGGAGGGGTGGCCATGGCTGTGGGCGCGTTCACCGACAAGAGCATCCCGCCGAGCGAGGGCGCCATCGTGGCGTCGCTCGGCCCTGCGCTGCCGCTGTGGCAGGCGCTGACCGCACGTCTCTCGCGGGGCGGGGCTGCCAGCGAGCTGCGTTTCTACGGCGTCAACTACGGCTGGGCGCTGCGCTACCGCCGCAGGGGGCGCGCGCTCGCCTCGCTCTACCCGGCCGAGGGCGCGCTGGTGGCCCAGATCGTCCTGCCGGCCGCCGCGCAGCGCCAGGTGGAGGCTCGCCTGCGGCCCGCCACCCGCGCCGCGCTGGCGCGGGCCACCGCCTACCGCGAAGGCAAATGGCTCTATCTGAAGGTGGCCAAGCGCCGCGACCTGAGCGAGCTCGAGCTGCTACTGGACGCCAAACAGGCGGCCACCGGCGCCGCCCCGGCGCCGCCCGCGAGCTGAACGCCGGCGACCGGGTGGCGCGCCTACGTCGGCGCGGCCCCAGCGCCGACGCCTACGCCGGCGCCTATGTCGGGCCCGCGCTCGCCCCCAGCATCATCACCTCGTGCCGCAGCGACGCCTCGGCCGCCCCCGGCACCTCCAGGTAGGCGCGCACGGCGGGGGCCGCGCCCACCAGGAAGGCGCGCAGCTCGGCACGCTCGGCCTCGCCCGTACGGGCGCGCTCGAGCCACGTCTCCAGCGCCTTGACGCGCCAGAAGCGCTCGAGGTGGAAGGCCTCCAGCCCCGCCTCGGCCGCCCAGGCCACCCACCTCGACACCGGGTACGCCTCGACGTGGGACGGGTCGCGCAGCCGCTCCACCCGGTTCATCGCCTCGGCCAGTGCCGCGTCCTCGGGCGCCACGTTGTCGATCAGCACCAGCACCCCGCCCGCCGCCAGCACGCGCCTCGCCTCGGCGAGGAACGCCCGCGGATCGCCGAAGTGGTGGGCGGCGATGCGGCAGGTGACCAGCGCGAAGGCGCCGTCGGCAAACGGCAGCGACTCGGCCGCGGCCGCCACGAACTCGATCGGCGCCGTCGGCAGCAAGCCCTCGAGGTACCGCTCGGCCGCCGCCAGCATGTCCGGCGTGAGGTCGCTGGCGGTGACGTTCATGCCCGCCTCGGCCAGTGTGCGGGCGGTGTGCCCGCCACCGGTGGCGACGTCGAGCGCCGGCAAGCCGGCGAGCTCGCCCAGCCGCGAGCGCGCCACCCCCACCAGCCTCGGCAGCTCCTCGCCCCGCGCGTGGCCGGGGCTGAGGACGTAGGCGTCGCCGCTGCCCGCGAACTGCTCGCGCACCCGCCGTTGCGCCCGTTGTGTCGGCGTGTCGCCGTCCTGCTCGGCCCTGCTCGTCACCGATGTCCCAGCAGGCGCCAGGCCGTCGGCAGCAAGCCCACGGCCACCAGCAGCTTGAGCGCGTCGCCTGCCAGGAACGGCACCAGCCCCAGCGCCAGGGTCGTGCCCCAACCGCCGCCGATCACCCCGTGGAGCCACAGCAGCCCGGGGAGGTAGATGACGGCTTCGGCCAGCAGCATGGCGCCGACGGTGCTGCGGTAGCTCCGGTCCCAGCCGCGGGCCGCCAGCCAGCCCAGCAAGCCTGCCGCAAGAACGAAGCCGATCAGGTACCCGCCGGTGGGGCCCGCCAGGTGCGCGACGCCGCCGGACCAGCCGGTGAAGACCGGCAACCCCAGCGTGCCCAGCGCCACGTAGGCGCCGGTCGTCAGCACGCCCAGGCCGAGGCCGTAGGCGCTGCCCAGCAGCAGCACTCCCAGGGTCTGGCCGGTGAAGGGCACGGGCCCCAGTTGCACCCGCAGCTGCGCCAGCGCCGCCAGGAAGGCCACGCCGACGACCACCTGGAGCGCGGCACGCAAGCTCGCCCGGCGTTCCCATGCGGGGAGGATGCGTTGGATCAACGCCAGGGACAGCGTCGGACTCAGCGTCGTGTCGACCGCTCGGCTTGCCATGGTCCACCTCCGGGCCGGGCGCCCGTCGTCCTGTCGGTCGCGAGCCCGCGCGATCGGCTGGCGGGGTCGCCGGGCGCCCGTCGCCGCCGAGTATACAGGCGCCGCCCCGGGCCGGCGGGCCGCCACGAGGCAGCGCCGCCTATACTGGCCTCGTGCCCATCGATCCCAGCGAGACCCGCGTCAGCGACTGGGTGGTCACCGTCGACACGGTGTTCCCCAACCAGGTGAACCCGCTCGGGACCCTCTTCGGCGGGGTGGTGCTCCAGTGGATGGACATCAACGCCGCCGTCGCCTGCTCGCGCTTCTGCCGCCAGGCATCGGTGACCGCGTCGACCGAGCCGGTCGATTTTCGCAACCCCATCCAGGTGGGCGAGATCGTCGAGGTCAAGAGCCGCGTCGCCTGGGCCGGCACCACCAGCATGATCGTGCGCTGCGAGGTGCACGGCGAGAACCCCCTGACCGGAGAGCGCCGGCTGTGCACCATCGGCCATCTCAACTTCGTGGCCATCGGCGAGGACGGCCGGCCCGTGGCGGTGCCGAAGCTGCGGGTGGAGACCGAGGAGGAGAAGCGGCACTACCTGACCGGCGAGCGGGTACGGCAGGACATCCTGCGGCGCCGCCAGCGCAAGGACCGGGGACCGGCCGACCCCTCCCCCAGCGAGACCGGACCCGGGGCGGGACCCTGAGGCGGGCGCCGCGAGCCGCGGGTCCGCTCTCCGCGTCGTCTCGCCGGGCTCACCGCCTTAGCCCCGACTGGCACGGGTGAACGGCGTGACGCGCGGGCGCGCCGGCCGCTGCTATGGTTGGAGCGTTCCCCGGCGGGGCGCCCTGGCGCCGCGCCGCCGCCACCTCGATGAGCGATGCAGTTCGTCGGGCCCGGCACCTCGCGGCGCCCGCGTTCAGGAGGCAGCATGACCGAAGCCACCACCACCCGCCACCGCCAGTCGCTCGAGGAGCGCGCGGTGAACGCCATCCGAGCGCTGACGATCGACGCCACCCAGGCCGCCGGCGACGGACACCCCGGCATGCCCATGGGCGCGGCGCCGGTGGGCTACCTGCTGTACCGGCGCTTCATGCGGCACAACCCCAAGGATCCCGGCTGGGCCAACCGCGACCGCTACGTCCAGTCGGCCGGCCACGGCTCGATGCTGCAGTACAGCCTGCTGCACCTCACCGGCTACGACCTGCCGATGTCCGAGCTGAAGCGCTACCGGCAGTGGGGCAGCAAGACGCCCGGCCACCCCGAGTACGGGCACACGGTCGGCGTCGAGACCACCACCGGCCCGCTGGGGCAAGGGATCAGCACGGCCGTGGGCATGGCGCTGGCCGAGGCGCACCTGGCGGCACGGTTCAACCGACCCGGCTTCGACGTCATCGACCACCACACCTACGTCATCGCCTCCGACGGCGACATGATGGAAGGGGTGGCCAGCGAGGCATCCTCCTTCGCCGGCCATCACGGCCTCGGCAAGCTCATCGTGCTCTACGACGACAACGACATCTCCATCGACGGCTCCACCGACATCACCTTCACCGAGGACGTGCCGGCGCGCTACGAAGCCTACGGCTGGCAGGTGCAGTCCGTCGAGGACGGCAACGACCTCAAGGCGCTGGCGGACGCCATCCACAAGGCGCGCCAGGAGACGCAGCGGCCGAGCTTCATCCGCGTCAGGAGCATCATCGGCTTCGGTGCCCCCCACAAGCAGGGCACCCCCGCCGTGCACGGGTCGATCCTCGGCGACGAGGAGGCCAGGGCCGCCAAGGAGAACCTCGGCATCGACTGGCCCGAGTTCACCGTCCCCGATGACGTGCTGGAGCACTATCGCGAGGTCGTGAGGCAGGGCGAGCGCGCTCAGGCCGACTGGAACGCGCTGATGGGCCGCTACCGCGGGGCGCACCCCGAGCTGGCCGGCGAGCTGGAGCGGGTCCTGCGCGGGGACCTGCCCGCGGGCTTCGACGCCGATCTGCCGCGTTACCAGGTGGGCACCAAGCTGGCCACGCGCAAGGCGTCGGAAGCGGCCCTCAACGCCGTCGCCCGCCACCTGCCGGAGATGATCGGCGGCTCGGCCGACCTGGCCGGCTCCAACCACACCGACATCGAGGGTGCGCAGTCGCTGGCGCCAGGCAACTACGGCGGCCGCATCATCCACTTCGGCGTGCGCGAGCACGGCATGGCCGCGATCGCCAATGGCCTCGCCCTGCACGGCGGCATCTGGCCGTTCGTGGCCACCTTCATGATCTTCTCGGATTACCTGCGCCCCTCGCTGAGGCTCGCCGCCCTGATGAAGGCGGGGGTCAGCTACGTGTTCACGCACGACAGCATCGGCCTGGGCGGCGACGGGCCCACCCACCAGCCCGTCTCGCAGCTGATGGCCCTGCGCGCCATCCCCGACCTCACCCTCATCCGGCCGGCCGATCCCAACGAGTCCTCGCAGGCCTGGGCGGTGGCCGCGCAGCACCGGAGCGGCCCGGTCGCGATGGTCTTCACCCGCCAGGGCCTGCCGGCCTTCGAGGTGCCGCCAGGCAGCGTCGCCAAGGGCGGCTACGTCCTCGCCGAGGCGGACGGCGAGGCCGAGCCCGACGTGCTCCTCATCGCCACCGGCTCCGAGGTGCAGCTCTGCATGGAGGCGCGCAGCGCCCTCGCGGAGGACGGCGTGCGCGCCCGCGTGGTGAGCCTGCCGAGCTGGGAGCTGTTCGAGGCGCAGGACAGGGCCTACCGCGAGGCCGTGATCCCGTCCCACGTGCGCGCGCGCGTCACCGTCGAGGCCGGAAGCCCACTCGGCTGGGAGCGTTACGCCGGCTGTGACGGGGTGGTCATCGGCCTCGACCGCTTCGGCGCGTCGGCCCCCGGCGACCGCCTGATGAAGGAGTTCGGCTTCACCGCCGCGAACGTGGTCGAGGCCGCGCGAGAGAGCCTGGCCAAGGTCGGGGGCCGCTGAGGACCCGGCGGCTGGGAGAAGGAGCCCTTCACCGGCGTGCTCGGGGCGACTATAGTGGCCTGAGCGCGCCGCCCTCCGCGGGACGGCGTCGCGGTCACGCTCGCGGCCGCTGCACTCTGCTATGCCGCACCTCCGGGAGGTTCCATGAAGCGCGCCCTCGTTCTACTCGCCGCTATCCTGCTCGTTTCGGGCGCGGCTGCTCAGTCGCTGCGCCCGCTCCTGCCGCCGAACAGCATCCTCGTGGTCGGCGTGCAGGGCCTCAGCGGGCAGCAAGCCAAGATCCAGCCGTACATCGACGAGTTCACCCGCCTCGGCGTCGGCCAGAAGCTCGAGGCCGCCTTCGCCGCAAGCGCAAAGCAGGCCGAGCAGTCCGGCAAGGTACCCAATGTCGGCCAGCTGCCGGCCGAGCTCAAGGGGCTGGGCCCGCTCGACGTGCTGGGCAACGAGGCGTACCTGGACGTGTCGATCAGTCAGGGCAACCCGCTGCCGGCGGTCACCTTCGTGGCCCGCGTGGACGCCAAGGCGCAGCAGGCCGCGGCCAAGCTGATCGCCAGCAGCGCCGGAAAGACCGGCGTCCAGAAGCTGACCGAGGGCAAGCTGACCTTCTTCGTCGAGACCGTGAGCGACTCCAGCGGTAGCAGCACCACCGTGGCCTACGCCCAGGACGGCGCGCTGGTGGCCCTCTCCTCCAACCCTGACGTGCTCCGCGGCGTGCTGCGGCGCCACCAGGGCGCCAGCGAGCCGTCGTTCACCGACCAGCCGGGCTACCAGGCGACCCTCGCCAAGCTCGGCGACGGCCAGCTGGTCAGCTACCTCGCCCCGGCACCTGCGGGACCCATCCTCAAGCCGGTGCTCGACGCGCAGGGCTTCGACACCCTGTCGCAGCGGCTGACGAACGCCCTCACCACCATCGGCACCATCGCCCGCGTCACCCGCTTCACCTCCTCCGGCGTCGAGTCCGAGGGCCTGCAGCAGCTCGACGGCTCGAGCAAGGACGCCGCGCTCTACACCATGCTGGCGTCCTCCGCGCCGGCCTCCACCGCCCCGCTCGGCTTCGTGCCGTCGACCGCGCTGAGCGTGAGCAGCAGCGCGCTGACCATCACGGACTGGTGGAACTACCTCGGCGACCTGGTCGCCAGCGTGCCCCAGCTCGGCGTCAGCGACGTCGACCAGTTCGTCAAGGGGATGGTGGGCATCGACCTGCGCACCGATCTGTTCGGGTGGACCGGACAGAACGTCGCCAGCATCAGCCTGCCCTCGGCGGCCTCCGCCACGCAGCAACCGGGCATGCCCTCGACCGACATGCTCGGGGCCAGCGTGTTCGTGCTGCAGAGCAAGGACGACGTCGCGGCCACGAAGGGCCTCAACGACCTGTTCGGCAAGCTGGCCGCCCAGCTGGCCAGCTTCACCAACCCGTCGGGCAGCGCACCAGCGCCCAAGCCCGCCACGCACCAGGCGGGCGGCGTGACGGTGACCGCCGTCGCCATGGCGCCCGGCGTCACGCTCTCCTACGCGGTCGCCGGTGGCCAGGCGTTCATCGGCACCAGCACCAGCGCCCTCGACGCGGTCCTCACCGCGCGCCAGAACGGGGCCTCACTGCCTCCGGCGCTCGCCGCGCTGCGCTCGAAGATCCCCAACGGCGCGCACAGCTTCGGCCTGACCGACACCAAGGCGTCTACGAAGAACAGCGCCGCCTCGCTGGTGACCGGCCTTCAGACGCTCGCCGGCCTGGGCGGCTCGCAGGGCCTCGACATGGCCAAGGTCACCGCCGCCACCGACGCGCTCACCAAGTTCCTCGACTTCGTCGCCAACAAGCTGGGCAGCGGCGTGTCCTACACCCAGGTGTCGGGCGGAAGCGTCCACAGCCACGGGCTGACGCAGGTCAGCTGGTAGGGCATCACCTTCGACCGGTCGCTGTGGCGCGGGCTTCCAGCTCGCGCCACAGCTCGTCTACCAGCGGCGCCAGGCGCTCGGGTGGGCCGCCGTTGTCGACGACGTAGTCCGCTCGCTCCGTCTTGGCCCCGAGCGGCATCTGCGCCGCGTCGCGGGCGCGCACCTCGCGGGCCCCGAGCCCGGTGCGGCGGACGACGCGCCCGATGCGCGAGGCCAGCGGCGCCGACACCACGATGACGGCGTCCAGCCCCTCCTGCAGCCCGTTCTCGTAGAGCAGCGGGATGTCCAGCACGATCACCGGCGGCGGCGACGGGGACGCCGCCAGCCGGGCGACGGCGGCGCCCATCGCCCGCCGC
>Ga0315535_1001443_pt1 | contig 15886 bp, 7 predicted proteins | sample SalMarSW160220MG_2_FD_203092 | JGI IMG/M metagenome (GOLD analysis project Ga0315535, IMG submission 203092) | Salt marsh sediment microbial communities from the Plum Island Ecosystem LTER, Massachusetts, United States - Salt Marsh Sediment SW1602-20 ...
CCGAGATATCCGTAGTTGAAGAGCACGGCAGCGGGCTTGCCAAGGTAGTCGGCGAGCCGACGCTCGAGCGCCTTGTGTTGCTCGGTGTTTCCGGTGAGCAGTCGAGACCCCATCGGGGTGTAGGTGCCCCATCGCTCCACCGCGGCGACGGCCGCAGCCTTTACCTTCTCGTTGCCGGCCAGTCCGAGGTAGTTGTTGACGGCCCACATGATCACGTCCTTGCCGCCGAATCGCATGCGGGGCCCGGGAAGTCCCTCCAATACCGGTTGGGTGAAATAACTGTCGCCTTGCGCGCGGAAGCGGCCGAAGTAGCCTCCGTCACCTCGGCATTTGTCGAATAGATCAGCCAATTTCTGGCCCCCTTCTCAGAGCTCCTAGATGTTAATGAGCGTGGGTTTCAGCGCATCGCCGATGTTGTCACCGCGACGGATGACGACATCAGGCTTGAGTGCGTGTTTCTTGCCTTCGCGGGCGAGGCGCCGGCTCCCTCCGCCGGTTACATTCAGCAGCACGATGTCGCGCTTGCGGATCTTTCCTGTCTGGACGGCCTGGATCAGACCGGCAAGCGCGACCTCCGCGGCCGGGTGGATGTCGATCCCTTCGAGCTTCTCGAACAGCTGACCGGCCCTCAGCGCTTCCTCCCGGGTTGCCGAGTACATTCCGCCCCGGGTGTCGCTGAGGGCATCGAAGACCCCGCCAACGACGGAATAGGGAGGTCGTCGATTGCTCAGCACCTTGGCATGCAGCATGTCGATATGATTGCGTCCCTCACGCTCATCGAACGGAATGAGCTCCCTGCTCGCCTCCCGCCACGAATCGGTCATGATCGTAAACGGTGAATTCTGCACGAAATGAAGGCGCATACGCGTGCGCCCGAAACGACCGTCCTCTCTGAGACGCAGTCCCATTTCCCAGGCGGCAATTCCACCGGTGCCGCTTCCGACCGCCTGGAAGTAGTGGGCCGGGATCTCGCCGAGATGCTCCACCGCAGCGAGCACTACGCTTCCCATTCCATCTCTGCGGGCAACATTACGTGCCCCTCCCTCGGAAAAGAACCCTTCACGGACCGCGATCTCCTGGCCTACGTCGATCACATCCGAATAGTCGACGTCCCCGCTCACGACGGCCAGGGTTACACAGGGGTTCTTCTCGACGGTCATCCAGAGCTCGGGGAGAATCTTCTCAGGAACGACGACGAAAACGGGAACTTCGTTCTTGGAGCAGGTCTGAAGAAATGCCATTCCGGTATTTCCGGCCGAGGATACGACCAGGGTGCGCTTCTCAGTGTCGGGAATGCGTGCGCAGACCGCCTGTGCCTCGAGCTCCTTGAAGCTGCAGGTCTCCTCGAAGGCGCCCTTTTCGGGCCAGTATCCGTTAAAAGCGACGAATAGGTTCTCGAGTTTGAGGTAGTGTCCCAGGCCGGCGCTCTGGTAGACGACCGGACCGGTGGCCTCGGCGGGGATTCGCCGAACCGGGAGCCAGTCGCTGTAGCGGAAGATCCCCGGATGATCGGCATGGACCGCAAGCTGCTTCGCAGCGTAGCGCGCCCGCAGGAGCGCCGGAGCGTGGTTTTCGTCACACGAAAGGAGAAAACCGCTCGCAGTATCCTGGTAGCTCCGGTTGCATTGCAGGCACGATAGGGTGTAATGGTCTGGGCTCATCAGGATATCCCCCTTCTCGGGTAAATACGGCACTCATTCGGGCCGTTTCTGGGCGGCAGGGAGGACAGGATTCAACACTACTATACCCCAGTCGGTTCCCCTCTTCAAGCGCGGCGGCTCGTTTCCACCGAGACCTCACTTCATAGATGCATCGATCCACATTACCTGCCAGGGCCCGAGCTCGACGGCAACCCGTCGACCGCCGTTCCGATCCTCGACCATTCGCGTTTCAACGGGTCGGCCGGTGATGATGTCGCGGCTTCCAGCGGCAAGCAGCGAGGAATCGAGCGTCAGGCTCGCACCCGTGTGTGCCGTGTTGATGGCACATGTCACCCGGTCCTGACCGTCGGGGGACTCGCGCAGCACTGCGAACACCTCTTTCTCGCTCGGGAGCACCGTCTGCTTCCCGAGCGGATGAAAGGCAGGGCGTCGTCGAGCGTGCAACATATCGGAATATCCCCGGATGACGCGGTTGCGAAAGCTTCCCGGTCGGTCGAGCTCGGTGCCTACCTCATCGTATGAAAGTTTTTCCCGGTTTATGGTGCGGTTCCTCCCGGTCAACTCTACCCCGTCCCGGTAGTTGCCCGATCCGAGAAAGCTGTGGACGTAGATCCCCGGCACCCCGACAAGCGACAGAAGAAAGGCTTGAGAGGCAAGAAACTTGCGCGCCCGCGCCGAGTCGTCGAGTGACCTCTCGGCAACCGCGTCGCAGTAGTTGACGTTCATCTCGTAGGGGATATCCCCGGACGCCGTCGCCTTGTATGAAATCAATCCATTTCTATTCAACACGGACTCGACCAGGCCGTCAATCTCTTTCTCGGTTAGAATTCCGTTAGCCGGAAGCAGCCCCACCCCATCGTGGGAGGCCAGAAAATTAAAATAAGTAGTCGCACCGGACAGAGGCGGGAGGGAGGACGCCCAGCTCTGCAGGTGACCGGTGTCCTCCCGCAAGAAGGCATCGAGCACGAGCGGAGGCAGAGAGAACTGATAGATCATATGCGCTTCGTCTTTGCCGTTTCCGAAGTAGGAGATATTTTCCTTGTGAGGTACGTTGGTCTCGGTAATGATGACCACCCACGGGGCGTATTCCTCTGCGAGCGCTCGAAAGAGCTTCACCACCGCATGCGTCTTTGGGTGATGGATGCAGGAGTGTCCGAGCTCCTTCCACAGATACGCAATTGCGTCGAGGCGTATCACCTGGATGCCGCGCCGTACGTGATCGAAGAAGATCGAAATCATCTCAATAAGGACCTCGGGGTTGGCGTAGTTGAGATCGACCTGGTCCGCGCTAAAAGTGGTCCAAACATGCTTGGCCCCCGCCTTCGTCTCGAACCTCGTGAGGAGCGGAAGGGCACGCGGCCTCGTAACCATGGAGAGATCCTCGTTGGGCGACACGACTATGAAGTAATCGCGGTAGCGAGGATCGTCCTCGAGGAAGCCCTTGAACCAGCGGTGCGAAACTGAGCAGTGATTGAGCACGAGATCGGACATCAGCTTGAATGAACCGGCGAGCCGTTCTATCTCCTCCCAGCCCCCTAGATCGGGGTTTACCGAGGAGTAGTCGCTGATCGAGAAACCGTCATCCGAGGTGTAGGGGAAGAACGGTAGAATATGAACCCCCGAGATGCTCCCCGTTAGGTGCTTCGTCGCGAACTCGGTGAGGGTTTTGAGCGGTTTCTCACCCTCTCGACGAAACTGGTCCCCGTAGGTGATCAGAAAGGCGTCCCGCTCGTCGAGCGGCAGCCCCCCACGAGGAGAACGTTCGGTCGCTCGCTGCCCGAGATCGGAATATCGCTCCTCGATCATCTTCTCAAGACGCACGAGGATGCTCCCGCCCTCCTCGCGCCCGTAAATGAGCTCGATGAGCTCGCGCGCTCGACTGTTCATGTTCATACTGTATGATCAACGCGGCGAATCGGCAAGCGTACAGCGGCGGCCTCCCGACAATTGAAGAACCTTGCGGGAATCTATATGATTGAAAAGATCATAGCAGCGCGGAGTTCACCGATTGGAAAACGAGCTGGTGATTTTCCATTATCACCTGTTTCCGGGGGGCGTCACGAACGTCGTGATGCTCTCGGTGCGAGCCATTCTGTCCTACATGCCCGAAATCGAGCGCGTTCGCATCGTGTGCGGGAGCGAACGCCATCTGCAATCTCTCAAGCGCCACATTGCCGGAGAAGATGGCGCCTCAGCCGAGCGAGTGCTCTTCGAGGTCCTTCCCGAGCTCTTCTACTTGAGCCGGGACGCTCAGCCGGGTGGAAGCGAGCTGCCCGATATCGCCGCCCTGAAAGAGACCCTGATGCAACGCTACGGGGGGGCCGTCTGGTGGATCCACAACTACCATCTCGGGAAGAACCCCCTCTTTACCCAGGCACTGCTCGAGATCGCACGGGAACGGCGCGATCAGCGGCTGCTCCTTCACATTCACGACTTTCCCGAATGCGCCCGCTTCGACAACCTGTCACTGCTCGGTCGCTTCATCACGCTTCCTCTCTACCCGATCTCGGCGAATGTCCGCTACGCGGTGATCAACAATCGGGATCTCGACCTCTTGACGCAGGCGGGGGTGCCCTCCACGCAGGCGTTCCTTCTCAGCAATCCGGTCCCCGACGACAATCCGCCTGAAGCCGATCGCAGCAAGATCCGCTCGAAGCTCGAACTTTTCTTTTCGAGCCGCTTCCCGAGCTTCATTCCGGGCGCCCCCTTGCTGTTCTATCCGGTGCGCACGATCCGACGGAAGAACGTCCTCGAGGCAGGGCTCATCGCGCGGGTTTCAGACGAGCCGGCCAACCTCGTCGTGACCCTGCCGGGGGTATCCGAACGGGAGGCCCCCTATTCGGCGCTCGTGCAGCGAAGCTTCGAAGAGGGGCTCATCCCGGGAATGTGGGGTATCGGGACGAATCTCTCGGAGGCGGGAATCGGCTTTCAAGAGCTCGCGCTCTCGAGCGACTGCGTTGTCTCCTCTTCAGTGCAGGAGGGGTTCGGCTACCTGTTTATCGACGGCAGACGATGGCGAAAACCCGTCTTTGCGCGCTATCTCGACATTCTCGAAGGGATAACCGAGGTCGTCGACGGGAAATCCGCCCACTTCTATCGCGAGCTTGCGGTGCCGGTCGACGATGCGACCCGCCAACGGCTCAGCCGGGCCTACCGCGCACGTGCCGAATCAGTCTCACCGTTCCTCCCCGCCGCCGCGACCGAGCGTCTTCTGGCCTCGATCGAAGATGCATTCTCGCGAGAGATTGCCGATTTCTCCTTCCTATCGGTTGATGATCAAAGGAAGCTCCTCGAGCGCACCTCCGACCCCGGCGTCAGGAGTCAGATCGCCGTTCTCAACCGGGGACCCCTCGACGCTCTCGTACGCCTCATGAGTCGCAGACCCGAAGAGATAGGCGAGCGTATCCGGGCTCACTTCAGCCTGGAGACCTTCTCGATGACGCTGCGGCGAATCCTCGAAGGCTTCGCGTCCTCTCAGTCGTCCGATCGATCCTCAAATGACCCCTCACCCGCCGAAGGCGGAGATATCCACACAAACCTACTCGGCGGTTTCGCCACGCTGGATTACATCCGCTTGCTCTACGAGTAGCGCTTCGCAGCCCGTGGCCGCGGCGCAAGCAGTGGGCTCGCATTCCGCGGTCCGCCGGGGAGAGGTCCTCCTTTTTGTGACGTTGATCACAATTAAATTAACATTAGTATTTCTATAAAGATTATTAATGTGAGTAATCACATATATTATGTTTTGTTGTTTTGATGTTCTCATTAACCCTTGATCGAAATCTAAATTAGCTCTATATTACTAGTGATCTCTTACCTCCAAAAGAAAGGATCCGCCATGTCCACCACAAACAAGGTTACGATAGACGGAAATACCGCGGCAGCCTACGTGGCGCATGCGACCAACGAAGTCATCGCGATATATCCGATAACCCCCTCCTCTCCAATGGGAGAGTTGTCCGACGAGTATTCCGCTCGCGGACAGAAGAACATCTGGGGTACGGTACCCCAAGTAGTCGAGCTCCAGTCTGAGGGCGGAGCATCGGGAGCGGTTCACGGCGCTCTTACCACCGGCGCCCTTACCACGACCTTCACCGCCTCCCAGGGCCTGCTTCTGATGATCCCCAACATGTACAAGATCGCCGGAGAGCTTACCTCGACGGTCTTCCACATCGCGGCACGTTCGGTGGCCGCCCAGGCGCTCTCGATCTTCGGCGACCACTCCGACGTCATGGCAGCCCGCTCCACGGGTTTCGCACTCCTCGCCTCCAACTCCATTCAAGAGGTAATGGACTTTGCCCTCATTGCGCAGGCCTCCACGCTCGCCTCGCGAGTGCCTTTCCTGCACTTCTTCGACGGGTTCCGAACCTCGCACGAGGTAATGAAGATCGACGAGCTCCCCTACGATGTCATGAAGGAGATGATCGACAATGATCTCGTCCGAGCACATCGCGCGCGCGGGCTCAACCCGGAGCGGCCGGCGATCCGCGGAACAAGCCAGAATCCAGACGTATTCTTCGCAGCCCGCGAGACGGTCAACCGCTACTACCTTGCCGCCCCGGAGATCGTTCAGAAGGCGATGGACAAGTTCGCCAAGCTCACCGGCAGAAGCTACCACCTCTTCGACTACGTCGGAGCCCCGGACGCAGAGCGCGTCGCTATCCTGATGGGCTCGGGCGCACCCGTCATGGAGGAGACCGTCAAGTATCTCGCCGCCAAAGGCGAGAAGGTCGGGGTCATCAAGATACGCCTCTTCCGACCCTTCAGTGCCGAGCACCTCATCGCGGCGCTTCCCTCCACCGTCAAAGCCATCGCCGTCCTCGACCGGACAAAGGAGCCGGGGGCGCTCGGCGAACCGATGTATGAGGATGTGAGGACCGCAGTCGGCGAGGCCATGAGTGACGGCCTGACGAAGTTCGGTTCCTACCCGAAGATCGTCGGAGGACGTTACGGGCTCGGATCCAACGAGTTCACGCCGGGCATGTGCAAAGCCGTGCTTGACAACCTCTCCGAGGCGAAGCCGAAGAACCATTTCACGGTCGGCATCCACGACGACGTCACGAAGACGAGCCTGGAAGTGGACGAAGTGTTCGATTCGGAGGGTGACGACGTTCACCGCGCCGTCTTCTTCGGCCTCGGCTCCGACGGTACGGTCGGTGCCAACAAGAACAGCATCAAGATTATCGGCAAGGCCACCGAGAACTACGCACAGGGCTACTTCGTCTACGACTCGAAGAAGGCGGGCACCCTTACCACCTCGCACCTGCGGTTCGGGAAATCCCCCATCTTGAGCAGCTACCTCATTCGCAGCGCCTCCTTCGTTGCCTGCCACAAGTTCAGCTTCCTCGAGAAGTACGAGATGCTGCACATGGCCAAGCAGGGCGGCACCTTCCTGCTCGCCTCGCCCTACGATAAGGACAAGGTATGGGAGCACCTCCCCGTCGAGGTCCAGAAGGAGATCATCGGCAAAAAGCTCAAGTTCTACGTCATCGACGCGGTGAAGATCGCCGAAGAGGCGCGCCTCGGCAGCCGCATCAACGTCATCATGCAAACCGCGTTCTTCCTCATCTCCGGCATCCTGCCTGAGAAGGAGGCCCTCGACCTCATCAAGAAGGCGGTGCACGACACCTACGGACGAAAGGGGCAGGACATCGTCGACAAGAACCTCAAGGGCATCGAGCTTGCCCGTACGAAGATCGAGCAGGTCACCTATCCCGACAAGGTCTCCGGCGATCTCCGTATCAAACCAGCCATCGAGGGAAAGGCCCCGGAATTCGTCGAGAAAGTCATCGGAGAGATGATATCGGGACGGGGAGATCGGATTCCGGTCTCGATGCTTCCCGAGGACGGTACCTACCCCACCGGGACCACTCGGTATGAGAAACGCAACATCGCGGAGGAGATTCCGGTCTGGGACGCCGAAACCTGCATCCAGTGCGGCGATTGCGTTGCAGTCTGCCCGCATGCGGTCATCCGGGCCAAGGTCTACGATCCGAAGCATCTGAAGGGCGCCCCGGAAGGATTCTTGAGCCTCGACGCCAGCGGGAAAGAGCTTGCGGGCCTCAAGTACAGTCTGCAGATCTCCCCGGAGGACTGCACGGGCTGCGCGATGTGCGTGAACATCTGTCCTGCGCACAAAAAGGTGAACGGAGAGAAGACCGAGGACGTTGCCCTCAAGATGGTCACCTACACACCGGAGATCCGCGAGAAGGAGGTTGCCAACTGGAACTTCTTCCAGACCATCCCGAACACCGATCCGGCCCTCATCAAGCGCAGCATGACGAAGGGAGTGCAGCTGCTCGAGCCGCTCTTCGAGTTTTCCGGCGCCTGCGCAGGATGCGGCGAGACGCCCTACGTGAAGCTGCTCTCGCAGCTCTTCGGAGACCGGGCGGTCATAGCGAACGCAACGGGATGCTCGTCGATCTACGGCGGCAACCTTCCCACGACTCCCTACACGAAACGAGCCGACGGACGCGGCCCTGCCTGGTCGAACAGCCTCTTCGAGGACGCCGCCGAGTTTGGTTTCGGGATGCGGCTCACTGCGGACAAGCTCACCGAGTATGCTCGTGAGCTGGTCGAACGGCTGCGCTCGAAGAGGGCCGAGAAAGACGGAATCGATAGGGCTCTGCTCGAGAAGATCGCCGCCAATCCCCAAGTGGAGCAGGCGGAGATCGAGCAGCAACGCGCCTGGATCGAGGTGCTCAACAAGCAGCTGAAAGAGAGCAAGAACCCGGACGCGGGCGAGCTCCTATCGGTCAGCGACTACCTCATCAAACGCTCCGTCTGGATTCTCGGGGGGGACGGATGGGCGTACGACATCGGCTTCGGCGGCCTCGACCATGTCCTGGCCTCGGGTCGCAACGTCAACGTGCTCGTCCTCGACACGGAGGTCTACTCCAACACCGGTGGTCAGATGTCGAAAGCGACACCGGCGGGCGCCATCGCGAAGTTCGCCGCGGCCGGTAAGAGCATCAACAAAAAAGACCTCGGCATGATCGCGATGAGCTACGGCTACGTCTACGTCGCCAAGATCTCCATGGGCTTCAATAGGGGTCAGACGATCAAGGCCTTTCTCGAGGCCGAAGCCTACGACGGACCTTCGATCATCATCGCCTATAGCCACTGTGTCGTGAGTCACGGCATCGATGTCTCCGTTGGCATGGAGCAGCAGAAGTCGGCGGTTACCTCAGGCCTGTGGCCTCTGTACCGATTCAATCCGGACAACCTGAAAGAGGGCAAGAATCCGTTGACGATGGATTCCCGCGAGCCGTCGACTGAGGTGGAGGACTACATCTACAAGGAGATCCGCTACCGCGCATTGAAACAGAGCAATCCGGAACGCGCAGAACAGCTTCTGTCGAACATCAAGGAGAATGTGCAGCGCCAGTATCAGACCTACAAATACCTTGCCGAACGCACGTTCTAGAGAGGGAGCAGAGCTCCCATCGGCCGGCGCGCTGCCTTCACCATGAGCAGCCTACCCGTCGCGCGGCGCACATGGCCGATGTTTGGCACCGGGGGTCTTCCCCGGTGCCTTTTTTTCGCCCTGACCAAGCCCACCGCTCCGCCTACAGCCCTGCCTTCGTGCCCCCGGTAGCGAGGTAGTCGAGGATTATCGCAGCGACGTTGTTCCAATAGTGAAGCGCAACCGAGCGCTGGAGACTGTATCCGTCCTGGCCGTTGACGTAGGATGCGTAGAAGCCGAACAATCCGGCGAAGGTCGACTGGAGGATTGCGGTGAGCCAGGGATAGTTCTCTTTCTCCTGACTGTAGATGAACCCGTTTGCGAGATGTGCGAGCCCAAAGCCGATGGAGGCAGGAACGACCCCGTAGGCGTCGTTCGCGAATCCCCGAAAGAAGGTTTCCTCACCGACTGCCGCGAAGAGATTGATACCGAGGCTGAAGAGGGAGACGAACGCAAGCCCGGCGAGCGGCCTGACCCGTGCCCCGAAGAAGTCGACGTCGGGCTTCGAAAAGAAGTCATACATCGCCGCCCAGTCCGATGGAGTGTAGGAGGCCATGGTCTCGAAGCCGACGAGACCGAGGGTATCCCACCGGAGCGCGTTCGCGCCGCGATAGGGTGCTGCGAGGAGCGTCAGATAGGATTCCACCGGTCTCGACTCGGCTGAGCCCACCCTGGAGTTCGTCAGCCCTCGTTCCCAGGATAAGTAGCTGTAGCCCATCGTCGAGAACCCGATCGTCGAGGCAATCTCACCGAGTCCCCGCTCCCATTCCCGCTGACTCGGGCTCGGTGATCTCAGATAGTCGTAGAGGAGATATTGACCGCCCCAGGTCAGCGGCCCTCCAACCATGTAGTAATAGCCTTCAGTCTGCCCGTTCGAGGTCTGAAGCAACCCCGGCAGCAGAAGGTTCCCGAAGTAGGCCGCCGTGACGCCTCCCTGCAGCTGTGACCAGGGAGCGAGGCTGTAGCTCGTCTGCGGGATAGGTTGTGTCTGCGCCGAAACCCCCGACACGACGCCGATCGAAATTGCCACAGTAAACCAAAGAGCCAACCTTCTCGTCACCTCATCCCCTTCCTTTGCTTCTCGGATCGAGCTCCGTTGGATTGTAACCGAAAGGGCGCAAGCTGGGCACGCTTGCTGATCGGACCCCGGCACTGGTATATTGGTTCAATTAGATAAACGAGGAGAACCACATGGCTGTTTCACGCTCGGCAATCGTCATTCTCGGTGCATCGGGCGACTTGGCAAAACGAAAGCTCATCCCGGCGCTTGCCACTCTCTACGAGCAAGGGGAGCTTGACGCGTCCAATGTCATCATCGGCAACGGTCGAACCGACTACTCCGATCCCGATTTCCGAAAGCGATTCGAGGTTCCCGACGACTTCGCAAAGATGCTCTTTTACTACGTCGGCATGAAAGGCCTGCGGGACTTCGTCCGCTCCAAAGGCGAGTTTGACCAAATTATCATCTTCATGGCGCTTCCTCCTTCGGTCTATGCGCAACGCGCCAAGGAGCTCGCCGAGGAGGGATTCGGCAAGGAAACCCGCATCATCATCGAAAAGCCCTTCGGATACGACTACGAAACGGCGAGCAAGCTCAACGACGAGCTCCACGAGGTCTACGACGAATCGCAGATCTTTCGCATCGATCACTATCTCGCCAAGGAGGCCGTACAGAACATCCTCGTCTTCAGATTCGCGAACTCTCTGTTCAACTCAATCTGGAACAGCTCGAACATCGAATCGATCCAGATCAGTGCCTACGAGGAGATCGGTGTGGAGGATCGTGGCGCCTACTTCGACTCCTCGGGCATCATCCGCGACATGGTGCAGAACCACCTTATGCAGTTGCTCTGTCTCATGACGATGGAGGCGCCGGTCAGCCTCGACGCAGAGGAAATCCGGGCCCAGAAAATCAACGTCTTGAAGACCATCTCGCTCGATTCAGTCTACCGCTACCAGTACGAAGGCTATCACCAGGAGAAGGGGGTCGCGCCCGGCTCGACCACGGAGACCTACGCGGAGATCAAGCTCTACATCAACAACTTCCGCTGGACCGGCACACCGGTCTACATCCGCACCGGCAAGGCGCTCAACCGCAAGGGCACCGAAATCGGCGTCCGTTTCAAACCCCTGCCGCGCCTGCTGTTCAACCAGGAGGGGCGCATCCAACCAAATCAGATCATCTTCAAGATTCAGCCGGCCGAAGGGATCATCATCGACCTGGCAAGCAAGATTCCCGGAAGCGAGCAGCGTCTAACCCAGACCGCAATGCGCTTCTGCTACGAGGATGAGTTCGACGTGGAGATCCCCGAAGCGTACCAGAAGCTGCTGCTCGATGCGCTGCGGGGCAACAAGACCCTCTTCGTCAGCGCCGCCGAGACCGAGATGTCGTGGAAGAAGTTCGGGCCGTTCCTCGACAAGGGTCGGATCGAGAACTACCGGAAGGGCGTCCCTCCGGAGACCAACTTCGACGTGCGCTGGATGAACTTCGAGAAGTACGGATCTGCTTGCGAGTAGTCGTGCGCCGGACCGGATAATATCGCCGAATGAGGGTATATTTGTAGCGAAATCCATGTCACCGACGGTATGCAAGACGTCGGTTGGAAGAGCAATGAAAACTCGCGATGGGCGAACAGCAAGACGGAAGGTGAATCTCGGGCACGCTTGGAGGAAAGCAGTCGTCCTCTTCGTCGGCACCGTCGCGTTTGCTGTTGTCGTTTCCTGCTCGAATCCCGTGACACCCGGGATCTTCTACACCGATCACATCTTCAGAATCGTCGCGACATCCGCATACTCCGGAGAGCTGGTAACGGACGCGAGCACAACGCCGGTGTCTGGAAGCTCCAGCCAAGATATCTCCTTCACCGCTGTAGCAGGTCAAAAATACACCCTGACCGTCACGAAGAGCGCAAATGATGGAACCTCGCTGGAAGTTCAGTTGATCGCGGAGCAGACCGTCGACGGAAATGCCACATCAGTTGTGGTGCAGTCGCAGACTACCACCGATCCCAACGTTCCCGCGAGGGTCGTTCTCACCGAATAGCGACTAGAGGGCGCACGCCGCCTTCACGATGGGGCCGCGCACCCTACTTCACTACCAGTACCTTCCGGTACTCATCCATCCCCGGTGCGACGACGCGAATGAAGTAGATCCCGCGGGCAACCGCCTGCCCGGTGAAGTTCCGGCCGTCCCAGCTCGTCGAGTACTGGCCGGGCGATCGCTGGCCCCGGAAGAGCGTGGTGACCAAATCACCAGCGAGGTTGAACACGTTTATCGTGACCATACCGCCCTGAGTCAGGGTGTAGACGAGATTCGTTTTGTCGCCGCTGTTGGGATTAATGACATTGCTGAGGATCGAGACGTTGCCACGCTGAGTGACGATGCTCTGCAGCTTGAACGCCCACGGCTGTATCGAGTCGTACCAGTTCGATGCGTTTGGATTGGGCAGGTTCGCGCAGAGCAGCGGAATTGCACCCGCAATTTCGTAGAAGAACTCGATCGTGTTGCCGGAGACTATGAGGCTGTCGGTCGAGGGGAATACCGTATCTCGGAGCCAGGCATTCGGCATATCCGCCACAGCGGTGACCGTATGGGCGGCACTGTCGGCATAGGGAACGAGGCCGTTGTAGTCCGTTGTCGTGAACGGCGGCAGCCAGAGCTTGCCCCTCTTGAGAGAGCCGGCAACACCGGCGTCGAATTTCACAGTTATCGAAAGACTTCCTGGAGTTGCGTAGCTGCTCGTGATGAGGCTTTGCAGAGTGATCTCCTGTGGCTGCAGAAATGCGCTTCCGTCAAACCGGTGAATGACGCCGGCTCCCCCACGAAGGGGATCGATCTGCGACTGATCCTTCGCCCACAGCGGCGCGATGATCTCATTCCCGGGGATTCCCAGCCCGACATCGGTGATTCGGTGCGTCCTCAGGGCCGCCGGTATCGCATTGGGCCCGTTCGTCAAACCGGTCGGAGGCGCGGTAGCGCTGGGTGTCGCAAGATCGACGATCGAAGCAGTCACCGTAACCGTAACCGGCGTCAAGACGTCCGTGACGGTCACTGCCTGCCCAAGTGTGAGCAATGCATCCTTCGTGCCGCCACCCGAGGTCGTGACCGCGGTCACCCCGGTAATTGCCGCTCCGTTCGACAACGTATTCGAGAAGTCCGCCGGGGTCAGCGCGCCGCCGACACCCGATCCGATGACCGGCTCCGAAAACGCTACGTACATCTGGCTCTTACCCGTCACCGCCAAAGTATAGGCGAGAATCGGCGGCGCGATGTCATCCGTCGTCTGCGGCGCTCCCGGGGGGCCCAACAGCTGATAGCCCGTGGATTGGTCGTGGAGGCTCGTGTTGCTGGTAATCGTCCACCCGGGCGTCGCATCGGTGTCCAGCTTCGAACCCGGCGCAAGGGTAATTTCGAAGTAGGCGTCCTGCTGCTGACAGGCAGGTTGGGGTGCGCAGGTGTAGCCGGGGATCAGAGTCGTGAAGCCCGTCACCGTGTAGCCGGTAACGCTGACCGAGAATCCGCTGAAGTTGTCGTCTACTGCGGCGGAGGCCTGCACGACGATTCCGTCGATCTTGCCGTCGTTGTTGGCATCGATGGCCCAGCTCGCCGCCACCGGAATGGTCGTCAACCAGTTGGTGCAGTTGGTCGTCGTGACATTCGGGGGAACGACGACGTTGTTGGGAGTCGCGTTCGAGTCGTTGACGTCCACATAATTGAGCAGATTGAACGACGAGCCCGCCATCATGTTGAAGTTCCATTGGGTCGGAGAGGCCGTCGATTGAATGGTGATGTGGCTGCCGCTCGTTCCCTGGATGTTCATGTATCCGCCGCCGCCGAGCAGCGTCAGGGTCTGGCTTGCCTCGATGTCGATCGTGGCGCCCGCATTCTGCGCGGTCACCGTCGAATCGCACACCAGCGCGTAAAAGCCGTTGCTCCCTGCAATTGTGTAGGTGAAGGGCGCCGAGAGAGCGCTGTTGACCGTCCCGTCGAGGGTAACCGTGCCCGTTTCCGCGTTGAAGGTCCCGTAGGGCCCGCCGAGCTGGTTCCAGTTATGCCCGAGGGTGATCGAATAGCTGGGCCCGGTGTTCGCGTCGAGGGTACCCGCAGCGATCACCAAATTTTCCTTGACCGTTATGTTCGCGTTGAGCCAGGTGGTTCCACCCGGATTGTTGATGAGCAGGTTGTAGAAGGTCGAGTTCACAGCCGACGGGTTTGCCATCTGGATGTAGCCGTTTGCCGTCGCTGTGTACTCGACGGTACCGTTGGTGCTGTCAAAGGTGGTGATGGACTGGCTCCCGGCAGCCTGCGTACCGGTCAGCAGGAAGGTCCCGTTGGCGCCGTTGAACGAGAGGGCGTTGATCGAGAAGGCGTTCCCTCCGACGTTGAGCGAGTCGGTGGCCGCGCTGATCGTTAACGTGCCGTTGGCTGAGAGCGCGTCGGTCGTCGAAAGCGCAGTACCGCCCGTAATCGTTAGGTTGTTGAAGCTCGAGCCGCCGCTCGTCACGCTTTGCGCCGCCGCGCTGTTGAAGGTGACCGTACCGCCGCGCGGGGTGAAGGTTCCACCTGAGTTCACCCAGTTGCCCGTCGTCAGCGTGATGTTGAAGTTGCTCCCCGATGCATCGAGCGTGCCCGCTGCGATCGCAAGAGTGTTCGTCACGACGAGGTTGCTGCCTTGCGTCAGGGTTCCGGAGCTGTTGATCGTGAGGTTGTTGAAGCTATCGGCAGGTTTCGTCGTGATAGTCCCGGTACTGGTGAAAGCAATCGTCGAGCTCGTCGGCGTGAAGGCGAAGCCGGCCGCCGTCGAGTCGAAGCTGCCGGCGATGTTGTGGGTAAAGGTAGAGGCGTCCCATCCGCCGGCGGTCATCGTCAACGCCCCGCCGACCGTCCATCCTCCTCCGGAGGTGACCGTCTGCCCGGGATCGTTGATCGTCAGGTTGTTGAAGGTGTAACCGTTGACCGCCTGCGCGGCCGCGCCATTCAGCACCAGAGTTCCGCCGTTGGCGGCGAATGTGGTCACGGTCAGGTTCCCGGCCAGATTCGTCGTCGTGCTCGACTCTTGGAGCGTCCCCGTCCCGCTCACCGAGCCGCTGAAAGTGATTGCTCCCGCAGCTCCGTTGATCGCCCCGGTTCCCGTAATGGTCACCGCTCCGCCGAAGTCCATGGTGCCGGCGCCTCCGGCTATCGTTCCTCCGGTGTTCACGGTGGTCGCAGCGCTCGTCACCGTCAGGTTTTGTCCGTTCGTGGTCAAGGTGCCGGTCACCGCGAAGGTCCCTCCGACCGTGAGCTGGCTCTGCATCGTGCCGCCGGCGCTTACCACCAGATTGTTGAAGCTCTGGCCGGCCTTGAGCGTTATGTTCGGATTAACCGTCGGGCTCAGCGTTATCGTGGAGCTGTTCGGTGTGAAGGTGAAGCCGGCAGCGCTCGAGTTCCACGGTCCTGCAATCGTGTGGCTGAAGGTGGAGGCGTCCCACGCCCCCGCCGTCATCGTCAGGGTGCCGGTAACCGTCCACGCACCGCCCGAGGTCACGGTCTGCCCGGGATCGTTGATGACCAGATTGGCGAATGTATACCCGTTGACTGTCTGAGGAGCGCTTCCCGTCAGTGCCACCGTACCGCCGTTGGCCGTAAACGAGGTAACGGTGATGTTCCCGCTCACCGTGCTCGTGCCGCTCGATGCGCTCCAGGTCCCCGTTCCACTCACCGAGGTGAAGCTGTCGCCCCCCGTGCCTCCCGACAGCGTCCCGGTCACCGTCGTCGCCCCCA
>Ga0315535_1001444_pt1 | contig 15886 bp, 18 predicted proteins | sample SalMarSW160220MG_2_FD_203092 | JGI IMG/M metagenome (GOLD analysis project Ga0315535, IMG submission 203092) | Salt marsh sediment microbial communities from the Plum Island Ecosystem LTER, Massachusetts, United States - Salt Marsh Sediment SW1602-20 ...
TTTTTTGAGATATGACACATACCGCTCAAGTTTTTCCTCTTTGGAGGTAAAAACGACATTGCATCCGCAAAAATAACAAGCACTCCTGCAAAATGGGAGGTGAATATAGATTGAAAGTTTTTGATCACTAGGCTTGCTCAAAAGCTCTATATACTTCTCATAATTAAATGCATCACTAAACTCAAGTGCGGTCGGATAACTTGTATATCTCGGACCTGGTTTAGAATATTTGCCAAATTTTTCAAAATCTATATTGCTCATTGCTCTTCTTTGTTTCGTTTTATTATTTTAGCTGTCATTATTGGAACTATTTAGACGCCGTTGCATCTAAGTTCCCTTTGCTATCTGCGAGCATCTAGCCAGACCATGATCCCTTTTTGCATATGCAAGCGATTCTCAGCCTCACTAAATACGGCATCGGCATGTGCCTCTAGCACTTCATCGCTCACTTCATACCCTCTATAGGCAGGTAAGCAGTGTAAAAATATCGCATCACTTTTTGCTAGTTGCATCATATCAGAATCTACCATATATCCCTTAAAATCTGCAACTCTTTTACTTTTTTCATCCTCTTTCCCCATAGATATCCAAGTGTCAGTCGTCACCACATCAGCACCCTTAATTGCTGCACTAGGATCATTGGAGATGATGATTTTTGCTCCGCTCTCTTTGGCAAACTCGAGTGCTTTTTGAACTACTTTGGCATCACATTCATACCCTTTTGGTGTAGCAACTCTAAGCTCAAACCCCATGATAGAAGCGAGCATCAGCCAAGATGCCGCCATATTGTTTCCATCACCAACATACGCAACGATTGGATCAACCCCTTTGCCGAACTCTATCATCGTGAGATAATCAGTAAGAAGTTGCACGGGATGATATGAATCGGTGAGCCCATTGATCACGGGCACTTTTGAAAATGCTGCAAACTCTTCAATCTTTGACTGTTCAAAAGTGCGTATCATAACCATATCAACCATTCTTGAGATTACCCTTGCGGTATCTTTCATCGGCTCACCACGACCGAGCTGAATATCATTTTTTGAAAGAAATAGTCCTATACCGCCAAGTTGATAAATGCCTGTCTCGAAGCTTACTCTCGTTCTTGTTGAACTCTTTTCAAATATCATCCCTAGAGTTTTATGCTGCATATAAGGCACATATTTTCGCTCTAATGTCTGTTTTTTTATCTTTTGTGCAAGCGTTATCATCTCTAAAAGCTCTTGCTTTGTAAAATCCGCTAGCGTTAAGAAGTGTCTCATTTTCCTATCCTCATTGAACTAAAAGAAGATATTGTATCATAAAAGGGTTGAAGATTTTAGAGTGAGATTGCCAATAGCCAATGCCGGTGAGGCAAAGCTATTCTTTTGGGTTTGAAAAGTTTTTCATTGCCTCTTGGAGTTGTTGCATCTCTTCGGGACTCATCTGAGGTGCCCCATCTGCCCCCATAGTAGAGTTTGAGAGCATATTGGTTGTAACCTCTTTTATAGGAAAATCCGGCATTTGGAGCTGATCATCAGAAACAGAGGCATCTAGATCAACTTCAACGGCTGCGGTAGTATATTTTATCCCCATCATAGAAGCTTCACTTTTTAGCATCACACCTTTATGTATCCATATTTTTGCGGGAGCTAGCTCCCATATCTCACAATCATACCCCATAAACTCCTCTTCTCCCACCTTTTTACCACCCATAGCGATAAGCATATCTTTGCCTTGTTGCATCATGTCGCTATATTCTGAATTTGTAAGTACTTGACCGGAATAATCTAGGATTATTTTATTTGCAAAATCAACGATATACGCTTTGCCGTCAACAAGTTTACTCATCTGATGCTCTTGCGTTTTTTGTCCCATTGTCACAGATGAAGTCTGCTCCTCATACAACTCTTCGCTGCCCCAGTTTCTAAAAGCACTTGTAGCATCTCCACTCACTTCCATAGAGACACCCATTACATTGCCACCACCGGTTATTTTATATTTGATGATGCCCGATTCTACATCATAGCGTTTTTTTGTATCTGCACTTAGGAGTGTTACAAAGCCCATAAGCAAAAGTAACACAGCCAATCTCTTCATCTGTCTCATTCTCTCTCCTTGCTTAATAGAATATACTAAAGCTATTATAGCTTTATAAAATTAGTAAAAACAGAAAATTATCTTTGATTGGTATCCAATGCACCGATACCTGTTCGAAATATTATTTTTCTAACTATTTTGTTATACATAAAAGGATATTTCAATATCTTTTTCGTGATATTAAAACGCAACGATGCCGTATTCTCTTTATATATCGGCGCGAAATGCTCTCTATCCTCATTGAGTGCGTGAGCTAACTTGGCTCCCGAGATCATAGCGTAGCTTATCCCTTCAGCGGAAGTTGGGCTGATAAACCCTGCTGCTTCTCCAATCAATGCAACATCGTCAGTGCCCAAAGAGATATCTTTGGAAGATTTTGGACGCAATATATAAGAGCCGGATTTTTTTATTGATTTGTTGAGGTTATATCCATATCTTGCTAATTTCTTTTTTTGAAGCTCATGGAGCCTAGTGACATCATCGCCCTCTTTTATCGCACTACCAAAGATGATGTACTGCTCTTTAGGTATGATCCATGAGTAAAAATCACTAATTTCACTATCAAAAATAGCAATATATCTATTGAGATTGGTCTCGTTCTTAAACCACTCTTGTATGGAGATATAACGAAGGGGTTCACTCTCTTTTCTTGCAGGCACAAGATCTTTTTTAACCTTTGAGTTACCACCGTCTGCACCGACTATGATAGGCGCAAACACATCTTGTTGCTGCTTCTCTTTTCTTAGCGTCACTACATAGCCCTCCCCACTCTTTTTAGCGCCGACAAAGTGTGAAGAAAATGATTTTTTTATGTTTTTGGTATCACATAAAGACAAAAGCCATCTATCGAAAAGCTCTCTGTCAACATTCATGTAATGTCTTTGATAACTTTTAATCATATCATTATCAAAGTCCAGCGTCTCTACAGCAAATGTTTGCGGGGTTACTAAGATGTCTACCGGGAGACTCAGCCCAAAACTAGCCAATGCTTTTTGTGCATCAGGAGCGATGAGTCCTCCGCAATTTTTTATGACTTTTTGTGCCGATTTATGGAGTGGTCTTCTATCTACCAATAAAATGCGATATTTATCATCTAGCAAACGAGCTAAAGTGGCACCGGCCGGACCCGACCCGATGATGATGATATCGTATCTATCCATTGAGGATTTTAGCTGCCTCTTTTGCATGGTAAGTGATGATAATATCAGCGCCTGCGCGCTTCATCCCAAGAAGTGTTTCCATCATAACACCTTCATAATCTATCACGCCTGCTTTTGCAGCGGCTTTGAGCATCGCATACTCACCACTCACATTATAGACAGCCAAAGGCAACAGCGTAGTCTCTTTGATATCTCTTACGATATCAAGATATGCTAATGCAGGTTTCACCATTAAGATATCAGCTCCTTGCATCTCATCTTCTATGCTCTCCCTTATCGCTTCTTTACGATTTGCAGGATTCATCTGATAAGTACGGCGATCACCAAAACTTGGGGCTGATTCTGCTACATCACGAAATGGACCATAATAAGATGAAGCAAATTTTGTACTATAGCTCATGATAGGAAGATTTATAAACCCCTCACTATCAAGCCCACTTCTGATAGCACTTATCATGCCATCCATCATACCGCTTGGAGCAATCATATCAACACCCGCTTTTGCATGAATGACTGCTTGTATAGCAAGATTTTCCAATGTGATATCATTCTCTACACTTTGTGTTTTCGGATCGATGACTCCGCAATGTCCATGATCTGTATATTCACAAAAACAGAGATCACTAACGATAAAGATATCAGGGTACTTCTCTTTGATTGCTCTTATTGCTTGGGGAACAATACCATGTTCACACATAGCTTCACTCCCCACACTATCTTTTACATCAGGAATCCCGAAAAGAATGATTGAGCGTATTCCTAGTGCTTGGAGTTCTTTGCACTCTTTAAGTACCTCATCAATACTCATCTGGAAGACACCGGGCAATGATGCAACCTCTTTTTTTATCTTCTCTCCGCTTCGCACAAAGAGTGGATAGATGAAATCATCAACCCTTAGATGTGTTTCACACAGCATATCTCTGAGTGCTGTATGCATACGATTTCTTCTAAAACGCGCAAACATTACTTCCCTTTTTTGTTGTATTTATCAAATATCAAGAATGAGGGGACTATGCCCCTTGCTCTTCTTCGTCATCTTTGAAGTCGACGATATCACTTCCGGCAGATGCTGCCTTATCGCTAATTTTTGATATATTGAGCTTCATATCCGATCTACTTGTAGCATATTCAAGTGCTGTATTCTCTGTTATTTTACCCTTTAAAAAAAGATCAAGTATGGACTGGTCGAAACTTTGCATACCATATATCTTACGCCCTTCTTCGATAGCATCAAGTATCTCACTATCTCTTGCAGTGGCTATAAGATCAGCTATCCTAGCACTCTTTTTCATCACCTCAACAGCAGGTATTCTAATACTGCCTTCCATAGTTGGCAAAAGTCTTTGTGAAATAACTCCCTCTAAAACAGCTGCGAGAGAAAGCCTCACTCTATTTTGCTCATCATTTGGGAACATCCCTATGATTCTGTCGATCGTATCTTTAGCACTAAGTGTGTGGAGTGTTGAAAAGACCAAATGCCCTGTATTTGCTGCATTGATTGCTATCTCTATAGTCTCAAGGTCCCGCATCTCACCGACAAGTATAACATCAGGGTCTTCTCTTAGGGCTGATCTTAGTGCATCTTTAAAAGAGTTAGCGTCTATGCCGATCGCCCTTTGATTAATAAAAGAGTTTTTATCTTTGTGGACAAACTCTATCGGATCCTCTATGGTGATAATGTGTCTTTTTTGTTTTTGGTTAATGAGATCCACAAGAGAAGCAAGTGTTGTTGATTTACCGCTACCTGTAACTCCGGTTACTAGTATAAGTCCTCTTGGAACATCTGCGAAAGTCTCTATAGATTTTGGAAGATTCAAATGCACAATCTGGGGAATCTCTTCCGGAATTGCTCTAAATACTGCACTCAATCCATCAATTTGATGAAATATATTAACACGAAACCGACTCTCATTATCTTCAATTTTATAAGAGAAGTCAATTGATTTGTCTCTTTGAAGTGTTTCAAGCTGAGATGCATCTGTAATCTCTTCAACAAGTCGTTCCATCTGCGTCTTAGAGAACTTCTCTTGTCCAAAATTAGTTAACACACCATCAATACGAACTCTAATGCCTGAGAGTGCTTTGATATGAAGGTCACTTGCATTTTTTTGCAACATAAATTTAAGATACTGATCCAACTTTTTCTTCATAAATAACCCCTTTACATATTCAAAGAAAGACTAATCTTTTAGCGCGTTCAATATCTCCCGGAAAGAGTCCTCAAATGCCTTTAGTCCATCTTCTAAAAGTTTACCATAAACTTCATTCATATCTATACCGCTCTTTTCTAATGTCACAAAATAGCTCTCTATCTCTTCATCCGCAAGCGGGAGCTTAAAGCTATCTTGAGATCTCGAAGCATAGGCTTTTATGGTCTCAAGCGGGGCTGTGTTGACGCTATGTGCTGCAAAAAGTTCACAGATGTAGTAATCAGAAGGCAGAGCCACCCCCTCTTTGACTCCCGTGCTTGCAAAAAGCGTTCTCACCATAGGTGTGTTACTCTCTTCTATGATGTTATAAATTTTAGCAGCATTATAGATACCTGTTTTGGAGAGATCCAAACCAAGCTCTTTTAATTTTTGGTCCAAAAGTCTATCAAATCTACTCACGAACACAGAGATAACAGCCTGCACTCTTCTGCCGCCACTATTTTCAAATATACTCATACCTTCTTTCATCGCTTTAACGCATCTCTTAGCCTGCTCTGGAGAAAAAATAAGTGTTGCATTGACAGAAATTCCCGTAGCCAAAAGTTGTCTCATGGCACTATAGCCGGCTTCTGTCGCAGGAATTTTGATCATAACATTAGGCTCGCCGATTGCTTTAAAGAGTCTTTTTGCCTCTCTAACGGTCGCTTTTGTATCGTTTGAAAGAAAAGGGTCAACCTCTAAGCTTATATAGCCGTCATTCCCCTCTTCGTACGAATCTCTAAGTGCTTGTGCTGCCGATCTTATATCTTCGATAGCAAGGGCTTCATATTTCTCTTTTGGATCTAGACCTTTGAGATTTGCTAATTGATTTTTATATGCGGGGGATTTTCTTATCGCATCTGCGAATATTGAAGGATTGCTTGTAGCACCGTTGATGATGTCATCTTGAATCAGTTTTGGAAATTCATTTTTCAAAAAGTCTCTCTCTATAAAATCCAACCATAAAGAGAATGACCTATCTCTGTCAATCATTTTTATACTCCCAGAAAAATTGTTGCCATGAGCCTCTATCGCTCGGTTTTTTTAGCACGTTTTTTAAAGAATCGAGGAAAAGATTCCTGTCAATCTCACGAGCACCCATCCGAACTAAATGATCGGTTTTTATCTGACAATCTATAAAATCATATCCTCTCTCTCCTAAAACATCACTGAGTGCTTTCAAACAAACTTTTGAGGCGTCATTTTTGTGAGAAAACATCGATTCCCCAAAGAAAACTTTTCCCATTGCCACACCGTATAACCCCCCAACAAGCTCACCATCAAGATAGCTCTCTACACTATGGGCAAATCCCATTTTAAAAAGCTCACTATATGCTTTTTGCATTTGTGGAAGTATCCATGTCCCCGCTTGCCCGGCTCTTGGAGTCTTGGCACATGCCTGTATCACACCTTCAAAATCGCTATCAAACCTCACTTCAAAAACTCGTTTTTTAAGAACTTTTTGTAAAGACTTTGAAACTTTTAGCTCCTCAGGATAGAGAACAAATCGTGGGTTTGGAGACCACCATAGTAGTGGATCGCCCTCGCTAAACCATGGGAATATACCTGCCTCATACGCGCTAAGTATTCTTTGTGGGTGCAAATCACCGCCACAAGCAAGCAGACCCTCATCGCATGCTTCTCTTGGGTTCGGGAAAGTGTAGTCTGCCCCTAGAGCTGGGATGATATATTCATCTTTATATAAAGAACCCAAAGTTTAATCACCTACCTGAAAGGTTAAATTTTCTCCTTTGAGATCGACTTTGACTTTGCCGCCTTTTTTCAATTTACCAAAGAGTATCTCATCACTTAATTGCTCTTTAATCTTCTCGTCAATCACTCTTGCGATATGTCTTGCGCCGTATCGCTCATCATAACTCTTATTGGCAATGTATTTTTTAGCTTTTGCACTCAGAGTAATCGATATTTTCTTCTCTTTGAGTATAGCATTGAGCTTGCCTATCTCCAAAGAGACGATCTGCTCTAACGCATCTTGAGTGAGTGATCTAAACTTGACAACTGCGTTGATTCTATTTAGAAACTCTGGAGAGAAAAATCCTTTGAGTGCATTCTCCTCTTTGATGCCTGTGTCACGATTGAAGCCCATTATATTTGCCTCTTTGGTGCCCAAATTGGATGTCATAATCAAGATCACATGACTAAAATCACTCACTATTCCATTGTTGTCGGTAAGCTTTGCATCATCCATAATTTGAAGGAGTATATTCATCACATCAGGATGTGCCTTTTCAACCTCATCAAGCAATAAAACACTATGGGGATGCTTTTTAACAATCTCAGTAAGCAATCCCCCTTGCTCAAATCCAACATACCCCGGAGGTGCGCCGATGAGACGACTCACAGAGTGTTTCTCCATATACTCACTCATATCAATGCGCGTAAAGTTAATGTCCATCGCAGTTGCAAGCTCTTTTGCAAGGGCTGTTTTTCCAACTCCTGTGGGTCCTATGAAGAGAAAATTTCCTATTGTCTTATTTTCTCCACCGATGCCGGCATAGGAGCGTTTGATTGCAGTAACTAGAGAGCTTACCGCTTCATCTTGCTCTATGATTTTAGATTGTATCGCCTCTTGAAGTGATTTTAATTTTGAGATGTCATCTTTCCCTACGGAGGTTGCAGGAAGGGAGAGATTTTTAGCCACGAGTGCTTCTATCTCTTTGGCACCAACCCTCACATCTTTTTTACCTCTAAGCATAAAGCTTGCCCCGACTTCATCGATGAGATCAAGCGCTTTATCAGGAAGAAATCTATCATGGATATATCTTTGCGATAACTCTATAGCACGCTTAAGAGCCGCGTCACTAAACTTGATATGGTGATAGGTCTCATACTTCTCTTTCGCGCCTTGAAGAATCTTGAGTGTATCATCAAAGCTCGGTTCAAGCACATCAATCTTTGTAAATCTTCTTGAGAGTGCCTTGTCCTTATCGAAAAAGTTTCTAAACTCAGCATATGTCGTTGCACCTATACATTTGAGCTCACCCTTGGCAAGTGCCGGCTTTAAAAGATTTGAAGCATCCATGCTCCCGCCACTTGTTGCTCCGGCACCCACGAGCATATGAATCTCATCTATAAAAAGTATAGCATTGTCAATTAAAACAATCTCTTTAAGGATGCCTTTGAGCCGTTTTTCAAAATCACCCCTATATTTTGTTCCTGCAACAAGCGAGCCCATATCAAGTGCATAAAGCTTTGCATCTTCAAGGATATCGGGCACATCTTTTTTGACAATTTTCAGAGCGAGTCCTTCGGCTATAGCAGTCTTTCCAACTCCTGCTTCACCAACTAGAAGAGGATTGTTTTTTTTGCGACGGCAAAGTGTTTGCATGACTCTTTCTATCTCATTGACTCTACCTATAACATCATCTATCTTTCCCTCTTGTGCAAGCTTTGTAAGGTTGATAGTGTACGAGCTCAGCATTGACTCCTCTTCTGCTTCACTTTTCTCTTGTGTGCCTATATCTTCACTCTCTTCGTCATAACCATAGTGTGAAACAACTTCTAAGATATCCACTCTTTGTATCCCCTCTTCCTGAAGCAAAGAGACGCCAAAAGACTCCTCTTGTAAAAAAATGGCAGCGAGCATATCGCCTATGCCAGCTGTGTTTCTCCCGGAGCTATCAAGGTGCTGCATCATATCCTTCATAGAGCGCTCCAAAGAGATGCTTTGAAGCGGGTCACTTTCTCTTTGGATTTTTGGAGTATATTTTTCTATATACTCACCCAATCTCTCTACATAACTTGCCACATCAACATCTAAAGCTCTAAGTATCTCTTGCCCCTCTTTGCTGTTAGCAATAAAGAGCATCACATGCTCGACGGTCAAATACTCATGATGATTTGATTTTGCATAGCTATGAGAGTATCCAAGAACATCTCTGAGGGATTCTGTTGTATAGATCATGCTTACTCCTCTTCCAAAGTAGCCAGCAATGGAAATTCATGGGCTCTTGCTAGCTTTGTTACCTGCTCGACTTTTGTAGCAGCTATCTCATAGGTGTATATACCACATAACCCTTTGCCTTTTTCATGGATATTGATCATGATTCTTTGCGCCTCCAAATTATTTTTGTGAAATATCTCGATAAGCACTTTGATAACAAAATCCATAGAGGTATAGTGATCATTATGGAGTATCACTTTATACATTCTAGGCGTATCAAGTAGTGTATCTGTCTGGGTCGATGTATTGAACTGTGGCAAAATAGCTCCTGACGACTTTTATTTTGTTACAATATTTATACTAAAATTGTCTGAAAAAAGCAAGTTATATAATCAATTTGTTGTTTAAAAAATAATATATTTTATTAATTTTGAGTATACTACTTTTTGACTACTATTCATATGGGAGAAATTGATGCAAAAATATTCTAAATGGTTCCTTTTGATTATGCTTATAACATTGTTGTCATCTGCAAATGCAGAAGATAGATTTGTTGATAGTGATGATTATAAAGAACCCGGGTTTAAAAAATGTTTTATAAACGATTATAGCCGTTTGGTTGAGGGTGATGATGTTGATTGGGTTTGGGTGGCAAACGGTGTTAAACTATCACAACATAAAGTTGCTCTTACATCGGTTATTGGCAAAACTAAAGAGGCAAAAAGATCAGATAAAAAAGCTCTAGAGGTCGCACTCAAAGATGAGATTCAAGATATGGATGCCCATGGTGGCAGTACACTCAAAATGAGTGCTTGCATATATGATGTAGATGATGCAAACTTTGGAAAAAGATTTATCCCTTTTGCAGGAGGGCACTTAGCGCAAGCCGGACTTGGAGTAGAAATCATACTTAAAGATGGGGGTCGCACTGTTGCGATGCTAAGACATTATGCAAGAGAAGGCAATGCCAAAGAGGATGTCTCTGAAGAAGTGGCTGAAGATATTATTGAATTTATTGAAGAAAATTAAACTCTCTATATGCCGATATAAGTAAAAGCTACACCTCGCGAAGCTCATAGAAGCACTCTCTAAAGAGAGGCTTCACACCGGCACTCTTAAAGGGTGCTAACCTCTATACATTTGTTGCAATATTTGTACTAAAATTGCCAAAAAATAGCTCCCATAATCAAATTATTTTAAATGGGTTAGATTTATTATTTTTCGTGTATACTATTTTGTCATATTATTTTAGGAGGACTTGATGAGAAAATACTCTTTTGTGGCTCTTTTGACAACTCTTGTGATATTTATTACATCATTTGCAAATGCCAATGATAAGTTTGTCGATAGTGATGATTATAAAAAATCAGGATTTCAGAAATGTTTTATAGGCGATTATAGTCTCCTAACAGAAGGTGATGATGTTGATTGGGTTTGGATAGAAAAAGGCGCTAATCTTTCAAAACATAAAATTGTACTTTCCTCAGTCACAAGTCAGGCAAGAGGAGTAAGCGGATCAGACAAAAATATATTGAAAATCGCACTTCAAGAAGAGATAGAAGATATGGATGCTCATAGTGGCAGTCCATTAACAATGGATGTGTGTATTTATCATTTCAAAGATGCAACATCTACCCCTTATGTAGGTCACTATCTCGCTCAAGCAGAACTTGGCATAGAGGCTATAATCAAAGATAAAGATAAAACTGTTGCGATTATAAGACACTACAAAAAAGATGAACGTAGCAAAGAAGGTGTTTCCGGGGAATTGGCTGAGGATATTATCGAGTTTATCGAAGATAATTAACCAAAAATGCAATCGTTCTTTATCGTCGCTACCAATACCGATGTAGGCAAAAGCTATGCCTCACAAAAACTCATAGAAGCGCTCTCTAAAGAGGGGCTTCGCATCGGTGCATTTAAACCCATCGAAACGGGGGTGGAAAATGACGAACCTTCAGATGCCACAGCACTTTTAAATAGTGTCAAGCTATACAATAAAGCGTTTACAGATCTGTCTCCCAAGGATATCACTGCTTATACTTTTAAGCTCCCTGCAGCGCCTTTTGTAGCTGATGTCAACAAAGAGATTGACATTGAGCTGATATTGACAAAAAAAGCGGAACTACAAGAACTCTGTGACATTCTCATCATAGAGAGTGCAGGTGGATTGATGACGCCAATCAATGAAGAGTACAAAATGATAGATCTTATCAAAACTCTAGGAGCCAAAACGCTCCTTGTTACCCCCTCGAAGCTCGGATGCATCAACGATACTCTTCTTGCAATGGAAGCACTCAAAAGAAGAGAGATAGAGTATGATTGGTGTGTCAATCTCTACAAAGACAAAGAGCATTTTGATACGATTACAAAACCCTACTATGATGCACTCTTTCCTCGCTGGTGGAGCCTGCAAGAAGGGCTTGTAAGCTATGTAAACAAAATAGTAGCATCTCACAAGAGTACACACTAAATACATTTATTATTAACTCCATATCTGTTATAATCTTATAAACAAGAAAGGATGCACAATGCAACATCTCATAGAAACAGATGATTTTGAGCTCAAAGAGATACTCTCAATCTTAGATGATGCAAAGAGATTCAAAAAAGAGCGGGTTAATCCCGTAGCACTCCTTAGAGATAAACTTCTCTTTACTCTTTTTTTTGAAAACTCCACAAGAACACGAAGCTCTTTTGAGGTGGCTGCTAAAAAATTGGGCGCTGCTGTTGTCCATTTGGATCCTACGAGAAGCTCAACAAATAAAGGCGAAAGTATAGAAGATACCTTTGCAAACTTAGGAGCAATGGATCCTGATGGGATTATCATCCGCCACGAAGATAATGATATCGCTAGAAAACTTAGCAGTATGAACCTTGCCTCCGTCATCAATGCAGGTGCAGGCAACAGAGCACACCCAACCCAAGCACTCCTTGATCTCTTTACGCTTAAAGAGCATTTTGGAGAACTAGAAGGTAAAAAAGTAGCTATTATAGGAGATATAGCCAACTCCCGCGTGGCAAGCTCACTTCTTTTGCTGCTGCCTCGATTTGGGGTTACGCTTAAGCTTGTTGCCCCGCCGCCTTTTATGCCGCAAGAAACTTCATGTGAAAAATATGAAAATATCGCTGATATTATCGATGATGTCGATGCCATCATATCACTAAGAGCACAGCTAGAACGACACAAAAAACCTATCTTTGATGACTATAGCACCTATGCATCCCACTACTGCATCACCGAGGAGATATTGGGCAATAGAGATATCATAGTAATGCACCCGGGACCTGTGATGAGAAATATCGATATCTCCGATGAAGTACTGAGCGATAGTAGATGTAAAGTGCTCACGCAAGTCAATAACGGTGTTTATGTCAGGATGGCTGTGCTTAAAAAGCTCCTTTTAGACTCATAATGCTCTATAATCACGAAGAGGGCATCACAGAACTCAACCGATTGGGCACTGGACGAATACCTTTTTTGTTTATCCTCTCTTTTGATAAAAAGCAGATATTCATCTCACCGCTAGATGAGCTTGATGATGATATATTCTACAAAGTGGACACAATGCGCAATTTTGATCCTGAGCCACTTACAAAAAAGTATAACTTTAAAACATATCCCATCCCATACTTACGCTATAAAAAAAGCTTTGAAGTCATCTTAGAAGAGATACGATCAGGCAACACCTACTTACTCAATCTCACTTTTCAAACTCCAATTGAAACCGACCTCAACCTCTATGAGATATTTGCGGGCGCGAAAGCAAAATACAAACTCTATTTTAAAGATCAATTTATCTGCTACTCGCCTGAAAAATTTATCGAAATAGAAGACGAGACTATCTCTACCTATCCGATGAAAGGCACAATCGACGCCTCCTTAAAAGATGCACAAAAAAAGATACTTGAAGATAAAAAAGAGCTTGCTGAACATACGATGATTGTCGATCTGATGCGCAACGACCTTGGCATTATCGCAAGTGATATACAAGTCAAGCGTTTTCGTTATATCGATACTATCACGGCAGGTGAAAAAAAGTTGCTTCAAGTCAGCTCTCATATCGAAGGGCATCTTGAGCTTGATTGGCAAGAGAGGATAGGTGAAATCCTTGATAAACTTACTCCTGCAGGCTCCATTAGCGGCACACCAAAAAGAAGCACTCTAGGTATCATAGAAAAGATAGAAGACTATGAAAGAGGTTTTTATACAGGCGTGTTTGGCATCTTTGAGGGTAACTCCTTGCACTCAGGAGTGATGATTCGATTTATTGAAAAGATAGGCGATACACTCACCTATAAAAGCGGAGGTGGCATCACGATAGATAGTGACCTCAAAAGCGAATATGAAGAGCTTAATCAGAAGATATATCTCCCCTTTTAGTCACTATAAACGCATCTAGCATTACTAAAACTTATCGACCACTTATACTTTCTATCATCGCCAACTTTTATGATATAAAGCTCGCCACTTTTTCTCCAAAGATCAACCAAAAGTGTGTCTTGAAACTTTGTATCTTTTGATGCAATTACCACTGCATTATGCTCATTGAGTTTATCTATATTGGCAACTACCGGCAAAAGTGTGAGTGGTGCAACTTTTGGCTTTAGCTTCAAAAGGAGTGCATCTCTATACTCCCAACAAAGTCCTTTCTCTTTGAGCCCAATATTGACCAAGAAGTTATTGAACCAAGGAAACGGTAAGGGGTCAAACTCCTCTTTTATCTCTTTTGATACAGTTAAAACATTTTTGGAAATCAATTGTGCCTGTTTTGTATCGAGTTTTTTATCAAGGGTTTGAAGTTGAATCGCTAGAGAATCAGGATTAATGGCAGGTTGATTGCCGCATGCACTCAAAAAAAATGCTAAAAGAAAAAAGGGGATAAGCTTAGCGAATGCTTTGGGCAAAGATTACTCCATCGATACCTAGTCTTGCAACAATCTCTAGCTCATCCTCATTTTCTATAGGAACAATAACTTTAGCACTCCAGAGATATTCATTGGCGATTGCTTGTATCTCTTTTGCAACATCTTGAGCACAAAGCAGATAAGAAGCACCAAGCGCACTTGCTATAAGTGCCTCCTTGATACTCTCTACTTCAAGTGCAAAATCAACATTTTGCTCTTTACAATAAGTTGCGACATCCAAAGAGTTCAAGCCCAATAAAATAACAGTACTTGAAGAGGTGCTTGCTACCTCTTTTTGAGTGCTTACCTTACACCAAGGTCTGCTTGGGATAAGATCATATCCAAATATCAGCATCACTTACTCCTACAATCACTACAATAGACTTTATCATCTAACACTTTTGTTTCATCTTCGCTTACAAATGCTCCGCACCCGTCACACTGAACCATCGTTTTGGAATCATCTTTTGATCTTGGCAATGTAAATTTACCGCCAAACATTTTGTACAGAGCAAATCCAATAATCAAAAAAAGTATAATTTTAAGCAACATCAACACTCTTTATGTACAGATAGTTTCTTCTGTTTTTTTGTAATATATCATAAGATAGCTGATAGCTTGATATCCCCTCTAGCTCATCAAAGACCCTGCTGCCTTTGTAGAGTAGATACTGTGTCTTTGCTCCTCGCACATCTTTTGTGAGTGAGAGCATCATACCGACATCACTCACTGCTCTAGAGGTTATGAGATCAAACTGCTCTTTGAGTTTTTCAACTCTCTTTTGCTCGAAAGTGACATTATTCATCCCCAACTCCAAAGCAACAAAACGCATAAATCCGACTCTTTTTTTGATAGGCTCACAGAGTGTAAAATGTGAATCTTTGAGAGCAATAGCCAAAACCAGACCCGGGAAACCCGAACCTGTGCCGACATCTAAAATGTTTTTTGGAAAATCTATCTTTGTTAAGGGAAAGAGTGAATCAAGGATATACTCATAGATGCCTACTCTATCTTTTGCGCCTGTGAGGTTATGAACTTTATTCCATTCAAGGAGGATATCTGCAAATCGTTCAAGTGCTTGAATGCTCGCTTTTTGAAGCTGCAGTCCCTCATCTTCTAAGATACTTTTTAGATCCGGCATCGCTTTAGAGTAGATGCCCCATCTGCTCTTTTTTTACCTTCAAATACCCCTCATTTTGTTCTGTAGGATTGGTGATAAGGGGGACTCTCTCCACAATCTTCGCACTCTTTAGACTACTTATCTTCGAAGGGTTATTGGTAATCAGTTTGATCTCTTTGATGCCAAAATACTCCAAGATAAAATCAACAACATCATAGGTACGCTCATCTGCCTTAAAGCCAAGCTTCAAGTTTGCCTCTACGGTATTGAGTCCTTGATCTTGCAGGGCATAGGCATTAACTTTGTTGAAAAGTCCTATGTTTCTACCTTCTTGACGATGGTAGATGACCATGCCGCCCTCTTTGTGGATGAGTTTCATGGCTGCGTCAAGTTGTGCACCACAATCACATTTACTTGACCCAAGAACATCACCCGTTAAGCACTCAGAGTGCACTCTTACAAGCGGTGTTTCAGGCATAGATTCTGTATATATAGCTAGATGTTCTTGCTCTCCCTCTTTGAATGA
>Ga0315535_1001445_pt1 | contig 15882 bp, 23 predicted proteins | sample SalMarSW160220MG_2_FD_203092 | JGI IMG/M metagenome (GOLD analysis project Ga0315535, IMG submission 203092) | Salt marsh sediment microbial communities from the Plum Island Ecosystem LTER, Massachusetts, United States - Salt Marsh Sediment SW1602-20 ...
TAAGAAGAAGATTACAAATGCTGGCAGAGATGTGTGTTTTAAATGTGGCCAGCCTACTAAATATATGGAATGGGGAATACCAGGAGCTGACTCTCAATGGTGTCCAATTTGTAAAATATAGGAATTAGTAATGTTATTAGATATTCCACCGACAGTCCAAGCAGTCGTAGATTTAATTATCTCGGCTGGTGGCAGAGTATATGCTGTAGGTGGATGTATACGTGATAATCTCCGCAATCAATCTCCAAAAGATATAGATCTCGCTACTACATTATACCCTACTAAGCTTCTAAAACTTGATCAGTCACAACAAAATGGATATCTTATCCATGTAGTTCCTAGTGGGATATTATTCGGTACGGCTACCTTTGTTGTTCAGAAAGATGGCGAAAAAACCATTATCGAGGTTACTACACTACGTGAAGATATATCCTGTAATGGCCGTAAGGCCGAAGTTAAGTTCACAAAAAATATTCTAGTAGACTTGGCTCGCAGAGACTTTACTATTAATGCTATGGCAGTAGAGTTTACTAAAAATAATTGTAGCGGCGAGCTAATTGATCCATTTAATGGCCAAAAAGACCTAGAATCTAGGATTATAAGAGCTGTTGGAGATCCTATTGTACGTTTCAAAGAAGATTATCTACGTACAATAAGAGCTTGTAGGTTCGCTGGATATGGATTTTATATTGAGCATAACACTAAAGAAGCAATAACAGCTTGCGCGCCGCAAGTATTAGACTATGTTGCCAAGGAACGTATCAGAGATGAATTACTAAAAATGATGGCGACATGGCAACCTTTTCTTTGTATAGATGCCCTGAAAGATACTAACCTGCTTGCTTCGGTTATTCCTCCGCTCGCTAAATGTATAGGAGTTACTCAAAATTTCCACCATAACGAGACTGTCTATGAGCACTGTATTGCAGTATGCAATTATTTACTCCCAAATAATCCTATTCTTAGGCTTGCTGGATTACTTCATGATGTAGGTAAACCAGAAGCTAAGGTAAGTATTGGGGACTCATGTAGTTTTCATAACCATGAGATACTTGGTGCACGTATAGTATATAATTTTGCCAAAAAATATCACTTTTCAAATGATGATTGTGAATACTTATCTACCATGATAAGATGGCACATGTTCCACTTTGATCTCGATTCTAGCAAGAAAACTATCAAGAAATGGCTCCGAAAAGTGAAGGGATTACATACAGATCTATTAGAACTAAGAAAAGCAGATAGAGCCGGTAATAAAGCTAAGATAGGCAGACCACTAGTTACTAACTATATGCAAGATTTAATGGATAAAATAAAGGAAATCGAAGATTATAAAGAACCTATGAAAATTACTGATCTGGAGTTTTCCGGTCTAGATCTTATAGCTATGGGATATAGTCCCGGACCATTATTTAGAGAGATACTTGGAGCCTTGCTCGAAAGAGTTCTTGATGATCCATCTCTTAATACTAATAAAGCACTTAAGTCTATAGTGGAGAACGAATATGACCCCCAGTAAGAAAAATAAGATAGAAAAAGTTCTCTATATTATTGCTGTTACTAGTATAATAGCTGACGTATTATCTACTGTACTAGCTCTAAAGATATGGCCAGATATGTTCTCAGAAGCTTTTGGTCTTGCTCATTGTATGATACAGTTTATGGGACTATTTCAGGCACTTCTTGTACTATTTTGCGTCAGATTCTCAATAGTATGGCTAATACATCATAGTAGTCTAAGATATATAAGCAGAGTAGCACTTCTTGCACTCACCGGTTTTACTGGCTTAATTGTTGTTTGCAATAATATATTCCTAATTCTCAAAGTAATACTCTACTACTAAATAGGAAGGAAAAGCTATGCTTATAACACTTATCCAGGATAGCTCTGCATTTGTAGTTGACAAGAAAAATCTACAAGATGTGATTTCTGTGCTATATACTAAAGACACTGATCCTCCTGAAAAGCTAGAGTATTTACTTGGTGTAATTGAAGATTCAGTGTCTATCGCTCTTATGCTTAAGAAAACCAATACTACCTTAGAAGAATTCATCGCCTGCTGGACAACAATGAAGATTGATGGGATCACACTAGATAAGCCGATGGATGGTATTCCAACAGAGCAAGCTGAACATATGTGGACTGGTCTAGAAAATCTTGCTGAAGAATTCAAAAGACTTTATCCAGATGACTATCAGATTGTCTCTGACTATGCAGATTTGGCTATAGTTTTGGAAAAAGTAAATGGTATGACTAAAGGACAACTCGGAGACCCTACATAATATGGATAGTCCCCCACAAACATTTGATGAAGATGCATATAAAGAAGTACTTGAGATCGTAGAAGCTAATGCTTCACGGCTACATCCAAATACTTCCTTAGCACTTGCATATTTAGCTGGTGGAGCAAAGCTCGCAGCTGCTACAAGTAAACTTGATTTTCCACCATGTGGAGATAATGAATGCTCTGATTGCTGGGTTTCTAAATGGTGTATACATCAGGATACTCCTAAGGATATACGTCTAGAATTAGTGAATATACTTGGAGTACTTACAGATCCTAAGATAGAATTAAGCGATAAGGATCGCGAACAGGTAAACACATTAGATAAAACAGACTTAAGTGATATATCTCTATTGGCAGAATTAGGATATAAATATATCCTACAAAGGACAAAGGCAGAAGATGATAAGTCTAAAAAGCGAAGCTCAGATCCTTCGAGCTAGACAAGTATGTAGTCTACTAGAGACTTATGTAGATGGGACTATATGCAAGCTAGCAGATGGATCTATTAGTAATGGACTGGCCGTTGAGCAAGATTTCCTAAGATATTTTGACCTATTGAAAGCAACTATTCCTGGCGAGTGGTCACTTCCATTTACCGAACAGGCCAGATCTAACGGAGTGATATACGGACATCCATTATGTATTTCAGTAAATGACTCTATCGTGCATGCTTATCCAACAGATACACCATTTATATCTGGAGATGTAATTACAATAGATGCTGGTTTATACTACGATGGAATGCATGCCGATATGGCGCGTACTGTAATATATGATGCCAGCGAACACGCTTCCTATACAACTTTATTGCTAGTGGAAGCATGTTATGAGGCATTAGGCGCTGGTATAGAAGCATGTAAGCCAGGCAATAAGCTTATAGATATATCAAGTGCAATAGCTAATATAGGTAGGAAGAATAAGTTTGGAATAGTGACAGACTATATGGGACATGGAATAGGAAAAAATTTACACGAAGAGCCACTAGTTAGTAACATACCAGGGTTGCTTCTACGATACGATGATATAGTACTTAGACCAGGTATGATGTTATGTCTAGAACCAATGTTCACATTAGGTAGTGGTAAGACGGTATTAGCTCCCAATGGTTGGGAAGTATGGACACAGGATGGCTCATTAGCTGCTCATTTTGAGGACCAAGTTCTTATTACTGAATCTGGTTGTGAAGTATTAACCAATTCTGGAGGCAAATAATGCAATCAGTAAGATATCTCGACCCAGAAGATCTAGATAACGGCGATGTAGTTCTCATAGACACTGAGAAGCTTCATCTAAAACTGATAGTTAATGACAATATGATCCATGTTTCCTCATTAGATGATGACGAAAATGAGATTGATATTGGACTCTTATGGCCTACACCATTAAGAATTGGATATCCTATCTATACAGTGAAAGAAGTTGGGTTTGCTGATATGGTGCACTCAGCTGATGGGGAAATAATTGTTGAGAATACAGAAACAATTCAATTAGACAGGATCATAGACATAGAAGTCTATAATGCACGATAATATAAAAACAGTTCTAAAGGACAATTTCTGGTTTTTACTCATCTCCACTATATTTCTGCTTGGATCGGTCTGTAGCCCAAAGGCATCAGCAAAGTGTCTCCAACATACAGTAATAAAAGGAGAAACTCTTAGAAAGATATCTAAGCGATATTATAAAGATAGTAGCCACTGGTATGATATAAGACTTCAAAATCATTTGAAGAGGAATGTTATAAGACCTGGCCAGCAATTGAATATATATATCCCAGATACTAATGACTGGACTATAGCCTGTGAGAATATATTTACTGCCAGGATAAATCGACTAGCATCACCAGGCAGTGATATATCAGCTAGAAATATAATAGACGGAATCTTACTAGCTAATAAGCTTAGTGGAAATACCCTTACGCCAGTTCAAAAGCTGGAAGCATGTAGATGGGCCATTGTCACTGCTCAACAGGAAAGTAACTTCGAATTTTCCATAGGTAGTGCTGGAGAAGTGGGCAGCTATCAATTTAAGCTAGACACTGTAAGGCTTATGGGAGAACGGTATAAAATACTGTATCTTGCAGAAGGAAGCGACAAAGCACTAGTAAGGATTTTACTAAAACCTATAGATGCAACAGCCATATTTGTACTACATTTCATGTACTTACATAAGAAGTATAATAGCTTATGGCTTGCATGGAGGAAATATAATAGCGGAAGTGAAGCAGATGCTTATGCTTCTAAAGCTATGCAGAAATATCAGAGAGTAAAAGAAATAGTTCCTATAAGATGTTCCATTTAACTTGGAGAATAAAATGAAATTCTTCCAGCGAGTAATAACTTTACTCGTGCCCCTAGTGCTTTTAGTCCAATGTAATGTAGACGCTGCTTCAACCCCCAAACATAATATTAAGTCTACAATCCAACTAGCATTAAACCTTAAAACTGGTGGGAATGGAGTAATATTAGGATGTGCAGGTGAGGATGTATGTGTAATTCTTACAGTTGCACATCTATGTAATCCAGAAGGAATCATCGCAACAACTATTCAACTACACAAAGATCATATTATCTCCGATAAATTTTTTAATCGTCGCTTAGCAGAGCTACGTTTACTTGCTCACAATAAGTTGCTTTGCTCTGGTGGAGCACGAGTAGGAGATGTATGGTATCCGGTAACAGCATTGGCAGTCGATTTTGACCAAGATCTAATGATTCTTGGTACTCAAATACCTGAATGGAAAAAGCTGTTTGGATCTAATTCTACACATCTTGCTAGTGATCCATATATAAAGTTTGCTACACAGCTATATGCCATAGTAAACACTCCATCTATGAGAGATAGTGATAAACTAGTTCTGTTCAGTTATGCTGGCATGGGAACAGAAGGAGATACTTTTCATAGTAAGATTCAAGCTTTAGATATGCCTGGGGATGTAGAAAAGAATTATATACAAGCAGACTTTCCAATTGGCCCAGGTGCATCTGGTAGTCCAGTATTTAGACTATCTGATAACGCACTTGTAGGACTAATTGACGCGCAGCTATCACTAGGTGAAGTATCAATGCCAATTAAGTCTACATTTGTTATACCTAACACATCCATTCTAACTTTTATAAAGAAGTATCAAGCTAGTAGAAAGGCAGATAATGTTTCTAAACCTGATAGGATCTATTGCTACGGGAAAGTCAACATTTGCGACGTGGTGGATGGCAAGACATCCATCCTGGATTTACCTGGACTTAGCAATAATAAGAAAGCTGGCAAGTGAGTACTGCAAGAATATTGCAGAAACAGAGAACGCAGCCTGGAAATATTTGTCAGTTAAAGCCAAATCAGCTGCCAGGTCTGATAAAGACTGCATTATAGAAAGTACCGGTGTATTATATCACCTTGCAGACTTGTGGACCCCAGAGTTAGTAGATAAAGGCATATACACAGTAAAGTTCATAGCTTCTGTAGAAGTATGCCAAGAAAGATCTAAGAGCAGACCTTGCCAGCCTATTGCTGGATATGAACTAGATGAAGCATATGCTATAACTATTGAGGATGAATTACAAGGTAAGGTTCCAGCTAATCTAGTTGTTGATGTTACTGAGCTAAATGAAAACAAGTTCATAGAGATAGAAAAGTACATAATGAAGGCAAAGAAGTCTTTTGAAATAAGTAAAAATGCAGAAGTAATAGGAAAGAATCAAATCACCACTAAGGAGGAGATATAATGCTCATGTTAATAATTTGTGTAATAGCATGTATAGTCATAGGTGTACTATCTCATAGACTAACGAAACCAAACAGCGGCTATTATACCGAATTGAAAATTGGGCAATGGATTGGTAATTCACTAATCCCACTGTACATTTATGTATTCGTAGCTCTTATGGCTAGCGGTGCTTCATACAGTGATTACATTTCTCTAAGAACTACATATGATGGTATTGTTGAACAATACCGAGATGCAGTCGATCTATACGGCGAGAAGGCTATTGCTATAGATGCTCAAAAAGCTTTTGCGCTAACTGATTTTGGCCACCAAGGCTACCAAGCAGCTATGTCTAGTTTTATAAAAGATCTGCGAGAAACTGTTACTACATACAACAGGATCCTTATTAAAAAACGGATTCTTGGTAAAAATATATTCTTTGGCTGGTATATTACTGAACCAGATCCAGACATGAAAATTCTGCAGCTGCGAACCAAGAAACTAACTGACTAAAAGTAAAGGAGAAAGTATGAAACCAACTAAAATTACAATTCACAAAATCAATAATCCAAAGTCCAATTTGTTGGCCTTTGTGGAAGTAGAATTTGACCAAACACTAGTAGTCAAGGATCTGAAAATTATCAATGGGGCTAACGGTTTATTTGTAGGTATGCCATCAAAGCCAAGTGGCAAAAATGATGGTAAGTATTTTAATACTGCCTATATCGTTGGTTCTGAAAAAGAAAACACCCCAGGTCGTGACTATTCAGATAAGCTGCAAGCTGCTATCTTGAAGAAGTGGAATGAATCAGCATCAGCGGCCAATGATTTCGACAATCAAACAGGTTTTCCCGGAGACGATGTTCCGTTTTGATATGGACACTAAAGAACTATTATTAAGTCTATTCGATGACGAATCAGGGATATACCCACTGCATATAATCCCAACAGGGATGTTTGCATATGGAGCATATAATCCCAGAATGCCCGAGACTTATTCGGGAATACACTTTGTAGATACTGCCTCGCTACTATCAATATGCTCAGAAGTCCCTGAGGTTATGTCTGTAGATATAGACGAACAAGGCAAAATAATCGAAGATGACAGAGCACCAGTTATTCACTTCGAATCGGTGGAAATAGGTATATGGTGTAAGGCTTTGCTACAATCTGGTGATGCTACTATGCTAGAGCATACAGACATCCCATGGCTTTTTAAGCATGATGATTTTGATGAGTTCGAGCGACTAGCAAAGGGCTCCATCAGCAAGCTGACAGCTGCCTGGTGTATTGGAGAAGCAGATCGGTTGGCGAGCGAAGTAATATCCACAAGATCAGAAACGTTTGTAAAATTACCTACAGCATTTTATGGTTACTATAGCGTTCTACAAGGACTGATTTTGGCTCGGACTGGCAATTTTGTTCATGAAGCTTCAGCACTTATAGAAGCTGCCCCACAGGTGGCAACCTTTTATTCAGAAGTCTTGAAGAGAATCAAAACTGATAATGCTTATCTTTCAAGACGAGAAGCTAGCATGGCTAGATTTGAGATCAGAAAAACTATCGAACTCCTTGTGGAATCATTTACTGACTCGGATCTACCAGACTCACCAAGCAAAGAATGTATTAAATCAATAGACGAGGAATTACTTAGACTTAGGAGGGCTCTATTGTGAGTCAGAAGAGCAGAGAAGCACGCAAGAAGCGAGCAGCTGGTGGATTGCAACCCGGAGATCTCATCCCTATGCTAGACCATCAACGAGAATTCCTAAAGGTCCATGGTAAGTTCGTATATAATCCAGAGATGGAACTTATTATGGCAGCAGATCCCAAAACAAACAAGAAAGATATGAGATTTGGAAATAGTCCACTACCATGGGAACTACCAGTTACAGCACAGGATCTCATCCATCTTCAGCAAGCCAGGCAGCGGACATTCAAGTGTAAGAACAAACACTGCGACATGTTTGAAAAAGAAACATCAGTTATATATAAAACAGTGATCCACAAGAAAGAGATTCCACATTCTAATACTGGAAACAAAGAGATTGACGCTATTCATAATGATATGGCACTACGCCGGTTTGGCAAACGCGAACAAGTATGTATGCATATAGAAGTATGTTGCAGTAAATGTAGACAGCACATTCAATATGTAAAACGAACTATGTCCAATAGACGAGCAGCAGAAGATCCCTATGTTTCCGGTCCTCACCAAAACAGGTATTAGAAAAGATACAGGACAAAGTAATGTCTGAATCCAGATCCAAAATCGTCTATAAACTAACCGACGGCATCGACCAGACATACGGCGGTTGCCAGTGGGGACCGGGAGTAATTCACTATACAGACGGCCATGGAAGACTTTGCAGCTCTGGTTGGATCCATGTCTATGATGATCCACTATTAGCAATACTACATAATCCAATTCACGGAAATTTCGATCTTGCCACTGCCCATCTCTGGAAATGTGAAGCAAGCGGTATGCACAAAAATGATTATGGCATAAAGGCAGGATACACCGAAGTCTGCACTATTCATAGGATAGAACTACCAGAGATCACAGATGTGCAAAAAATTGCCTATGGGATACTCTGCGCGTGGTTTGTCTATAGGGATGCTACTTGGCGCAAATGGGCGCGCCGGTGGCTGTCCGGTAAGGATAGATCTGTGGCGACGGCGCAGACGGCGGCGACGGCGGTGACGTTGGCGGCGGTGATGTCAATGTCAGCGATGTGGGCAGCGATCTCGGCGGGAAAGGCGGTTACGCTGAGGACGGATAAGGCAGAGGCAGTGGTGTTGGCAGCAGCAGCGGCAGTAGATGTAGAGTGGGCGGCAAGGTGGGCGCCGAAATACGGCAATAAACAATCACTCAACCTACGACGCTTAGCTCGTGCAGCTATGAGAGTAAAATAAACGTAAGAGATAGAATACTATAACTGAGAATATATGTAAGAAATTGACTATAGAATTCTTTGATCTTAAAAATTAATTAGAGGGTAAAAGGAGACTAACCATGAAGTATTCAACAAATACTAAAGTTACTATCATGACGTTGATAGTATGGGCAGTTGCATTATGTATAATATTGCTCATTATTCACTCTATTCAGGGGTGTTCGAGTGCCACTACTGACGGAACCATGCCGGTACATGGAGTCTATGTAATTACAAGTGGCACACGCCATGTAATCTCATCTAGTGGTGGAACTAATGATGATTATACACAAGATCTTACAGGTGCCATGTTTACGGTAAGCCAAGATGGTAGTGTAATTGATATACTTGGATGTCTTGGTGTCCTCGAAGAAAGTGGCAGCTCAGTTGTTCTAAAATGCAGTGCGAGTGATTCTCATGGTCTTGATATGGGATACGCATATCATAATACAGCTAGTGGAAGAGTGGTATTTACAGACAATATGACCGTTAGTATGAAATTACAACTTAATGGTGGCTATGATGATCCTGATGTGGATTCAAACTGGACAATGGATTTCGATGTAGAAGCACAGTTTATTACTGTGTCCAGTGAACCAAACGGGTGACCATTTTCCTCGAATTCCACGGTCTGTGGAAGATAGGATAAGTCAATGAAAAACCTACTGATTTTAGTAACGATAGTATTTATGCTACATGGATGTGGTGACGTAATTAACTATTATGACGTGCCTCATGGAGTAGATCCATCGTTACTTACAGAATATAACGCTATTCTACATAGTAACTTATATGGACCAATCTGTGGTTCGGCAATTGTAAAGTCTAACTTAAATGGTGCTTACGCAGTTACAGCTTCTCACTGTGTAATAGGTACTGGTGACTCGTTTAGTCTTGAAAATAATAACGGAGATATATATCCAGCAACTGTAATAGCAGTAGACGCGACATCTACTGATTTAGCTTTGCTACACTCAAAAGAATTTCCAGTTCAGGAACATGCTAGAATATCCGCATCTGAGCCAGAACTAGGCGAGACCGTATGGACTTCAGGATATGGTGCAGGAATACCAGATAGTTTAACCAAAGGCATCGTATCTAAGTTAGATTGCATTGGTCACATGGGTAGACCAATGAACATGTTCGATATAACATCTTGGTATGGCAATAGCGGAGGAGGAATTTATAGTGATGATGGTAAATTAGTAGGAACTGTATCTCAGTTCGGACCACAATTTGATGCTTATGGTCCTGAAACTGGTTGGATATATGGATGTACAGTAGAAGGAATTCGTAATATCACAGGAGATTTATAATGAAATCGCTGGCTGTAGCATTAGTTCTAACATTAGCAGGATGCAACGTAGGTTTACCGGATAAAGTAGATAAAGCTGTGGATAGTATAGATGATGTAAATGTTAAATTAGATCAGTGTCTTGATGGCCTGACTGTTGCCAGTAAGCTTCTTGAGGAATGTGTGAATAAGGAATGTCCAGATTGTAGCTGTCCGCTCGACTGTGGATTTAAATATTACGTAGAATATCTCATGTGTATCCCTAAATGTAATGAGATGGAGTGTGAACTGGAGTGCAGTAAAGCACTCACTGCTGGCTTACATAATTGCTATTCATAAGGGAGAACACCATGACCCAAAGTATTATGTCAGCTAATAAAGAAGGTATTAAGCTTACAACAGAGTTAATACTTGAAACCATTAACAACCTTGAGACAATGGTAGAATCACTTCGAAATCGTATTATTATATGTGAAGATTTAATCCAAGAACTCTTTTTGCATAAGTATCCCTATAGTTATACAAGAAATACATCGTCAAACAACAGTTCTAAGTCGTCTACAGCAGGACTGAAAACTCATCCAGGTGAAGAGATGGACTAATATGAATATTTACGGGGCTGACTTAGATTCGACGTGGTAAGAAAGACAAGGTTGACAGCCAGTGGTTGAGCAGGCCACTATAAAAAGGCTCAACTCTAAATTGCCAAGACTAATCTCTTTGCAAGGCTGTGCGACAGCGTAAAGAGTCTGTTTGAGGTTAAAGCAGACTTTGCTCCTGTCGCCATTGCTGCTTAATTGTAGCAATGCCCAGGGTTGCGAGGTACCCTGCAAACCAAAATCCAAGGGTCCTAACACTCGTAAGAACCTTAAGTTAGGTGGCGGTAGGCATGAGGACGCGCAATGTATGAGCCTTGTTAACAGCGCGCTATAAGAAGTTAACAAGCAATATGGCTGTATGACACCGAGTAAGACTTATTGCGGACGGCGGGGGCAGATCCCGCCCAGCTCCAAATAGCTAATTTTATTGAATAAAAGAAGACTCATATGTACGTAACAATCATGATATTAGCTGTGGTAGTTATGGTATGGTGGACGCTAGACACCAAATAAAGGAGTAGTAAAATGTCTAAACAAACAAACTGGTTACTATATATTATAGGAATGCTGTTATTGGTATTAGGATCTATCATATTAGGCCTTCATAATGATGGGAACTGGTTTTTCTCATATATAGTTATAATGTGTGGATATTTTGCTGGATATCTTGTTAGAGAATCGCTGAGAAAATAATGAAAGATCATAGAGCAGAAGTAGTAGAAGTAGAAATATTCCCACACGACAACGCAGATCGTCTTGAAATAGCAAGACCTATCGGTAGTGATTGGCATGTCATTGTAGGTAAGGGAGATTTCAAGACTGGTGATCTAGGTGTATATATCCCTATTGACAGTATTGTACCAGATGTATTTGTACAAAAGTATTTGTCTGGCAGTAAGATAAAACTAGAAAAGAATAGGATCCGCTCTGCTAAGATCCGTGGGGTTATATCACAAGGACTATTAGTACCAGCGGAACCAGGATATCAGCTTGGGCAGGATGTTACTGATGAATTAGGTATCATCAAGTATGAGCCGCCTGAGCGGCTTACTTTCGGAGGAGGAAACAAGGAAAAACTTCCAAAGAAAGAGAAGCCATTTAGAAGATACATAAATTCACTATTTCCCGAATATACTAAGATCCAGAATCATAAGAACAATATCAATGTTATTCCAGAAGGTACGGAAGTTGTAATAACAGAGAAGATTCATGGATCAAATCACAGATCTGGAAGTATATATGTTGGTGGCTTTAAGAGACCGTGGTATATAAAGCTATGGAATAAGATTTGTTTTAAGAAGCCAGAGCGGTGGCACTTTACCGTGGGATCTCATCATGTTGTAAAATGGTATGAGGATCAATTATATCATAGAGCTGCTAGAGAAAGTGGTATAGATAAATTAGATCATAATTGGAATGGACTTATCTTTTATGGAGAGGTTGCAGGACCGGGCATACAAGAATTGATGTATGGAATACCACCTGGTCAGATAAGACTGTTCATATTTGATATTATATATATGAATATGTACGGTCAGTACCACTATTTACCATGGGACGAAGTAGTAGAACTCTGTGAATTAGCAGGACTAGAAACTGTTCCTGTAATATATAGAGGACCATGGAGTAATGATCTAGTAAAGCTAGCGGACGGAAAAACACTTGTATCCGGCGCCAAGCATCATAGGGAAGGATTTGTGGTAAAACCAGTTAGCGAACTATGGTCTCCTAAGATTGGACGCATGATATTAAAACGAGTCTCCGATACTTATCTGCTAGGCAAGCACAGAACTGACTTTCATTAAACAAGGAGAAATAAATGAGAAAACAGAGATTCTTACAATATATGATGGCCACTAAGGCTATTCATAAACTAGGAGACATTAGTAGAGATACACCTGATTTATGTCGAGTGTATGATGAAGATGACGAGAATTACTACGGAATGTGGGAGACCGGCTTCGGATTCTTCGATGTTGAATTTCCAAAGGATACTACACGGCCACTTACTAAAGAAGAAGTAGATGAATATGCCGGGGTAAGCATAGCTATTGGTAGTAATCCTCCGCATTATACATATACACGAGAAGCCCTCACCACCCGAATAGAATGTGAAGAAGAAGCAGAGTAATTTAGAGGAAGAGTTAGATGGAAGATAAAGATTTATTACTTGCAGCTAACACCTTTGCTAAATGTGTAGAGTTTCCTGCTCATTGGCGTAAGATATATGACGATAAAGGAATAACAAGAGAACAATATATCCTGGAAGAACTACGTGGTCTTAACCAAGAATTCGACGATCTACAAGTATCCATAGACAGAATCCAAGTAACAACAAAAAGTCCAGTAATATTCGATAGTATCAACTTTGGTAAGTTTAGACTCTCAATTAACTTTGATTATATAGACGTAATAGCGGAAGCTATTACTCCTATATACCCAGTATTTCAGCATCCTAGTCTATATTCTTGTAGCTGCGATGGCTATAACCTCTTTCCACATCCACATATAGAGGACGATAGTATATGTCTTGGAAATGGTGAAAATGCTTGTGATAAAGCACTATATGACGTCCGGATACTAGATGCATTTATGATTATACAAAGTGTCTTAAATACATATAGCCCAGGTACATCATATTGTTTTTTAGAAGATTACAATACGGTAATATGTAGGACCTGCTGGCCAGATAGAGTGTCTTTTGATAATGCCTTTAGATGTCTTGGCTGTCATGAGATTGTATGTGGTAAGCACATAGCACATATTTGCAATGCTACTAACTGCCATAAGGTATTATGCGAATCATGTTCAGAATATTACCCAGTATCTAAATTCAGGTGCGATGAGCACAAATATTACACAAAACCACATATTTACACAAAGCCATGTATAGGAAACAAAGCGTATGCCAGCTAATAGAACAATAAATGGTGATGCCAAAAGGCTTCTATCTAAGATTCCTGGGACATACCCGAAAAGATTTACTACTAAGAAGCAAGCACTTTGTCATGTTATAAGTGAACTTAATCAGCTTAACAAAGAATTTGAATGTGTTAGAGTAAATCATTATGGAGTACTCACCGTGCGCACTATAGATAATATAGTCTTCGGTGATATAGATTTAGGTAAATTCGAAGTAAATATTAGTCATACATATTTACCTTATCCGGTTATCGAGGTAATTGCGCTTACACCGGTACTAACCATATATGATCGTATAAGACATGAGATATTCCCATCTGGTGTGGTTTGTCCACATCCACATATATTTGGAGATGATCTATGTCTTGGTAAGGGAGAAGGGATAACTTATAATCACCTAAATAATCTTGATCTTGTAGAAGCACTATCGGTTATAAACAGTGTATTACATACATATTCTCCTAATACTGCCTATATTAAGCGTATAAGACAATACAAACAGGTTTATTGTAAATTATGTAGAACATGGATACACCCAGATGATGCCTCTTTATGTAAAGAATGTGGTGTGTATAGCTGCAAGAAACATTTCAGAATACTTTGCAAAGCAACGGGTTGCCACGTAGGAAGATGCAAGATCTGTGATATCTGGAGCAAAGAGAGCTTTATATGTCCAAACCACAAAAGATATACCAAACCAGCTATCTTTAAAAGATTAGCTATTTCCAAAGGAGCAGACAGTTGACTCTATCTCGCGAAGACATAATAAACTCTGTACATATATCCAATAAAACTGCTATATTTTGTAACGAAGAGCCAGAACTTCTAAAGCCTCTTGCAGAATCATTTATAGCAAATATACCTGCTTTTTCTAAAGCTAATTATGAGAATGCATGCAGCCATACAAGAAAGATATATGAATATACTAATGAGCTCTATACATTTCTAGAAAGCTATAAATCCCCAACATATATACACAATCCAACACATATAGGTCGTATAAGAAATAACATGGATTATATAATAAATTCCACATATGACTGTAAGAACTTTATATATCAATTAGAAAGAAATCCGCCTATGGATCCGCCAGCACCATCTCTATTAATTGATGAGTTTTCCCAAATAATACAGGAATTTGAGGGGTTTATATTCAGTATCGAAGCAAAGCTAATATCAGTAATAACCAAGCCAATTACTCTGACTGATACTCATGGACACAGTGTAGACTTAGGACAATTTGAAATAATGCTCCATTATCTTCCTGTTAGAACGGATCGTAGATTATATAATTACAAGATATTTGCGCTTGCTCCGTACTATCCTTTGATGTCAAGAAGAGGAGGACACTCATCTTTAGAGCACGGCTATCCTCATCCGCATATGCATGGTACTAGATTATGCGAGGGAGAAGCAGCTGCAACTCTTACAAATGCAATACAGTCATCTAGATTATGTGACTTCTTTCTTATTATAAATTCTACACTTAATACATATAACCCTCATAGTCCATTCTATAAGTTAGAAGATTGGGAACTTGCAAGATGTGTTGTATGTGGAGAGTTATTTTCAGAAGGTCTGTTAACAAAATGTACGTATTGTAACGAACTTATATGTAACACGTGTTTACCCAGAAGAACCTGTAGTATTTGTGGTAAGCATACATGTGGTTATCACACTGGTTTACGAAACATAACTTATTGTAGTAAATGTGGTGAGTTTATATGTATGCGACACTATAAAAGCATAAGAAAACACAAGTGTTTTGGTGATGTTAAAAAAGAACAAGAACAACTAGCTCAGGAGCATACTGAGCTATCTGAACAACTAGAGACAGCTATAAGGACACATCTTGAAGAAGCAACTACAAATGCTCCTGAAATGATACAAGAAAGTACAAACAATGATATTACAGCAGTAGCTCAAAGACTTGATTTAAATGAAGAAGAATTAGAAGGACCAAGAGGTTGGGTTAATGATTCATATATTCTTACACAACTGTGCACCAGATAGACTGTTTAACAATTCCCGTATGCTAAGAAATCTATGGGATCAATGCCGCGTGGCAATCTTAACAATGGCTAGTAGCCAAAGGAGGAGACATGAGTTCTTCAGTAAAAGTAACGTTCATCAACAATGA
>Ga0315535_1001446_pt1 | contig 15878 bp, 9 predicted proteins | sample SalMarSW160220MG_2_FD_203092 | JGI IMG/M metagenome (GOLD analysis project Ga0315535, IMG submission 203092) | Salt marsh sediment microbial communities from the Plum Island Ecosystem LTER, Massachusetts, United States - Salt Marsh Sediment SW1602-20 ...
GACCAGGTTGCCGAGTACCTGGCCTATCGTGACGATGTTGAAGAAAGTTTCGTCCTAGAGGACAGGGTGCCGTTGGCCTGGGCGATAAGAAGCAATGCGCCGGAGCTGCTTGATGCGGTAAACGGTTTCATCTATCAATATGCCTTGACGACACATCTCCGCCGGCAGTTCGGGGGCGACCTGCCGGAGATACGCAGGCACAAGGTGCTGCGGGTTGCAATGCTGAACAACTCGGTGGCCTATTACATCTATCGTGGACAAGAGGTGGGATTCCAGTTCGAACTGGCCGAGCTTCTCAGCCGCCGCCTGGCCGTGCGACTGGAAATTGTCATTCCAGAGCATCCCAGGGATGCCACCCGCCTGCTGGTTGAGAACCGGGCCGACGTGGCGGTGGTCTCGCCGTCTAAAGCCGATCCTTACCGTGGGCAGATTTCGTACTCGATACCGTTCCACTCATCCGACCAGGTGCTGGTGCAACCGAAGGGGGAGAAGCCTGTAACGGAGTTAGCGCAGCTGATGTATCGGAAAGTGCACGTGCGCCGCTCTTCGCAATACTTTCGCAATCTGCAAATCGCGGCGCTGGTGGTTCCGGGCTTACAAATCGTCGAATCTGCAGAGGATCTCGGCACCGAAGATCTGATCGACCAGGTCGGCAAGAGGCAGATCCCCCTGACAGTGGCCAATTCGGTGTTGCTGGGAAGCGAATTGAATTTCAGGGACGACGTGCAGGGCACGCTGGTACTGGCCCGAAACATGCCTTTGGTTTTCGCGGTCAGGCGAGAATCTCCCAGGTTGCTCAAACGGATCGATCGCTTCGTGCGCCAGGACTGCCGCGGGGACTTTTTCGATGGGTTGATAAAAAAGTATTTTTCCGGGCAGAAGCGGATTTCACAAGTGCGTCGCGAATCCCTGGATACCACCGGGGCTATCTCACCGTATGACGAACTTGCAAGGAAGTACGGACGGCGCTACGCCATCGACTGGCGGCTGATACTTGCGCAGATGTACAAGGAGTCCCGCTTCGATCCCAAGGCGATCAGTTGGTCGGGCGCACGCGGTCTCTTGCAAGTGATGCCACAGACAGCACGCGAAATGGGTTTTACGAACCTATGGGACCCCGAGACAAACATTCACGCCGGGGTGAGCTATCTTGCGTGGCTGATTACGAAGTTCGAGCCGTCGGTTCCAATGCGCCAGCGGATCCGTTTTGCATTGGCGGCCTACAATGCCGGCCTGGGCCATGTCAGGGACGCCCGCCGTCTGGCCTGGAGATTATCGTACGATCCTGACAAGTGGTTCGGTAACGTCGAACGGGCCATGCTGCTGCTGCAAAAGCCCGACTATCATCGCCAGGCGCGCTACGGCTACTGCCGAGGCTCGGAACCCGTCCAGTACGTGAGCGAGATCCAGACCAAGTACGACGCTTACTCGAGGTTGATGCCGGCCGCGGGCCCGCACTCTAACGAAGGCGACTGAGGCCCTGGCCGGTCAACAGCTGAAGATGGCGTCCAGCAGGCCCATACAGTGATCCTTGCGCTTGACGGCAAGGACGGGTTGCTTACAAAGTCTCAGCAGGCGCTCGGTTACACTGCCAAGGATGACGGCCGCGCCGGCGCTACGGCCGCGAGCCCCGACCACGACCAGGTCGCATCCATTGCGCTCTGCGACTTCGGCGATCGCCTTCGAAGGGCGCTCGTTCAGTTCGAACAACGGTTTTACGGCGATGCCGTGCAGCTCTTGTCTGTCTATGTATTTCTCGAAATCCTTACGAGAGTTCTCCAGAACGATATCGGCGAACTCTTCATAGCTCTTGCCGGTGCGGGAGTAGCCGGTGGGCACGCCGTAGACGTGCAGGCAGTCGAGCTCGTTTATGCCGCAGGCACTCGCTATCTTGACCGCCTTTTCCAGGGCATCTGAAGAATACTCGGAAAAATCGAGCGCGACCAAGATTCGTGTAATACGTGGTTCCTGATCCCGGGGAATGATCAGAACGGAACAAGGAGCTTTCCTGGCGAGTTTCTCGGCCAGTATGCCTCCATCGCCCCGATCGAGTTTTTTACTGAGCAACATCAGATCGACGTCGTTTTCCTTGATGAAGCGCAAGATTTCTTCCAGCCTGTCTCCCTCTACTGCCCTGCATTCCACGCTGGTTCCGGAAACGATCTGGAAGTGCTTGTCGATGGCCTCCTGCGCCAGCTTCTTTGCCCGGTCATGACCGGAATCGAAGAGTTCGGGGAACTTGGCCCGCAGGCCCTCCGGCAATTCTGGTTTGCCGGATACGGTCAGAAAGGTGATCCGCTCCGACTTCAGGAGTCCGCCAATGGCGCTTGCGTAACGCACGGTCTTTTCGTCCTGTGCGTTGAGCTTGAGTCCCACTAACATGTGTTTGAACGGGTACATTTTCTGTTCCTCCAGTCGCAGCTTGTTGGATACTCGCCCCTGGATTATTGGAGATCACACGATCTTCGCGCCATAGTCAAGAAAGCGCAAAAAGCGACCAACCGGAGTTGACACGGACCCGAAGATACTCATAGACTTTCCGGCGTTGACACGCGAGAAAGGGGCGTAAGGCGGAATGGCCACCAATGAGATAGTGATCGGGGTCGACCTGGGAACTTCCTATTCCTGTGTTGCCACCATGGAAGACGGGCAACCGACCGTCATCGCCAACGATTGGGGAGAGCGTACCCAGGCCTCTGTAGTGTCTTTCCTCAACGATGGCCGCATCCAGGTGGGCAACGATGCCAAGAAACGCCTGCTGACCTATCCACGGCAAACTATCTACTCGGCCAAGCGGTTGATCGGGCGTTACATTTTCTCGCCGGAGGCAAAGAAGGCCCAGGCCGTCTGCTCGTACGAAATCGTCGAAGGCCCCAACCACGGTATCAGGGTCAAGGTGCTTGGCGAGCTTCTCAGCCTGCCGCAGATCTCGGCGTTAGTGCTCAAGGAAATGAAGGAGATTGCCGAGTCTTACCTCGGCCAGACGGTCACCAAGGCGGTTATCACTGTTCCGGCCTATTTCAACGACAACCAGCGCCAGGCCACTACAGATGCCGGCAAGATCGCCGGACTGGATGTGCTGCGCATCATAAACGAGCCGACCGCCGCGGCGCTTGCATACGGTTTCGGCAAGCAGCTCAAGGAACGCGTGGCCGTTTATGATCTTGGCGGCGGAACGTTTGATATCTCGATTCTAGACATCGGCAACGACACCTTCGAGGTGCTGGCGACCGCCGGCGATACTTACCTTGGAGGCGACGACATCGACATGCGCTTGATGGACTATTTCGCCGATCTGTTCATGAAAGAAAACGGTGTCAACCTGCGCAAGGATATCATGGCGCTGCAGCGCCTGCGGGAAGTCTCCGAGGAAACAAAAAAAGCTTTCAGCGAGAAGAAAAAGGTCAAGGTTCACGTGCCGGAGGTGCTGACGACGGAGGACGGCAAGGTTTACGACTTCAACACGATCATCGATTCAGAGACGTTCGTGCAGCTCTCGATGGATTTGGTACAGCGCTCGTTCAAAGTGTGCGACGAAGCTTTCCAATCGGCCGGAATGACTGTTCATGATGTCGACGGTGTTATCCTGGTCGGCGGTCCGACCCGCCTGCCGCTGATTCGTGATTCTGTAAGGCATTACTTCGGCAAGGAGCCGCTTTCCGGTATCGACCCCGACGAGGTCGTGGCCATGGGCGCGGCCATCCAGGGCAACGCACTGGTGGACAGTTCTTCCCAGACCTTCTTGTTGGATATCACTCCATTGACTCTGCGTCTTGGAACCGTGGGCGGCTACAGCGAGCAGATTATCGCCCGCAATACTCCGGTTCCGATAGATCGCACCAGAACCTTCACAACCTCGCGGGACAACCAGGAGAGAGTTAAAATTCGCATCTTCCAGGGCGAATCCAACCGACAAGAAGAGAACGAGATGCTGGGCGAGTTCGAATTCTCCGGCTTCAGAGTGGCGCGCCGCGGCGAGGTACAAATCGAGGTGACCTTTGAGATTGACTCCGATGGCATCGTAAACGTTTCAGCGCGCGACCCCGAATCCGGTCAGAGCGCATCGACCACCGTGAGTTTGTCGAGCGGCCTCAGCCAAGACGAGATACAACAGAGCATGGACCAGGTTCAATCAGCAGAGTTGGCCTGACGTACGGCTTGCTGTGCGGATACCTGGCAGGTTGAAAGAATGGATTCCAAGTTTGCCGAGCGGATAAACGCCTGGGTCAAGGCCCTGGATAGAATTGACTACTACCAGGTATTGCAAGTGGATCCACATGCATCCATGGGGCAGATTCGCGAGGCATACCACAAACAGTCCAGGCTGTTTCACCCAGACCGCTATTTTCACCTTGATCAGGGCGAGCTGAAAGACGGCATCTACAAGATATCCAAGCGGGTCACCGAGGCCTACGTGACGCTGCGAGACGCCCAGAAGCGCTCGCACTACGACCGGCAATTGGTCGAAAACAAGCGAACCAAGCTGCGTTACACCGAGCAATCCGAGTTGCAGCAGAAGAAGGCCAAGGTTGAGCAGACCGGCAAAACAGAGAAGGGCCGGCAGCTGTTTCGTCAGGGGATGGCTGAAATGAAACGCGCTGACTTCGTTGCCGCCGAGCGCACATTCAAGATGGCAATGGCCTACGAGTCGGATAACGAGTTGTTCAAGCAGAAGGCCGAAGAGGCCAGGAACAACATCAAGACCGATTACAAGATAAAATAATGCCGAAAGCACTACTAACGCGCGCCTTGCTGGTTCATGCCGATGACGGAGCGCCGGAGTTGCGCACTTTCGACATCGAGCAGGTGCTGGGGCCGATAGACTTTGGTCTGCGTATGCTGGCGGAGGGAGACTGGTTCTGTGTCGGGTCAGGCGTGCTGGCAGGTGGAATCATCCCGGGTTCGAATCGCCTGATCTTCAGCGGACGCTCACCTGTCTGGGAAGGGTTCTACGTTTCGGCCATGGGCGGCGCCGGGCTACTTTTCGACGGCCTGGGAATCTCCTATCTGGGCATCAGCGGCCGCGCCCCTGAGCCCAGCCTGCTGGTTGTTTCTTGCGAGCACGGCGGCGATCCTTTCGCCCGCCTGGTTCCGGTGCGCCTGGCAGAGGTATGGAGCGAAAGCGATGGGCCGGGCGGAGTGTACGGCCTGCAGCGGCACGCACTGGAGCATGTTTGGGAGGGCAGCAGGACGCCGCGCGTGCTGGCCACCGGTCCGGCGGCGTTGAGTACCAGCATGGGCGCCATCTGTTCGAGCCGTATCTCCAAGGGCAAACTGACTGCGGTTGATTGCTGGGCGGGGCGGGGGGGAATGGGCTCGCTGCTGCTGCAGTCCCACAACATTGCCGGAATTGTCTACGGTGGCGACTTCGAAGACGACGATCTAAGCGATCGGGCCGAGGCCGACGGTTATTTCAAGGAGATGTTCTCCAAGAAGATGGTCATCGAGGATCTCGAGGCCACTACTAAATATCGCTACGATCCGAAGTGGAAGTCGGGTGGCACCTTTGGAGTGAATTATTCCAAGCTGGCCGACTGGATGCTGTCTTACAACTACAACTCGGTCAACTGGTCCGGCAAGAAGAGGCAGGATCTCTGGGAGAGTCGAGTCAGGGATCACTACCTGGATCAGTTCAACCGCGAGACCATCGAAACCAAGAGCTTCGCTCACTGCGGCGAACCTTGTCCCGCTGTCTGCAAGAAACTTCATGGCGACTTCAAAAAAGACTACGAACCCTACCAGACCATGGGGCCACTGATTGGCATATTCGACCAGCGCGCGGCCGAGCAGGTGAACCACAAGGCGGACATGCTGGGCTTCGACGCCATTCAAATTGGCGGCCAGTTGGCCTGGCTGATGGAGTGCCTGAAAGACGGTATCATCGAGGCCGATGAACTGCGTCTGCCTCCGAGCGCGCCCCGTCGCCCGGCCTTCGAGCCGGACGGGGCAGATTTCGTCGGCGATTCGCACCACAACGCGTCTCTGGCACTGGCTTTACTCGAACGCTCGCTGGATGCCGGCTCACCACTTGCGCGTGGTATGCGCAAAGCGGCGCGCGAGTTCGGTCCCCGGGCTCGCGACCGGGCAGTCTATCTGTCGAACGGCGAGAACGGTTGGATGGTTCCCAACCAGTACTGGGTGCCGGGAATGCTTGCGCCGATAGCGATCATGGGCAAGTACTACACCTATTACCACGCGGATTTCATGCCGCCCGGCGAGTTGGGGCGCGCTTGTGCGGAGCGGATGATCGCCGAGATCACAATCGACAATGCCGGCATGTGCCGCTTCCATCGCGGTTGGGCGGAAAAGCTATGGCCCCAAATTGTGTGTGGGCATTTCGACATCGAGATTGATTTTCCGGCTCAGCATGCCCGACTCGCACAAGCTATCCATGGGCAAGGACGGCCGGTGTACTGGGAGTCGGCCCGCATCGAGGAGATGCTCCACGGCTACCTGCGACAGATCCATGAAGAGCAGACCGACAGAAAAGAACTTGGTCAGTGGTTGGCGCGTTTCGAGAGTGATCGTTCGGCCGCGGCGCATGCCTTTTTCGACGAGTTGAAAGCCGGCATCGAAGAGCGCATCGCCGAGGCATGCAAATGACACTCGACCTCGTTTTTTTGGGCTGCGTCGGGATCTTCGCGCTGATCGGATATTTTTCGGGATTCGCCAGGCAAGTGATTCGCATCGGCGCGCTGGCAGGGGCCTACCTGTTGGCCGGCATTCTTGGAAGGCCGTTTGGCAGCATGCTTGCGCGCTCGCTCGAGGTTCCGCACCTGATCGGACGGGTATTGGGGTCGGGTCTGGCCTTTTTCTTGCTGTACATGATCTTTTCTGTCGTGGGCTGGAGCATTCTGCGCAAGTGGCGTAAGAGGCAGGATCCCGAGAAAATCGCCGTTCGCAGGCGCTGGGACGGCTGGACCGGCCTGGCCCTGGGAGGGGCCAAGACGTTTGTGATGCTCTACCTGGTATTGTGCGTGATTGTGCTTGTCGAAAAACCGCTGGCCAAGGCCTCGGGCAAGATGAGGAAAATGCTTTCGCATTCGTTCATGGCGGACCTGGCCCGCGAGCATAACATACTCTCCGGCTTGCACCTGCCGGCCGTGGGCAACCTGGCGGCAATTAGTAAGGCCGCCAGCGATCCGAAATTCCGTGAAAAAATGATGCACGATCCCAAGGTCAAACGCCTGCTCGAGAATCCCAAGATCAAGGCCTTAGCAGACGACAAGGCCCTCTTGGCCGCCTCGCGCCGAAACGATCTGGCCGCGCTGCTGGCTAACCCGCGCCTGAACCGGGTGCTTGACGATCCAGAGATCGTGAAGCTGCTTTCCGAAATCGACTTGAGCGGAATATAGATCAGCTCGATTCTTTCTCGGCGTTGTTCTTTTGTCCGATGTCGTGTTCGCGGCGCAGCTTGCGACGGGCGGACTCGGCCTGATCGTATGCGCCGGCCTCCTTCTCTCCGCCGATGTCGCTCTCGCGCAGCGGCGGAGAAACACGGGAGGTCACCTCGATCAGCCGATCGACCAGGCGGGCCGGATCGCTGTCGTAGAGCACGCGGTCGGGCCCTGCCTTGCGGTTTGCGAAATCCAGGATCTCACCGATGTGCTCCGAGATGCCGCCGCAGCCTTCGAGGATGCCCACCGGCTTTTGTTCCTCGTAGGCCACGGTGAATTCGTTCAGCGTACCGACACCCCCGCCGACCACGACCACGGCGTCGCACGAACGTATATTGATGATGTCACGCTCCATCAGGCCCAGGCCCGAGAAGAGGATCATGTCGTAGTGTTCTATGGGCGAACCGTAAATATCGAGGTGTTCCCGCTTGCTGAAGGCCGGCGATATGCCCATCACGAAGCCGCCCAAACGGTTGGCACCCTCGGCCGCCTTGTCCGGAAGGCCCGGACAGGCCCCGGTAATGCAGATGCAATTCTTTTTTGCGATGGCCTCGCCCAGGGCCTGGGCCTTCTGTAGGGCCGTGGCATCCCTTATTGTAGGTCCGGAAGCCGAGCCCATGACGCCGATCTTCACTTTCTTGCCGCGCATCTTACCCTCCTTGGTAGAGGCGCAGCCTAGCAATATAGTCCATGAAGATCAATTGTGTCCGATGTCACAGATATTGAAGCCTGAAGATGATGTGATATGCTGATTTTTTATAGTTGCATGCTTTTTAGAACCGGTCGTTTTCATCCGTATCTGAAATGGAATGTTATCTGGAGGAAAAATGGGAAAGCCGTCCAACACGATTTTTGCGCTGATTTTCACCTTGTTATGGGGCGTTACAAGTCTGGCCGATGTGGTCAAGGTCGAACTTGCCGTTGCCGAACCGGAGTTGTGGCAAGATCAGGCCGGATTCACCCATGTCTGGTTGCAGGGTTTCATTAGTGCCGGTTTGCCGGGAACGCCGGATTTGCCATCCAGGACCTTACAAATATTGCTGCCTCCCGGGCAGCGAGTGGAGGCGATCGATCTGCAGCCTTCCGAACTTATTGATATTCCGGGCGTCTACACACTATTTCCGGTTCAGAAACCGCTCCCGACTGCTTACTCGGAACCCGCGATCTTCACCCAGCCCGATGCCGACATTTACACCAGCGACGATGCCTATCCATATACGATCGAGACCGCGCCCGACACGCAACTCAAGCGCGGTTTTGTTATTCAGCCGGTGGTGGTGACCCCGCTTGTCTACCAGCCGGCCTCCGGCCGCCTGGGGTACTATCCGTGGATCTCAGTGACAATCACGACTTCGGTCGACAAGACACAAGGCCTGCGCCCGGTGGCCAAGTATCGCGGCTTTGAGCGAGACTTCGAGGACGTCGCCGGCCTGGTTTCGAATCCCGATGCGCTTGCGGCCTACCAGAGACACCCGGCGCAGACGCGCGCCGATGACTATCGCTACGTGATCGTTACCAACCAGGCCCTGGCCGGCTGCGGCGGCACGAAGAACCTGCAGGCACTGGCCGCCGACAAGAACGCCCGCGGTTTGAGCACACTGATAGAGACCATGGAAGACATACGAACCGGCTACAGCGGGCAGGACGACGCAGAGAAGGTTCGGAACTTCATCAAGGACATGTATGACAACCATGGTACCGACTTCGTGCTGCTGGCCGGCGACGACGATCTCGAGATCCACGATCCGGGACCGGGTGAAACCGAGGCGACTATTGTTCCGGTTCGCGGCATGTACGTAAGCGACGGCTCCGGCACCGAGGATCTCAACCTGCCCTCCGATGTCTACTATGCCTGTCTCGACGGAAACTTCAACGCCGACGGCGACAATCGTTTTGGGGAGACAACCGACAACGTGGATCTGCTGTCCGAGGTATGGGTAGGCCGGGCACCGGTCGACAACTGCACCGAGATTACGAACTTCGTGACCAAGACGCTGGCCTACCAGGCCGACAACGGAACCTGGCTCAAGAACGTCTACATGGTGGGCGAATGGCTCTGGGAAGCCCAGCCTTCTTTCGGCAAGGACTATCTGGTTCAGGTGGCCAGTTCATCAACAGCCGACGGGATCGACACCAAGGGCTTTTCGGAAAGTTCCTTCTTCACGGTCTCGGGTCTATACGACAAGGACCAGAGCGGCGCCAATTGCGATTACCAGCCCAGCCCATGCTGGGACGCCAACGACATCCTGGCGGTGCTCAACGGCAACAACCACATCATCAATCACTTGGGCCACTCCTATACCTACTACAACCTGCGCCTGACTTCCGATCAACTCGACGCGGGCATCAGCAACACCAAGCCTTTCTTCGAGTACAGCCAGGGTTGTTACTGCGGTGCCTTCGACAACCGGCTCGACCCGCAGGAGAACAACGAAGTCGTCTGGCAGGACTCTTTCGCCGAGCACATGGTGCTTGGGCAACACGGAGCCTTCGCGGCGGTGATGAACACGCGCTACGGGTGGGGCACGGTATCGAACTATTTCAACCGCACCTTCTGGGACGGCGCTTTCCGCGACGGCATGACCCGTTTGGGCGAGTTGCAATCCCACGGCCGCGAGATGCTGTCCGGCAACGCTTCGAATCCCTATTTCCGCTGGGTCTACTACGAGTCGACCCTGTTCGGTGATCCCGAGGTTTCGATTCACCTGAGTGCTTCAAGCACAACACCCCAGATTAACCTTTCCGAGACAGACATCTGGTTCGTGGCCATTGAAAACGGCGCGAATCCAAACGACCAGACCATCACGGTGAGCAACACCGGCGGTGGGGCCATGAACTGGTCGGTGAGTTCCGATCAGTCGTGGTTGAGCGTCTCGCCGGCCTCCGGCACGGCTCCTTCCGATATCGTTTTATCTGTCGATGCAAGCGGTCTGGCCGCCGACTACTATGAGGCAAAGCTGACTTTCACGGCCCCGGGCGCGGATAACTCGCCCTTCGAGCAGACGGTGGCGCTCTACGTCGTGAGCATTCCCACGGTGGTGGCGCCCTACTCGACGGGTACGGCCCCGGTTGTGGACGGCACGATCGGAGCCAGCGAATATGCCGGGGCATCCACTATCCAACTCGGATCGTGGGACGATCTCGACAACACGGTAAAGGTGCTGCACGATAGCAACAATCTCTATATGGCCTTCGATATTCCCTCGGACACGGACGCCGACGACTCCGACTACGTCAGGATCTACCTGGACGGCAACGCCGATGAGCAGTGGCCGACTGCCGCCGGAGATGAAGGGCTGTTTGTCCCCTTTGCTGACGGCAGCGCGGGCTTCTGGGCCTTCTGGAACAATGGTTCGGGTGTTCAATCGTCGGATACCGCCGAGAGCCCGGTGCCGGGCATGACCAGCGCCTGGTCTATGTCGAACGGTCACCGGGTTTTCGAAGTAAGCCTTGCACTGAACAGCGGGCACCTGTCGAGAGCCATGGGCGATCCGATCGGCATGTTCCTCTACTACGAGGATTTCGTATCGGACACTGTGACCGATCCCAAGGCAATGTGGCCCTATGCCATCGGAACACTCGACACAACCGAGTATTTCGGAGACGTCATCCTGGGCTCCGACACCGACGGCCTGGTGGTCAATCCGGCCTCACTCAGTTTCGCCGCCGTCGAGGACGGAGATCCCTCAGAGTGGTCAAACCTGACGATCGGCAGCACGACAACCAACGCGCTCAACTTCACGGTTTCCAAGAACGCAAACTGGATCGCAACATCTGTAACCAGTGGAACCACACCGGCTGTCATTCGCGTCTGGGCCGACCCGACAGGTGTATCCGGCGGTGTCCATAGCGGTACGCTTACGGTTACGGTTGGCGGTGTGGATACGGTCGACGTGCCCGTCTCGTTCGACGTGGCCGGCAAGCCGCCTGTTTTCAGTGTCATTCCGACCGGGCTTGTATTCGAGAGCGAAAAGGGTGCCGCGTTGCCGGCCGGCCAGAACTTAAACATCAGCAACGCTTCGGGCAGCGGCAGCCTCAACTGGAGCGCCGCCACCACCGGAGGCTGGTTCACGCTTTCAGCATCATCCGGTACGGCGCCGTCGACCATCTCGGTCAGGCCCAACACGACCGATCTGTCCGCCGGCTATCACACCGGCACGATTTTGCTGACTGCGGCCGGGGTAGAGCCGTTCCAGGTCGATCTGTCATACAACATCAGTGTGCCCCCGGTATTGGCGTTGGAACCCGATCAGATCGTCAGGCAGGATCCGTTGGCCGGCGGCGCGGTCGAGATTGAGCTCAAGGTCAAGAACGCCCAACCGGGCACCATGACCTGGAGCGTCAACGAGTTCAGCCCCTGGATCACACTCGATCCGACGGGCGGCACGGCGATCAACGGGCACCCCGGCAGGGTAACGGTAACGCTCGATCCGGCCTCTTTGGGCGCCGGGCTGCACGAAGCGGATATAACCGTCATGGCTCCCGATGCCGCCAATTCTCCCCAGACCCTGCATGTGGCCTGGACACTGGTGGATGCGGCCGCGCTGAATGTGACGCCGGCAAGCTTGTCTTTCGAGGCCCAGCCGGGAGGCTCGAATCCCGCCGCGCAGAACCTGCAAATATCCAACGGCGGGCCGGGCGCTTTGAACTTCACGGTAACCTGCGCAGACAGCTGGCTTAGCTGCAACCCGGCCAGCGGCTCAGCGCCTTCAAGCGTTGCGGTTTCGGTGGACATCAGCGGTCTCAGCCAGGGATTGCACAACGGCAGCGTGGTCGTGAGCTCGACCGAGGCAGCCAACAGCCCGGTGACGGTGCCGGTCTCTTTGAACATTTCCGGCGGGGGCAACAACCCCCCGCCGGCGCCGCTGCTGATAAGTCCCCCGCACCAGGCGCTGATCGTCACGCTAAGTCCAGAGCTGACAATACAGAATGTCGTCGATCCCGACGGCGACAAGGTGACCTATTCTTTCGAGGTCTACGAGAAAGGCTCGGATCAACCCAGTGTGAAGCTCGACAACATCATCCAGGGGCAGGGTGACATGACCTACACCAACCTCAACGCCACCCTGGCCGACGGAATCACCTACCAGTGGCGCGCCAAGGCCGTGGACTCGCATGCAGCCTCGGGTCCCTGGAGCGACTACTGGGAGTTCACCGTGAAAGCCGATGACGGGGGCGGCGGCTGCGGTTGCTCGAGCGCAGGAAATGCCGGCAGCGCAGGGGCGCTCTTCGTGCTGTTCATTTTGGGCCTGGCGCTGACCAGCCGCAGGAAATAACAGGCAGCGGATGCCTAGAGACAGTAAGGGTGGTCGTCGCAGGGGTGCAGCGCAAGATCCCAGGCGCGCCGCCAGTAGGGACCTTGGGGATTGGGGGGAAAGGCGTCATTGTACAGGTCGGGGATCGGGTCGCTTTCGGTGAGTTTCTTGGCCACCGAGTACCACAGCTTGATCTCGCGTCCCTGGGCGTCTTTGATTATCGCATCCTCGACGCTCATGTTCTGGCCGTTTTCATCCTTGGGATAGATGTTGAAGTTGGTCATCATTGTAGCGATGTAGCTCGAGGTGCAGACCTCGACCAAAGTTTCTTTATCGACTTTGAAACCTCCGTCGTCCTTGTCGAAGAGCAATGTGCCGCCGTCGGACTCGTCGATGTTCTGGTACTGGGTCAGCCTGGAGACGGCGTTGTATGTTCCGCCCAGGTCCGAGTTGAAGACCGTTCGCAGGCCGGACATCTGGATCATGTAGTCGTTGTTGGTCTGACCCATGTCGCAAACGGTGGCTTCCATCAGCAGCAGGATCTCCTTGAGTTTGAGGCGGAACTTGACCAGCGGGTAGCCCAGGCGCTTATCGGGCCCGGTCCCCAGAGGAGTCACGATAAAGGCATCCTGGAGATTGATCTGGTTGCCCTGGGTGACCGGCAATGAATCGCGCAGATCTCCCCCGTTGCTGGCGAAGGCCATCTCGGCGCCGGAAGCCTCTCGCATGGCGTCGGCCACCAGGTTACCCAGGTTGTTGTTCTCGAAATTTACCCTGGGCACGTCGAAACTCGAGTGGGTGAGCACTTGTCCGAACTCTCCCGACAAAAAGGCGTCTGCATCCGGTACGATCGGGTAGCTTGGCAGGAAGTTCGAGACGATATCCGCTATCAGGTCGTCAATATAGTCGGTCGTATCCTGGGCGGCCGGCAGTGAATCGTCGATTGCCAGCAACGCTCCCGTGTAGCTGCGCTCGCCGCTTTTACGAACCAGTTCGTAGCGCCCCAAGAAGCGCCCGTAGCAACCGGCTTCCATGGTGTAGGTTGTCCAGGAAGCGTCTCCCGCCTCGCTCTTTACAGACAACAGGTGGTCGACGGCGGTATGCGTATGCCCGCTCAGAATGAGATCGATGCCCTCGGTCTTCTTTGCCAACTCGATGGTCTCGAACAACGGCGTCTCGCCGTCCATGACGATGCCCAGGTGGGCCAGGCAGATGACCAGGTCGACCTTCTTCTCATTGCGCAAGGTATCGATGACCTGTTGGGCCGTGGCCGCCATCTCGTCCATGTCGCGGGAAAAAGCAGCAGCAACGGCGTTCGATACACTGGCCGCCTCCAGTCCCAGCAGGCCGAAGATGCCGACCTTGATCCCGCCCGGTGTGGTCAAGGTGATATAGGGAAAGATCGACTTGCCCGCCTCGCCTTGCTGACCGTAAAGGGCCTCGAGGCTGTCATCCGCGCTGTCGTCGGGATTGAAATGAATGTTGGCGGCCAACAACGGCACGCTTGGCTGATCGGCCGCATTGATCATCTCCGCCAGGCGGGCCTCGCCCCAGTCGAACTCGTGGTTGCCGAGGTCGGCGGCGGCGTAGCCTGCTTCTTTCAGAAAGTTTATGTCGGCCGTGTTGTCATCGGCCGCCACCAGCATCGTGCCCATGGTGAAATCGCCGGCGTCGAGCAGGAGCACTTCGGGATTTGCAGCCCGCTCATCCTCGACGATCTTCATCCAGCGAGCCGCCCCGCCGACTGTTCCGTCGCCGGTGTTTGCGGGATCATAGTCTCCGTTGGGCAATCCCAGAAAGTGTGAGTGGCGATCGTTTGTGTGGAAGATCACCAGATCGTAATCCTTCTTGCCGCTGTCGCTGCTGCAACTCGCTAGAAGGCCCAGCAGCATGAATACGGGTATTCGTAGATAGCGCATGGTTAGTCTCCTTTGCAGGCGCGAATAGTAGCACAAGATTTTCCATTTGCCTAGGTCGGTCCGCCGGATGTATAAGGTGCGCCTGGATACATGGACTGGAGGAGGATCAAATGAAGTTCATTGTCCTGGGAGCCGGAATGCAGGGGGTGGCCTGCGCCTACGATCTGCTCAGAAATCCGGCCACCGAAAAAGTGATACTGGTCGATCGTGAAAGGGAGATCGTCGAGAGGGCCGCCAGTCGCCTGGTCTCCGATAAGATCCAAACTCAGGCCGTAGACTGCGAAGACAGCGAGTCTCTGGCTGATATCATCGCAGGCTGTGATGTCGCCGTCAGTGCCCTGCCGTATCGTTTCAACCTTGGGGCCGCCCAGGCGGCGGTCGCGGCCGGTGTGAGCTTCGTGGACATGGGCGGTAACATCGAGACGGTTCTTTCCGAGCTCAGGCTTCACACAGAGGCCGCAGACAAGAATGTTACCGTCATTCCCGACTGCGGATTGGCCCCCGGTTTGGCGAATATCCTGGTGGCAGACGCCGTTGCGGAACTAGACGAAGTGAACGATGTCAAGGTCAGGGTCGGCGGGTTGCCGGCCGAACCCCGCCCGCCCTGGAACTACTTTTTGGTATTTTCGTTCGAGGGATTGTTTAACGAGTATACCGGCACCGAGGCGGTGCTCAGAGACTGGAACAGGACCGAGGTACCGGCGCTGACCGGAGACGAACAGATCTCGTTTCCCGATCCGGCAGGTGTTTGCGAGGCGGCATTCACCTCAGGTGGAAGCTCGACGCTGCCCTGGACGTTCGCCGGGCGTATTCGCAATCTCGACTACAAGACGGTGCGCTACCCGGGGCACTACGATTTGCTGAGGGCAATCGAGGCGCTGGGCCTTTTCGACACCGAGACTGTCGAGATCGAGGGCGCCAGGATATCTCCGCGCGCCATGTTGAAGAAGTTGTTTTGCGAGCGACTGGCTCGCCGCGACGAGGCAGATCTGGTGGTGCTGAGAATCGTATCCAGCGGCGTGCGCAACAGGCGCCCCGGCAGACTGGTACACGAAATGATGGACATACTCGACGAGGAGACCGGCTTGACTGCCATGATGCGCACGACAGCATATCCGGTTTCGATAATAGCCCAGATGATCGCGGACGGCAGGATTGCGGCAAAGGGAGCCATGCCTCCCGAGAAAGCAGTGCCGCCGGCGAAGCTGATCGCCGAATTGGAGCGCCGCGGAATTTTCGTGCGCCGCACCTGGCATGACGAGATTGAAGATGGGAGTGGAGGCGAGACCAAGTGAGACTGTCTGGCT
>Ga0315535_1001447_pt1 | contig 15876 bp, 20 predicted proteins | sample SalMarSW160220MG_2_FD_203092 | JGI IMG/M metagenome (GOLD analysis project Ga0315535, IMG submission 203092) | Salt marsh sediment microbial communities from the Plum Island Ecosystem LTER, Massachusetts, United States - Salt Marsh Sediment SW1602-20 ...
CCTCGGGCTCGCGGGCCGCATTCTCGATGACAGTCTCTCCTTGCGCGAGGACCGCGGCCATCATCAGATTCTCCGTGCCCGTCACCGTGACCATGTCCATGACCAGGCGAGTCCCCCGCAGCCGCCTAGCGCGGGCGCGGATGTAGCCGTTCTCGACCGTGACCTCCGCCCCCATGGCCCGGAGTCCCTCGATGTGGAGGTTCACCGGACGGGCGCCGATGGCGCAGCCCCCGGGCAGCGAGACATCCGCCCGGCCGAAGCGCGACAACAGGGGACCCAGCACGAGGATCGATGCGCGCATGGTCTTCACCAGCTCATACGGAGCGGCAAAGCTGGAGACCTTGCCGGCGTCCACCTGTATCCGCAGCCGCTCGTCGTCCCGGCCGAGTACGACCCCCATGCGCCGGAGCAGCTCGAGCGTGGTGGCGATGTCACGCAGGCGAGGCACGTTGGACAGGGTGATCCGCGGCTCGGCAAGCAAGGTCGCCGCCAAGATCGGAAGCGCCGCGTTCTTGGCACCGGCGATACGAACCTCACCGTCGAGCGCTGCGCCGCCGGTGATGACGAGCTTGTCCATTCTCGGCTCGCGAAAGGGTTGTTCCTGCCCCGGTTCAGGCCGGGCCAGAGCCGCCGCGCCGCTATGCACGACGGGGAACGACGGGCAGCAGGCTCGTGAGATTGGTCAGCGCGGCCAGCCGGGCCAACGAGTCCGGCAAATTGCGGAAACGCAGGGTCAGGTTGCGCTGTCGCGCGAGATCCAGCCACTCCACCAGGAGCGCCAAGCCGGCACTATTCGCCTGGACCACAGCGCCCAGGTCGATCTCCAACGGACCTTCACCCGAGAGAAGCCGCCCGCCTTCGACCGCCAGGCGCCCAACGGTCGTGAAATCCAGCACGCCTTCGACCCGCAGCGCCGCATCGCCCACTAAAAGGATCCGGGCGTCGCTCATGCGCGGCCTTTCTTCGTGTTCATCTCCCGCAGTCGACGAATCAGGCCGTCAATGCCCCCCTCGCGGATCTGGGAGGCGAAGCTGCTGCGGTAGTTTGCCACCAGGCTGACGTGGTCGATGGCTATGTCATACACCTTCCAGTCACCGTTCCTCCGGTAAAGGCTGTAGTCGATGGCAACCGGCGGGCTTCCTGCCTCCTGGACCTGGGTGGCGACCGTGACGACGTTCGATGAGCCACCGGGGCGAACCGGGAGGTATCGGATCTTCTGACCGGAATAGGCGAGCAGGGCCTTGGCATAGGTACGAATGAGGAGCTCCTGGAACTGCCGAGTGAGCTCGCTGCGTTGCTCGGGGGTCGCCCGACGCCAGAATCTCCCCATCGCGGATTCGGTGATCCGCTCAAAGTCGAAATGGGGCACGACAATGGCATCGATCAGGGAGTAGAGGCGCGCCGGGTCGCGATCGATCTCGGCCCGGTGACTCTCGAGGGCAGAGAGCATCCGTTGGCTGGTATTACGGACCAGGGTCGATGCCGAATCGTCGGCCGCAAACCCACCGCCGAACCACAGGAGCACGATCGCGAAGATCGCAAACCTTTTCATTTCGCTGCGTCCTCCCCGGCCTTCTTGAACATATATTGACCGATCAGCTGCTCCAGCACCAAGGCCGACTGGGTATGGGTGAGCTCGTCCCCCGGATGCATGAACTCCTGGCTGCCGCCGGGGGAAAGACCGATGTACTGCTCCCCGAGGAGTCCCTGGGTGTAGATGCTGGCGAAGGTGTCGATAGGAATCGTGTTGTACTGCTTGCCGATGTTCAATGTCACCACCGCCTCGTACCTCGTCTTATCGAATCGGATCGACTGTACCCGACCGATGCGGACCCCTGCCATGGTCACCGGAGCGCGCACCTTGAGACTGCCGACATTATCGAAGCGGGCGGCCAGCGGATAGCCCTCGCCGATAGTCTCGGCACTCAGGTTGCTGACCTTCATCGCGAGGAAGAACAGGGCCACGAACCCGCCCGCCATAAAGGCGCCGACCAGGATCTCCATCGTGCGCATCCGCGACATCAGCTCAGTCTCCGAACATAAGTGCGGTCAGGACGAAGTCGAGCCCAAGTACCGCCAGTGCCCCGCTCACCACGGTGCGGGTAGTGGCCCGGCTCACGCCCTCCGACGTTGGGACGGCATCATACCCCTGAAACAGGGCAATCCAGGTGACCGCGGCGCCGAACACCACGCTCTTGATGACGCCGTTGTAGACGTCTTCGTGGAGGTCGATCTTTGCCTGCATCTGACTCCAGAAGACGCCGTCATCAACCCCCAAGAGGCCGACGCCCACAAAATAGCCGCCAAGCACGCCGACCGCGCTGAACATGGCCGCCAGCAGCGGCATCGACAGCAGGCCACCGAAGAAGCGGGGCGTCAGAATGCGTTTGACCGGATCCACGGCCATCATCTCCAGCCCCGAGAGCTGCTCGGTGGCCTTCATCAGACCGATCTCCGCCGTCAGCGCAGACCCGGCGCGGCCCGCGACCAGCAGCGCGGTCACCACAGGCCCGAGCTCCCGGACCAGGGAGGCGGCAACCATCACACCCAGACTCTGCTCGGCCCCGAACTGGGACAGCACGTAGTACCCCTGGAGCGCGAGCACCATCCCCACAAAGAGGCCGGAGACCGCCACGATAAGCACCGAGAGCACACCGACGTTATAGACCTGGGCCACCAAGAGTCCGGGTCGCACCAGCAGACTGGGCAGGCCCTGGAGGATCCCGGCCAGCATCAGATGCGCCCGCCCCAGGCGCTCCAATGCGCCCAGCCCCGATCTGCCTAACCTTGCCAGCGAATCCAGCATGAGCCCCTAACCCAGGAAGTCCTGCTCGAGCTGCGGGGCCGGATAATGGAAATGGACCGGACCATCGGGCAGGCCGTGCATGAACTGGTCGACCCAGGGGGACTGGGCCGTCTTCACCTCGTCGGGCGTCCCCTGGGCCATCACCTTGCCGTTGGCGATGATATAGAGGTAGTCGGCGATGCCGGCCGTCTCTTTCACGTCGTGAGAGACCACGATGCTCGTCAACCGACTGGCATCGTTGAGCTGACGAATCAGCGTCACCAGGACCCCCATGGACATCGGGTCCTGCCCCGTAAAGGGCTCGTCGTACATGATCATCAGCGGGTCGAGGGCGATCGCCCGGGCGAGCGCGACGCGCCTGGCCATGCCGCCCGAGAGCTCGGACGGCATGAGGTCGCGGGCTCCCCGCAAACCCACCGCCTCCAGCTTCATGAGCACGAGCTTGCGAATCATCGACGGCGGCAGCCGGGTGTGCTCCCGCAACGGGTAGGCGACATTGTCGAAGACGCTGAGGTCAGTCAGCAAGGCGCCGCTCTGAAAAAGCATCCCCATGCGCGTGCGCAGCCGGTACAGCTCCCCCCGGGACAGCCTGTGCACATCCTGGCCATCCACTTCGATCGTCCCCGCCTGGGGGTAGAGCTGCGCACTGATGAGCTTCAGCAGCGTCGTCTTGCCGGTCCCGCTCGGCCCCATGATGGCCGTAACCTGACCCCGGCGAATATCAAGGTCGACGCCATCGAAGACGCGGTTTTCGCGGTGAGAGAAATGCAGGCCCCGAATACGGACCAGGACGTCCCGCCGGGCGGTCGCCTGCGTCCCCGGGGTTGGAGCACTGGCGGTCATCGGTTACTCGGCCGTCGCAGGGGCACGGCCACTGGCGTCCCGATCGAAGGGTCGATCAAGATCCGCGGGAATGCGCCGACGCACCATGCCCGTCTGCTCCGCCTATTACCGCTACGCGAAAAGATCGAGATTGTCTTAGGCGACCGAGCAACCGTCAAGTCGCGAGGTGGTGCGCCGGCATCGCGTCGGTTGCGCCCCTGCGACACGTCTGAAAAAATACCGGGCGGTAGCCGCAGCCTGCTCCGAAACGCCCACTCCCCGCCCAATGCCGCTTGACATAGCCGCCTTGATACTGGGCCTTGTCGCGCTGATCTGGGGGGCGGAGCGGCTGGTCAACGGCTCGGCCGCCCTCGCTTACCATCTCGGGATGTCGCCGCTGCTCATCGGAATTACGGTTGTCGGGTTCGGTACATCGTCTCCGGAGCTGGTCGTCGCTGCCATCGCCTCGGCGGGTGGCAATCCCGGACTGGCCGTTGGGAACGCGATCGGCTCGAACATGGCAAATATCGGCCTCGTTGCGGGCGCAACGGCCCTAGTCACCCCCCTAAAGATCCAGTCCCGCACCTTGAGCCGAGAGCTTCCCATCCTGATCGTCGTGTCGTTCGTGAGCTTGGGGCTGCTCCTGGACGGCACCCTCGGTCGAGCCGATGGCACGGTGCTGCTTGTCGGCTTGGGGGGACTCATCATATGGCTGTTCCGCACGGCGCGCGTGTCGAAGGATGATCCGCTGGTGGCGAAGGCCACGGCTGCCATCCCCACCAACCTCGGCCCGACGGGAGCTGTCGGCCGCTTCGTGGCGGGGCTGGCGGTGCTGCTTCTCGGCTCCCGGGTGCTCGTGTGGGGCGCCGCCAATGTTGCCCGCGAGCTGGGGGTCAGCGAGCTGCTGATCGGACTCACCATTCTAGCCATCGGCACCAGCCTGCCGGAGCTTGCAACCAGCCTGATCGGTGCGGCAAAGCGGGAGCCTGACCTCGCCGTTGGCAACATCCTCGGCTCCAACCTCTTCAACCTGCTCGCGGTACTGAGCGTCCCCGCCTTGATTGCCCCCGGCCCGGTCGAGTCGACGCTCGCCACCCGCGATGTGCCTGTGATGCTCGCGTTCACGATCACTTTCGCCGCCATGGCATGGGGCTTCGACGGGCCAGCAAGGCGCATCAACCGAATCGAAGGCGCTGCACTGCTGGCCGGGTTTGCCGCTTACATGGGCATATTGGTCACGGCCGCCCCGCAGGCGCCCCATGTCGGATGACCGGCAGCGACGGTGGCACTGGATGCCCACCGCAGGCGAAGCGGACGAGATTCGCCGCCTTGGCTGCGCGGTGCTGGAGACAGAGGCGCAGGCCGTCAGCGCGCTCTGTTCCCGCATCGACGGGGACTTCGTGCGTGCCTGCTGCTACATGCTGGAGTGCCAGGGACGGGTCGTAGTCCTTGGCATGGGGAAGTCAGGACACGTCGGCGGCAAGATCGCAGCCACCCTCGCCAGCACCGGGACCCCCGCCTTTTTCGTGCATCCCGGCGAGGCGAGCCACGGCGACCTCGGAATGATTACGGCGAAGGACGCGGTCCTCGCCCTGTCCAACTCCGGCGAGACGGAGGAGATGCTCACGATACTGCCGCTCATCAAGCGGCTCGGCGTACCCCTGATCTGCCTGACCGGGAACCCACGATCGACCCTCGCCAAGGCGGCGGAGGTCAACATCGATGTCAGTGTGCCCAAGGAGGCCTGTCCCCTGGGCCTCGCGCCGACCGCCAGCACCACCGCGGCGCTCGCAATGGGAGACGCGCTGGCGGTGGCTTTGCTGCAGAGCCGGGGCTTTACCGCGGAAGACTTTGCACGCTCACACCCGGCGGGGACCCTCGGCCGGCGGCTTCTGCTGCACGTTGGCGACATCATGCACATCGGGGATGCCCTGCCACTGGTCCAGCAGGGCACCCTGCTGCGGGATGCCCTGGTGGAGATGTCCCGCAAGGGGCTGGGCATGACAGCGGTCGTGGATGCGGAGCACCGCGTCGTGGGGATCTTCACGGACGGCGACCTGCGCCGAACGCTCGACCGCTCGGTGGACATCCATACCACGCCGGTCGATCTGGTGATGACGGCCGGGGGCATCACCGGCCGCACCGAGATGCTGGCGGCCGAAGGTCTCCGCATCATGGAAGAGAACCGAATCAATGCGCTGCTGATCGTTGACGAGGATCACCGATTGGTCGGCGCGCTCAACATGCATGATCTCCTGCGGGCCGGGGTGATGTAGCCTCCCCGCCGTGGGGTCATTGACCCCGGCCGCCGTTGCCGGACGGCTCGAGCCTAAGAAGAGCAGCTCACCACGAAGCGCACGGAGAAACCCGAAGGGAAACAGGGGCGAACGTAAGGAACAGCTCGCCTCCAAGTTCGACAGGTCTATTCGTTGTCGTTGTCGTTGTCGTTGTCGTTGTCGTTGTCGTTGTCGAAACGGTCGTAAGGGCCGGAATTCTCTCGCACGTCATGGTTTCGCTGTCCGAGCCTGGTGAGCATCGAAACGATCCGAGTCAGCTTCGTGGTTCAACTTCCGGGTCTGGGTTGAGTGACTATCCGGAGACAAGAGGCAGGTATGCAGGACATTCTGGAAAGGGCTCGACGCATCCGGCTGGTGATCTTCGACGTGGATGGGGTTCTGACCGACGGCAGCCTGTTTCTCGGCGACGACGGCCGGGAATACAAGGCCTTTAACTCGCGGGACGGCCATGGCATGACGATGCTCCAGGAGACCGGCGTGACTCTGGCGATCATCACCGGACGGACGTCCGAGGTAGTACGTATCCGGATGGAGAGCCTGGCCATCAAGCATGTCTATCAAGGCAGGCGTGACAAGATACCGGCGTACGAGGAGCTAAAGCGGACGCTGGCGCTCACCGACGAGCGCATCGCCTACGTGGGCGACGACGTGGTGGATCTGCCAATCATGCGCCGGGTGGGTCTGTCCATCGCAGTTGCGGACGCCCACCCCTTGGTCCGCAAACATGCCCATTGGCAGACGACCTGCCCCGGCGGCCGCGGCGCCGGTCGGGATGTCTGCGAGCTCGTCATGGAGGCCCAGGGGAACCTGAACCGCATGATGGCGCACTATCTCTAACGGTCATGGTGCCAGCGCCACCCCAGAAAATGTAAGTCGCTGGCGCCATGACCGTTTCCCTCACCCCATCCCTCTCCCCGAGGGCGAGGGGGATGTGGAGCGCGGATTCGCGCGACTTTCATGGTAACGGTACGATAGACCGCATCGGCTTTGCCTATTCGTTTCGACCAGCCGGCCGGAGAGAAGGGCTATTGAGGCCTGCACAACCCCAGGACTTTGGGAGCCACGACGGGCGATGCTGTCCCCAAGACAACGCCTCCTGGCGGTGATCATGGCCGCAATCGGGGTCGTCACCTGGTGGCAACAGCAGGAAGGCGAGGCCCCGCGCCGTCCGCCGCCCGCCGGCCCGCGTCGGCCGGATTACACAGTGGAGAAATTCACGGTCACCATGATGAACCAGAAAGGGCTACCCCAAAGACAGCTCGCCGCGCCGCTTTTGCGCCATTACGCTGACGACGGGAGCAGCGTGCTCGATGACCCGGTCCTTACCTTGTTCACCCAGGACGGCCCCCCGTGGGTGATCCGCTCCCGCACCGGCTGGGTGTCGCAGACCGGCGACAGGGTCGTCCTGCGCGGGAACGTGCGCGTCGATCGCGTGGGCACCGAAGAGCTGAGACCCGTGCATCTGCGGACAGCCGAGCTGCATGTGCAGCCTCGCGAGGACTATGCGGAAACGGCCACACCGGTGAAGATCGCGAGCGGCGGCGATTGGGTCAAGTCGAGCGCCGGGGCCCAGGCATGGCTGCACAAGAGGCTGCGGGTCAAGCTTCTTGGCCGCTCCCACGGGATGATCACCGCTGGGACGGCCAGGCGCGGGGAGGCGGCTCAGTGACTAACCCAGCTACACGGCAACGCATGTCCTTGCGGTTGGCGACATCTGTTCTGGTCGTGCTTCTAAGCGGCTCGCCCGCCGTGCACGCCCTCGAGACGGACGAGGACCAGCCGGTCTACTTGGAGGCCGACAGCGTTCTCGTGGACGAGCAGAAATCGCAGAGCATCTACACGGGCCACGTGCAGGTTCGGCAGGGCAGCATGGAGCTCCTGGCGGACCAGGTCAGGGTGCATCATTACCCTGATCGCCGGCCCGAGCACATCACTGCTGTCGGCTCGCCGGCAAGATACCGTCAGGCGATCAAGCGGCAAAAGGAGGATGTCCACGGCGAGGCGCTGCACATCGAGTACGACGCCGACAAGGGCGAGCTGACCCTCGTTGGCAAGGCGGTGCTGTACCAGGGCAAGGACACCTTCCGCAATGACCGCATCATCTACGACCGTGCGACGGGCGAAGTGAAAGCGGGCGCCATCGCTCAGGGGAAGGAGCGGGTGAGAATCGTCGTCAACCCCGCCCAGCACCAGCGGGATCAGTCGCAAGAGTCACATCGGCCGCATCCAAAGTGACGACATTGACGGCAACAGGGCTTTTCAAGAGCTACCGCCACCGTCGTGTGCTCCAGGGCGTAAGCGTCGGGGTCGAAGCGGGAGAGGTCGTCGGCCTGCTGGGACCCAACGGCGCCGGCAAGACAACCTGCTTTTACCTCATCGTCGGCCTGATGCCGGCCGACGAGGGGGTGATCCAGCTGGATGGCCGGGACATCACCCTGCTGGCAATGCACGCCCGGGCCCGCCGCGGCCTGAGCTATCTGGCGCAGGAACCTTCCGTGTTCCGCAAGCTCACGGCCCGGGACAACCTGCTGGCAGTGCTCGAGACCCGGGCCGACCTTGACCGCGAAGCGAGGGACCAGCGCGCCTTGGAGCTCCTGGAGGAGCTCGGCATAGCCCACGTAACCGGGTCGCTCGCACTGAGCCTCTCCGGGGGAGAACGTCGGCGCCTCGAGATCGCCCGGGCGTTGGCCGTCGAACCCAAGGTGATGCTGCTGGACGAGCCGTTCGCGGGGGTAGATCCCATCGCCGTGGGCGACATCAAGAGCATCGTCCGTCACCTGCGTCAGCGCAACATCGGCATCCTGATCACCGACCACAACGTCCGGGAGACGCTCGACATCTGCGACCGCGCCTACATCATCAATGAGGGAAAGGTCATCGCAGAGGGTACGCCCCAAGAGCTTCTGCAGAACGCGGAGGTGCGGGCAGTGTATTTGGGGGAGCACTTCACACTTTGATCGCCCGCCAGCCAAGTCCCGCTCTTGTTCTGCCCCCCCCAGAATCGGCTAGAATCCCGGAGGAAGGCATTCAAATACCGTACCATGCGATGCAGACGCTGTCATGAAACAGTCCATTCAGCTCCGTCTCGGTCAGCAATTGACCATGACGCCGCAGCTGCAGCAGGCCATCCGTCTCTTGCAGCTCTCCATGCTGGATCTGCAGCGAGAGGTCCAGGATGCCCTCGATTCCAACCTGATGCTGGAGAACGTGGAGGAAGTGGAACGCTCCGCCGGTGAGGAAGCACCGGACGCCACCGGCCCCACCGAGGTCCGCGAGCGGACCAGTGTCGACGCGGGCGTGGACCAGGAGGTGAGTCCGGAAAGCACCCCGATGCCGGAGGAGCTCCCCGTCGACAGCGAATGGACCGACGTGTACGACAGCTATCTGCCGAGCGGCGGACACGCCTCCGAAGATTCGGGAGACTTCGACCTCTTCGCCCAACAGAGCCGTCCCCTCAGCCTCCATGACCATCTGCACTGGCAGCTGAGCCTGAGTCGGCTCGAGGGAACCGACGCGGCAGTCGCAACGGCCCTGATCGACGCCATCGACAAGGACGGCTACCTCCGGACAAGCCCCGAAGAGACCCTGGAGACCCTGGGGGACGAAGACCTCACCCTCGACGAGGTCGAGATGGTGATGCACTGGATCCAGTCCCTCGACCCGCCGGGGGTGGGGGCGAGGGACCTGCGGGAATGTCTGCTCATTCAGCTCCGCCAGCTCCCTGCGAATACGCCGCGGAGGGACTTGGCCATCGCCGTGTGCGAGCGCTACTTCGAGGCGCTGTCCAAGAACGACCTGGATCAGATCGGTCGCCATCTGGGGGCATCCACTGAGGACCTGCGGCAGGCGGGAGCCCTGATCCGCGCGCAACATCCCCGCCCCGGCAGCTTGATTACGGAAATCGAGCCGGAGTACGTTATTCCCGACGTCTTCGTGCGTAAGCGCGAGGGGAGCTGGGTGGTCGAGCTGAATCCGGAGACTATGCCTAAACTTAGGGTGAACCCGGACTACGCCAAGCTCATCCGCCGTGCCGATCAGAGCGAGGACAACACCTGCCTGAAGAACCACCTGCAGGAGGCGCGGTGGTTCATCAAGAGCCTGGCAAGCCGGAACGACACGGTGCTCAGGGTGGCATCCAAGATCGTGGAGCTGCAGCGGGACTTTCTGGAGCACGGCGAGGAGGCGATGAAACCCATGGTGCTGCGGGACGTGGCCGAGGCGCTCGGCCTCCACGAATCCACGGTCTCCCGGGTCACCACGCAGAAATACATGTATACGTACAGGGGCACTTACGAGTTCAAGTACTTCTTTTCCAGCCACGTCAACACGGCTTCCGGCGGCGAGTGTTCCTCGACGGCCATCCGTGCCTTTATTCGCAAGCTCATCGCGGCAGAGAAACCCGACAAGCCGCTGAGCGACAACAAGATCGCGGAGGTACTGTCGGACCAAGGCATTCAGGTGGCACGCAGAACAGTCGCCAAGTACCGCGAGGCAATGGGGATCGCACCCTCGAACGAGCGCAAGCGCCTGGTCTAGCAGGTCGTTTGAAACCTAGGAGTCACACCATGCAGATCAACCTGACGGGTCACCATGTCGACATCACCGACGCCCTCAAGGGCTACGTGGACAGCAAGTTCGAACGGCTTGCCCGGCACTTTGACCACGTCATCAACGTCCATGTGATACTCAGCGTAGAGAAGCTCCGCCAGAAGGCGGAGGCCACACTCCTGGTCAACGGCGCCAAGGTCTTCGCCGACTCCGTCCACGAGGACATGTACGCCGCCATCGATACCCTCATCGACAAGCTTGACCGCCAGGTCTTGCGGCACAAGGAAAAGAAGATCAGTCACCGGGGAAACGGCGCAAAGGGGGCCGAAACGGCGTAACGGCCGTGGCGTCAGCGTCAACCCGGAGACTGTAAGTCGCTGCCCCATGACCGTTTCCCCCACCCCGGTCCTCTCCCAGAGGGCGAGGGGGAGAGGGAACGCGCTAGGCGCGACTTTCGGTAGGCATGATCGCTTCGTGTCATAATTCGACGTCAGTCTCGGAAGAACGCGGCGCCGGACCCCGCGACCACGGGCTCCGGCGCCGCGCGGATTCAGGAATCAGGCCGCGCCTCCACCCACCAGCGATCGGGAGTAGCAGTCAATGTTTCCTCCCCAGTTCATCATTGCCAGCCGCATCGGCACCGCGCTCGAGATCGGCAGTAAGAAGCGCCTGCTGGAGGTGTTGGCTGAGCTGCTGGCGACTGATGACACAGCACTGCAGGCCGAGGCTGTGTTCGAGCGCTTACTTGAGCGGGAACGGCTCGGCAGCACCGGCCTCGGCCACGGCATCGCCCTTCCCCACGCCCGCGTGAAGGAGGTCCGCGATGCGATCGGGGCGTTCGTCCAACTGCAGCGGGGCGTGGATTTCGACGCCATCGACGACCAGCCGGTCGATCTTGCCTTCGCCCTGTTAGTCCCAGAATCTGCCACGGAGATGCATCTGAAGCTGCTATCGCGGCTGGCAAACATGTTCAGCGACCCGCAGCTGCGGGAGCGGCTGCGCCGGGCCGACTCGGCGGAGGAGATCCTCGGCCTCATGGAAGACTGGGAGGAGCGGCCGCGGGAGTCATGAACCCAGTCCACACCCTGCAAGGTCTGATCGAGCAGATCGGGCCAAGGCTGAAGCTCAGGTGGCTGACCCCGCGTCCCAGCCGGTCGCTACCGCTGCGAGACGACGACCGGGGCGTCGACGGACAGTCCCTCGTGGGCTCGCTCAACTGCATACACCCCAATCGCATCCAGGTAATCGGGCACGCAGAGCTCGTATACCTCGCCGACCTTGGGCAGACGGCCTACCAGGAGACGATCGAGAAGCTGTTTGCCGCCCGGCCGGCCGCCGTCATCTTTGCGGAGGACATCGAGCCCGAAGCGCCGGTGTATACGCGGGCCGAGCGCGCCGATACGCCCCTGCTCAGCTCTCCGCTCAGCGACGGCGAGATCATTGGCCACCTTCAGTACTTCCTGACCCACGCCCTCGCGGAAAGGACAACAGTCCACGGCGTCTTCATGGAGGTGCTGGGGATGGGTGTGCTACTGACGGGGGACCCGGCCATCGGGAAGAGCGAGCTCGCGCTCGATCTCATCAGCCGCGGTCACCGCCTGATCGCAGACGATGCGCCCCTGCTTGCCCGCATCGCCCCGGAGACTCTGAACGGGTCCTGCCCAGCGCTGTTGCGGGATTTTCTGGAGGTCCGGGGCCTGGGCGTGCTCAACATCCGGGCTATGTTTGGTGAAAGCGCCGTGCGTGAGAGCAAGAACCTCAATCTCATCGTCCATCTGCGGGCGATGAACGACAGCGAGCTGGGCCGCATGGACCGGCTCTCAGGCAGTCTGTCCGCACGCCCGGTGCTCGGCGTCGCGGTGCCCCAGATCATCATGCCGGTAGCCCCCGGCCGCAATCTTGCGATCCTGGTGGAGGCAGCGGTCCGCCACCAGATCCTCCGCATTCGCGGCTATGACGCGGGGGTCGACTTCGCCGAACGTCAGGCACGGGCGGTCCAGGATACACTTCCGCTCTCTCTCGGGGACATCGAGTGAGCTAGGTCCCGCAGGCAGACATAGGAGCTCAATCGACTGGATTCTCGGTGGAACATGGAGCTGGTGATCGTTAGCGGCTTGTCCGGGTCGGGGAAGAGTGTCGCGCTGCACACCCTGGAGGACTTGGGCTATTACTGCATCGACAATCTGCCGATCTTCCTACTGAAGGATCTCGCGATCGGTCTTGCGAGCACACCGCAACCCGCCTTTGAGAAGATTGCTGTCGGCATCGATGCACGCAACCAGGCTGAGCACCTGCGCGAGCTGCCCGCCCTCGTTGGAGAGCTTCAGCGTCGCTCTTTCGACTGTCGGGTGCTCTACCTGGAGGCCGAGTCGGAGACCCTGATCAAACGCTTCAGCGAGACCCGCCGCAAACATCCGCTGACGGCCCGCGACCGATCACTGGCTGAGGCAATCGACTACGAGCGGCGTCTGTTGGAGCCGATCCTGAGCGATACCGGTCTTCGCATCGACACAACCCACACGAATGTCCATCAGCTGCGGGATCTGGTTAAGGAGCGCTTCAGCGCAGAGGGCCAGTCCCAAGTCTCCATCCTGCTGCAGACCTTCGGCTTCAAGCATGGCGTTCCGCGGGACGCGGACTTTGTCCTGGACGTTCGCTGTCTCCCGAACCCTCATTGGCAGCAGGCGCTCCGGCCCCTGACCGGCTTGGACCCGCAGGTGGCCGAGTTCCTCGAGCAGGCCCCTGAGGTGACCGAGATGCGCGATGATCTGACGCGTTTTTTTGACCGGTGGATCCCCTACTTCGAGGCGGACGGCCGCAGCTATCTGACGGTGGCCATGGGCTGCACCGGCGGCCAACACCGCTCCGTCTACATGGCCGATCAGCTGCGCCGGCACTTCGAGGCGCAGGGGCGGAAGGTGGTCGTCCGTCATCGGGAGCTTCCATGAGCGTCGCTCTACTGCTCATCACCCACAACGACATTGGCAGTGCCTTGTTGAAGACGGCCACGGTCATGCTGGACGGGTGCCCCCTGCGGGCCGAGACCCTGTCCGTCTCCGTGGATTCCCACCGGGATCAGATGGAGGCTGAGGCTCGGGCGCTGGCGGAGCGCCTCGACGAGGGCGACGGGGTGCTCGTGCTCACCGATCTCTTCGGGTCGACGCCGGCCAACGTGGCCACCGCCTTGAAGGAGCGGCAGCGGTGCTACGTGCTCACCGGCGTCAATCTCCCCATGCTGGTCAGAGTGCTCAACTACCCCGGTCTGTCGGTGGACGAGATGGCAGAGAAGGCGCTGAGCGGCGGCCGGGAGGGCGTCTTGACGTGCAACCAACGAGATGCGCGGACGGGCTAGAGGGTGATCCGCAACGAGGTGGAGATCGTCAACAAGCTGGGGCTGCACGCGAGGGCTGCGGCCAAGTTTGTCACTTGCGCCAGCGGCTTTGCCAGCCAGATCCAAGTCGAACGGGAAGGACAACGGGTCAACGGCAAGAGCATCATGGGGGTGATGATGCTGGCTGCAGCGCAGGGCACGCGGATCACGCTGCTCGTTGACGGGCAAGACGAGGAAGCTGCGACCGCGGCGCTGGAGCAGCTGGTCGCCAACCGCTTCGGGGAGGCCGAATGACGGTTGCCTGCTGGGGACTGGCGGTCGCCACGGCGCAAGGGGTCGCCGTGGGTCCCGCCTTCCTCCTGGAGCGCGGCGCGGCATCGGTAACGCCAAGGCGAATCGAGAGGGATGAAGTCGCGGCCGAGGTGGAGCGTCTGGAAGCGGCCCTGCAAGCGGCACAGCGGGCGCTCAAGGCAGTGCGCGACCAGATCCCGGCCACCACTCCCATCAACGTGGCCGAGTTCATCGACTCGCACCTCCTCATGCTTCAGGACGTGGCCCTCATTGACCCGGCAAGGACGCTCATCCGCGAGCAGCTCCTGAGTGCCGACTGGGCACTCCAACAGCACCGGGAAGAGCTGCTCAAGGTCTTTGAGACCATGGAGGACCCCTATCTGCGAAGCCGCAGGGATGACGTGGATCACGTGGTCCATCACGTCCTGACCTTCCTACTCGCCGGCGTTTCCGAGGAGCCAGCAGTGGAGGAGGACATTCGCGGCTCCGTCGTGATCGCACGCGACATCTCCCCCGCGGACACCATCGTGCTGCACCAGCGCGGTGCCGCGGCCTTCGTCACCGAGTCCGGCGGTCCGACCTCGCACACCGCTATCCTCGCGCGCAGCCTCAACATCCCCGCGGTCATGGGCGTCCACAACGTGACCCGGTATTGCCGCCACGGCGAGACCGTCGTGGTGGATGGAGAGACAGGCACTGTGCTCGCGGACGTGAGCACCGGGATTTTCGAGCACTACCGCCGGCGCGTGCGGAATCTGACCGCGCGCCGCAACCGCCTGTTGCATCTCGTCGGAGAGCCGGCGGTCAGCACCGACGGGATCGCGGTGACCCTCCTGGCAAACCTGGAGCTGCCCGAGGACACGAAGCTGGCCCGTGCCAACGGCGCGGCGGGCGTTGGCCTTTACCGCACCGAATTCCTCTATATGAACCGGGACGGCCTGCCCACGGAAGAGGAGCACCTTGCGGCGTACCTCGAGGTGCTGCGGGGCTTCGTCGGGTCCCCGGTGACAATACGCACCCTCGACCTCGGGGTGGACAAGCAGGTGGAAGGGGCCGGATCTCCTTGTCCAACAGTCTGCAACCCGGCCCTGGGGCTGCGCGCCATCCGCCTTTGCCTCAGGGAGCCCGACCTCTTCCGGCCTCAGCTCCGCGCCATCCTGCGCGCATCTGCCCAGGGCCCGGTGCGAATGATGATCCCTATGCTCTCGAGCGTGCAGGAGCTCGACAGCGTGCTCGCTTTGGTGGAGCAGACCAGGCGAGAGCTCGCGCGGGAAGGACTCCCCTTCGACCCCCAGATGCCGGTGGGGGGAATGATTGAGGTCCCCGCCGCTGCCCTCTCCGCGGCCGCCTTCTCTCGCCGCCTCGACTTCCTCTCCATCGGCACGAATGACCTGATCCAGTACACCCTGGCGATCGACCGCACCGACGACGCGGTCAATTATCTGTTCGACCCGCTGAATCCGGCGATCCTTCGGCTCATACGAGGCACCATAGAGGCGGGAATCGCCCAGGGCAAACCGGTGTCGATGTGCGGGGAGATGGCGGGCGACCCGAGGTACACGCGATTGTTACTGGGGCTCGGCCTGCGGGAGTTCAGCATGCAGCCAAGCGCCCTCCTGGAGGTCAAGGAGATCGTACGCGGGTCCGATATCGGATCGCTGAAGACGCTGTCGGCGGAGCTGTTTCAGCGGATCGATGAGGAAGAGCCCGAACGGCTGCTCGAGGCATTGAACCGGCGAGGTGACTGAGCGCAGCCCGGGCAGGCGTCCGCGGAGGCCACT
>Ga0315535_1001449_pt1 | contig 15876 bp, 12 predicted proteins | sample SalMarSW160220MG_2_FD_203092 | JGI IMG/M metagenome (GOLD analysis project Ga0315535, IMG submission 203092) | Salt marsh sediment microbial communities from the Plum Island Ecosystem LTER, Massachusetts, United States - Salt Marsh Sediment SW1602-20 ...
CAGTTTTAGCGGGTAAGTCTCCGCCAACCTGCCAGAGGGGTTAACCTTTCCATAGAGGATGTCGGCAATTGCCCCTCCGCCAGCCTGCCCCATCATCCAGGCCTCGAGGATGGCAGCCGTGCCGTCTATCCATTCGCTCATAACCACCGGGGCACCATTATTTAGGATGACGATGGTCTTGGGCTGGACTGCGGTAACGGCCTTTATCAGGGCAACTTGTTGCGGGGTCAGGTCGAGGTCAGGCCGGTCGTAGCCTTCCGACTCTTTAGATTCCGGCAGGGCAAGATAAAGCAGGGCCACTTTGGCGGCGCGGACGTTTTTTACGGCCTCGTCAATCATTGCCTGGTCGAAACTGTCATCCATTGGATAGCCCTCGGCATAGCTCAACTCGGCATCCCCGGCCAATTTTTTTAGCTCTTCGAACGGATTATCCACCTGGGTCGGGTTGATATGCGAGCTGCCTCCGCCCTGGAAGTGCGCCTCTTTGGCAGCGCGACCAATAACGGCAATATGCTTCTCGTCACCCAAAGGGAGAATACCGTTGTTTTTTAGCAAAACCATGCCCTCCGCAGCAATTCGGCGTGCAAGGGCATGGTGTATAGCGGTGTCAAATGAACCACCTTTGGATGTCTCGGCAGCTTTGAAGACGATCTCCAGAATTCGGTGTACTGACTCGTCCAGCACGGATTGGCTCAATGCGCCAGAGCGGACGGCTTCAATGACTGCTGTGACTCGCCGTTCTCTCGGGCCTGGCATCTCCAGATCCAGGCCGCCTTTCAAGGAGGTCACCCGGTCGTGTACAGCGCCCCAGTCGGAAACGACAAAGCCTTCGAACCCCCACTCGTCCTTGAGGATGTCCACAAGCAGCCTGTGATTCTCGGAGCAGTAGGTGCCGTTGAGCTTGTTGTAAGCGCACATCACCGTCCAGGGTTTTGCTTTTTTAACGGCAGTCTCAAAGGCGGGCAGGTAAATCTCTCGCAAGGTGCGTTCATCCACTTCTGAGCTGATGCTGAGACGTCGGGTCTCCTGGTTATTAACAGCGAAATGCTTGAGAGAGGTGCCCACGCCCTTGCTTTGCACGCCGTTGATAAAGCTGGCGGCCATTTGTCCGGCGAGGTAGGGATCCTCGGAGTAATATTCGAAATTGCGCCCTCCCAGTGGGGTGCGCTTCATGTTCGCACCGGGACCGAGGATTACGTCAACCTTCAAGGCGATGCACTCTTCAGCCAGTGCCTGTCCCATAGCATGGATCAAATCCACATTCCAGGTGGAGGCCATGCAGGAGGCAGTCGGGAAACAGGTGGCGGGTAGGCTCGCTGCAATCATGTTACTGACGTCCGCCACCCGCCGCACGCCGTGTGGTCCATCCGAAACGGTCAATTCCGGCAGGCCCAGACTTTCGATTGGAGTTGTCGACCATGGACTGGCTCCAGTACATAGGGCGGCTTTTTCTTCCAGCGACATTTTTTTAACCAAGTCGTTAATTTTATTCATGGCTCAAACCTTTCTGGATGCCCATCTTTCGTGGGGAGGTGGGTGCTGAAATCGGATATGAAGGTATCAAATGATGATTTGGTAATTCAAGGAAATCAACCTAAAGCGCCGTGGGAGTAAGAGTCGAAAACAGAGCAGAGGCGAAATGCTTTTTTCGCCTGGTCCAATGTCCAGCCGGCAGGCATGGGACAGGAAATCCGGGTTGTTCGTCCAGCAGGCAGGTTAAAGTAGTTGTCGCTGAAGATAACCTCGGAACCATCCAGAGATACTTCCACCAGGAGCGCCAGAGAGCGGGAGGTCAGTTCAACGACCAATTCGCGCCTCTCGCCACGCATATTCACGCTCACGACCGGGTCGGTGAGCGATAAGTGCTTGATTGGAGCGAATCCCGCGGTTTGCCGGGTAACAAACCGTTCTCCCTGCCATAGTTCGACGATAAAAACCATCTGGCGGATGTTGTCATCCGAGATTCGGTCAGAAAAGTCCATCCCGCATACCTGGATCGCAGTTTGCGGAGCGACCTTGACTGGCGCCTGTCCCGAGGTCACGACCTCCCCGGCAAATGTCTCCAACGACCAGTGCGCGGTCCCTTCCCATGGCTCAAGCAAATCATTGGATACGTATACTGCCTGTTCGGGCGGCTTGTCTTCGATGGAAAGCATCACCGGCGCATAGAAACGGCGTGCAGCATAATGCAGCGCCTTCCAACGCCCGAAGTAATCCAGGCTGGACCAGGAAGCGACTGGCCAGCAGTCATTGAGCTGCCAGTACAGGATTCCGGCGACTCGATCTGGATGGCGACGCCAATGTTCCACGCCGTAACGGATGCCTTCCGCTTGGAGCACCATGCTCAGGTAGACCAATGAGACAAAATCCTTGGGTAACCGGAATGTATCCAACATCTGGCCAACCATCAGGGAATTTCCACTGGCATTCTTTTGGTGTTGCTCCATGATGTAGGAGGTCATGTTCCAATCGGCCTCGTCCGCATAGCTGCGGATGGTCGCCAGGGGTGGCAGTGCCTGGAAGCCGAACTCACTCATGAAGCGCGGGTATTGGTTGCGATAAGAGGTAAAAGGTTGCCTGCCATGCCAAACGTCCCAATAATGGGAATCGCCCTGGTGCTGACCATTCGGATCATCGAATGGAATATCGGAAGAGGGTGAGCTTGGCCAATAGGAATGATCCGGGTCTTCGGCCCGGCACCAGGCGGGCAGAGTTTCGTGGAAAAACCGGTCATAAGCAGCCCTCAAATCCTGCAGTTCGGGGCGGTTCCAGTTCCACTCCACCCAACCCCATTCCATCTCATTATTTCCGCACCACAGCGCCAGGCTGGCACGATGACGGAGACGGCGGATGTTCTCGACTGCCTCCACCCGGACATTTTCCAGGAAGACAGGCTCATCCAATGGGTAAATACTGCATGAAAAGACAAACTCCTGCCAGACCAGGATACCGTAACGATCGCAGAGATCGTAAAAGCGTTCTTCTTCATAAAACCCGCCGCCCCAGACGCGCAGCATGTTCTGGTGAGATTCGGTCGCTGAACGAATCAGGCCTTCCAGGAAATGATCCGTAATACGGGTGGGAAAGGAATCGGCCGGGATCCAGTTGGAGCCTTTGGCGAAGATCGGGGTGCCGTTTACTACAAAGACAAAGGAGCGTCCCCATTGGTCTTCTTGTTGGCGCAATTCAATCCTGCGCAGCCCAACCTGGTACACATGTTGATCCAGCGGTTCTGTTTGGGAATCATCATGGTGCACGAGAGAGACTTCCACCTGATAGAGTGGTTGCCCGCCGTAACCGTTGGGCCACCAAAGTTCAGGTTTGGGGATTGGTACCTTCACGGTGACACCACCTTGAGTGTTAATGGCAGCTTCTTTTTCAAGGATTTCGCCGTCCGGTGAGGTGATACGTACGATCGAGGCGAGCGGGGCCTCTCCCCAGTGTTGGATGGCGACCTGCACCTCGACCGCCACTTGTCCTTTGGCGTGATCCTGGCGCAGATGGACCTCGGCGAAGCGCCCCTCACTGTAGCCTTCCAGGCGGATATCCTTCCAGATGCCGATCGGCGGGAGTTGTGGCCCCCAATCCCAGCCAAATTGACATGGAGCCTTGCGCAGATGGGAGCCACCGGGGATTGCTTGAGCGACGCCCAGTAGAGGACGAAGGGCTTGCTTTTCTGCTGCAAATTTCACCGGTGATGAAAAGCTGATCGTTAAAACGTTCGCGCCTTTCGCATTTAATAATTGCTTGACTTCCCATTGATACCGGCGGAACATGTTGTCGGCCAGACCCAACTCGCTACCGTTCAGGCTGACGGTTGCGAGTGTGTCCAACCCATCACAGACCAGCCAGATGTGCGCTTGGCCCAAAAGCTCGGGAGTGGCGTCAAACTGGTAGCGATACTCCCAGTTTGCTTCAGCCACCCAGGCCACGTGCTTTTCGTTATCGCCCACAAATGGGTCAGGGATGCGGCCTAAGGCCAGTAAATCGGTATGCACGCCGCCGGGGACGCTGGCGGGCAGCCATTCTTCCGTACCTGCCTGGCGAAATTCCCAGGCGCCTGTCAAAGATTGGATATTCATACTGTTTTTTCCTGAGAGATTTTCTTGGGTGCCATGGATAATCGAAATATTCCAAACAAGGTCAGGAACACCACTCCAAAACAGATCGGGATGACTTCCAGTGAAATCCGGTTCGCCAGCACGCCCAACAGACTGGGGATCACCGCAGTCCCAAGACCAGTTGCAGTCATTTGCAAGCCGATGGTATTGGCTGCATAATGGTCAGTCACCCGCTGGCTGGTGCCGGACATCAATGCCGGGAAGATCGGGGCTATCGCAAAGCCGATCAAGGCCACGGCCAGCAGGTTTGCCATAGCTGTTGGATTCCAAATCAGCAGGCACACACCTGACAGGGCGCCAATCAAGCCACCCGTCACCAGCATATTAACCCCGAGGCTTTTTGCAAATACGCCTGCCACCAACCGACCCACTGTAAACATCGCCCAATAACTGCCGGCAAAAAATCCCGCCACAGTCGGGTCGATGCCGCGAGATTCGGTCAGCAGACTGTAGGTCCAGATGCCGAGCGAACTTTCAGCGCCAACGTACAGGAAAAACAACAGGATGCTTAACCACACCTTCGGCTGGTGCAGCGTCGCTCCCATCGGTGTTTTGTAATCGGTCAAGCGTTTCGGCTTTTCGATCCCGGCAGATGTATCTTTTTGATTCCACATGGCCAGCGTGGCCACGAAACAGGCTGCCAGCACAAGTTGGAAACCGCCCACGACACGGTACCCGGCATGCCACGTGTTCACAGTGCTCAACCCAATGGTCATGATGATTGGGCCAAGTGTCACGCCAACGCCCCAGCTGGCATGCAGCCACTGCATCAACCCCTCGCCGAAATGCGAGGCGACATACGTATTAAGACCGGAATCGATTGCGCCCGCCCCCAACCCGGCGATCACGCCCAGGGAAACCACCATCCACCATTCGGGGACGAGGGTGTAGCCGATCAGGGCCACACCGGTCAATGCGCAGCTGGCCGCCAGCATGCGGCCAACGCCAATCCGTGAAACCAAGGGGCCGCTCAGGAAGCTGGATGTCATGTAGCCTGCCACGGCCGCGGCTAGAAATATGCCGATCGCATCCAAGGGAATGGAAAAACTCGCCCGAATCGAAGGCCATGCCACTCCCAGCAAGCCATCTGGCATTCCCAATGCGATGAAGGCAACGTAGGCCAGTATAACCAGGCCAATTTTTGGGAAATGCGCGACCTTATCCCGGATTTTCATAGGACATATCCCTTTAATGGTGGTCAAATGTGGTTTCTCTGTCCCTCAAATAAAGAGCTGGGCTTCCTTTTAGCCAAGTTCATTCATGGGCGCTAAGTTTGGGTATTACGTAATTTTGCTTGAATCCAAAACCAAGGAAAATCTATGACACAGTTGAGAGATCCCATTCTTCGTGGATCTTTGGGACATCATTGATCAGGCGCTTGGTATAGGCTTGCTTTGGATGCAGAATCACCTGATCCGCAGTTCCATTCTCGATTAATTTTCCCTTCTCCATGATATACACACTGTCGGAAATGTAATACGCCAGGCCAATATCATGCGTGATGAAAATAAGGGTCATCCCGGTTTCGTTACGCAGCTTCATCAGCATATCCAGGATGGTTGCGCGGGAACAGGCATCGATCATCGAGGTGGGTTCATCAGCCAAAAGGATCTTCGGCTCCAGCAGGAAGATCCGGGCGATCATTAAGCGCTGCATCTGTCCGCCGGAAAGCTCAAAAGGATACTTGTTGGTCAATTCTTCGAACTTAAGATTGACAAAGCTGCACGCCTCTACCATCAATTCTGTTTTTTTCGCGCCTGGAAGATTTCCACCGCCACGCATGCGAATGCAATCCAATAGCACGGAATCGATCTTGTTGAATATATTGTAGGATGAATAAGGATCTTGAAAGATCGCCTGAATGCTTTTCCAGTATTCCTTTTTCTTTTTTGCGGTACTAATATCGCGCTTTTTCCCCTGGAAGTAGACCTCACCCTCGGTAGGGTTGATCAATCCCAAGAGCATCTTCGTCAGAGTGGTCTTTCCGCTGCCCGATTCACCCACAATTGAAACGATTTCGCTCTTGCAAAAATCAAAATCCACATGATCAACAGCCACGGTTTTCTGACCGCCGAATCCGAATACCTTGGTGAGGCCGACTCCTCTCAGGCAGGATTGGTTTTCATTTGCCATTTTGATGTGCCTCCTGCGTATAGGCCTGCCTCAATTCTTCCTCTGAAAAGATACATCGGTATTGGCGACCACCACCCACCTCTCGAATCGGGACTGATATCGCCCTGCATTCCGGTTTAACGAATTTGCAGCGTTGGGCAAACCGGCAGCCCGGAGGCGGGTTTTTAAGATTTGGTGGTACCCCGGGAATGGCAGTCAACTTAACATCCCGTAAACCACTTTCAGGCACAATGATCGAGCCCATTAATCCCTTGGCATAGGGGTGGAGTGGATCGAACACCACTTCCTTAGCGGTTCCTTTTTCCACGATCTGTCCTGCATACATAACCATAATGTCGTCGGTGACATTGTAAAGCAGTGGAAGTTCATGTGTAATGAAGATCATTGATTTGATGAGTTTCTTTTCCATTAAATCACGCAGCATTTTAATGACCATCTTCTGTGAAGTGACATCAAGCGCAGAGGATGGTTCGTCAGCGATCAACACTTTTGGAAACAGAATCACCGAGATCGCGATTACTGTACGCTGTTTCATGCCACCTGAAAGTTCAACGGGGTACTTTTGCAAAACTTCTGCTGGAAGCCCCAAGAGCTCAAAGCATTCTTTGGCAAGATCATAAATCCCCCTCATGGGGGTGTACTCTTCATGCGCATGAATGACATCCTTTATAAAGTCGATGATTTTTTGGGTTGGGTTGAGCGCATTCATCGCGGATTGGGGGATGTAAGAAATCTCAGTACCCAAGATCGACTTGCGAATGTCATCAGGTTTCATTTTGGAAATATTACGACCATCGATGATGATCTCTCCACTCGTATAGTGCAGCGGAGCGAAGTAATACCCCATCAGGCTGAGCGCGAGAGTCGACTTACCGCAGCCCGATTCCCCCGCAATTCCAAGCGATTTTCCTTCTTCAACCTTCAGAGAAACATGATCAACCGCGTAAATATCTTCTTTAAAGCGTGTGACATATTTCGTTGTCAGTTCCCTGACCTCTAACATTACATTTGACATTTAAACCACCTAATCTCTCAATGCTGGATTGAATACCTGATCGAGTCCTGTATTCATCAAATTCATCGAGAATGTAATTAGAGCAATTGCTACAAGCACGGGGAAATACGCCCACCATTTTCCCAGGATATGAGCCTGGTAGATCATCGCCCAGTTCATCATCAATCCCAAGGTCGGCACTTCGGTGGTTCTGGGTCCTAACCCGAGGATCGACAGCCCCGCCTCCGCCAGGATACCTGATGAAATTTGCAAGATCAGCGCCATGACAACATAAGAAGCGATGTAAGGCAGAATATCTGCGACGATGATGTGAAGGACAGAGTGTCCGGATAGTTTTGATAAATTGACATGGTCACGATTGCGCAGTGAAATCACTTGCGACCGCACAGCCCTGGTAGTCCAAACCCAGGAGGTCAACCCAATCACAACTGCGATCGTAACAGCACCACGTTTATCCTGTCCGATGCTGAAGGAAATCAAGATCAACAAAACAAAGCCGGGGATGACGGTAAAGAGATTGGTGATGAACATAATGATGTCATCCACCAGGCCGCCAACATAACCCGACAGTAGTCCCAGGGTCAAACCAATCAAGGTCGCAACGATCCCGGCGACAAGACCGATCTGTAGGGATATGCTGGTGGCTTTAACCAGCTCCGTCAGCATATCCCTGCCAAAGTTATCGGTTCCAAGCGGTAAGACCCGTACATTCGCAACCTGGCCGATGTTCACGTAATCAGATTGCTTGACGAAACCTTTTTCATCCAGGGCACCCGTTTCCGGGTTTTTTACTGCAATGGTCGCCCCCTCGGTTGACAAAACTCCTTGGATCGAGTTATTGAGCCGAGCATAATAGTTTCGCTTGGCGTTCGTCAATCCAGGAATATTCTTCGTAGAATCATAGTTTTTCTCCCACTGATCCAGGAGTTTTTCGGTATCCGTGACGTCAATCTCGCTTTCAGGAATCCCGGCTGCCACCAGCCAGGCCCCCATGTCGAGGCGTTCCTGATTGTCCATCTTGCTGGCAATTCGTTTGGCTGCGGCGTCATCCAGATTAAGTATGTACGTATCCGATGAATTAATGCTATCAAAAGTATTCACATAAATCCCGGGTGGAAAGAAAGTACCCTGACCGATGATCGCTAAGGGAGAATCAGTGATGATTAGCGGATAAATAATTACAATCAGCAGTAATGCCATAAAGATAACAAAACCAATCACAAAATTAGGAGAGCGAAATACCTGCCGAAGGAAATGTTTCATAACCGCATTTCTCCTTAATCCGACTGTGCTGCTTTAATACGTGGGTCAATAAAGCCGTAAATAATTTCAATGAGAAACATCGCACCCAGCACCATCAAGGTGATGATCAACGTGGTGGCAGAGATCAGCGGATAGTCATGTCCCATGACACTGTTTAGGATCGTGTAACCAAGTCCCGGATAACTAAAAATAATCTCCGCTATCAGCGCACCGCTGACCATGGTACCGATCGATAATGCCAAACCAGTAACCTGTGGAAGCATTGCATTTCTGAATACATAGCCGACGATCTTGCGGTCTTTGATGCCCATGAACCGGCTGTATTTTACGTAGTCTGAATTCAGTTCATAGATAGCCATAGAACGCATGCCAATCGCCTGACCGCCGATGGCGATCAAGACGATCGACCAGAACGGCAGTTGGTAGTGGACGATCACGGACCACATAAAGGTCCAGGTAAAGCTGGGAATCAGATCAAACCCATACCCTCCCGAGGTTGGAAACCATTTTAAATTGACTCCAAAAATGACCAGCAAGATGATGGCCATACCAAATGCCGGTAAATTGCTGACAAAAATACTGACGGGCATAAGGACTCTATCAAAACCCCCCTTGAGATAAGCAGCCAACGCGCCAAGGGTATTCCCGATAAACCAGCCAACGATAATGGCTGGGAACTGTAGACACACGGTCCACAGAAGTGAAGATTTGAGAATGTCCGCCACCGATCTGGGATACTGGCTGAAGGAGGTACCGAAGTTGCCATGAATTACATTCCCCACATAGATGAAGAACTGCTCAAGCATGGGTTTATTGGTTCCGAATAATTCCGCGTATTGTTCATAGACCTGTTTCATGCCCGTAGAACTGGACATGCCCTGGGCAAGCCTTGAGACGATGGCAGCTACTGGATCTCCTGGCATCATGCGCGGGAGGATGAAATTCAGTATGAAGGCGAACACAAAGGTGACCAAGAACCAGGCCAACTTGTTTAGGAAATATTTTCGATATCCTTTCAACGCAATACCTCCTCAGAAAGTTGATCAACAGCCATGTTCCGGTGTTGGCGGAACATGGCTGTTTTAGATTCAGGTCAGGTTACGGGTTGACCAGCGTCAGGTTATAGAGACCTGCGATACTCCAACCGTCGGTCAAGTCGAGCGGTGGGACGGGCGGATTGGTACCATCATCCTGGTGAGGGAAGCCTGTCCAAACGCTCTCGTTTACCGCATGGAACGATTGGGGGCGGTACATAAGCGTGAAGGAGGGGATATCGGTCAGATAGATCTTGACCAACTCGGTGTAGTCCGCTTTCAGCGCTGCAGGATCGGTCAACGTGGGGATCTCATTGATCAGTTTGTCGGCGTCAGGGTTCTGGTAGCCACCCCAGTTGCCGTTCCAGTTATTCTGGGTCTGGGCGAATTCACCACTTATCAAGTGGCGGATACGTGACCAGGGCTGGGTCGGGCCAGCGCCGTCACTCCACATCATGAAGATGTCATAGCCCTCAGCGAGAGGCCAGTTGGTGACGACGGTCTGATAAACGTCCCATTCGGGGTAGTTGGTCGTGATGTCGATCCCGATCTTCTTCCCAGCGGCAGCAACCACCTCAATCGCAGCCTGCCAGTCGGACCAGCCATTGGGGCAGGTCGCGACGTAGTGAAGGTCCTGCCCGTTGTATTCGCGCCAACCATCGCCATTGGTATCGACGATGCCGGCATCATCGAGCAGTTTCTTGGCGCCTTCGATGTCATTTCCAGCCCACTGCAGGTCCGCGACAGCCGCGTGGTCATACAGGGCTTGCTCACCCGGGGTCGGGTTCATTAGCGAGCGCGGAACCTGATCGAAGGTAGCCGATTGGTCGGTCATCGCGTTGGCGATAATGGTGGGGTAGTCAACTGCAATGGCAATAGCCTTGCGGACCGCAATCTGGTCCAAACCATAGGAATCCTGGTTGTAGAAGGCAGTTGGGAGGCTGGCACCGATGCCATAAGGTGCATCGGGTAGGTAGGTGGAGACAGGCAACCCATAGTTGAGCCACAGGACCTGAATATTGGAATTGAACTGCTGGCTCACATCCACTTCACCCTGTGCCAAGGCGACAGAACCGGCCGCATTATCCTTGAAGATCGTATGCGCCAGATATTTCGGAACAGGCAGCTTGCCAAACATACTGGCATCCTGGCCCCAGTAATTGTCATCGCGAACCAGGACAACCTTCGAATCATCGGCGAAGAATTTGTGATAGGGACCGGAGTATACTGCGTCTTCCGCGGTATCAGCCATAAATGCTGTGGCGTCACCAGCGGTGCGAGCCTCCAAAGTCTGGGTCCATGCTTTCTGGATGACATAGTTGCTGCTCAGGTAGGCATTGACGATCAGAGGGTTAATGGCTTTCCCATCCTCGCCCAGTTTGGCCTTGACCACTACCGTCTGGGGATCAACTGCTTCAATGGTGTCGATGTAGTCTTTGTTGGCAGCGCCAAATTGGGTGTTGTACTTAACATGGGAAGCCCAGGTGTAGGCCACATCGTCCGCGGTCACCGGGGTACCATCGCTCCACTTGGCGGCGGAGTTGATCTTGAATGTGACCTGGGTCATGCCGTCATCCCAAGTGAACGGGCCGTCAGCCAGCAGAGGATACACCTGGCCGTCAAGCATGTTGTACAGGTATGGAGTTTCGAACATGGTGACGCGGGCGTTATCCTGTTGAGCCAGAGCCATCGCGTTGTTGCAGTTGGAAGAGTAAGGATTCCAACAAACAACAGCACCCCATTGTTGACCATTGAAGTACAGGGTTTCATTGCGGGGCAGAGCGTTCGCATCAGCCGGTGCTTCAGTCATAGCCGGTGCTTCAGTTGCAGCAGGTGCAGCCGGCGCAGCGGGCGCAGGAGCTTCAGTTGCAGCTGGGCCACAGGCTGTCAATGCCATGGTAACTACCATCAGCAGTGACAAAACATACCAAATTTTCTTCATGGTGAGCATTCTCCTCATACTATAATTTTATTTGAAATACGATAGGCAACATTGATTTGAATATGTTGAATATTTTTATCTAAAAAACACCTCCTTTTTATCAGTCATGGCATTTCCATGGGTAGTTGATTGGAAATCCTGTGGGGAAAACATAATGGGTGTGCGTGCTCATTTCTTTTGTTTTGTGCCGCACGAATCCCGAATGACCAATTCGGTTTCCAAAATGATATGGCGGGGTGGGGTAATACAATTCTCGATCAGGTCGATCAGAATATCTACAGCTCTGGCGCCGAATGAAACAACCGGCTGGCGGATGGTGGTCAACTGAATATCTGACAGGGTAGCAATAGGAAGATCATCAAAGCCGACAAAAGCGACGTCTTCAGGGATGTGTAATCCAGCATCTCGTGCTGCTCGCATCGCGCCAATCGCCATGATGTCAGATGCAGCAAAAACTGCGTCGGGTTTGGCGGGCAGCAATTGTTGCATCGCATAATATCCACCTGCCTCAGTGAAATCTCCTTCTCTGATAAGAGCCTCGTTTATCTCTCGACCTCTCTCAATAAGAGCTCTCCGATACCCTTCTTTTCGATCAATTCCCACTGTGCTGTTGACTGGACCAGTGATTGTTGCGATGCGCTGGCGTCCCGCACGGACAAGGTGGCTGACGGCGTTACGAGCAGCGTTAATGTTGTCGATGTCAATATAGCTGACATTGTCAGATCGAAATGGACGACCGACAACCACGAGAGGCATGTTGGCATCGATCATGCGACCGATGATTTCCTGGTCGCCTTGTTGACCGGACTGGACAATGACACCATCCAGCAAGCCCTTTCGCGAAACACGTGAAAAAATTTTTTCTTCATCATCCTTAGAGTTGACCAAAAAAAACGCCAGGGTGTAGTCATTTTGATTGCACGCCTGGGCGATTCCTTTTATCAGATGTGGGTAATAGGGGTCAGTAAAGAAGATGCTAATGCTAAGAGGCAGGATCAGGCCGATCGTCTGGGAACGCTGCGAAGCCAGAGCGCGGGCAGCCGCATTAGGACTGTATCCGGTACTTTCAATGACATTCAAGACACGCTTGCGGATGTTATTACGAACGCTTGGGTGCCCGTTCACAACACGAGAAACCGTGGAGCGAGATACGCCCGCTAGTTTTGCAATGTCTTCAAGCGTGAGGTTGGGCACTGAAGTCTCCTGAATTTGGTAGCGTTCTCAAAATCGTTCTTCCATATATGGGTATTTCTGGTAATAATTGTTTTTTATTGGCATATATTCCAATATTATGGGAGCGCTCCCAAATCTAATATTCATTATACTGAATTTTTTACGCGAGTCAACTACTTTGTGGAAATTGGTTCAATTAGGTGTCCGCTTAAGGGTCATTTCCCTTTTTAATACAAGGGACCTTTTTATGATTTCCCCCTTGTTAAATATCTCTTGGGAAGAATAGCCTATGAGTTGCTCCAACATGGCTTTTCCATGCGCTGCGCCGTATGACTCCCCTACCGGACGAATCGCAATTTATCACAGCGGGGCTGATACGGTGACAGCCCTGGGGCTTAGGTACTTTGACGCTGTTATGGATTTTCTAAAGGCGAACTCGGAATTATAGAACGGTGAGAAAACAAGTGCTTCTTGGAGAAAATCCTGAAGTTTTCGACCGGAAACTAATTGGCACATATTGCACAATTGATGCGATTGTGATCTTGATTTTAGGCCATCTTCGAATCTGGAGCCGATCAGATTCAATTTATCCGCTTTATAGTCTTGTAAGTAAAGCGGTTATTGTTATTAGAGACGCATTCCCCATCTCGCTACAATAACCATAGTGATCGTTCTCGTAGGATGTGTAATGTTAGCCGGAACCCTCTCCTGAAATGGAGGGCTCTTCGTTTTCCACGTCAATCGCTTCCAGGAAAAGTTCATCCCCGGCGGCGATTTTAGCCCCGATATTACCGCAAGAAGGGCAGGTCATGTCATCCCCATCTGGGCGGAATTTCGTGGCGCAGGTGATGCATTGCAACTCAGCCGGGATGCGCCGGAAATGCAACTTTGCTCCATCAGCAATCGTATCTTTGGCGATGATATCCCAATAGAACTGGATAGAATCATCTATCAAGCTGGATAGTTGCCCAATCACCAGATACAGGTCCGTAATACGAGTCGCATTGACTTCGTTGGCACGACGCAGTGATATTTCCAAGATGCTCTGTGTGACGGGAAGTTCATGCACGTAAGGTTTGTCCTGGCGACATTGCTCTAATCCGACTCGTCCTTGTCATCTTTGCCAGATAAGCCTTTTCGAAAGGCATGTACGCTACTTCCGAGTTCCCCCGAGAGCTTGCTGATACGGCCTACGCCGAATAGCAACACGATTATTAATAACAGGATCAGTAATTCTGGAAGGCCGAATCCAAACATTTCGTTCTCCTTGCGCCTCAACAAACCATTTAATATGTTGGTGCTAATACTTTTCCAAAGTCCTCTGGCTGAACGCCTGGGGATTCGATGGACCGGAGGGCGTAAAACTGGTTAACGGCTTTGGTGACGGCCGCCGATGAGGCCTCGACGCCGTCCAAAGTTCGTTCGAGTTCGGGCAGATCCTCAGCCGGGTAGAAAAAGAAATCACCGGAGATGTGGACCTCATGTAAAAACCCAGCCTCGCTGATGGCAGTCACCCGGATCAAGCCGCCCGGAGTCTTGAGCATGTTCTGAACCACGTAAACACCTTCGCGAATTTTGACTTGGCGCGTGTCTGCACGGCGACGATCGTTAGCAAAAAGCCACTCGTCATTATACATCTCAGCCATGCGGTGGTCAGCTTCGGCCAGCAATTCGGTGTCAACCTTGACCTGCATCGTCAGAGGTCCTAAAAGAGCTTCATAGCGTTTTGCCAGCGCGGAGGCCAGATTGGTTGTATCGGGGACTTGCCCGGTCTCTCGCAACATGGTACTCAAGTTTTCCTGCAAGGTCTTGAAAACCTTATCTCGGAACTTCTCGTCTGGCACGCGCAAAACCTTAGACATCATCTCGTAATTAAAGTCCATGATGAAATTCCCGACCAAGACCAGCATGCCCTCAATCTCAGCTGCCCCATTCCCAGAGATTTTGCGCCCATTGGCGAGGATGTCATTGACCGGTTTGTATTCGGCTGGGACGCCAAACTCACGATAGGTTTCAATCACCGGCTCAAGGAACTTGCGATAGAATGCACCTTTATTTTTAGGTACATCGGGGCGGTCAGCCCGTAGGATCAGTTGGTAGAATAACTGGCCGCTGTCTAGGTAAACTGCTCCACCGCCAACTTCACGCCGGATCATCGGGATGTCGTGGGCCTGGGCGAACGCGACATCGATCTCCTGTTCTGCATCTTGATGGAAGCCGAGGCAAACGTAAGGTGTTGCCGGGCGTAATATAAATAATGCCTCTCGACCCAGGTGAGCAGCGGCGTGGTATAGTGATTGACTGTGAACCCAGGAAACCTTATCGAGAAAATAGTAATTCATCGATCATTCCTTTTATAAGTCGGATTGATTAGTCCCCATTCATGCAATTTGGCTTCGGCTCGATCTAAGATCATCGGCAGGACAGCGTCAATCTGAGGGCTTAGATCCACACCAACTGATAGGTCCGCCGGCTGTGCGCCGATCATATGCAAATGAAGAGGTAATTGGTCACGAAAACTGGCCAGCCCTAATACTTCTTGGAAGGTAATCTGGTGGTCTGACATTTTAATGCCGGTATATAGTGGAATGTCGTCGCGTGCCAGCTCAATCAGTGTGCCTGGCTGCTTGCGTGCATTGATCGCATCGAGCACCAGTAAATGGCTGGATGCCTCCACCCAAGGTAAAAGGTTCAGTCCCAACACCCCTCCATCTACGAACTCAACCCCGGTTGCTTTTCCCAAACGAGCCTCCAAGGCTTTCAGGGCATGAACACCCAGACCCTCATCGCGATTAAGTGTGTTGCCCAAACCGAGTACAATCTTACGATCAGCACCGTTGCCATTCATTCCAGTCTCCAAACCTCATACTCTTGTCGTGACTGTACTGCAATAACCCTTTTCTTTGAACCAGACATTTGTTGGAAAAATCCTTCAAACAGGCCAACTACATAGAATCGCATGGACTGATTTCCGGCAAGCCCAAGATCCTGAATTAACTCTAACACCAGGTTGCCTGAAATTTTTAGATCACCAGTATCTGTTATTTCCAGCTTGCGCAGAAAGCCTAATTCGATCAGCAGCATCCCGCTTCGGTTTACTGCATCCTCTTCGGAAAGCTTGAGTGGAAGCATCTCTATTAGATTAGCAGATGCTTGTTGCCCGGCCGAGCGCAATACTGCTTGGGCGCCATGTTG
>Ga0315535_1001452_pt1 | contig 15862 bp, 13 predicted proteins | sample SalMarSW160220MG_2_FD_203092 | JGI IMG/M metagenome (GOLD analysis project Ga0315535, IMG submission 203092) | Salt marsh sediment microbial communities from the Plum Island Ecosystem LTER, Massachusetts, United States - Salt Marsh Sediment SW1602-20 ...
TTTATGTTCGATAAATCGCGCCACTTTTTTTGGCTCGATGTGGCTCGATTTCGGTCGGGGCGGCCTTGTATGTCCGTGCCGAAAGTATTTTCCAACAACGTTGGAAATGTTGGAATATGTTGACAGGCAGGTTCGTGATTTGGTAAATATGCGCTTATGACGGCTATAACCCTGAATATCTCAGATTACAATAAACTCAGGACCGACCTGGCTGGCTTGTTGGAAAAAGGCAGACTCCAGGCGCAGCAGGCTGTTTCGGAAGTGGCCAATCACACCTACTGGAAGGTGGGTCGCAGGTTGCAGACGGTCACCGATGGGGCCGGGCGGACGGAGTCGGCCGGCCTGTTGCGCAGGCTTTCGGGCGATTTGGGCCTCGGCCAGTCCACCCTTTATCACACCTTGCAGTTCTTCCGTCTGTACCCGAACGGCCTGCCGCGCTCGCCGGCGGTCGCCAAGCTGCCGTGGGGGACGCAGGTCGCGCTGCTTGCGGTGCGCGACCAGGACGAGCGGCTTTACTATGTCGAACAGGCGCTCGAGCAGGGCTGGTCGCGCGCACAGTTGAGAAGGGCCATTCGCTCGGGCGCCTATCGCGGCCGGCCGGCGCTTCTGAAAGGCGCTGAACACAAGCTGCTCAGGCCCTATGCGCGCCTGCACACCTACCTGGGAATCGTCGACCGGGTGGTGGACGGCGACACGCTCGAGGTGCGCATCGATCTGGGCTTCGACGTCTGGAAGTCCGAACGGCTCAGACTGCGCGGCATCGACGCCCCCGAACTCAACACCCCGGCCGGCAAGCAGGCCCGCGGCTTCGTCGAGCGGGAACTCGGGCAGTGCAAGTTCGTCGTGTTTCACACCTACAAGACCGACCTCTACGCCCGCTACATCGCGGATCTGCTGTACGATCCGGCGCTCGATGACAAGAACGCCGTGTTCGAGAAAGGTCACTTCCTGAATCAATTGCTGCTGGATAACGGCCTGGCGCTGCCCATGCCGGGTTGAGACGTCTGCGGCGGTTGCGCTCGGTAGTTCAAGATGTCGCGGTCGAGCGGCGGATCAGGATGCTCCCCAGGATGACACAGGCGACGGCCGGTATCAGCACCGGCAACATCGAGTAGTACATGGCTTCTCCGGCGTCGGCGTCGAAGCCTTTGTCCAGACCGATCACCAATAGCGGGAAGATCAGGCCCGCGCCAATTGCCATGCCCAGCACCAGGTTGCCCAGGCTGCGGGTGCGGCCGGTGTACTTCTTGCCCGCGATTTTTACCAAGGCGATGATGCCGAGGATCAGCAGGCTCAGGCCCAACAGGCCCCCCAGGGGCCAGATCGCCAGCAGGTAGATGATCCCGCCCATGGCGTCGGCCCGCGCGACAGCGGGAGCCGATACTAGCACGAGCACGAGAAGCATCAGTTTTCGATGTGTCGAAGACATGCGCTTGCACCCTGTTCAAACGATATTCCGTCGCCGGCGCAGACAGAGCAACAGGCCCAGCAGGCAGAAAGGCATCCAGCCCGAACCGCCGGCGGCGCTGCCGCAGGCGCAACCCGACGAGTCGGGCTCCTTGGCCAGGGCGAACGTCCAGGGTTGCGAGTATCCGCTTGAAGCATTCTGGCTGTCCGTGGCTTGTACCTGCCAGCGGTAAACTGCACCGGGCTCGAGCGCAATGCTCGGGCTCCAGCTTACCGAGAACTGGCCGACGACGCCCTCGCCCGAATCGAGTACCTGGTTGCCCTGCTCGCCGAGCAGCTCAAAGTCGTAAGTTAGCGCGTTGCCCTGCGGGTCGGTTACCAGCGAGGCCTCGAGCGCCGGCGCGGCGTCGACAAGCGATCCGTCGGCCGGTGAGAGCGGCTGGGGAATCGGGGGCGCCGTGTTCGTGCCTGTGGTCTGGCAGCCGCTGGCCGGTTCGGCGTAGCGTCCGGCGGAGTCGTGGGCGAAGGCGGCATAGCAGTAGGTGTTGCCGGCCTGCAGGTTGCTGTCGGTCGTCAGTTCATCCATGCCGTCATAAATTTGTTCACCCTGATCCGGCGCCGTTGGCGCTGTTGCCGGCAGGCGGCGGATCATCACGCCCGATACAATCGGATCATCCGGGTTCCGCCAGCTGAGTTTAATCTGGTCTTCGAAGGCCTCGAGCGACAAACTCTCGACCGGCGGCACCGGGGCGGCGCCGACCACATCGATTTGTACAGGCACGCTGACAGGGCTGTCTTCGGCGTCGCCGGCGTCAATGGAGATGTTCGCGGTGTGGGTTCCCAGCGACATGCCCAGCATCTTGACCTCGATCTGCACCTGGTTGCTTTCTCCCGGATCCACAGTGGCGCCGGTCGTGCCGGCAACCAGCCAGGTTTCGTCCGGCGTTATTCCGAAAGTCAGTGGATGTCCGCCTGTGTTTTGCACACTCAGCACTAGCGTCGGATCGGGCGCATCGAGAGAGGCAGTCACATCGAACGCCTGCGGGTCTACCGAAAGATGCGCGGGTGGGGGCACTACGTTCAGCGTTATCGGAACGCGCAGTTCGCCGTTGTCCGCTCCGGCCGACTCGATCACAATCTCGTCGGTGTAAGAGCCAAGCACGAGCGAGTGGTGGTCGACGGACACCGTAAGCTCATCGGGAGTTTGACCTGATGCGTGATCCAGCGCGAGCCAACTCGCCGCAACGCCGGCCGTGTATGACAGGGCTCCAGCCTGGATATCGAAAAGCTGTATGCCTTGGGAGGCGGGAGCCGGCCGGCCGGGGACGGCCTCGAAAGTCAGCCCGCGCGGATCGGCGGCTATCCAGGGACCATCGGGCTCGAGGCTTACGTGGCCGAAGAAGCGCTGATCGTCCATCTCGACCACGTCCGCGGGCCAGGCACCGGTATCGTTGCCCGTGCCAATCTGGACAGAGTTCGTTGTCGATAGGAACATTCCGAAAGAGCCGACCGGGCCGATGTCGAGTAGCGAGCGGTTGAGATCGATGGCAATCTCGTAAGCCCGGTGGTTGTCTACCATTCCCGTGACACCTGTCAATCCCGGGGGATCCGGCTGCATATTCTGCATGTCCATGTGGTAACCGTCGCCCGGGTTGAATACGGGCATGTAAAGCGACATGCCGCCCATGTAACCGATCACGGCAAACATGCCCTCGTCGCCCGAGCTTGCAGGCCACACTCCGTCAAGATCGCGATCGAACATCACGGTCAGGCGGTCAAAGTCGTTTGCCTCCCTGTCGGCCATGTCGTAGACGGCGATATACAGGCTGTCTCCGGATACCGCCATGTGCAGGCTTACGTCGCCGTTTTGCTCGGGATCGATCGACAGCTCGAGCCCCTGATCGTACTCGCCCGGGGAGATCACGCCGTCGACTACCGGGGTGGTATCTATGTGCGGAACGAGCATCTCTGAAGCCTCGACCAGATCGAACTCGACCAGCAATTCCTGCGGTGAGTTGGCCGCTTCGGGGCTGGTGAATTCAACCGCCGACTGGTAACTGCCCGGATCGAGTCCGGTCGAGTCGATACTGATATCGATGTCGGTGGGCGCCGCGCCCGAGGCGGGCGTGACCGTCACCCAACTGTCCGGGCAGCTGGCCGTGAAGCTGAGGGTATCGAGGCCGTCGTTGCGCACGTGGACTGTGACCGGCGCCGGGGCGGGATCCCCGTCGAGAGCCACCAGGCGGATCTCCGGCGGATAAATTCCCAGAAGCGGCTGGTCGGTATTGAGGCTTTTCTTCAGAACGACGGCCGGGTCGCCCAGCAGGTTGTTCTCGAATCCCACCCAGCGGGTGTAATTGTCTGAAAACAGCGCCGCGTTGTCTTCCTTGCTGTCGGCCAGCGCCTGACCGATGGTGGACATGCCCTCGCCGAAGAAGGCGTCGAAAAACTGGCGGTGGAAACGCTGGCTGGGAGAGTCGGTCTGGAAAGAGCCCCAGCCGTAGCGGCTATTAACCACGGCCGCGAAGGCGCCATGGGGACCCATGACGAAGTGCTCGGCTATGCAGTCTGCGCTGTAGACGAAGCCGCCCTCCTCCTTGTCGGCTACGTTGTCGAAGGCTCCGGGCAGGCATCCCTGGGTGTAGAGCAGGAAGGGATGGGCGTTGACCAACCTGTCGGCGTCCATGTTCATCATGCGCATGTTGTAGGTAACGTTGCTGTGGCCCAGGTGGTTGACCACATGAGGACTTTCGTCCAGAAGCGTTACCAGGTCGCTGGCATCCCAGGAGTTGGCACCGCCCAGATCGCGGTCGTAGAGGGTGCTGATCTCGAAGAATGGCAGGCTTTCAAACCCCTGAGTAGTGTAGCCGCCGCTGCTGGAACCCTGGGCGATCTCGTCCATGCAGTCGGCGGCCCAGACGTTGGCCGGGTCGCTCCACAGCAACTCGCCGACCATCAACACGTTCTTCAGCCAGGAGCCGGCGGCCTGGTTGTAAGCAAGAGTCTTGGCTACGAAGTTGCGTACTTCCTCCGCGCTGTCGGCCGGTGCGCGGCCGACGTACAGTTCGGCCATCAGGTCGACCTCGCCCCCGTCGGGCCCGTCTGTATGCTCGCCGTAGACACCGTCGGCGTCGTCGTCGAAGGTGCCGTCCAGGCAGCTATAGTAAAGATCCGAGGGCAGGTAGTCCGCGGACGTGTCGGGGGCGTGCGGGTCTACGAAGAGCTTGCGCACCGGCAGGATATTGTCGCCGCTCTCGCCGCCCACGTCGGCCTCGTCGGCGTCGCCGACCAGCAGCACGTATGACACGCCCCATTCCAGGTAGGCGTCGGTTAGAAAGTCTCGCACGCGGGTGGCGTCGTCCTGGCCGCCGTCGGGGCGGTCGCCCGAGTAGTTTTGATAGATCCACTCGAGGCTGACTACGTTGGCCGGCAGGCCGCCCGCCTCGCGCGCGGCGCTGAGCGCTTCGAGACTATCGTCGCCTCCGAGACCGATGAACTGATCCGGGGCGACTATCAGATAGCTGTAACTTCCGGGATCGAGCCGCACCGGCCCGCGGGGTGGTTTTTGCGGATAAGTGTAAAGTGCGGAAAAATCCGCGGCCCTGGCCTCGATGCTCTCTATGTCCGAAGCTCGCGCCCGAAGCAGCGGAGCCACCCGTCCGCCCGGGGCGGTTTTCAAAATCAAGGTAACCGATACCAGGCGGTCGACCCGGCCCGTGCGCGGTCGGTAAGAGAGCGGGAAGACGGTCACCGGTACCAGCGCGTAGCCTCGCTTGTACTGAACCTTACCCATACGTGCCCATGTGCCCGGTTGAGGTTGGTCGCTGTTATAAACGGCCGGGTCGGGTGGTGTCAGGCGCGGATTGTCTACGCCCAGGATGGGTCTAGGAAGCTGGGCCGGGGCCAGGAAAAAAACTCCGGGCAACGGTTCTGTCTTCCGGTCAACCAGACGCAGACTTACGGGTTTGTGGCCGTACGGCAAAAGAAAATAGACAGTCTTCTGGGGCAGCAGCGGGGCGCCCGGCCCGGCATGCAAGACCGCGCCCGGAACGGTCAGCGACTTGCCGGCCGGAGACTCGATGCTCAAAGGTGCATCAAAGGCTACCGGCAAACGCAGTTCATCGGCGGCGGCGCTGTTGGCAATGACCAGAAGCAGGCATACGCCCGTGAAACCTGACAAGGCGGTTTTCATCAAAACTCTCCCTTATTTTTTGATGATTTCTTTTTGCACTTTTATTGCGCAGAATTCGCCGCACATAGAGCAGACCTCGTCGTCTCCGGACGGGGCCTGGGCGCGGCTTGCGCGGGCAGTCTTGGGGTCGATTGCGTTTTGGTACATGCCCTCCCAGTCCAGCGACTTGCGGCTTTGGCTCATGGAGCGTTCGCGTAGCAAGGCGCGTTCGTCGCCCCTGGCCAACTCGGCCGCGGCGGCGGCGATGCGCGAAGCGATCACTCCCTGGCGAACGTCATCCGCATTCGGCAATCTCAGGTGCTCGGCCGGGGTGACGTAACACAGGAAGTCGGCGCCGGCCCAGGCGGCCAGTGCCCCGCCGATGGCCCCGCTGATGTGATCGTAGCCCGGAGCCGTATCGGTCACCAGCGGTCCCAGCACGTAGAACGGGGCGCCGTGGCACAGGCGCTTCTCCATCAGAACGTTGGCCTGCACCTGGTCCATGGGGACGTGGCCAGGGCCCTCGATCATCACCTGGACTCCACGCGCAATCGCGCGCGCCTGCAACTCGCCGAGCGTAATCAGCTCTTGCAACTGTGAACGGTCGCTGGCATCGGCCGTGGCGCCGGGGCGGAAGCCGTCACCCAGAGACAGTACGGCGTCGTAGCCGGCCGCAAGATCCACAAGGCGATCGAATCCCGTAAAGAGCGGGTTGTCTCGCTCGTTGTAACGCATCCAGGCGATCGAAAGCGCTCCGCCGCGGGAGACCACGTCCATGACCCGGCCTTCGCGCTCCATCCTCTCGAGAGCCTGCAAGTTGACGCCGCAGTGCAGGGTCAAAAAATCCACGCCGCTTTCCAGGTGCCGTTCGATCACATCGAACAGGTCGTCGGCCGACATCTCGCAGAACGAGCTTTTTGTATCCATTGCCCGCGCGACCGCCTCGTAGATCGGCACCGTGCCCAGCGGGAGAGGGGCCTTTCGCATGATCTCGGCTCTGATCGCCGCCAGATCGCCTCCGGTGGAAAGATCCATGATCGTATCGGCCCCGGATTCCACCGATACGCGGGCCTTCTCGATCTCCCCGGCCACGTCTAAAGCGTCGCGCGAGGTGCCGATGTTGGCGTTGACTTTCACCCGTAGCCCGCGCCCGATTCCCAGAGGCGCGATCTCGCCGTGCTTGCGGTTGCGCACGATGACCGCTTCGCCCGAAGCCACGTATGAAGAAAGTTGCTCGGCAGGCACTCCCTCGGCTCGGGCCACTGCCGCGACCTCGTCCGTGATTTCCCCCGCGCGTGCTCGTTCGATTTGTGTTTGCATGTGTCTCTCCCGATGGCGGCAAGTCCAATGCGGCTGTTACCGTGAGTCTTAGTCTCGGCGCTGGTTTATGTCAACCGTGGTTGACACGGGACTTGCCGGACGGTTAGATTGAACGAATCGAAATCGGTGTTCAGCTGCATTGTTTCTCGGGAGCGGGCGCATGAGCAGTGCAAAAAACAGGGAGTTGCTTAAAAGGGTTTCAATCTTCTCGAACCTCGACGAGGCGGCGCTTGGCGACCTCGGGCAGCTGGTTATCTCCAAGGACTATCCCAAGGGTACCCTGGTCTTCGGACAGGAAGAGCCCGGCGACGCCCTGTTCATAATCGCCAAGGGACGGGTCAAGGTGGTTCTTTACGGCGAGAGCGGCAAGGAGATCACTCTGACTTTTTTCCACAAGGGAGACTTCTTCGGCGAGATGGCGTTGCTGGACAATCTGCCTCGTTCGGCCAACGTGGTCACTACCGAGAACTCGACACTGCTGATGCTCAAGCGTGAAGATTTCACCAACCACCTGGTCGAACATCCTTCTACGGCGATCAACGTGCTGGCCGAACTGAGCCGGCGCCTGCGCAAGGCCGACGAGATCATAGGCAATTTGGCACTCCTGGACGTCTACGGACGGGTGGCCCGGGTGCTGATCGACCTGGGCGAACGCGAAGGAGAGAAGGTCGAGGACGGCATCTTGATTCGCAAGAGGCCCACCCAGCAGGACATAGCCAGTATGATAAGCACTTCGCGAGAGACGGTCTCTAGGGCGCTTGGCGAGTTTCAGAAACGCGGCCTGCTGGAGATGACCGGCAAGAGCGTCGTGCTGCGCCCGCAGTTCTACCGCGAGGTTGGTTGAGCCGGAGGTCCCGCGCTCGACGGCCCCATGAAAGTGATGATCGACATCCGGGACCTGCACAAGTCCTTCGGGAACAACCACGTCCTGCGCGGAATAAACCTGCAGGTTGCCGAGGGCCGCACGACTGTCATCATCGGCGCCAGCGGCTCGGGCAAGAGCGTGCTGATGAAACACATGATCGGCCTGCTCAGACCCGATGCCGGCAAAGTGATCGTCGACGGCATCGACACCGCCGGCATCTCCCAGCGCGAGCTTTCGCGCGTGCGATCCAAGTTCGGCATGGTTTTTCAAGGCGCCGCCCTGTTCGATTCGATGTCGGTCGGCGAGAATGTTGCCTTTCCGCTGCGCGAGCATCGCCGGTTGCGCGAGTCGGAGATACGCCGGATCGTGGCCGAAAAGCTCAAGGTCGTCGACCTGGAGGGAGTCGAGGAGATCTTTCCCGCCGAGCTTTCGGGCGGAATGCGCAAGCGCGTGGGCCTGGCCAGGGCAGTGGTTCTCGATCCGCGCATCATCCTCTACGACGAACCGACCACCGGTCTCGACCCGATAACCGCCAACAGCGTCGACGAGATGATCATCAACGCCCAGCAGCGTCTGGGGGTCACCTCGGTTGTAATCTCGCACGACATCGCCTCGTCTTTCCGGGTGGGCGATCATGTGGCCATGATCCACGAGGGCTTGATCGTAGATCAGGGCTCGCCCGAGAAACTTCGCCGCTCGGAGCATCCCTATGTGCAGAAGTTTCTGTCCACCTGGTTTGCCAAGGGCGAGTAAATTCCGCGAGGCTGCCGATCTAATAGTTGCCCATACAGACTCGGCGTAGTAGTTATATACGATCGCAGAGGTTCGAGCGGATGAGAAAGTTCATTACACCCTTGAAGGTCGGCATCCTGACCATCGCCGCCGTGGCGGGGACAATCTTTGCCTTGCGCACGGTGGAGGAGGGCGTGCTTGGCGGCGGAGGGACCTACAGGGTGTACGCCGTGCTCAACAACGTCCTGGGGGTGGCCAAGCGCTCGCGGGTGGTGATGGCCGGCATCGAGGTCGGCTACATCGAGGGCATCGAGCTGTCCGGGGCCAGGGCGCGCATCAACCTGCGAATCCGCAACGATGTACCGCTCTATCGCGACGCCGCGCTGGCCAAGATCTCGGAGTCGCTCTTGGGCGACAGGCTGATCGACCTGGCTCCCGGCAAGGACGTCGAGCACCCGCTGGGCGAGGGAGGCCAGATTGTGAACATCTACGAGGAGAAGGACATCTCCGAGATGTTCAGGACTCTGGATGGAATCACGGACGACATCAAGGGAGTCACCCATGCCTTGAACAACACCATCGGCCGTTTCGACCGTGAGGATTCGCTGGGGGGCGTGATTCGGCGCATGGGTGAGATAGCCGACAACGTGGCCGAACTCAGCAGTCGCATGAACGATACCTTCAAGCGCGGCGGGTCCAAGATCGACCAGATCCTGGACAATGTGGCCGGCATCACCGCCGGAACCCGGGGGCGCTACGCCGAGATCCTGGACAACGTCAGGGACGTTTCGGCCGACATGAAAAAGCTGGTCGCCAGTCTCAACGACATCGTCGGAAAGAACGGAGAGGGCTGGAAGGAAAGCGCCGGCAGCATCAAGGAGACTCTGGACAAAGCCAGCCGAACTATGGAGAACCTGGACAACATCACTCGCAAGATCGACGATGGCCAGGGCACTTTAGGCAGGCTGGTCAACGACGACCAGGTGTTGTCAAAGGCCGAGGGTGTGCTGGACGACGCCGCCAGCATCACCCGCCCGCTGTCCCGGTTGCAGATTGCCGTCGATTTACGTTCCGAGTACCACGTCAATGCGAACGCGGCCAAGAACTACCTGGGACTGCAACTGATTCCCAAGTCGGACAAGTACTACATGTTCGAGCTGATCGACGACCCGCGCGGCAAGGTCACCGTGACCGAGACGTGTAATACCTCGGAAAGCTGCTCGCCCGACCAGCGCACCAAGGAGATCAAGATCACCGACGACTTCAAGTGGTCGCTGCAGTTCGCCAAGCGTTTCTACTTCGTGGGGCTGCGCTTCGGCATCATCGAGGGAACCGGCGGTGTGGGTATGGATATGTTTTTTCTCAACGACGACCTCGAGTTCAAGTTCGACGCCTTCCAGTTCGGCAAGAACGAGTTCGGAGACCAGGCCCTGCCGCGCCTGAAGGCCATGGTGATCTACAAGCCCTCCTGGCTGGCAAACCATATCTACCTGGCCGCGGGCGGGGACGACTTCCTGAACACCTCGGTCTTCGATTACTTTTTCGGGGCCGGGATCCATTTCACAGATACCGATCTGAAGGCGATTTTCACAGCCACGGGCGGAGTGCCGAGCCCCTGATCGGCGGCCAAGCCCATGTTTCGACTTGACATCGTATGCCTGCGGAGCTAGTCTCACCTGCTTTGTGGCTGGTTTTTACGATTTGTAGAGGCTTTTGATGTTCGATAGTCTGACAGATAAACTTGGCCTGACTTTCAAACGCTTGAAAGGGCACGGGAAACTCTCCGAGTCGAACGTCAAGGACGCACTTCGCGAAGTTCGGCTTTCGTTGCTCGAAGCAGATGTCAACTACCGGGTTGTCAAGGATTTCATCACGGCCGTCAAGACCCGTGCCATGGGCAAGGAGGTGCTGGCCAGCCTCACCCCGGGCCAGCAGTTTGTAAAGATCGTCAGTGACGAATTGACATCGCTGATGGGCGGTCAAGCTGCCGATCTCGATCTGGGCGGGCGACCCCCTGTGGTCATCATGTTGGCCGGGTTGCAGGGCTCAGGCAAGACCACCAGCGTCGGCAAGCTTGCCTTACGTCTCAAATCGCAAGGTCGCCGGCCCTATCTCGTCCCGGCCGACGTCTATCGCCCGGCGGCCATCGAGCAACTTACCAAGCTCGCCTCCGACATCAACATGCCCGTGCATCCGTCGACCACCGAGCAGGATCCGGTAGCCATCTGCAACTCGGCGGTGGCCCAGGCCGAGCGAAGCAACCTGGATACCGTCCTCTTGGACACGGCCGGCCGGCTGCACATCGACGAGGAGTTGATGGAGGAGTTGCGGGTCATCAAGCGCGAAGTCCGCCCGCGGCAGATCTTGCTGGTGGCCGATGCCATGACCGGACAGGACGCCGTCAACGTAGCCGAGAAGTTCGACGAAGATCTGGGCATCGACGGCGTGGTGTTGACCAAGCTGGACGGCGACGCCCGCGGCGGTGCGGCGCTATCGATCAAGGCCGTTTGCGGCAAGCCGATCCTCTTTGCGGGCACAGGTGAAAAGCTCGATGACCTGGACATCTTCCACCCGGAGCGCATGGCCAGCCGGATCCTGGGAATGGGCGACATACTCAGCCTGGTCGAACAGGCGCAGGACGCCTACGACCAGAAGAAAGCCGCCGAGCTACAGCGCAAGTTCCGCAAGAACGAGTTCACCATTGACGATTTCCGGGAGCACCTGAGACAACTGCACAAGATGGGCTCGATCACCGACCTGATGGAGAAGATTCCCGGAATGAGCGGCATGCTGAACAAGATGCAGGGCGCCGCCCCTCCGGAGAAAGAACTTTTGCGAATCGAGGCGATCATTGACTCGATGACCAAGAAAGAGAGAATAAACCACGCCATCCTGAACGGCAGCCGCCGCAGGCGCATAGCCAGAGGCTCCGGCACCAGCGTTCAGGAAGTCAACCAGTTCGTCAAGCAATACCTGCAGATGAAGAAGATGATGAAGAAAGTAAATCGTTTTGGAATGAAGTCATTGATGCGCGGCCTCATGGGAGGCGGATTATAACGTCCAGCAGCAGAGGAAATCTGTCATGTCGGTAGCAATAAGATTGAGAAGGGCAGGCGGCAAGAAAAAACCGTTTTTTCACGTAGTGGCGACTGATTCGCGCAATGCGCGCGACGGCAAGTTCATCGAGAAGCTGGGGCATTACAACCCGGCGGCCAAGCCGACGGTCTTCGAGATCGACCAGGAGCGCTTCGACTACTGGTTGAGCGTCGGGGCCAAGGCAAGTCCGACGGTGTCCCAACTGGTCGCCAGGTCCACGACGGGTGCCGTCGACGGCGCGGTCAAGGACGACAAAGATGGAAAACACGGTCCGGCCGCGTGAGCTTCTGAGCTTCATTGTCGGCGCTTTAGTGGACAAGGCCGAGGCCGTCTCCATCGAGGAAGTTGTCGACGATCACAGCCGGGTGTTCAAGCTACGAGTCGATCAGTCCGACATCGGTCGGGTGATTGGCAAAGAGGGGCGCACCGCAAAGGCGATCCGGACGATCATCGGAGTTGCCACGGCAAGAGACGGACAGAAGGCGAAGCTGGATATCGTTGAATCCGACTGAAAACGAATTACTGCAAGTTGCCAGGATCACCCGCTCCCACGGGTTACGGGGTGAGCTGAAAATTGTCGAGGAACCGGGCGCTTCGGGTGCCTGGAGAACCGTCGATCAGGTTTTTATAGGCAACAGCTCCAAGGTTGTCCGCCGCTTCGAACTCGTACTGGTGCGCGGTGGAGGAAAGTCGCTGATCATGTCGCTTGATAGTGTGGATGTCATTGAACGAGCGCGCGAGCTGGCGGGCATGCGGATCTTCGTGCGGCGTGATGACCTGCCGCCGCCCGAGGATGGCAGCTACTATGTCGACGATCTGATCGGAATGCGGGTCGAAGACGAGACCGGAAGCAGCCTGGGAGTCATAACGGAGATCTTCGACAACGGTGCGCACGATATATACGTCGTCAGGGGCGAAGCCGGCGAGATCATGCTGCCGATCATCGACGGCGTGGTTCAGTCGCTGGATGTGCCTTCCGGGAAGATGGTGGTCAGGCCTCCGGCGGGGCTTGGTTTCACGGAAACAGATTGATATCGGAAGCCGAAAAGTCGTCTATCGGGTTGCGTTGGAGCGTGCTTACGCTGTTTCCCGAGATGTTCACTTCGTTGCTTTCGGCAAGCTTGTTCGGCAAGGCTCGCGAGAAGGGCCTGATCGAGGTCGATCTGATCGACTACCGGAACTATGCGGAGGGACGGCATAAAGTTGTGGACGACACGCCGTACGGCGGCGGGGCCGGGATGGTGATCAAGGTCGAGCCTGTGGCCAAAGCGTTGGCCGTTCTGCGTAAGACAAGCCCTGCCGCTCATGTTGTTCTGCTGACGCCCCAGGGCCGGCCGTTCGACCAGCACTCGGCCAGGCGTTTGAGCAGCTATTCGCACGTTGTTCTCGTGTGCGGGCGTTACGAGGGAGTCGATGAGCGTATCCGTTCGCTGGTGGCGGAGGAACTGAGCATCGGCGACTACGTGCTTTCAGGCGGCGAGGCGGCCGCTTGGGTTGTAATGGATGCCGTGACCAGGCTGATTCATGGCGTCGTGGGACAACCGGAGTCGGTCGTTTGTGAGTCTTACGGCGAGCCGGGAATCCTGGAACATCCTCAGTACACCCGTCCCAGGGAGTTCGACGGGATGAGCGTGCCCGAGGTGCTTTTCTCCGGAGATCACGGGGCCATAGCCGCCTGGCAAAGGCGCCAGGCCATCTTGAAGACCGCCCGTCTCAGGCCCGATCTTCTCGATCGTGTCGAGTTGACAGATGAGGAACTGGCCTTGGTTCACAAAATTTCCGGCGATGACCAGTGAAGGACTCACAGGAAAGATTTGGGATTGACAGGCCGGCCGTGAAATGCAATAAGAGCGCTGCCGGACGAGTTTGAACAAGGAGGCAGGTGATGCGCAAGTTGGACTTTGTTGAGAAAGATTATCTCAAGGAGTCTGTCGATTCGTTCAGGATCGGCGACACCGTCAAGGTACACTTCAGGATTCGCGAGGGAGCCAAGGAACGCGTTCAGATTTTCCAGGGTGTCGTTATCAGGCGCCGGGGCGGCGGTGTGGATGAGAGCTTCACCGTCAGGAAATATTCCTATGGTATCGGAGTTGAACGTATGTTCCCCCTGCATTCCCCGCGGGTCGAGAAGATAGAGGTGGTTCGCTCCGGGCGCGTCAGGCGAGCCAAACTGTACTATCTGCGCAAGCTCAGAGGAAAAGCGGCCCGCTTGAAGGAAATCTGAGCGGAGTCCGCCGTCGACAGCAGCGGCGCCTCAATGGTGTAAGAGCTTCGCGATCAAGACCACGACGGTATACGGGTACCATGCTTTTTTCAGAGTTGGTTCTCCAGGGAGTGCGTAATTTCCAGCAGATGCACCGCATTCCTGTTGGGCGTGGATTTTCTGTGTTCGTCGGCGGTCAGGGCAGCGGCAAATCCACGACTATCGACGTGATAACCCACCTGCTCAATCCCAATCCCACCGAACCCGCCACCGACAGGTTCAAAGGACCCGATCCCAACCTGTGTCGCGCGGCGCTGCTGATCGACGATGACGCGGGGCAGCGTTACCGGCTGGTTCAAGATCTCCTGCGAGGCACAATGGCGCTTGCGCGCTTCGACCCGGGCACCTCGCAATTCGTTCCGGTCAGCAACTCGCCCTCGGAAGTGCGGCAATACTTGACCAGCCAAATACACTTGCCGCATATCGATGTTTTCGAAGAGATCTTCATTACCCGCCGGTCATCTTTCCCTACGGCCCGGAGTCAATCGACGGCGGGGTTACCGTCTGTCGACCCGGCGGCCGCAGGAGGCGAGCCGCCCATGGCCGGGTTGGCGGGCAAGCGAGACGCGGTTCCCGCGGGGCGTCAGCTGCAGCCTCAGGCAGGGGGCGGGGCCGGCTCGAGTCATTTTCCAGGCTACCAGGGGGACGATTCGGGTGAGGAGGTATTGCCCGACGATCCGAACGAGTTGCGCTCACAACTGGATATTCTGAAGCACGACCTGGCGATGGCCAAGGAAGTCGACGACCTGCAGTTCAATCTCGACGGCTTGCAGAGCAAGCTGTTCGAAATGGAACAGAAGACCAAGGGCGTCAGCGAAGCTTCCACCAGAGTCGAAAACCTCGAGACCGAGATCGGGCGTTTCGACAAGCTGGGAGATCTGCCGGGTGACTTCGAGCGCCGCATTCGCGAATTCGAGAAGTCGAAGGAAAAACTCGAGCGTGACAAGGCACGCCTGGATGATGAGCAGGAGAAGTGGGAAAAAAGAGCCAATCAGGCTCTGCCTGGTCCGTTGATGCAGGATCGTAACTTCTTGTTGGGTCTGGTGCTGGGCCTGGTCGCAATAGCGGTTGGTGTGCTGGGTTTTTTTCTCGAAGAATACCTTCGTTACGTGGCTTTACTCGATATCGCGGGTTTCGGCCTGGCGCTGGTCGCGGCCGTCCGGCACATCGACAGGAGCCAGTCAGCCCAGAGGGGGCAAGCCCGCCTGGGGATGATTGACGAGCGGCGCGAGAAATTGCAGCGCCAGTTCGATCTGGAGTCGTCAATCGTCCGCAGCACGATGGCCAAACTCGAGGTGAGCGATCCGAATCAGATCATCGAGCAGTACTCCATGCGCAACAAGGTCGCCGTGGCGCTCGAAAACGCGCGAAAGGAGTTGGAGGCGCTGAAAAACGATCCGGCTTATGCCGAATCGGAATCGCAACAGGCGAAACTGAGAGCCGAGATTTCTGTAATTGATGAAAAGTTGGCCGGATCAAGCGGCCTTATGATGGGGCCGAAGGAGATGGAGCGCCGGATCGATCTCATCGAAAACAAACTCGAGCGCATTGAATCGGGAGCAGCGCCTGCAACACAGCAAGAGAACGGCTGGCTGGGTGCTGAAGATCCGATGCAGGTCACCGGCAACGATCCCTACGATTTAGGCGTAGGCCTGCCGCCTTCCGGCGGCAGGCCGCCGGGCGCCAGCCTGCATGCTTCTTCCGGCCATGGGTTGCCGCCATCGCCCGCACTGGCGGCGGCCGGTCCCGGTCCTTTCGATAGCCTGATGAAGAGTGCCGACGATCTGTTTTTGATCGATCGCGAGCGGATCGAGCTGATGCTCGCGCCCCGGGCCGGGCAGTATCTTTCGGCTTTCACGGCCCAGGCGTATCCCCAACTGTTGTTCGGTGCGGGCAGCCTGGTCGAAGTTGCGGACGGGACTGGTTCCCGGACCGCGGCGACGGCGCTAACGGGCGCCGAGCAGGATCTTGTCTACCTGGCCTTGAAGCTGGCCATCATCGAGAACGC
>Ga0315535_1001453_pt1 | contig 15856 bp, 12 predicted proteins | sample SalMarSW160220MG_2_FD_203092 | JGI IMG/M metagenome (GOLD analysis project Ga0315535, IMG submission 203092) | Salt marsh sediment microbial communities from the Plum Island Ecosystem LTER, Massachusetts, United States - Salt Marsh Sediment SW1602-20 ...
GGCTCAGCCTTCGGAGGTTCGAATCCTCCCCTCTCCACCATCTTGCCTTTTTTGGTCTTCCATATTATTTGGAGATCGTTGCAGTCATCCTTTTTGACCCAACAATGCGGAGCCATCCACTTAGGTAGCGTCCATCACAAACAGAATTTGGGCACTAGGTAAACGTCTCATCTCTTTTCAAACAGGTTCGAGAGTTCCATGCTGATGGCTTTCAGGCCCCTTTTTGATTTTTCCGAGGAGAAAGCGAGAAGGAACGGTAACCGGAGGCTTGGAGCATGTTCTTTTTTAAGCGGCGGGAATAGCTCAGTTGGCTAGAGCGTCAGCCTTCCAAGCTGAGGGTCGCGGGTTCGAATCCCGTTTCCCGCTCCAATAGTACGTTTGCCCACGTAGCTCAGTAGGTAGAGCACATCCTTGGTAAGGATGAGGTTCACCGGTTCGACCCCGGTCGTGGGCTCCAGTAATACATTTTGGCTGATGGAGCAACCGAAAGAAGAGGATGAACCGATTGCATTATCGGCTGTGCATGAGAGGCTGACAGCTGCAGTCCAAGGAGGATAGAGATGTCGAAGAAGAAATTTGAGAGGACGAAGCCGCATGTAAACGTGGGGACGATAGGGCATATAGACCATGGGAAGACGACGTTGACGGCGGCGATTACGAAGCATTTACAGAAGAAAGGGATGGCTGATTATGTGCCGTTTGACGAGATAGACAAGGCGCCTGAGGAGAAGGCGCGTGGGATAACGATAGCGACGGCGCATGTGGAATATGAGACGGCGCACCGGCATTATGCGCATGTGGACTGTCCTGGTCATGCGGACTATATCAAGAACATGATCACGGGAGCGGCGCAGATGGACGGAGCGATATTGGTGGTTGGAGCGGATGATGGACCGATGCCGCAGACGCGGGAGCACATATTGTTGGCGCGTCAGGTTGGAGTTCCGAGCATAGTGGTATTTTTGAACAAGTGTGACATGGTGGATGATGAAGAGCTGATAGAGCTTGTTGAGCTGGAGTTGCGGGAGTTATTGACGAAGTATGAATTTCCGGGTGATGACATACCGATTATCCGGGGGAGTGCGTTGAAGGCGCTGGAGAGTGAAGATGCGGATTCGGAGGAAGTGAAGCCGATATTTGAGTTGATGGATGCATTGGACTCGTACATACCGGAGCCTGTTCGGGACACGGACAAGCCGTTTTTGATGCCGATAGAGGATGTATTCAGCATATCGGGAAGAGGGACGGTGGTGACTGGACGTGTGGAGCGTGGAATGGTGAAGGTAGGGGAGGAAGTTGAGATAGTAGGGATCAAGGAGACGATGAAGACGGTCTGCACGGGAGTGGAGATGTTCCGGAAGATACTGGACCAGGGGCAGGCTGGAGACAATATAGGGGTTTTGTTGCGAGGGACGAAGCGGGACGAGGTGCAGCGTGGGCAGGTGGTAGCGAAGCCTGGGTCGATAACGCCGCACACGAAGTTCAAGGCGGAAGCGTACGTATTGACGAAGGAGGAAGGCGGGAGGCACACGCCGTTTTTCAACGGGTACCGGCCGCAGTTTTATTTTCGGACGACGGACGTGACGGGGGTAGTGACGTTGCCTGAGGGAGTAGAGATGGTGATGCCCGGGGACAATGTTTCGATGGAAGTGAATTTAATTACGCCGATAGCGATGGAGAAGGAGCTGCGTTTTGCGATTCGTGAAGGGGGCAGGACGGTCGGTGCCGGCGTGATCAGCGAGATTATCGAGTAAAAGGAAATGAGGTAGTTATGAGGGATATCGTAACTTTAGCCTGTGAGCAATGTAAGAACAGGAATTACACTACGACAAAGAACAAGCGCAAAACGCCTGATAAGCTGGCGTTCAAGAAATATTGCCCTACTTGCAGGAGCCATACACTCCATAAGGAGACCAAGTAGGGACCGCCGTCAGCTTCGCAACGAATTATGAACGCTGCACACGAGTTCCTGTTCGCTTCTGCAGCAACTGAAGGCGGACGAAAGGAATGCAGGCCAGTAGCTCTAACGGCTAGAGCACCGGACTCCAAATCCGGGTGTTGGGGGTTCGAATCCCTCCTGGCCTGCCATTTTTTGTGGAACGGGGTGGGAGATCTTGGTAAAATAGAAATGCTGCAAGGATATCGTTTCGAGGTGAGATGAAGAAGAAAAGCAAAAATTCCGCGAAGAAGAAAAACACAATGCCGCAGCCGGGCAGTGCAGAGGTGAACCAAAAGGCGACAACAGACAAAAATCCTGTTGCGAAGAGCGTCGCCAAACCGGCAGTCCCCAGGGTCCTTCCAAAAAAAGTCTCAGAAAAAAGGAAAGACAAGGGAGGCTCGATTCGGCAATACGCTCAAAAGGCCGGACAATTTCTTCGAGAGTCGAGAATAGAACTCAAGAAGGTTAAATGGCCGACGCGAAAGGAACTGCTGGCAACAACGGGAGTGGTCATCCTCCTGACGCTTTTTTGTGCATTATATCTGGGCCTGGTTGACTTCGGGTTGATCAAACTGATAAAGAATATCGTTGGATGACCATGATGAACATCTCCTCCGCTGCGACACTATCATTGAAGGGCATATAAGGGGCAAGCGTGGAATTAAAGTGGTACATTGTTCATACCTATTCGGGATTCGAGAACAAGGTAAAAAAAACACTCGAAGAGCGGATCAAGAACCTGGGTCAGGAAGAGCGTTTCGGGAAGGTTCTTGTTCCCACTGAACAGGTGGTTGAACTGAGACAGGGTCAGAAGAAGACTTCATCCAGAAAATTTTACCCGGGGTACATTCTCGTCCAGATGCACTTGGACGATGACACATGGCACACGGTACGGAACACGGCCAAGGTAACCGGCTTTGTGGGCGGAGAAGTGAAGCCCACACCCATTCCGGATGAGGAAGCCGAGAGAATAATACAGCAGATGCAGGAAGGCGTCAGCAAGCCCAAACCGAGATATCAATTTGAAGAAGGTGATGAAGTAAGGGTAGTTGATGGACCTTTCAGTAATTTCAACGGTATTGTTGAGGAAGTGAAACCCGACAAAGAAAAACTCCGGGTGCTGATTATGATATTCGGAAGGGCTACGCCCGTGGAGTTGGAATTTATTCAGGTAAACAAAGTGTAACGTAACTGCTCAGGTTCAGCGCCTATCTAAACCGAGAATCTGACAATCATGGCAATAGAAAGCGCGATTTGCTGGGCACGAGCGGGTTTCCAGTCCAGAAAGAAGAGGTCTAAATGGCGAAGAAAATAATTGGATCGGTAAAGCTGCAGGTGAAAGGAGCGCAGGCAAACCCTTCACCGCCCATCGGGCCGGCATTAGGCCAGCACGGGGTGAATATTGCTGAATTCTGCAAGGCATTTAATGCACGAACACAGGACCAGCAGGGAACGATTATTCCCGTTGTTATTACCATTTATGCTGACAGGTCATTTTCGTTTATCACGAAAACACCGCCCGCTTCAGTCCTTTTGAAACAGGCGGCGAAGGTGGCCAAAGGTTCGAGCGAACCGAACCGTGCCAAGGTTGCAGAAGTGAGCAAGAGTCAAATAGAGGAAATAGCGAAAATCAAGTTTGAAGATCTGAATGCCCATGACATGGAAGGCGCCATGAAAATCATAGAAGGAACAGCCAGAAGCATGGGCATTACTGTTGCAGAATCCTAGAGGAAAGGGTACTTGACCATGAGCAGGAAAGGCAAGAAATACAGGGATGCCGCTGAAAAATTAGACAGACTGAAAAGATACAATTTTGAAGAAGCGGTCGAAATGGCCATTGGCTCTGCGTTCGTCAAGTTTGACGAGACGGTGGATGTGGCGGTTCGGCTGGGGGTGGATCCACGTCACGCCGATCAGATGGTTCGGGGAACAGTGGTTTTACCGAATGGGATTGGCAAAGACGTTCGTGTGGCTGTCTTTGCCAAGGGTGAGAAAGAGAAAGAAGCCGCCGAGGCAGGGGCTGATTTTGTCGGGTCGGATGATCTGGTTGAGAAAATTCAGCAAGGGTGGCTTGAGTTTGATAAAGCGATTGCCACCCCTGATATGATGGCGTCCGTTGGAAAGCTGGGCCGAATCCTCGGCCCCCGGGGAATGATGCCGAACGCCAAACTTGGCACGGTCACTTTTGATATAAGCAGGGCCGTCAAGGAGGTCAAGGCTGGGAAGATCGATTTCAAGGTGGAGAAAGCCGGCATCGTCCATGCCCCCGTTGGCAAGATTTCTTTCGGACTCGAAAAGCTCCTGCAGAATATCGCTGCTTTCATGGAAACCATACAGAAATTGAAACCTCCCGCAAGCAAAGGGACATATCTCAAGGGGATAGCCATATCAAGTACCATGGGCCCGGGAATAAAAGTGGATCCGGTATATGTCAAGGATCTGTTGAGTTGACATTTCTCTAATACCTGATCAAGAAAAGTTGTAGTCAACCATTGCCCGACGCTGTGACGGGCTTGGATAGTGGTCAAAGACAGTAGGTGCCGCGTTGACCTGGAGCGTGATTCCCGGGGGACGGGCTTAAAGATGAAAGTGCCTACCGAGACTCAAGAAAACATTTTGGAAAGATAACACTTCAAGGGTTTTTTTGTCAGCGGTAAGGACCTTTCCATCTCACGGTAAAATTATATCGCCTCTGCTTTTGACATTAAATAAGGTCATATGGAGAGGAGGTGAATCTTTGAAAAAGAATGAAAAAGAGCAGTTTGTGGCTGACCTGAAGGAGCGGTTAAGAGGAGCTAAGGGTACCTTTCTTGTCGATTATCAGGGTCTCAATGTGGAGAATATGAATCGCTTGAGAGGAGAACTCAGAAAGGTTGAGCTCGAACTGCAGGTGGTAAAGAATCGGCTGATGAGAATTGCCAGCGTGGAGACGGAAACAGAAGTGTTGAAAGATGGAATGGTCGGACCTTCTGCCCTTGCCATCACTTACAATGATGTTGTCGCTCCTGCCAAGGCACTCGTGGATTTTGCAAAGGATTTTAAACAACTGAAAATAAAATGCGGCCAGATTTCAGGGAAGCTCATAGATGAAGACGGCGTTAAGCGCCTGGCTGCCCTGCCGGGCAGGGAAGTCCTGCTGGCACAGGTACTATCCGCCATGCAGGGGGTTCCCGCTGGTTTCGTGAGAGTACTGAGCGGGACCATATCCCAGCTCTTGTACGTCCTGAAGGCCGTCGAGCAGCAAAAGGCTGAACAAAACTGAAAAGTGCCCATACAATCAATTGAAAATTCGGGCACGAGTGAGTTTCCGATTCAGAAATGAGATATTTTTTGTAAGATCAAGAAAATCGAGGGATTACACGGAGGCATACTATACTAGTACGCCGCACAAGTGATCCCGCAGATTGACGCCGAGATTGTGAAAAATAGCCATTTATGGATGGAAAGTAAAAAGACAAACGAAAGACACGAATAATGGAGGTCTAGAAAGAATGGCAAGCAATATAAGTAAAGAAGATGTCATCGCATATATTTCCAATATGACCGTACTAGAGCTTTCCGAGCTGGTGAAGGAACTGGAAGAGAAGTTCGGCGTGAGCGCGGCGGCTCCGGTAGCTGTGGCTGCAGCACCGTCTGCCCAGGCCCAGGAAGAAGCAGTTGAGCAGACCGAGTTTGACGTAGTTTTGACGGGAGTCGGCGACAAGAAGATCCAGGTGATCAAGGTGGTCCGCTCCATTACCGGGTTAGGGCTGAAAGAGGCCAAAGCCCTTGTTGACGGCGCACCCGGCCCCGTGAAAGAGGCTGTTCCCAAAGATGAGGCAGAGGGTATAAAGACCCAGTTGGAAGAAGCCGGCGCTACTGTAGAAATCAAGTGATAGGCGGCGGGTCTCCGGGGAGATGGTTTAAACAGGAAATCAAGGCTTCCCGGGACCCCTCTCCGGATTGGGCCGGAGATTTTGTGCGTCTTTCATGAAGGCGGCATGAGACTTATGAGGAGCCAAGTGCCGTCTCGATGTTTTGTGTAATACGTGAGGAGTCTTTTATGTCAGAAATGGACGGAAGAAGCAAACGTATCAGGAGAAGCTTCGGCAAGATCCATAAGGTTATCGGCATTCCAAATCTTATAGAGATGCAGAAACGCTCTTATGCGGATTTTTTGCAGAAGGATGTTCCAACGGAGGAGCGGCTGGAGATAGGATTGCAGGGGGCTTTTCGAAGCGTTTTCCCCATTCATGATTTCAGCGGCACTTCCTCTCTTGAGTTTGTCAAGTACGCCTTTGACAAAGCGAAGTATGATGAAGATGACTGCATGAATAAGGGGATGACTTTTGAAGCCCCGCTGAGGTTGACTGTTCGCCTCGTGGTATTCGATACCGATGTTGATACCGAGGTGAAAAGTATCAGGGACATCAAGGAACAGGAGATCTACTTTGGAACTCTCCCCATGATGACGGACCGGGGGACCTTTATCGTCAACGGGACGGAAAGAGTGGTGGTGAGCCAGTTGCATCGATCTCCCGGAGCCTTTTTCGACCATGATAAGGGAAGGACCCATTCCAGCGGAAAGCTCCTGTATTCTGCGAGGATCATTCCCCTGCGCGGTTCATGGCTCGATTTCGAGTTTGACCCCAAAGACATCCTCTATGTTCGCATCGACCGGAGAAGAAAATTTCCCGTGACGGTCCTTTTGAAGGCTATCGGATATACTGCGAAGGAAATTCTGGCCCAGTTTTACAGCACCGAACTCATTGGAATTGAAAAGAAAGGCTGCTGGAGGGAAGCCAGGATTGAAAATCTCTTCCAGAAGAAAATTACCAGAGATATCGTCGACCCGGTGAGCAAGGATATTATTGCAAAGAAGGGAGACAAGTATACCAAGCGATTACACAGGATACTGGCGTCCGCGGGCATTACGAGGATTCCGGTCGATCCTGAGGACATAGAAGGAAGGGTCATTGCAGATGATCTTGTGGACCCGAATACCGGTGAGATCCTGGTGGAAGGCAATCATGTCTTAACCGGGGAACTGCTTGAAAAAATTAGGAAGTCTAGCATTTCTGAGATAGAATGTCTTGTGCTGGATGCACCCGGTGTAAGTACCACCATTCGGGATACGATGCTTCTGGACAAGATAGACAAACCGGATGAGGCGGTCCTGGATATCTACAGAAAGATGCGGCCGAGCAGCCCGCCGACCCAGGAAGTGGCCAATAAATTTTTCAACAACCTCTTTTTCAATATCAATACCTATGACCTTTCCAAAGTTGGGCGATTGAAGCTGAATCACCGTCTCGGCCAGGATGTCCCCCTTGATTTGAGGACCTTGCGGAAAGAGGACATCTTCGAAACCGTGAAAGAACTGATCCGGCTCAAGAATACTGAAGCAATGGTTGACGATATCGACAACCTCGGCAACCGCCGCGTCCGGGGAGTGGGAGAGCTTCTTGAGAACCAGTACAGGATAGGCCTGGTAAGAATGGAGAGGGCCATAAAAGAGCGCATGAGCCTTCAGGAAGTTGAGACCCTGATGCCCCATGACCTCATCAATTCCAAACCCGTTTCTGCGGTCGTGAAGGAGTTTTTCGGAACAAGCCAGTTGTCCCAGTTCATGGACCAGACGAATCCACTCTCCGAGGTGACTCACAAAAGACGCCTGAGCGCGCTGGGCCCAGGGGGACTGACAAGAGAACGGGCGGGTTTTGAGGTCCGGGACGTGCATCCCACCCATTACGGCAGGATTTGCCCCATTGAGACACCGGAGGGCCCCAATATCGGTCTTATCGTTTCCCTGAGTACCTATGCCAGGGTCAATGATTTCGGTTTCATAGAAACACCGTACCGGAAAGTGGAAGATGCCAGGGCGACGAAGGAAATCGAATATTTGTCCGCGCTCGATGAAAGAGACGATCCAATCGCCCAGGCCAACGCTCCGCTGGACGACAAAGGGCGTTTCCAGAATGAGGAAGCCGCCGTCCGCATTATGGGGGAGGCAGCAAAAATTCCCGTGCAGGACGTAAAGTATATGGATGTGTCTCCGGACCAACTGGTCAGCGTCTCATCGTCACTGATTCCATTTCTCGAGCATGACGATGCGAACCGCGCATTGATGGGTTCAAACATGCAGAGGCAGGCCGTTCCCCTTTTGCGGGCCAAGGCTCCTCTCATCGGCACGGGGATCGAGCAGGTGGTCGCAAGAGATTCAGGTGTAGCGGTCGTCGCCCGAAGGGATGGAATCGTGGAAGACGTGGACGCTTCCCGCATCGTCGTCCGTTCAACGGGCGATGAAAAGGATGACCCCGAAGTTGAGATTTACAAACTGGTTAAGTATAAGCGATCAAACCAGAATACCTGTTACAATCAGAAGCCCATCGTGAAGCTTGGTGAAAAAGTCCGCAAAGGGCAGATCATCGCCGACGGCCCTGCCACTGAGCTGGGTGAACTCGCCTTGGGACAAAACGTAATGGTGGCCTTTATGTCCTGGGGTGGGTATAACTTTGAGGATTCAATACTTATCAGCGAGCGGGTGGTGAAAGAGGACATCTATACATCCATACACATTGAAGAATTTGAGGTTGTTTCAAGAGATACCAAGCTGGGGAAGGAAGAAATTACCAGGGATATTCCGAACGTGGGAGAAGAAGCTCTAGGGGACCTGGATGATGCCGGAATTATCAGGATCGGCGCGGAAGTGAACCCGGCCGATATCCTTGTGGGCAAGATCACCCCAAAGGGTGAAACCCAGCTGTCGCCCGAGGAGAAGCTCCTGAGGGCTATTTTCGGGGATAAGGCGGGAGACGTGAAAGACACTTCCCTGAGGGTCCCTCCGGGTGTTGAAGGGATTGTCATAGATGCAAAGGTGTTTGCCAGGAAAGGAGTTGAAAAGGACTCCAGAAGCCTTGCCATAGAGGCCGAGGAACTGGCCAGGCTGGAGAAGGATAAATCCGATGAGATCGATGTGGTAGGACGGGCTGCGAGGGATAAGTTGAAGAGCCTCCTGGTGGGATTGAAGCTGAAAGCAGAGCTGCGTGATACCCTCTCCGGGAAGTCTCTTCTCCGCCCGAACAAGGCAATCACGGACAGTATTGTTGACAGTGTCCCTGTAGAGTCATGGAGCAACGCAGACCTGAAAGCCTCGATGGATATCATTGACCAGGTGGAAGGCGTTGTGGAGAAGCATAACACCAAGGTTGACCGGATTCAGGAACTCTTTGAGGAGAAAATCGAGCGTCTGAATCTGGGAGACGAACTGGCTCCGGGCGTCATCAAGATGGTCAAAATTTACGTTGCGGTCAAACGGAAGCTGTCTGTAGGAGACAAGATGGCGGGCCGTCATGGAAACAAAGGGGTCCTTTCGAGGATCCTGCCCGTTGAGGACATGCCCTATTTCGAGGATGGGACACCGGTCGACATTGTCCTGAACCCCCTCGGCGTACCATCGAGAATGAATGTCGGCCAGGTTCTTGAAACACACCTTGGATGGGCTGCCAGGGAGCTGGGGCGTCAAATAGGCGAGCTGGTCGACAGGGTCGGCGACGTACAAGCCCTGAAGAACAAATTCAGGGAAGTCCTTCCCAAGGAAGAATATGACCTCTTCGTGAAAGATGCGACCAAAGAGGAACTCGTGGAGCAGGCCGGTTATCTGCGCGATGGTATCCCCATGGCCACTCCGGTTTTTGATGGGGCGGAGGAAGAGGAGATCAAAGGATCTCTCCAGCAGGCCGGGCTGCCTGTCACCGGGCAGGCAACCTTGTATGACGGCCGGAGCGGCCAGCCATTTGATCAACAGGTGACCGTGGGAGTTATGTATGTCATGAAGCTCCATCATCTGGTCGATGACAAGCTGCACGCCCGTTCCATAGGTCCCTATTCGTTGGTAACCCAGCAGCCGCTTGGCGGGAAGGCGCAATTCGGCGGTCAGCGGCTGGGGGAAATGGAGGTTTGGGCCATGGAGGCCTATGGCGCGGCATATGCCCTGCAGGAATTCCTCACGGTCAAATCAGACGATGTGGCGGGAAGGACCCGTATGTACGAGAGAATTGTAAAAGGAAACAATATCCTCGAAGCCGGTCTGCCCGAATCCTTCAAAGTACTGATGAAAGAGTTGCAGAGTCTCGGGCTCGAGATCGAACTGTTTGAAGACACTCAGGCCTAACCCGGATAAACCGGAAAACCAAATGTCAAATATCAAATGTCAAATAAAATTCAAATGATAAAATGACAAGGCCTATTACTCTTAGACAGCGGTGGAATTCTGCAACACAATTACAATTCAAGTTCTTATTCGATTTGGTCATTAGGCATTGGTCATTGATTTGACATTGGGATTTTTGAATTCGGCATTGAGTACCATGAAATGAAAGATTTTCTGCGCATTTTGGGCACAAATTTTCTGATAAGGTACTACTAGTAGTCATGATTCGTGGGTTGTGTGTTTCGGCCTCATGCCGACGAAGGGTCGGTAAACAGGCTGCACGTAAGACCAAGCGGCCGGGAGGGGACGTACCCCCGGTAAACGCTTAACAGCATATATAAGGAGAGAGGCATTGGAAGAATTATATAATTTCCTTACCAAGCCGAAGGATCCGTCGAGCTTTAATGCGGTCAGGATATCACTCGCTTCACCCGAAAAAATCAGGGAATGGTCGTATGGAGAAGTAAAGAAACCCGAAACGATTAACTACAGGACGTTCAAGCCGGAAAGAGACGGTCTTTTCTGTTCCAAGATTTTTGGACCGATCAAGGACTATGAATGCAACTGCGGTAAATACAAGCGGATGAAACATCGCGGGATTGTGTGCGAAAAATGCGGCGTGGAAGTGATTCAGTCAAAGGTTCGCCGTGAGAGGATGGGTCATATCGAGCTGGCAACCCCGGTTGCCCATATCTGGTTTCTCAAGTGTCTACCATCGAAGGTAGGGAATCTCCTGGATCTGACCCTCAAGGATCTGGAGCGTGTTCTTTATTTTGAGAATTATATCGTCATGGACCCGAAGGACACTCCCCTGGTAAGAGGGAGCCTCCTTTCGGACGAACAGTTGTACCGGGCCAAAGAGGATTTCGGGGACCGATTTGAGGCCGGAATCGGCGCTGAAGCAATCAAGCGCATGCTCAGTGAACTGAACCTGGAGGAATTGTCAGCCACTCTCAGGGCGGAAATGGTCACCACCAAATCCGAAGCGAAACGGAAAAAGCTCACCAAACGTCTCAAGGTCATTGATGCATTCAGGGAATCCAAAAACAAGCCGGAATGGACCATTCTTGATGTTATTCCGGTCCTTCCCCCTGAACTGAGGCCGCTTGTCCCCCTTGACGGCGGACGATTTGCCACCTCTGATCTGAATGATCTTTATCGCAGGGTGATAAACCGGAACAACAGGCTCAAACGGCTCCTTGAACTCAACGCCCCTGATATCATCGTCCGAAATGAAAAGCGAATGCTCCAGGAGGCAGTTGATGTCCTGTTCGACAACGGCAGGCGGGGCAAGGTAGTGACCGGCGCGAACAAACGGCCGTTCAAGTCCCTGAGCGACATGTTGAAGGGAAAGCAGGGGAGATTTCGCCAGAACCTTTTGGGTAAGCGCGTGGACTATTCCGGTCGTTCGGTCATAGTTGTAGGCCCTGACCTCCGGCTCCACCAGTGCGGCCTTCCCAAGAAGATGGCCCTGGAATTGTTCAAGCCGTTTGTCTACAACAAGCTGGACGAGAAAGGCCTGGTCACGACCATAAAGAGCGCGAAAAAGATGGTGGAACGGGAGACGGCAGAGGTTTGGGATGCCCTCGATGAAGTAGTAACGGAGTACTGTATTCTTCTGAACAGAGCGCCGACTCTGCACAGGCTCGGCATCCAGGCATTTGAGCCGATTCTTATCGAAGGGAAGGCCATCCAGCTGCACCCCCTCGTTTGCACTGCGTTTAACGCTGACTTTGACGGTGACCAGATGGCTGTGCACGTACCTCTCTCCATTGAAGCGCAGATCGAGGCGAGGGTCCTGATGATGTCAACCAACAATATCCTTTCTCCGGCACACGGGGATCCTATTATTGTTCCCAGTCAGGATATCGTTCTCGGCATTTACTATATGACCCGGGAGAGGGCTTTTGCAAAGGGCGAGGGAAGGTTCTTTTCCGGTGTTGACGAGGTGCGGATTGCGTACGACGCCGGCGAACTGGATCTCCACGCAGCCATTAAAGTCAGGATGGACGGGGCAATCACTGATACTACAACGGGAAGGGTGCTGCTCTACGAGGTACTGCCCAAAACTGTCCCCTTTTCCTTGATCAACAAGGTCATGTCCAAGAAGGAGTTGAGAGGCCTCATCAATGAGTCGTATCGTCATGCCGGTATTAAGTCGACGGTTATCCTGGCTGATCGTCTCAAGGATGTCGGGTACAAATATGCGACTCTTTCGGGCATCTCCATTTCAATGAAAGACATGGTAATTCCTTCCAAAAAGCAGGAAATTCTGACACGAGCTGAAGCGGAAGTGAAGAAAATTGATGACCAATACAAGCGCGGTCTCATCACGAATGGGGAAAAGTATAACAAGGTTGTGGACATCTGGGCTCAGTCTACGGAAGATGTGGCCGGCGAGATGATGAAGGAAATGTCAGTCGAAGAGGTGAACGCTACGGGAAAGGATGGAAATAGGGTCCCCAGTTTCAATCCCATCTACATGATGTCTGACTCCGGCTCCAGGGGGAGCAAGGATCAGATGAGACAGCTGGCAGGGATGCGCGGACTGATGGCCAAGCCGTCCGGGGAGATTATCGAGACCCCGATCACCTCCAATTTCAGGGAAGGCTTAACGGTCCTCCAGTATTTTATTTCTACCCACGGGGCCAGAAAAGGATTGGCAGATACGGCACTCAAGACCGCTAATTCGGGATATCTTACCCGGAGGCTGGTGGATGTTTCACAAGACGCCATCATCACCGAAGAAGACTGTGGCACCATTGACGGCATCTGGGTGGATGCCCTTATTGAAGGCGGGGAAATAATCCAGCGTGTTGGAGAAAGGATCCTGGGACGCGTAGCGCTGCAGGATGTCTATGATCCTGTTACCGGTGAACTGCTTGTGAAGGCCAACGAAGAATTCGATGAGGCCAGGGTTGAACAGATTGAGCATGCGGGGCTTGAACGAGTCAGAATTCGTTCGGTCCTTACCTGCGAAGCCAGACATGGTGTCTGTAAAAAGTGCTATGGTCGTGACCTTGCACATGGTCATGAAGTGAACATCGGTGAGGCCGTAGGAATCATTGCCGCGCAATCAATCGGCGAGCCGGGAACCCAGCTGACCATGAGGACCTTCCATATCGGTGGGACGGCCAGCAAACGAGTGGAACAGACTACCATTCAGGCGAGGAATGACGGCAAGATCAAGTTCATGAATCTCAAGACGGTTGAAAATGCGGAAGGGTTCCCGATTGTTATGAACCGCAACGGCGAAATCGCTGTTTTGGGCAAAGGGGGCCGGGAAATTGAACGATATCCCATCATCTACGGCGCCACACTCAGGGTGACCGATGGACTGAAAATCAAAAGAGAAAAGGTTATTGCCGAATGGGATCCTTTTACGATTCCGATCTTGACCGAGGTGGGCGGCATTGTGAAGTTCGGCGACATCGTTGAAGAACGGACAATGCAGGAGAAGACAGACAAGGTTACGGGAAAAATAAGCAGGGTTGTCGTGGAATCCCGTGAGTCGGAAATCCGCCCCCGCATCTCCATAAAAGATGAGACCGGAAAGACAGCTCCCGTTCCGGGAAGCACCAGGGCCAAGGCTCGATACCACCTTCCCGTTGGGGCAATTATCATGGTCAACGAGGGTGATGAAGTAGGTCCGGGGACCGTCCTTGCGAAGATCCCTCGAGAGACCACGAAGACCAAGGATATTACCGGCGGCCTCCCCCGGGTTGCAGAACTCTTTGAGGTGAGAAAACCCAAGGAGACGGCTATCATCAGCGAAATTGACGGGGTTGTGTCTTTCGGAAAGTATACAAAGGGAAAAAGAAAGATGACCATCACTCCTGAAGTGGGCGAAGCAGTGGATTACTTCGTCAGCAAGGGCAAGCATGTGAGTGTTCTTGAGGGAGACTATGTGCGGGCAGGCGAACCGCTGATGGACGGCTCTGTGAATCCCCATGATATCCTGCGAATCAGGGGGCTGAAGGAGCTTGCAAGATATCTTGTTGATGAGGTGCAGGAGGTATACCGTCTGCAGGGAGTCAGGATCAACGATAAACATATTGAGGTCATCGTGCGGCAAATGTTGCAGCAGGTCCGGGTTACCGGGGTTGGCGATTCCCCCTTCCTGCTGGGAGAACATGTGGAAAAATGGCGGTTTGAAGAAGAAAACCAGAGACTCTTAGCCCAGGCAGAAAAACCGGCAACCGCTGAACCCCTGTTGCTGGGCATTACCAAGGCATCCCTGAGCACGGACAGTTTTATCTCGGCCGCTTCCTTCCAGGAGACGACCAAGGTGCTGTCGGATGCGAGTGTGGCCGGGAGAATAGATTACCTCCGCGGACTGAAGGAGAATGTCATCATGGGGCGTCTGGTACCGGCCGGAACCGGAGTCAAAGAATATCGGGATCAAGCTATAGGGGTCGCGGAATAGTCTTCGTATTTGGTCCGGGGGCAGAAACTGGAGCGGCTCCGAGATGCCGGGTACTGAGTGGGTAACAATTTTTTCGATCGAAGCGGAAAATAGCTTGACAAGAAACCAAAAAAGAAATAAAAAAAAGAATTTTTGCGGTTTCCAGAATCCCGGTGCGGGAAGGCCCGAAAGATCGGGTTTGAGAAACAACGAATGAGGAGAATAATGCATGCCGACCATTAGTCAACTTGTGAGGAAAGGTCGATTAAAAGCAAAGAAGAAAGTCAAGACGCCCGCTTTGCAGGGGGCACCGCAAAAGAGAGGCGTGTGTGTGAGGGTGTATACCTCAACCCCGAAAAAACCGAATTCAGCGCTCAGAAAGGTAGCGAGGGTGCGGTTGACTAATGGAATCGAGGTAACCTCCTATATACCGGGTATGGGCCATAACCTTCAAGAACACTCTGTGGTACTCATCCGGGGCGGTCGAGTGAAGGATCTCCCCGGTGTCAGATATCATATTATCAGAGGCACGATGGATACCACGGGAGTGGACGACCGGAGACGAGGGCGGTCCAAGTACGGTGCAAAGCGCCCAAAGAGTCTATAGCAGGACGATGATGGAGAAAATGAGTTTATTCAATCCCCTGGAGAACCACAATGCCTAGGAAAAGAGTTGTTGCGCGACGAGATATGATGCCCGACCCAAGATACAATAGCCTTCTCGTGGCCAAGTTCGTCAATAATCTGATGAAGAAGGGTAAGAAAAGTATTGCGGAATCTATTCTTTACGGAGCATTTGACATCATTGAGGATCGGAGCAAGGAAGAGCCTCTGTCCGTTTTCAAAAAAGCCGTGGGGAATGTAAAGCCACACGTCGAAGTGAAATCAAGACGCGTCGGCGGTTCAACGTACCAGGTGCCGACGGAGGTAAGACCCGCACGAGGCCAGGCCCTCAGTTTTCGGTGGATCATATCTTTTGCAAAGGCCAGAAGTGAAAAAACCATGGAAGCGAAGCTTGCTGGAGAACTTCTGGATGCCGCCAACAAGAGGGGCGCCGCCATCAAAAAGAGAGAAGACACCCACAGGATGGCCGAGGCCAATAAGGCCTTTGCACATTACCGCTGGTAGATTTCAAGCCAGGAAAGACCTAAGGCCTGAAAAGGAAAGCAAGGACTGAGGCTGAATATCAAGCCGCCAAGGAGGATAGAGATGTCGAAGAAGAAATTTGAGAGGACGAAGCCGCATGTAAACGTGGGGACGATAGGGCATATAGACCATGGGAAGACGACGTTGACGGCGGCGATTACGAAGCATTTACAGA
>Ga0315535_1001454_pt1 | contig 15839 bp, 11 predicted proteins | sample SalMarSW160220MG_2_FD_203092 | JGI IMG/M metagenome (GOLD analysis project Ga0315535, IMG submission 203092) | Salt marsh sediment microbial communities from the Plum Island Ecosystem LTER, Massachusetts, United States - Salt Marsh Sediment SW1602-20 ...
TATCCTGGCAAAATCCGAACCAAGCAGAGCTAGTGCGGACTGATCGATTGGCGAGGGTGCCCCCCTCAGATAGTTGTATGCAGCGAATAACCAAAATAATCGACTTAGTATTAAAACACTTATGACGCTCAAGAATACTGGAAAAAATACAAAAATAACGCCCGGCGTAACGAACGTCTTCGTTTCGTTATCTTTTTGCTGTGGGTCCTCACTACGAAGCATATTATCCTCAAAACCATACTCACTTCTGAGCTTATCATTTTACCGAATTACGAAATACTTACTGATTAATCTAAAATATACATCACTTAGTATAACGGTTAAACAGATAACACAGCAATACCCATAAGGAAAATGAGCGAATGTGAAACTGCTAATTTGCCGCATGCCAGGATAGAGGATTGCTGTGTTCGTTTGCAAAAAATGTAAGGAACCATTCTATATACTGAGTAGTGAAATGCGTGGAAGCACGCTCCAGCTCAATTGCCAGTGTTTGAAAGGTCATAAAGGCAAGAGAAACCTCTCAAGATACCAAGCTGATAGTATGGCCCTTGAAATCTTCAAGGGTTTCTTTACTTGTATCGAATGTGGGTCAATAATGTCCCTCATTCATTCTGATGTGGGTCGAAAAGACTCGGATGAGATCTTCCTCTGTCCAATTCACGGTGTTATCCCTAAACGAATCCCCTCCTATTATCATAATGCTGTCGTTGCGGCTAAGGAAACAATGAATAACGCAACTTCAATCCTTGATTCACTCAATTGTCCGAAGTGTGGACAAATATTCTCCACACGCGAAGTAGAAGAGAAAAAGGGTGTAATGATATTCAAGTACCAATGTCCAAACGGGCACAAAGAATTGCGATATGTTCCCACCGACGCTCACCCAGCAATCCTAAAGACTACATTCAAACGACTAATTCATTGTGAGCAATGCGGTCTCCTGTGTAAGATTTTAAAAATATCAACGAAAGGTGACAAAGCGCAAATTGAAGTATTGTGTCCTGCACATGGTAAAACACGCAAGGAAATGCCTGCAAAACATGCCTGGATGATAGAGAAAATTGCAGAAGCAGTTTCAGAAGGTTCCATTGTACGTTCCATGTTAAATTGTACAGAATGTTCAAGCAGTCTTTCAATCAGGAGCATAGAATTTGACAAGAACAAATACAAGCTAAAATGCAGTTGTCCTAATGGACACACTCGTGAGCTGATACAACCAATAGAGCTTGATGAAGAAGCCATTGATGCAATTGTGAATGGTGTTTTGAAATGTAATGGGTGTGATCTACTCACCGATATCGTGAGCATAAAGACTACAGGGTCTCTTATAGAAATTGAATTAGTCTGTCCGATTCATCAAGATATGAAAAAGAGCGTAACAGGAAATATCTACAAGCATATAGAACAACGTGAGTCTCAAATTGATAAGATGGAAACTGTCGAAAGGAGTCTCAAGTGTGAGAAGTGTCCATCAATTGTTAGAATTAAAGACACCAAGGTGAAAGACAAACTACTTGAATTGAAAGTTGAGTGCCGTAACGGTCATAATAGTGAGCGGTATGTTGCTCGAACTGCAGAACACAATGAACTTGTCCGATATTACATGCAACTCTATGAATGTTACAAATGTCATGGGAGCAGAGACCTTCTAAGAATCGATGATGATGGTGAAAAGACAGAGGTTTTTCTTTTTTGCAATCAACATGAAGGTAGCAGTCTAGAAATTCCTTCAGAGCACAAAGAAGCGGTTCGTGATGCATTTCTGAGTACCAAAACACTCCGCGACTTGGAGATACTCGTTGACAAGACACTGCAGACCAAACGTGCCTGTGAATATCAGATGGATGCAAGGGCTGATGCTGCAGAAATGCTTGAGATTGTTAAGAATGTAATAGAACAGCACAGCGTTCTGTACGTAGATGAAAAAACTGACCCTAAAACAGGTCTCGAAGCCTGGTACTATGGAAAAGCTCTCGATGGCGATGAATACGTTGTTATTGGATCTGCATCAAAAGAAAATCTATCACTACAAATCTCCATTGCGAGTAATAATGAGAAGAAGCTTGAAATCATGTTAGCTGAGATGCGTGAGAATCTACGGGAGGTACTTCTACGGATTCAAACAAAATCCGATGATTCAGCACCGCAGAAAATTTCCTGCCCACAATGTAATGCTGCATTAGCAAAACGGGCATTACCTGGAGAAACCATTAGATGCGAACACTGTGGTACTCCATTACATTTCGGATAAGATTAATCTTCTCCAGTCCAAATAGCTGCTGACTCTCTTGCAGAACTAATGTGTGAAAGGACTCTATCAATGACCGAGTCAACTAGATCATCAATGGTCTTAGGTCTATGCCAAAATGCAGGGCTTGCAGGAATTACAATTGCTCCTGCTTGAGTGACAGTTTCCATATTTCTGATATGAATCAGATTAAGTGGAGTTTCTCTTGGGACTAGAACGAGTTTCCGACGTTCCTTCAAAGCGCAATCTGCAGCTCTTGTAATGAGATTATCTGCATATCCGTGTGCAATTCCAGCTAGCGTTTTCATGGAGCATGGAATAATAACAACCGCATCTAGATGAAAACTCCCACTTGCAGGACCTGCTGTTTGGTCATTCTCATCGTAGACCTTGTCGACCTTCGACGTTAGTGCATTGACATCCAATCCAGTTTCATAGGTCAGTGTTTCAGCACCCCACCTACTAATCACTAGATGAACTTCATGGCCTTCTGCTTTCAGAGCCTCAATGAGTCGAACTCCATAGATTGCTCCGCTTGCACCCGTAATCCCAATAAAGATCCGTTTCTTATCCATTAGGTTCGCCTCATGTGTAGAGTCTATCATATATTGTTCTGCATATACTTGTATCGAAATAGAACATCAGATTAGAAATGATATCAAAATCAAAGTGAGGAATGCAATTCCTCCTAAACGGATACCCATTCTCTTTGCGATGCCAGCAGCTTCTGCAACATCTTGGGTAAGTATATCAAAACCCTTCTCACCGAATGTTCGAATGTTATCGACCTTTCCAAAACCCAATCCTACTGATACTGGTCTGATATTTTCTCTTGCTTTTGTCGCAGCAATTCCAATGTGTTCAAGGGTTTCTACTGGTTTATTCCTTCCGACAGGAGGATATCCTCTACTCGACAGGGAGATTGCATTAACAACATGTGTATCTGTTGTTGTCATCTCCACACTGTCAAAACCTTGAGTCTTCAGAATGCTGATCACGTCTTCTCTAAAACCGGGTTGAACATTATTCCCATCAACTGATACCAACGCCATCTCTTGATTTGCAGTTTTTAAAATTAGAACTGTGACACCACCAGGGCCAATTCCTTCCTTTCGAGTGATGTCGTCTGGATATACCGTGAAAATTCCAATTTCAAGTTGGCTTCTTTTTTCGTTAACGGAGCTAAATACCGCTGCAGAAATAGTACCAACATATTCGCTAGCATCAGGGTCTCCTCTCATTACTGATACTGCATCATCATTAATACAATTGTGAGCATCTGCAATTGCAATGCCTCCAATATTGGGTGTCTGCTTGCGTATCATGTCTGCAGTATCATACCCTACCTCAAGTGCAATGTCATCTGTGAAATCTGGTGCGCTCGTACTGATAGTGAGAACGTCATTTCCCACGAACATTGTCCAGACTTTGAATTTATCGCCATCGTTCCAGTGAGGTCCTGACACCTCTGGGTATGTCTTAGTTTCTTCAATCAGTCTGTCGATTTCATCAAGCACCTTGTGATAGTCGGTTTTTGTGGTGAGGTTCTGATGATGCGTACAAGTTCCATGGAGTACAAAAGATGGAATCCCATGTGTTTCTTGAATATGTTTCATAATTGTGGAAGGAAGTCCACTACTACCAATATCTCTGAATGGGCCTGGGTGGACATATTCGATTACACCACATGCCACTGGTCCATTGGTGTCTCTGAAGATGATAATCTCCATTGGTACACTTTGGATTGTTGATATTTTTGTAAGAATCGTTTCAAGTGGTTCAGAATTGTCTGCCAAATAGTCGTGACCAAATGCACGAAGTAGTTGGGGTCCGTTTATTCCAAGATCTCTCTCAAATGGAACACTCACAGCTCGATAGATATACCGCACTACTAATGAAACAATAAGAATGATCAGAATCGCTGAAATATACCAATATGTTCCCAAGGTTGGTAATGCTGGATTTCTGAGCGGTAAGAAGTTCTCCAGAAGTAACCATAATATAACAGGGGTAGCTGCTCCCGAACAGTTACGCACCATGGAATGGTCACTGAGACCGTTAGTGAGGAATGCAAACATGAAGTAAGCAATACCTGCACCCAGCATCAGGAATTTTATCTCATATCCTGAGGTTCCAAGAAATCCGTCAATAATCACACCTATTATTCCAAAAATGAACCAGAAGACTAGACCGAACATAACAGCTCCCGCTGTCCTTCTAGCATCCATGGGTGATCCTTCATCTCTACCAATAAGATAGAGTAAAGCAGTTCCCAGAAAAACTGGGACACTCAATAGCACAAGATAACAAAACCATGTAAAAACGAAATCCGAAGTTACTGCAGTGAGAGTCTTAGTAACAGCTGAAAGAAGTGAAGTGCACACAGTGAGTAGAATAAGTATTGCCATTATCCGTCTGTAGCTTGGTAATTGCCAGACCTTAGTGTACAATCTAACGGTTTCTTTGACTTTTGCTTTTTCTCCCACTGCCGTGTCACTCTCTGTATTTAGGTTCCGACCTCTCTAATTCTTATCAAACTTGCCCTAGGTCTACTGGACCTTCAATTCTACTTGTATTCTCGTAAGCCCTATGTCATAAAGGTAAGCTTTATATCGTATTCGATATCGCATCCGATTATCCAATACGATAATTCTAGAAGTGGTTGCTATGAACGACGAAACTCCTACTAAGGATTGTGAGCATCTCTCTATGCCCCAGTCAATACCTAGAGGTCTCCTTCGTCACATTATTCCCCGTCTCTTACGGACCCAAGAAATGACGGGAACTGATATCATGCAACGACTTGGAGATTTATCTGATGGCGAGTGGAATCCGAGCCCTGGGACCATCTACCCCATGCTTTCTTCACTTGAGGAAGACGGTGTTATCGAAGCTGCTTCAACAGAGGGACGCAGTAAAACATACCGCCTTACAGAGGAAGGTAAGAAGCAGATGGTATTAATGTTCAAGCACCGACGAGGTGCAGTGGGAGAGAAGACACGACTGGGACCACGGCTCTGGGAAAAACTCTTGGACCCTGGTGAACGTGTTATTTTCCATATCCATGGAATGAAACACATAATCGAGTCCTTAGATCCTCTATTGGATTCACTGGATAAAAAACAACAGCAGAAATTGCTCCGTCATCTGGAAGAGATGACTACAATGATGTCCCTTCTGATTAAAAAACTAGAAATTGGAGCTACAAAGAATGTCTAGAAACAACGGTGGCGAAACACTTCGAAAAACTCCCGGGAGATACATGATAAGTGGAATGACCCGGAATAAAGCTGTAGCTGGCATGGGTCTATTCCTTACTATGATTTCCACAATACTTACAGTATTTCCGTCAGTATTCATAGGTCTGGCAGTCAATGAGATCCAGACAACACAAGCGCTAACAGCTCAATTCATGAATTATGTATGGCTGATTATCATTTTTGGTCTTCTTTACATGGGCATTTTCTTTTTGGGTGGATGGGCTTGGGCGACCATCACTCTACGTTGGGAGCGAGATGCTCGTCAAGACTTCTTTGAAGCCCTTCAAGTGTATAGTATGACTTTTCATGATGAATATGATAGTAAGCGCCTACTCGCTGTTGCCATGCAGGATATTCAATGGGTTCGTTTCTCTCTGAATCCTGCACTGAGGAATATTGCTTCTGGATTAGCTTCATTTGCTGTGACAACTGTCATCTTAATACAGATGGACTTGATACCTGGATTAAGTAGTATGTTCACTATTACGATTGGTAGCTTTACTATTCCCATCTATGGATTTTCTTTAATTATGCTCATCGGATTTCCAATCTACCTCGTTTTTGCGTACCGATATGCAAATGCAATCGAACCTGTGAGAAGAAATCGATCTGAAAACATGGAAGCCCTGACGTCTCTTACTCAAGGTGTGTTTCAGGGTATCGAGGTAGTCCGAGCTTTTGATGCAGCTGATATTGAAATTGAGAAATTCCATGACACAAGTACCGTTCAGGAAAAATTGACTGCAAAAGAAGGGAAACTATCTGCATTCTATTTACCAGCACTCATACTTGCTGGAATGACAACCATAGCCTTTGCATATGCAGGGTATGCTGTCATTAATGGAATCTTGAATGTAGGCCAGATGATAACAATTCTTGGTCTTCTCGGGGCACTTCAAGGTCTCAATTTCCAATTTCCAATGATGCTCCTTGTTCTTAGAGGTGGGTATGTCAACGCTCAACGAATTGTGAATTTCCTCAACTGGGAAGATCCCATGGCTGAGCCTGAACATGAAGTCACAGAGATTGATTGGTCCGGTGATGTGGTCTTGGACAATGTGAGTTTCAGATACGGTCGGCAAGAGAATGAAAATCCACATTATGCACTTCGAAATCTATCCATTAATATTCCAAGTGGTTCTCGTGTTGCTCTAATAGGTGGACCTGGTGCAGGAAAGAGTACATTCTTGAAACTACTTCTTCGTCTTTATGATCCGACTGAGGGCGAAATTACTGTTGGGGGAGTTAACCTTCGAAATGTATCCACAAAATCTGTGCGAAACGAAGTGGGTCTTGTTGAACAAGATATTTTTCTCTTTAGGATGTCCATTCGGGACAACATAGCATTTGGCCGATCCAATGCTACAGATGAAGAGGTCATTTCTGCAGCAAAACGAGCTCAAGCTGATGAGTTTATTGTAGAGATGCCAGAAGGTTATGATTCGATGATTGGTGAACGAGGTATGACTCTTAGTGGTGGTCAGAGACAAAGACTCGCAATCGCACGCGCAATTATTCAGGATCCAAAAATACTCCTTCTTGATGATTCAGTTAGTGCTGTAGATGCACAAACTGAATTTCTTATGAGAAAAGCACTTGATGAGGTCATGGCAGACCGTACAAGTATCACTGTTACTCAAAGGTTACGTACTCTTATGGAATCTGATATGGTGATCATACTTGATAAAGGTCATTTGGTGGCTTCGGGCACACATGACGAATTGCTAAGAGAATCCGAGCACTATCGCCGCGTCTTTGAGAGACTTCCTGGTGCTCAAGAATTACTGGCAACAATTTCCAATACTGGAGGTGCTGCATAATGGGTATGCACGGACCAATGGGTGGCGGACGCAGAGGGCCACGAGGGCTCATGGGAGGAAAGGAGAAAAGAAGCCGTCCGATACGAGTCCTTCTTAGCCGAATGGTGCACTATCTCGGCAACTTCAAACGCATCGTCCTCATAGGTGCGATACTTTCTCTTGCCGCAACGATTGTCAGTGTGATTAATCCTCTAGTACTCAGAGCAGGAATCGATTCTGTCAATCTAGTTGGGTCGCTTGACGCCCTATATTCTCTAACCATAATCTTCTTGGTTCTAGCTATAATGTCTTGGGTGATGGGTGGTATTAATACATGGATTATGTCTATAGCACAAGCAGGTCTTGTCCAAAGTGTTCAAGAAGATGTTTACACGCATTTAGTTGAAGCGGATCTATCGTATCACAAAGCTGAACAGGCTGGAAATGTGACTTCAAGAGTCACGAGTGATGCAACAAATTTGAGTACAGGCATTCAAGTATTGATAAACTTCGCAAGTCAAGCTCTAATGCTTGGAGCATCATTTATCTTACTCTGGTTGATGTCTCCATTTCTTGCATTGACATCTCTAATTGTCGTACCTGGTATATTGTTCATAGCTGGACTTTTCGGTACTGTTGGACAGAGAATAATGCTCGCTTCTCAACGAGCATCTGGAGAGGTGTCTGGTCAGATTGCTGAAAATTTGAGTGGTATTCATGTAGCAAAAGCGTTCAACCGCGAATCAGACCTTGCAGAACAAATGATGACATTGAATCAGAAAGCATACCAATATGGTTTCAAGTTCATGATTTTAATGACCTCAATGCAACCTTTGATGATGTCGATTGGTCAATTTGCTATGGCTGCAATGTTATTCGTTGCAGGAACTCTAGCTGTTGGAGCATTTCCATTACTCTCACTTGGTGACATATTTCTAGGTATTTCATTAGTACGTGGCATCATGTTCCCACTCCTTGGTCTTAGTATGATGGCTACACAGGTTCAATCATCACTAGCTGCTATGGACCGAGTCAGTGATGTGCTTGAATCAAAGCCTGCAATTACTGATGATCCGGAAGCCAATCCCCTCCTTGAAGAAAATGATGGGATTTACTTCAAAAATGTCGTATTTGAATATGTCAAAGATACTCCGGTTCTCAAGAATGTCACATTCAATATTAATCCCGGAGAAACTGTAGCCATTGTTGGACATACAGGAGCTGGAAAATCAACAATTGCTGCACTTGTAAATAGATTCTATGATCCCACTGAAGGAGCTATTTTCATTGGAGATCAGAATATTCACGATGTACAGTTACATTCCCTCCACCACGCTATGTCACTAATCCCACAAGAGCCATACCTATTTGATGACACCATTATAGGGAATATTAGGTACGGGAAGACTGATGCTACTGATGAACAGATAATTGAGCTTTGCAAGATAATTGGTGCAAACGAGTTTATTGAGGTACTCGCAGATGGGTATTATACCCAAGTCATTCAGAGTGGTAAGAATCTAAGTGCAGGACAACGACAGATGATCACAATCGCTCGTACTATGCTTGCCAATCCCAAAATTCTCATTCTTGATGAAGCGACAAGTCGTCTTGATGCATATAGTGAATCTTTGGTCCAAGATGCTCAGGAGCGCTTATTCAAAGACAGGACAACAATTGTCATTGCCCATCGTTTGACGACAATTGCAAATGCATCACGAATTTTATTGTTCGATCACGGAGAACTTGTTGAAGAAGGTACCCACGAGGAACTTCTGGCCAAAGGTGGTCTATTCAAATCTCTGTATGAAACATATTATGCTCATCAGGGTCTTGAGGAGATTACTGAGGATGTTGTTGAAGTAGCTAAATCAGTAGTGACCGAGTATGGCGGTGAAAAAGCTGTTCCTGCTGGTGCTGGAATGATGATGAGCATGAGTATGGGCGGAATGGGTGGGATGCAACCTACGCCTGAGATGATGGAAAAGATAAAGGAAAGATACAAATCCGATCCCGATTCTATTCCTAAACCCTTTAGAGAGATGATAGAGAAAATGGTAGAAAATGAAGAAAAAGATCAAAACCTTAGCAAAGAAGACAAAGTTCGACCAGAAGAAACAGTTGGCCACGGTGGACCAATTGGATCTGGTAGGCCCTCTCCTGAAATGATGAAGCGCTTGTTTGAACAGTACAAAAAAGATCCTGACTCCGTTCCAGCTCATATGCATGATCATTTCAAGAGGATGAGCGAAAAAGAGCTCGAATAATCTCGGAATTATAGGCACCATCAGGTGTCTATACTTCCCAGACTTCTCGCCATAAGAAGAGCTGCACCACATAAAATGAATGCTTCAGCTGCAATCACATGATCTACAGGTGCTTCAATTCCTACATCCGTAAACAGCCATAGTAGACAACGTACAAGATAGAGTAGAAGAGCTCCTAGTATTAGAAAGAGTGGTATCGCTAAGGATCCTTTTCTGAATATAATTACAATTGTAGCAGTAATGATGATAAATAGAGTAAGTCCAACAATGATAGGTGAAAGGACTAGACCTTCAATGTAACTAATCATTGGAAATTGCGTCACAATGATTACAACGAGGATTAATGTAGAAAGAGTAGTTGCGAGGAAAAGTCCAATCCACAAATTATTTGGTTTAAGATAACCTAACGCTTCATTCAAAGAACGAAGATACTGAAGGATTCCTATTCCCCATAAAAGTAGACCTGGTAGTTGAACAAGAGCGATAATCAATATCATCTGCTGAAACTCTATTGACACACTAACTAATGTTCCCGCTATCTCTGCAAGACTTAGCATTATCAAGCCAATTGCAAACCAATAGTTGAACGAATTGAATCTGTCATCTTTGATGCCCGAATCCCTACCGTAAATTTTCAATCCTAATGATCCTAGGAATAGTGCGACTAATGGTGTCACTACCGCCATAATCACGAAAAGTAATCTATCATTCCCCGTTGTTACCAAAGCAAAACTGACTACGAGAATTAAAACTCCCACACTGATAACAATTCCAGTGCTTCGCCAGTCAGTCATCCTCACACATATCCTTCTCCTGACAAATATTAACACGAGAACATTAATTCTCTGTTTTGTATATTGTGCTTATGTTCTCTGCGATATAAAATAGAGATACTTTACATGTTTATACTTGGAATGATTCCCATTCAATATGATATACTGTACTGGGAAAACGAAGTTCAACATCATCCTTAGTTGTTGATAACACACGATTGACAGGATCTTTGCCAAGCAGATCCTTAACTCTTCGAGTAATGAATTGTACTAGAACACGAAGACCATCATCCAATATGTCTGCTGCGATTGTCCCTTTCAAGGTCGCTGACAAGAGAGAGCTTCTCATTTCAATATCTACGCCTTCTTCTACTGTGACAAAAGCAAGCCACGGATATTGGTCTATAAGCTCCTTTCTCGCATCAAAGAAGATATTCCGAGTTGCATTGAAACCGATAATATTTCCAAATTTGGTTAGCAACGTTTGAAGAGCTGATGAATACCGTACAACTACAGCCTGGGATGGAGTGACCAGCTCAACCATTTTTCGTTGCTCTAGAAATGCAACTTCCTCAAGAAATCGTTTCAGATCTACTGTCTTAAGACGTTCTGCAGCAATTGAGAGAGGCGTTTCTCCATCTAGTTCAGTCAATGTCCTCGCAGCTTCTGGCGAAAGGTTATCAAGTGCATCATCCGAAAGTGTCAATGAGGTTGTCTGATAAATATCATCTGGCTTGACTGGATTAGCAACCTGGATTGCACCTTCCCATAGCGCCTCTGCTGCAAGATTTTGCGCTATTTCGACTGGGACTTCGAGAAATTTTGCAGCATCCTTCACTGTACATATTGATGGAATAAGTCGCAGAAATGATATTACATCCGGTCTTTTTGTAAAGTGCTCCCATTCAGGTCTGACTGTAATTAGAGTGTCCTGCGTTATCTTGTCACGAATGAACTCATCAATGACTCTTTGTTCAAAACGAGTTTGTACAGCAAGGTCAAGATCGACCCATTTGAGAACGCTAAACTGCTCTTCAAATTTCTCAATAGTTCTCTTTAGTTTTTTTCGAATATTGGCACTATCCCCTTTGGTAGAGATAGCTCCAAGGGTCCAGTCACCAAACTCAACCAAGATTGTATAGTCTGAGCCTTCGAAAGCACGTGCTTGTGATTTCACAGACTTGGTGGCTTCATCAAAGAAAGAAGTCATTGCAACAAGAAACGACGAGAGAAGCTGAGGGTCAAAGGCAGTTCCAGTGAAGTCTTTATGGTACATACACATCCCTGTATCTCTCTTGATGATGTAGATAGCATTGATGTCCATGAATTGAACTCCTCTCGTCTTCGCCTTACATCTTCTGCTTTGCAGCATCTCTGACTGTCACATAGTACTGGCGTGTACTATATTTTCTATCTCATTTTGCCTTTTGAGCGTTTTAGTGATGTATACCAATTCTTCTAAAAAACCGAATTTCCTGATTGGTCAGCCTTATAGGATTAGCAACAAGAAAAAAGTCGGTCAATATGTCATCAGATGAAGAATTAGCATCAATCTGTCCTTTATGCAATAAGGGTAAATTGAGAATTCAATCGATGCTTTACAGCGTTCCATTCTTCAATGAGCTTGCTATATTCAATTTGGAATGTCCAGAGTGCGGATTCAGGCATAGTGATGTTTTTTCTGCTGAACAGCGTAAACCAAGCAGGTTCACGATGTATGTTGATGATGTTACACTTCTGAATGTACGCATTGTGCGGTCTGGGTCCTGTACTTACAGATTCCCAGAATGGGGGATTGATGTTGAACCTGGCCCGACAGCTGATTCGTTTATTACAAATATTGAAGGTCTCCTATCCAGAGTCCGCGCAGTTGTTGAAACCGCACGAAGTTTTGCAGATTTAGATTCAGAGAAGCAAAGAGCTAGTGAAATACTGGAGGAAATAGACGCAGCACTTAGGGGTGAATATTCCTTTACTCTGGTGATGGAAGATCCTGCAGGTGTGAGCGGAATCCTCCCTGATGATATGACCCTCGTGAAATATGAGGAACTCTCCAGTGAGGAGGCTTCTCAGTTGAAGGGTGCTCCTTTTTGGGTTGATACTTTACGCGAAGACTATTCAGAGCGTAAGGGTTAAAACGCACTCCTTCGGAGTCCTCAATATCAGTGGGCCGATAGATTAGCCCGGCAGATCGCATGGTTTGCATCCATGAGGCCGCGAGTTCAAATCTCGCTCGGTCCACCACTTTTTCTAATTCAATTTTGTAACTTTTCCAGCGCAGTCTTTACAATAAGGGGTGCGTGAAGAACCGACGTATACTGGTTCTCCTCTAATCTTTTTTTTGCATCTATTACACTGTATCAATAATATCTCACATCCAAATTCAGGACAATGCATCATGCTAATAGTTATCAAGTAGGTTTCTAATGCATCGTTCATTTAATGTATCACTTCGATGCTTATCTTTTCTTCTACAGATACCAACTGTGATTCTCGACTATGCAGATTTAGATTTTCTAATGAGTCCTCCACTAACAAGAAATGTTAATGATTACTTACTCGATGAGAAATGCGTCAGTGTTCGTATCGAACCTCATACCTTTAATCAATGCTTCAAGGATACCCTTAAGAGGCAGGATTTTTGGCACTGACATAATTCATACCGGAATCTAGGTCCGCACTTTTGTGCAACCGGAAAAAATTTCATGCCTAGATAAGCGGATGGTGAAATAAACTATGCAATTGTTCGAGACTTTTCTTATAGAGATGTCACTGCTAGAAAAAGCCATGATTTTGACTGTTGTAGCAGCGGCATTTGTCAGTCTCGCCTATGCTTGGTGGCTCCGGAAGGGTGTCTTAGCCCAACCGAAGGGTACAGAGCAGATGCAAAAGGTCTGGAATGGCATTCGAGAGGGGGCATTGTCCTATTTACATAGACAGTTAAGGACAATCATCCCAATTCTCGTTGTCCTCTCAATCCTTTTGTTCTTCACTGTATACATCACAATTCCAGAAGCAGGTACCGCAGCATTATTTGGTATTATTACTGATCCACTTGATCCACTCTATAACTCTCCTGCGAATCTTGCCAATCTAAACAATGCAAGAATATTCGTTGGATTGGGTCGATCAATAGCATTCGTTCTCGGTGCAAGCTTCTCACTCATTGTTGGACAACTTGGTATGCGTATCGCAGTTGAATCCAATATTAGAGTCGCTCAGGCAACACGTGAAGGCGAAAACAGATACAATAGAGCACTAGCAATCTCTTACCGAGGGGGCACATTCACTGGCATGCTAACAGATGGACTTGGACTCCTTGGAGGTACCATGATATTCATCATCTATGGTTTATCCGCACCAGATGCCTTGCTTGGCTTTGGCCTTGGAGGTACTTTACTGGCACTCTTTATGCGTGTGGGTGGAGGAATATACACAAAGGCAGCAGATGTAGGTGCAGACCTCGTTGGAAAAGTGGAGCAGGGTCTTCCAGAAGACGATCCACGAAATGCTGCTGTGATTGCAGATCTTGTTGGTGATAATGTTGGCGATTGTGCTGGGATGGCTGCAGACATCTTCGAATCCTATGAAGTAACAATTGTGTCTGCTTTAATTCTAGCAATTGTTCTTTATGTCACTCCTGGTTACAATGCCAATTTACTTCCAGGTGGTGCATTAGCAGTTGTCGTCTTTCCACTCTTTGTCAGAGCAGTAGGAGTCATCTCATCAATGATTGGTACCGTGATGGTTCCTGTCTGGCCACGAATATTCAAGAAAGGCGCGGTCTATGCAGAGAAAGCAATGTTTCTCTCCTATGAGGCTTCCAGTATTTTCACAATCGTGTTAACAATGATATTATCAGTGTTCTATGTGGGAGATATTCGATTTGGAATTCTTATAGCTACAGGAGTTATGCTTGCAGTATCATTCAATCCAATTACAAGCTACTTCACATCACTAAAGAAAGAACCAGTAAAAGAGATTGTCAAAGCGACAGATACTGGAGCAGCTACGATGATTCTCTCTGGAATCGTTGCAGGTTATGAGTCCACAGTCGCAGCACTCATTGTAATTGTATCAACCTTTGGAATTGCTTGGTTCCTCTTTTCAGGATTAGTTGTTATTCCATTCACAGTTGGTATCACTGGCACACTATGGACGCTATACGGAATTGCTCTGATTGGTATTGGAATGCTCTCACACACTGGCAACAACGTTGCCATGGACTCCTATGGACCAATCTCTGATAACGCCGCAGGAATCGGTGAGCTCTCACCTGGCGACTTTGACACAGAGTCAATGAAGACCATGGCTGAGCTTGATGCAGTAGGTAACACAACCAAAGCCATCACAAAGGGTGTAGCAATTGCCTCAGCAGTTATTGCTGCTGTAAGTCTCTTTGATAGCTTTATTGTTGTCGCTTTGCACAGACTAGATTCCTTCGTCGGTCTACCCATCGAATACATACATCTCTACCTTGATGATCCTCGAGTCTTCTCAGGATTACTCTTAGGGGCAGCATTACCTTGGTTGTTCTCAGCTGTAAATATCAAAGCTGTGACACGAGCTGCTGGTCAGATGGTCAGGGAGGTTCGGAGACAGTTCAAAATACCTGGCATCCTAGAAGGGACAAGGACACCTGATTATGATCGGGCAGTCGACATCTCAACTACAGCTGCACAGAAGGAGCTAGTTTCTCTGGCTGCGCTGACTGTATCGATTCCTCTTATTGTAGCAATACTATTGGGTGTTGAAGCACTTGGAGGATTCCTTGGCGGTATTATTGTGTCTGGACAGCTACTAGCAGTCTATATGTCAAACGCTGGAGGAGCTTGGGATAACGCAAAGAAAGCTATCGAAGATGAGATTTCTGATCCTGCAGCAAACACAGGAAAGGGTTCAGAACGCCATAAATGTGGTGTGATAGGTGATACCGTTGGTGACCCTCTAAAGGACACTGCAGGACCAGCCCTGAATCCAATGATCAAAGTAGTCAACCTATTAGCTTTGATTCTCGCTCCAGTGTTGGTCATGATCCAGAACTCTGGTACGGTCGAGATGTTATTTGTTGCAGTTGTAGTTCTCATCATACTCTTTGCAATGACCATTTGGGCTCTCAGAAAGAGTATGAAACCTGCAGATTTTGGTGCAGGAGAAATTGAAGACCCTGTAGCAGCTCAATAATCTATCAATCAAGTCTAAGGTGGTGGCATTTAATGCCGCCTACCTTCTCTATTTTTTTATACGCACCAAACGAACGACAACCTTTTCTTCATTTATTCTGTAACTAGCTAAACACCACAATCAAAGAGGGAGCAAGCGATTTTGGAAGGCGAGATGACGCCAAGCAATCGGATGGAAGGTCATGAGTTTACTATATGGTCTTTAGCGACTACTCCTAATGGTCAGACAATAATTTCTGGTGGTCAGGATTCCACGATTCGGCTCTGGGATTTTGCCACTGGAAAAGAACTCCATAAATTTGTTGG
>Ga0315535_1001457_pt1 | contig 15821 bp, 17 predicted proteins | sample SalMarSW160220MG_2_FD_203092 | JGI IMG/M metagenome (GOLD analysis project Ga0315535, IMG submission 203092) | Salt marsh sediment microbial communities from the Plum Island Ecosystem LTER, Massachusetts, United States - Salt Marsh Sediment SW1602-20 ...
GTTGTACTCTACCAGGAAAACGTGCGCTTCGACTCAGACCAAGACAAGACAATAGTCACAGTGGGTAACTCAGGAACAGAAGACACCCGAATCGTAAGAGTATGGTTAGGTAACTCCTCGTCAAACATGATAGACGTCACAAGCGACACAGACATAACAGGAACTGGCACACACCTCGGCGCAGGTGACATAGCAAACATAGAAATCAGCTGGCCAAACGACGTAGCCACCACTTGGGAACCAGAAGAAAACTACTACATCCGAATCGTGCCAAACCCAGGACAATTCTTGGAATTCCCAGTGCAAGCCCCATACTCATAACCGTTTTTCCCTTTCCCCACATCAACAGCTGAGTCAAAAATAAAATCTTATTAGCCTAAACCATGAATCCTAAAGCCACACCCAAAAACACCGAGGATGCAGCAACTTGCAAGCAATCTTCATAGCCGCAAAAGTCACGCTCTCCTTAGCCTTTCTCCTATTCGCATCATGGAGCGACTACAAAACCAGAGAAGTAACCAACCGCGTCTGGGCAATCTACGCACCCACAGCACTCCTCCTAACACTTGCGGAACTACTCCTTTACGAGCAGTCTAAACTGCCATGGTTCGGACTCAGCTTCGGTGTAACAGCCGCCTTCGCCCTAATCCTCTTCTATTCAGGCGGATTCGGAGGAGCAGACTCAAAAGCACTAATGTGCATCGCACTCGCTCTTCCCTTCTCCACAGAAACCCTGTTCCCACCTCTTATGGGCGTTTCACCTCTTTCACGGACCATCTTTCCATTTACAATTTTCAGCAACTCCGTTCTGTTCGCCGCTGCAAGCGGCATCTACATGCTTCTACGCAACCTTATCCAGCGTGCAACAAGCGGTAAGAAACTTTTTGAAGACACCCTCGCAACCGAGTCTATTGGGAAAAAATTGCTGGTTATGGTAACTGGCTACAAAGTTTCCATTGCCAAATTAAAGGAAAAATGGCACGTTTACCCAATGGAAGACATTGACGACGATGGTGAAAACCAGCTTAAACGAAAACTAGTTGTCGTGCCGAAAGATGAAGGAAGAACCAAAATTGTCGAACGCCTCTCCAACGCCGTTGACACTGGAAAAATCAGCGACCGTGTATGGGCAACACCAGGCTTACCTATGCTCATTTTCGTAACACTAGGCTTAATTGTCGCCTTGTTGTTCGGTGACATCGTCTGGCTGTTGGTCAGCTTTATCTTAGGCTAAACTCGGTAACTCTTATGCCCCAAATTCTTGCTACGCTTCGAATAAGAAATAGACGCAGTTAGCATAAGCACCGAGCCAAAACCAACAAACGTGATGGCGTACATTCTGTAAGGATAACTGCTTGTCGATGAAGCTAAAGTAAGCCCTTCGCTGCCAACTGGGTAAGAATAGAAAAACGCGCTGACGGCAAATAGTACAATCGCCATCACAAGCAAGCCCATTTCAGCTTTAAACTTCGAATCGTTCTCCCCCTATACACAAATTTCCCTTAATTCCGACTCCTTTCCAGCTTATAATAACAAAGGTTATTTTAGCTTTTTGGAAAATAAATGACACAGGTGTACTTCAATGTCGCGTGCAGATTGCAAAGATGAACTTTCAAGTTTTCTTAAAAACAAATCTAAAAAACTCAATGTAACAGTTATGCCAGACTTTTTCCATGACCGCCTAATAAGCCTCAACTATAACACCGACGATTTTTCCTCATTAATCGCGGATGTAGCTAGACGAAAAGGTGGCAGCATAGACGGCATCGAGCAAACCGACATCAAAGGCGGAAACGCCATCAACACGGCTTCCGCTCTAGCCGCTTTAGGCGTGAACGTCACTCCAATAGTCTGCACGAACAAGCTAGGGCTTCAGCAGCTAAAATTCTATCTTGAAAAATACCGCGTGAATCTTTCCCACGTTAAAATCGTAAAGAAAAACTCGTTAACAACCGCACTGGAACTTAAGACGAAAAACGGAAAAGCCAACGTCATGCTCAGAGACTTAGGTTCCCTCGCAGGTTTCGGGCCTTTAGACCTGACTGCCAGCGATTACGAGCTGATTGAAAACGCTGATTACGTTTGCCTATTCAACTGGGCTGGAACCAAAAAATATGGCACCACGCTGGCTGAAACCGTTTTTAGCAGAGTTAAAACTCGAGGAAAAGGCAGAACTTACTACGACACAGCAGACCCAACCCCCAAAAGAGACAAAATCCCCGAACTCATGCGAAACGTTCTGCAAACCAGCAAAGTCGACATTTTAAGCTTAAACGAGAACGAAGCAATTTCATACGCGACAATACTAAACGATGAAATAAGCGAGCAACAGAGAAAACGCCGTTTGGACGAATTAGCATTGGACGCTGCAAGAGTTTTGGCAAAGAATTTAACCACGAGAATTGATTTACACACAACCACCTTTTCAGCCACATTCAACAAAAAAAACGAAGTCGTTGTCCCAGCCTTCAAAGTCAAAGCCTTGAGGGCAACAGGAGCAGGCGACGCTTGGAACGCAGGAAACATCCTTGCCGATGCAAACGACCTTTCAGACACGTCCCGATTAACCTTGGCAAACGCGGTTGCTGCCTGCTATCTGTCTGACCCCAAGGGTTTGCATCCTACCCGACGGAAACTGATCCAGTTCATTGAGGAAGCAGCCAAATCATTTTAAGCGAATTAGCCTTTTAACCATGGAAGTGAGGATGCAGAAACTTGGCTAAACTGTTCGGAAGTTCCGGAGTAAGAGGCTTAGTTAATATTGACCTAACACCAGTACTCGCGTGCAAAGTGGGTTTAGCCGTTGCTACACATTCAAAAGCGAAAAAAGCGCTTGTTGCGAGGGACACGCGAGTTTCAGGTGCTATGCTTGAGGATGCGCTTGTTTCGGGGCTGCTTGCTGGCGGTGTGCAAGTTTCTTTAGTTGGTGCCGTGCCAACTCCTGTTTTGGCGTACGCAACTATGCGGTTGAAGGCTGATGTCGGTTTCATGCTTACTGCATCGCATAATCCACCCGAGTACAACGGCATAAAAATCTTCAACGGCGACAGCTTGTCTTACGCCGATGAAAGCCAAAATGCTGTAGAGAAAATGGTTGCAGATGGCAGTTTTATGATGGCCGATTGGCGTGAAATCGGCGCAGTTTCAAATGTGAAAGCTACCCACGTTTACGTTGACATGGCAAAAAAAGCTGCAGAGTTGCGCAACAAGTGGCGTGTTGTCGTGGATCCGGGTTGCGGCGCCACGTTCGATGTGGGTCCAATGGTGTTGAAGGCCGTTGGTTGCCGAGTAACCGCGTTGAATGCTCAGCCTGACGGTTTCTTTCCAGCACGGCGTTCTGAGCCGACTGCTGAATCCCTGACAGATTTGGCTCGAATCGTCAAGGCGATTGGCGCTGATGTTGGAGTAGCCTTTGATGGTGACGGTGACCGTATGGCTTTCGTTGACGAGGAAGGCTGCTTAGTCGATTTTGACCGTTCACTTGCTGCGTATGCTGCTTATTCCTTGAAGTGTGCTGGCGGCGGAACCGTGGTTACAAATGTTGAAGCGTCTCTGTGTGTTGAGAAGATGGCTGAAGCAGTCGGCGGCAAGGTTGTTAGAACCAAGGTTGGCGACGTGCATGTTTCGGAAGCCATAAAGCGTTACGATGCTGTTTTCGGTGGAGAACCCTGCGGCGCTTGGGTGCATCCGCGTTTCCATTATTGTCCTGATGGTCCGCTTTCTGCGGTTTTGCTTTTGAAGGCTTTGGAAGAGGAAGGTAAAAGTTTGCGCGAGTTCGTTGCTGAAGTGCCTGAGTACGTGACTTTGAGAGAGAACATTGCTCTCAAGAATGATTTGAAGCATAAGTTGATGGCAAGCGTTGAGAAGTCTTTGCGGTCTGCTTTTCCAGATTACACGGATTTCTCAACTGTTGATGGCGTTCGTTTGTCGCTCAGGAATGGTTGGCTTCTGATTAGAGCTTCTGGAACTGAGCCTCTTATCAGGTTGACGGTTGAGGGTGAATCATTAAAAGCGGCAAACGACATAATGGGCAGAGGAACAGCTTTGGCTAAAAAGCAGTCGGAGGAGTGGAAGAATTGAAAGCCGTTGTCTTAGCTGCGGGAGAAGGTGTTAGGCTTCAGCCCATCACGGCGACTAGGCCAAAACATTTGATAAGCGTGGGTGGGAAGCCAATTCTTGAGCATTGTCTAGACGCGTTGCAGGCTTCTGGGATAACTGAGGTCATTGTTGTTACGCATTACATGGGTGATGCCATCCGCCAGTTTTTCGGTGACGGCGAGAAGCTGGGTTTGAAGATAGTTTATGTTGAGCAGGCTAAGATGCTTGGAACTGGGAACGCTGTGAGTGTTGTTGAGCCCTACGTTGACGGCGATTTTGTTCTTGTTTATGGGGACTTGCTGTTTTTCCGTGAAGCTGTGGCTGATGTGGTTGGCTTGTTTGAGGCGGAGAAGCCTGCAGCGGTTATGGCGGTGGTTCCTGTGGAAAAGCCAGAAAGCTATGGCGTGGTAGAGCTTGAAAACGAGAAAAAGGTCAAGCGCATAGTTGAGAAGCCTGCTGTGGGGGAAGCACCGTCAAACTTAGCTAACGCTGGATTGTATGTTTTTTCCAAAGAGATTTTTGAGAAGATAAAGCAGACAAAAGTTTCTGTTCGCGGTGAATGGGAACTCACTGACGCTCTTTCGCTTCTCATAGAAAGCGGCAAGATCGTTTTAGCTTCTAAAGTTTCGAAGGCAGACTGGATTGACATTGGGAGACCGTGGGATTTGCTTGAGGCTAACAGTTGGGCGCTGAGGCGGATGGAGCATAAGGTTTACGGGACTGTGGAGGAAGGCGCTCATGTGGTGGGTCCTGTGACGGTTTCGGAAACCGCGAGAATACGTTCTGGGGCTTACATTGAAGGTCCATGTTTCATCGGTGAAGGCAGCGACATCGGACCGAACTGTTACGTTCGACCATTCACGAGTATAGGGAGAAATGTGCGGGTAGGCAACGCTTGCGAGGTCAAAAACAGCATTATCATGGATGGGACGCATGTTGGTCACTTGTCCTATGTGGGTGACAGCATATTGTGCGAACGATGCAACTTGGCAGCAGGCACCATTACCGCTAATCTTCGTTTAGACGATGGACCTGTGAAGATGCTTGTGAAAGGCAAAGTTGTTGATACTGGAAGAAGGAAGTTGGGAGCGATTCTTGGCGACAACGTGAAGACGGGGATAAATGCGCTTTTTATGCCTGGCGTCAAAGTTGGAACAAACAGCTGGATAGGAGCAAACTTTACGGTTAACAGGGATGTGCCGGCTGACACTATTATGTTGCTGAAGCAGGATAAAGAGCTGAGGGAGAGAAGCCAGTAGCGCTTTTTAGTCTTGCGAGAGCAACGATTCATGTTGCGTCTTTAGACTTGAAGAAATTCTGCTGTTAATATTCTTGTGGAAAAGTATTGTTTATATTTTTCAGCGCAGTGAATATAGGTGGGGACAGCTGATGAACCATTGGGAAATGGAAAACGCGGTTCACCTCGGTGTCGCGTTGAAAGAAGCGGGTTTTGAAGTTTCCCAAATTTGCTGTTCACGTTTAAGCTGCTTTGACTTCGCAGTCAGGAAGGATGATACGGCTATTTTAGTGAAAGTTAACTCTGACGTGGATACTTTTTCTGCTCAGAGTGCTCGAGAGTTGAAGGTGATAGCTGGTAGGGTTTCTGCTGCTTCTTTGATAATAAGTCGGCAGACGCATGGTAAGCCGTTGGAAGATGACACCGTGTATTCGCGGAACGGGGTTTTTGTGGTTACTGAGAAAACTATCAGGAACTTGGCGCTTCAAACGGCGAATCCGCTGGTTTATGCTGGTCCAGGCGGTTATTCTGTGGAAGTTGACGGTGAACTTGTTGCGAAGCGGAGAAAAGAGCTGGGTCTTTCCATAGGCAACTTAGCTGTTATGATAGGGGTTTCCCGTAGAACTCTTTACGGTTATGAAAGGGGTATGGCTAAAGCATCCGTGAAATCCGCCTACAAGCTGGCTGAGACGCTGGGCGTTCCTGTGGCGAAGCCGATAAATGTTCTTAGAAGGACTCGGAAGCAACGCCAATGTCTTCTGACAAAAGCGCAGCGTGCAATCACTGGCAAGATGCTTTTTCAGAAGGTTTTTAGGAAGTTTGCCTTTTGCGATATTTCCCCTGTGTATAAGGCACCTTTTGATTTCATTATAAATGTTCAAAAGGGCAGTGGTGTGATTGTTGGTGGCGTTGCTTTGAACGGCGAAAGGAACTTGGACAAACGAATGGAGGAAATCGTAAGCGTGTGTCGTGTGATTCGTGCGCGTCCAGTTTTGATAACGGAAAAACTGCGGTTCTCAAACAAGAACGCGTGTTGCGTTTGCGTGGATGAGTTATCTGCGGTGCGTACGCCAGAAGACTTGGTCGCCATTGTTTAGGCGAGTTTCTTTTGTACGGTGCCTTTTTCGTTTTTGGCTTTTTTTGCTGGTTTCCAGGATTTTCTTACGCAGTCAGGGTATTCGGCGTGGGTTTGCAGCCACTGTTTCAGGAAGCGCATGGTTTTCTGATCTGTTAGGTATCCGCTTCCGAAGTCACCATACGTGGCTCTTAAATCTGCGATTTCGTTGTCGCGTTCCACTTTTGCTATGATGGAGGCAGCGGAGACAACGGGGTAGATCTTGTCTGCTTTGTGTTTCGAAGTGATTTTTGTTTTGACGCTTAAGTCTTCTTGGATGTGGTGTTTGAAGCGGTCTTCAAGCACGTCGGCAGCGTCCACGTAAGCTTCGTCTGGTTTTAGCGTGTTTATTATATGCGCCATGGCTTGTGCTTCCAGCCTGTTTAGCTTGTGCAGTTTTCTTTTGCTTTCCACTACGCGGTCGATTTCGCTTGGCGATAGTTTCACGATGTAATGTTTTTCTGCTAGCTGGATGATTTCGGTGAAGAGGGTTTCACGTTTTTTTGGGGAAAGAAGTTTTGAGTCTTTCACGCCAAGCTGAGCCAGAACTGGCAAGTTCTCTTCCTTAATAAGGAAACCAGCCAAGACTAGTGGTCCGATTACGCAGCCACGTCCTGCTTCGTCGACGCCAGCAACCAGCACGTGCAAGTCCTCAGAACTGGCTATTTGGAGTTGTTGGCTATAAAAGTTTGGAGATGCTATAGGCTTGTCTGTTGTGCTCGGTGCAGTCTATACCCTCCTTATTTAAAGGCGGAAACACGGGTGGGATTTCTAAAGCGCGGTTTTCAACATGCTATTGGTTGGTTTCGGCGCCAATACTGACCTACCCCCTCTATAGTTTCTGCAATGAACTGCTATTAGGAGCCTAATAGGCGGCAAATATGCCTGTTGCCTGTGAATCTGGCGTAAACAGAATATCCCAGAAAACGGTGAAAGCTACCTCTCTGGCATTCACCCCTCATGCGGTTACACCAAAAAACTCTGAGCAAAACCGACTATTTGAGCCCTCACAAAATTTACAGAAACAAAAGGGTCTGACAGAAAAGGATTTGTCCAAGTAACATCTTAAATTTTTATCCCCGCGATGGGGGTAACCGATGGAAGCGCGTGCGCTATTTTCACAGCGGAATAATGTTTTTCTTCTTGGTTATGAGAGAATTGAATGGCTGGTCATGTTATCTGAAGAAGCGAAATTAAGAGACTTAAAAGAGAGGATTACAGTCGTTGCGAGAAACGAGAGAAGCGGCTTGTTAATAATTCCCATGGGAGTCCTTCTTGTCGGTGTAGGTCTAATTTTCAGTGCTATAGGGGGCAGCGGGCTTGCGTATTTTGGGGGAATGTTTGTTTCAGCGCTGGGGGTTTTTTCAATATTGTTTGGATTCTATGTGACATTGCATTACGCTCATAAATACAACGCCTTACTGAAGGAACTGGAGCGCACGCTCTAGCGTATGCGTTATTGAAGTGGAGAAGTAATCCTCCGCCAATAACAATGTTTTTTGCAGCCCGCATCCCACGGGTAAGCCGTGCAGCCGTAACTGTCGATGTTGTTTTGGCTCATTCCTGTTTTTGGGTGATGGACAGCACAAAACTTATCAAGCAGACAAGCGTCCATGCGGTAATTCGCGGGTTATCAATCTATGGGAAACCTCACAGTCGCCGTTCTCGGCGCAGCAGAATACGCAGGCAGCCTCGGCAAGAAGGGCACAGCCTCAGATGTCACTCTGTACAACCTGAAAAAAGGAGAAGACACCGTAACATTCATTGAGCCTACCCGTTACCCGGAAAGGCTGGCGCCGCTATTCTTCGCAGTTGCTATGGCTGAGAAGGCAGTGGTCGTCGTTGACGAGCTGAACTCAACATTGGGCGAATGCCTCGTGATGCTTCAATGCGCAGGGGTAACAAGCGGCTACTTCATCATCAGAAGCTACGTGCCGCAAGAGAAAATTACTCCATTAATCAAAGGCACCAGTTTGGAGAAATTCGAGTTTATCGAAGACAATCCCACGTTGCTGAAGGAACGCTGCTTGACTGAGGCGGCACAAAAGGTAAATGCCGCGGCAAGCGCTGCTGGAACCGTTCCGGTGGATCACGCGTTCGGCGTGAAAGGCGTGGGAACAGTAATTCTGGGCTTGGTGGCTAAGGGCTCAATCAAGAAACATGACATTCTGAAGATATTGCCCGGAACCCAGACCACTCAGGTCAGGTCAATACAGAAGCATGATGACGAATTTGACTCGGCATCTGAAAGCGACAGGGTGGGGTTAGCCTTGAAAAACGTTGAAGTTCAAGACGTAGACCGCGGCACAGTGCTCACAAATGACCCTTCAGTTAAAACATCCAAAACGCTTGAAACCCAAGCGTCATTAGTCAAGTACTGGTCCATCCCGCTAAAAGCGGGTATGGTTCTGCACTTGGGGCATTGGATGCAGTTTCTTAACTGCAAGGTTGAATCCGTCACAGACAAGGGTGACTGGCGCAAGCCCATTTTGACGTTGACTTTGGAGAAGGGTATGGTGCATTACCCGGGTGACCAAGCTGTTTTGGCGTATCTGGAAGGCGGAAAACTCCGCGTAGCTGGCACTGTAATGCTGCCCTGAAACACGTTGCGTTTACGACTTACTCTGCTGGGACGCCACGCCAATCTTGCTTCTGAGCGTAACCATGTACGCTGTCAAGCCTTCTATACACTGGACTTCTTTTCCCACCAACGCTGAAAGCTTGCGCCAGAACTTGACTTTGGGTTTTATTTTCGCTCTCTCAAGACTACACTTTAGATGTTTTGTTCCCTCTCTTCCGCGCCTATCAAAATCCAACAGCAAAATCACCTCTGAAACCTTTGACTGCTCCAGTTCAGTGACGATGTCGAGAAACGATTTGCCGCCCGTCTTCACCGTGACGATATTCCCTTCAATGCCTAGCGCGTGCAAGGTTTCGACGTCGTTTTTACCCTCCACAACAACAGGGGTTCCCCGCGCCGCCGCCTCACGAAGCTCCTCTAGAACCTGCTGGATTTGCTCTTCCTTTTCCTTAAGCCTGTTCAGCATGAAGGGTTACCTTGTCACTTTAGCCTCACGAACAACGTCAGCGCACTCTTTCGCTTCCCTGTCGGTTTCGAAGTAGCTCCTCACAGGCGCAATTATCTTGGAGACGACTTCGGCTACGCCGTTTTTGAGGTCCATCGGATGCAACGCGCCTCCCACATAGGTTTTCTCCAGTTGCTCGTAGCTTTCAAAGGTGACGTTACCGCCGAACTTGGCGGGACGCTCAACCGTAAACGAAGTGCTTTCGTGGAACACGACGTGCTTGGCGATTTCCAAAACGGGATTCATCTCCGCCTGCCGTTCAGGACACCATGCCTTTCGCAGCTTGCCCTTAATCTCCTCAGGCGTGTCGTGGATGAATATGGCGGTCCACGGCTTAGACTTGCTCATCTTGCTCGCTACCACCTGCTCCAACTTGTCATTGGTTTCCAGTTTGACGGGTTCGGCTATGCCCATCAACACGTGATGATGAACCGCCACGGGCTTTTTCCAGCCCATCTTCGGAAAGATTTCTCGGGCGAGTATGTGTGCTTTCCGTTGGTCGACGCCGCCGTGTGGGATGTCGGCGCTTATGGCGTGGATGTCTGTTGCCTGCATCGGCGGATAAAAATACTGACTCAGGTCCAGCTTCTCATTCTCGTTCCGACCCATGATAGTTAAGCATCGTAGGGTTCGGTTCAACGTCATATGCTTCGAAAACCGCAGCAAATTCCGCCAATACTCATCATTATTATGATAAAGCTCCGAACCCACGACAACCTCGACGCCGGGGCAGAAAAACTTGAACGCCTTCTCATAGTATTTGGTGGCTGTGAGGATTTTTTCCCAGTCGCCGCCGAATTTGTTGTTGATGAAGCTGTGCCAATCCGCAAAAAAAACCTGACAACGCACGCCTGCCTTGAGCAGGTCATTGATTTTGAAGCCCGAAACAATAAAATTGCCCAAATGCAGGGCACCCGAGATTTCGAAGCCGATGTAATGCCCAGGATGCTCATTTGTCTCGAGAAGTTCTCGCAGCTCTTTTATTGTCAGGACTTCCTCTGTTGGCGGTCTGCATATTAATTCGATTTTCTTTTCTATGTCCAAGACTTAACCAGCCTGAGTTTTCTAACCTTTAATGTACGTGTTAAACTTAAAAATATAGTTCGCGAAATGTTTGCTTACTAACGGGCTGGATTGTTTCCCATGTAACCTAACACTTAACTTCATTGTGGGGCGGTGCGCCTCTCTAAGGTAAGCTCTCTCAGCATGGGATTTTTATCCTTTGCCCGCGCCTCACCTGTTCCATAATTGGGTAGAACTCGCTCGTCATAGGTGCAAGATTTGTGTTTCTTGCGTGCCTCTGTTGAGTCCGTCATTATGGGTGCTCATTTTTTGGTGAAGCGGATAAATAAGAAGGTGGTTGTGGTTAATTTGGGTTTCTTGAATAGTTTTGCTCCATTATTTCTGTAGTGCAAACAAAGCCTTAACTTTAGATATACTGTCAAATCTTGAGAAATTTTTCTTTGTGAGAGGGCTCAAATTTATTCTTCTTCTTTTTCGATGTCTCTTGCTTCAGCCATCACTGCAACTTCTTTCCAACTCTGTTTCTTGTTTGTGGCAAAGATTTCCAATCTTCCTCTCCATCCGCAATCCATACACTCGTAAATAACTGGCAACCAGCCCAAATGCCCCGTCATGTCGCCCATCGTAGACTTAACCCTTCGCAAGTTAATGCTTTTGCATTTAGGGCAAACGGCAACGTCACAGTACTTCTCTTTCTTTCTTAATTCATCAAGCCTTTCCATCAGTTTCTGAACGTTCTTGCTTTCCGCTTTCTTTTCTTTTTGCACAAGCTCTTGTTTTTGCTTCTTGTTTTTTCGCTTCGACAATGGGCAATCACTCTACGTCATAGTTTAATGCTAATTATCTATTTAGATATACTGTCATATCTGAGAAAGATATAGTATCCCATATCCTTTGATAAAGTTTAATTTCCAAGCCCCTCCGTTCCTTACTTTAGTCCTCAAGTTTATCTACTTCTTTGCAACACAACTGTAAAGTTGGTTGATAATCATGGTTTACAAGACTTTTAGACTGAGGGATATGCGAGTAGCTATACTTGACTGGCTGAAGGAAGAAGATCTTCCTGAGGTTGTAAAAGCGCTCAACAGTGTAATCCGTGAAGGGAAATACCTCGATTTGAACGACGAGATACTTGACATGGAGGCGGAGCGTCAATGGTTTGAGCGTAGTGAAAAGGCAGGAATGCTTTACTTGGTGGCAAAGATTGAAGGTGAAGTGGCTGGAGGCGCAAGCATGCATCCTCAAACCGACAAACGGGCGCATGTTGCGCAATTTGGCATATTTATTCGTGATGGCTACCGTAACTTAGGATTAGGAACGGCGATTATGAAAGAATTTATTGAAATTGCCAAGAAACGAGGATTTGAAATTCTTCAGCTTTCGGTCTTCGCAAATAACACTAGAGCTTTTAATGTCTATAAGAAATGCGGATTCAGAGAGATTGGGAGGCTAAGTCGAGACGTAAAATTTCTAGATGGAGAATACACCGATAGAATATTACTGGAGCTACCTTTGAAGGATCATGTATGTGATTTGTGAGAGATATACTGTCCTATCTTAAGAAAACTGCTTTCTATACAACTTTCTAATCCAATTTACCAAACCTTTTTATTTCAATTCTGCAATTCTGGAAATCCAAAGTTAGGGCAAACCTGAACAGGAGATATTGAAACATTTCTGGAATAATACTGACCACGGCTCGAGGGGCATCAATAGTAGCAATATCAGCGGCTCTTTATTCTGTATTCTTCTTGTTATCGTACTTGGTAGCTGTTCCCAGCTTCACCGTACTCTACCTCCCAATCATATTACTCGGCGTTTTTCCTATATGGTTCGGACCCACTGGATTAATAGGTAGCATGATTGGCGCTGTAATAGGCGGTTTATTCGTGGAGAATCTAGGTTTTCTGGCTTGGATTGAGCTGGTCACCACTCTAATCATTTACAGTCTAAACTGGGTTCTCATACCTCAAAATGCTTCTGACGGAAAAGTTAAGAAAAACCTATCGCTCCTCGGCGTTTATGCGTTCACGCTCTTCGTGGGGACAAGTTACATTCTCTGGCAATTTACAGCCGTCGGATTGTTCACTGCAGAAGTGGCGTTGGTCGTTCTATTGCCGACTTTTGCTCTTAACTACGCAATCGAAGCTGCCATCTGCCCAATATTGATTAAAACAGTATCGCCAAAACTGAGAATCTGGGGAGTTTACTCGGGCAATTTCTGGGAGTGGCGACGAAACAGAGCTTCAAACTACGGGTGATACTTCCGAGCATGGATTTTGATTTACTGAGTGCTTTGGAATCTAAATCGGCAATCAACAAAATATTAAAGGCGTACAGGCGAACCCTAACGGTGAAATGAATACGTCTAAAGCCTCAGCCAAAGTTTATGCTTTAATTGCGATCCTTATAGTGGTTGTCGTGGCAGTTATCGTGCACTTCAACCTCAACCAGCCACAGGAAACCCCTGAGATCCCAACAAGAGACAGCGCCATACCTGCAACTGCCATCAAAATGACGCCTGAAACCGACTTCTACCCGCCCATCCTGCACTCAGACGAGTGGATGCAACCCGTGCCCTTAAGCGAGGCAATTAACACTGCAGGCGGCGAAGACTCAGCCTTCGTAACACCTGACGGCAACACCCTGTACTTTTTCTTCACCCCAGACGTAAGCGTCCCAGCCGAACAGCAGGTGCTTGACAGCGTAACAGGCATTTACGTTGCAAAGAAGCAGAACGGCGAGTGGGGTCCCGCGGAGCGCGTACTGCTTCAGGACGCTGGGAAACTGGCGTTGGACGGCGCCGAATTCGTGCAGGATGACACCATGTGGTTTGCTTCTGCTCGCGAAGGCTACACAGGCGTCAACTACTTCACCGCCCAGTTTAAAGACGGGAAATGGACGAATTGGCAGTATGTCGGCGACAAGCTGATGAAAGATTACCGTATGGGCGAAATGCATATCACTGCGGACGGCAACACGCTCTACATCCACTCCGACAGAAGCGGCGGTCAAGGCGGATTCGACATCTGGGCGTCGCAGAAAGTGAATGATGAATGGCAAACGCCCGTAAACGTTGCTGTGGTCAACACCGAGGGCACTGATGGCTGGCCGTTCCTGACCCAGGACGGCAAAGAATTACGGTTCACCCGCACATACTTGGGTTCGCCCGCCATCTACAGGTCGCTGAAAGTCAACGGCGAATGGCAGGAGCCCGTGCTTATTCTCTCACAGTTCGCAGGGGAATCGTCTATGGATAACGATGGAAACATTTACTTCACGCATCACTTCTATAACAACCAGTCGGAAATGATAGAAGCGGACATTTATGTGGCGCTCAAGAAGTGAAGCGGCATGCCCATAACTGGAAAGACACTTTACATAGTGGACAGAAACGCTTGGCGCACATGGCTCGCCGAGAACTACGACAAGGAAAAAGAAGTTTGGCTGATATTCCCGAAAAAAGCCAGCGGCAAACCACGCATCCTCTACAACGACGCCGTTGAAGAAGCCCTGTGCTTCGGCTGGATCGATAGCAGAGTCAAACGAATTGACGAGAACTCTTATGCACAACGTTTTAGTCCACGAAACCCGAAAAGCAAGTACTCGCAAGCGAATATAGAGCGGCTGCAGGAACTTGTCCGTCTTGGCAAGGTGTTGCCTTCGGTGCAAGCTACACTTGGAGACGTTTTGAACAAGGAATTTACCATATCCGAGGACGTTCTGGAAGCGATAAAAGCCAACAAACTGGCGTGGGAGAACTTCCAAAAGTTTTCACCCGAGTACAAGAGAATCCGCGTAGCCTTCATCGAAGGCGCAAGAAAGCGACCTTCCGAGTTCAACAAGCGACTCAAGTACTTTATAGAAATGACGGAGAAGAATAAGCAATTCGGGTTCGGCGGCATAGAAAAATATTACTGAAGCTGGCCCTATTCTTTGAAGTTAATTTGAAAATGGCATTCTGTTGCTCCTGCCAAAGCTGACTTCAGTAAGGTAACTGAGACTTGTTGCCCAAGCGTTTCTTCCCACATCTGCTGGACGAAGGCGCGGGAACACTGGCAATATGTGGAAGACATTGTTTTATTCGCGGGTAACCCATTTACGAGGGCACAATAGCATCGCATCGGGCGCGTATACTCGCTAGGACAATAAGCTTGCACCACAGAGTCGTTCTCACGCCACAACTTAGTTCCCTTCATCGGGGATCGTGTCTCTGCATTGAGGAAGTCATCCAGCGAAGGATACTTCGCACGGCGTTTCTTGAAGGTCTCTATAGCTCGGTGGTTGATTCTTGCGCAGTTGCGCCCGCATACCGCCATAATTTTCTCCAGTTGACGCTTGGTCACTGTTGCATCAAGACGTTCCATGGCGCCTTGAACCCATTCTGCCAACTTGATCTTGTTAGTGCCCGCCTTGAGGCTGCTTGCCCCTTTCATCACCGTGTCCGCCGCCGCTTTCCCCGCGATGGAATCGACGTTTGCCTCAAGCTCCTTGATCATACCTATCTGTTTCTGCGTCATTCAGACCATACTGCTTAGTGTGTGAAACTATCAAAATAAAGCTATGCAAAACTCAACCACTAAAGGCTATGCGAACAGCAACATATTAAATCAAACATACCTTGATGTGCTGGATTTTGCAGAAATTAGGAGGGGCCGAAGCTGGGATTTGAACCCAGGCAAAAGGCTCCACAGGCCTCTAGGCTACCAAGCTACCTCACCTCGGCCACAAATTTAGTAACCTTGGCTATTTTGTGCCATCATTTACGTTTTCTCAGAAATATTAACTTGTCCTTTTGGCAAACGAATTCGAAACCTGCTTCTAGCGACTTTTTGACATCTTCAGGTCTTTCAACGACCTTTACTGTGAACGCATCACTTTTTGGCTCAAATATCGTGTCTGCAATATTGATGTATATTTCAGTGTTGACGATGCTTTTGTGACCTAAGAACCGCTTAACGTAGTGAATATCACCAGTTTCATGATAAAGCATTGTGGCCTTCCAATGCCTAAAGGTGTGGAATGAGATTTTTAACAGTCGAGGATTTTGCAATTTATTAGCCAATCGCCTTCTTGCACGCATGAACGTCATTTTGGTAGATGTTATTGGACCGTTTCCAAAGATTTTTTCAGTTTTTCGCGGTAGCGCATTAAGCATTGCCGTTAGTTTTGGACTTATTCGCCACATTCGAGGATTAGACCGCTTTTCTGGAAGATTTAGCCTTACTGTACGTCTTTCAAAATCTGTATCAGTCCATTGTAG
>Ga0315535_1001458_pt1 | contig 15817 bp, 7 predicted proteins | sample SalMarSW160220MG_2_FD_203092 | JGI IMG/M metagenome (GOLD analysis project Ga0315535, IMG submission 203092) | Salt marsh sediment microbial communities from the Plum Island Ecosystem LTER, Massachusetts, United States - Salt Marsh Sediment SW1602-20 ...
AGCAATGTGGTGATTGAGGGAGAGGGTCCGGTGACGGAGTACAGCCAGGTTTATGGATCGTTTACCGATCGGGTCAGGAACCTGACAGCTGAGCCTCAGACAATCACCTATAGGTTCAAAGCGGTGATTCTTGATCCCCGGGGTGATGGGTCGATCCCTGAATGTGATCAGGGCGGGGATACTACCATTGTGATCACGATCAATCCGACCCCGAGGTTGACGGCAGATGTCCCCGAGCTGGTTTATTGCGACAGTTCAACAGTAAGCTTCACTGTAAACGATGGCATAAGCTCCTCGACGGGAGCACAGGTGTATCGTGTTTACAGGGATTACCTTGATACGGATGTCCATATCGAGGGTGAGGTTCCCGGATTTGACGACAACCAGGTTTATGGGGTATCGCTGGATGAAGAGATCCGCAACCTGACCAGCCAGGTACAGACGGTTACCTATACTTTCAGGCCCTTGATCAAGGACCCGCGGGGAGACGGATCGCTGGCAGAGTGCAACACGGGTAAGGACACGACGATCATCATCACGATCAACCCGACCCCGAAGTTGACAGTGGATCTGCCAGAGACGGTATATTGTGACAGTTCGGATGTAATCATTGATGTGATCGATAATTTGATCAGTTCAACGGGGACCAATGCCTATCACCTGACCAGGACCTACAACAGCAGCAATGTGGTGATTGAGGGAGAGGGTCCGGTGACGGAGTACAGCCAGGTTTATGGATCGTTTACCGATCGGGTCAGGAACCTGACAGCTGAGCCTCAGACAATCACCTATAGGTTCAAAGCGGTGATTCTTGATCCCCGGGGTGATGGGTCGATCCCTGAATGTGATCAGGGCGGGGATACTACCATTGTGATCACGATCAATCCGACCCCGAGGTTGACGGCAGATGTCCCCGAGCTGGTTTATTGCGACAGTTCAACAGTAAGCTTCACTGTAAACGATGGCATAAGCTCCTCGACGGGAGCACAGGTGTATCGTGTTTACAGGGATTACCTTGATACGGATGTCCATATCGAGGGTGAGGTTCCCGGATTTGACGACAACCAGGTTTATGGGGTATCGCTGGATGAAGAGATCCGCAACCTGACCAGCCAGGTACAGACGGTTACCTATACTTTCAGGCCCTTGATCAAGGACCCGCGGGGAGACGGATCGCTGGCAGAGTGCAACACGGGTAAGGATACCACCATTGTCATTTCTATTGAGCCCACACCTGATATTGATGTGGATATCGGAAATGATACGATCTGTAATGAGGACTTCATCATCTTCAATGTAACCAATCCGAACTTCCCGATCCTTGGTAACTGGAGATATAAACTGGAAGTCGATTATGGCGACAGTATACAGGGAGAACTTCCTGAATTGCCGCTCTATACAGATTATGCTGATACTGAACTTACCTTTACTGATACCCTGAAGAACGTTGGGGTATATTGGCATACAGTGGCTTACCGGTTTATTCCTTACATAGAATCTGTTCTCGGTGGGGATAGCTGCCTGAATGGTCTTGATACAACAATTATCGTTTGGGTGAATCCCACCCCCGCCATAAGGGTAATTGCCAATGATACTGTAATCTGTAATGGGGCAACCACAACCATTCGTATCCGTAATCCAAATGAATTTGTGTACGGTGCCTGGGAGTATGATCTGATCGTTACGGATGCAGATGGTATGATAGAAGGGGAGAGTCCTGATATGTTTGGAATCACGGATTCTGAGCTAAATGAAAGCCTCACAAACATAGATACAATTGCCCATAAGTTGGAATATACATTTATTCCGACAAAGGAATATGGAGGATTGACGTGCAATGAAGTGAATGACACCACCATTGTCATCTGGGTGAATCCGACACCCCAGATCAGGGCAAAAGCCAGTGACACTGAGATCTGTAACGGTGATACAGTGGACCTGAGCATCAGGAATCCGAACGTCTTTGTGATGGGTGAATGGATGTATGATCTGGAAATAAGCAAGACATCAGAACGGTTGGAAGGTGCTGTAAGTGGCCCGCAGGTGTACAATGGCGATACAACCTATAGCTATGTCCTGACCAACAACGATATCATAGCACATCAGATCACATATCATTTTCACCCACGCATCGTTCAGATTGATGGTGGAGACGATTGCCAGGGAGGAGTGGAGAGCGATACATCCATCACAATAACCGTATATCCTACACCGCAGATCAGGGCATCGGTTCTGGATGATACCCTGGTTTGCAGCGGGGATTATATCAATTTCACCATAGCAAATCCCAATACGACACTGTTTAATGGGTACTGGTGGTTTTATTTGGATGTAACGGCTGATCCTGAAATAGAGGGGGCCAATCCGGATTCGACATTCCTGCCGACTCATGGCATTCCGTCTTATTTCGATGATGTTCTGATTAACAGGGATACCATCGCCCACAAGATTGAATACCGTTTCATGCCAAGAATTCGTCCCCTTGACGGGGATGCAACCTGCGAAAATGGCCGGGATACGGTCATCACCATCTATGTGAATCCCACTCCGGCCATTGATGTGACCCTTCCCGACTACCTGTTCTGTAACAACCAGGTGATTGACATAACGGTGCATGACTCCCTGGGTAGTTATATACTCGGGTCGAAGGAATACGAAGTATATACCAATTATGATATTGATGAAGTTTCAGTAAGCAATGTATTCACCGGATCAAACAGGCCCATATATCCTTACAAAGACAAAAACAGTGTTGATCTGGATATCAGGGATTCCATCTCCAATAAGTCTGATACCTGGAAATCCGTATTTTATCGCATTACACCTTTTATCTATGATACCCGGCCAGGTCATGAAAACACCAAGCTTTGCGGCCCCGGAAAAGATACGCTGATTAAAATATACATCAATCCCACACCACGCATTTCTGTTGAAATCGAGGATTCCATATTGTGTGATGGAGCCAGGGTTGAGTTTAGCATCTCCAATGAAGTTACAACCTACGACAGCACGGAGATTGTTTATGGCCTGAATATCCAGTATAATGCGGATTCTGTTTCCGGCGGGATTACTCTAAATGGTGAGTACCCACAAGCCGGCTTTCCGCTGATTGAGGATTGGTTATTCAATAATTCAGATACTGTTCAGGTACTGGATTATGGATTTACCGCACGTATTAAGGACAACCGCGTGGGCAAAGAGACCCATTACTGTGATGATGGAAACCATGACGTGGTCCGGATTCTCCTGAATCCAATTCCAAGATTGAGGTATACCCTTGATGAGGACACGCTTTGTTACAATGATGGATTCTTCCTTGAGCTCGATTCGCTGGTATATACCACCAGTCCGCTTCATTACAATTTGTTCGTTGATAACAGCAACAATCTGGACAATGTAAGAGGCTCTGCTCCGGGAGCCGGCATTGCAGTGGCGGATGATTTCGGACAGGAGGGTGTTGTGAATCCCTGGATGGATGTAAGAAGCGTTGGTTATAAAATATTGCCGTTCATTTCTGAGGAAGGATGCGAAGGAGATACTTCTTACTTCGAAATTGATGTGAATCCGGAACCTGTGATGACTGCTGATTTGTCTACACCGAAGGATACCGCAGTGTGTTTTGCACAGGGCTATAATATACTAATGACCACGGCTGTGATCAGCACAACCGGGCAGTTGCTTTACGATCTGAATACAACCGGGTATAACGCAGCATTTATTGATAATGAACAGGGAAGCGGGGATTATCCCATCGTAAACCTTGACCAGACAGCAGTGATCAACACCGGCGATTCCATTGAAGAGATTACCTATCGGTTTATGCCTGTGATCAGGGATGCAAAGGGGCCGGGCAGACACTGTCTGGGAGATCCCAAAGAGGATATCATTGTCCAGGTGGCTCCCGAGCTGAAGGGCAACCTGGTGGCCGATTCTGCTCAATTCGGAGGTTGGGAGATTGTTTGTAACGGCGAGCTTTCATTGCCGGTCCATTCCAATGTGAGGGGCGGATACTACCGGTATCCTTATCGTTTCGACTGGAGTACGAACGGAGGCATTGAAGCGTATCTGGAGGATGGAGATTCAGTTCAGTCAGATCTCAGTGTAGGCTGGTACAGATACGAAGTTTGGGATACCATTGGCTGCTACTTCTTCTCCGATTCAATCCTTTTAGAACAGCCCGACACCATTGTGGTTGAAGACTCAATCACCAAAGTATTCTGCTGGAACAATGAATTCCTGGGATCCATCGATGTAACGGTGGACGGGGGTACCCCCAATTATTCCTACAAGTGGTATGTGGATGATATTCTTCTTCCGGAGACCAGTAACCATCTTGATGCCGATGGCAACTGGTACGACCTGACCGTTCTGGATGCCAATGCGTGCCGCTATGAAGATGCCTATGAGATCCAGGCGGTCACCCAGATTAATATTACGGTTGACACCAGTAAATACATGGGATATGGCATCACCTGTTTTGGGGACAGCACAGGTACGATAGACATTGGCGTGGCGGGTGAGTTTCCGCCCTATGATGTGGAAGTGTATCGGTTTGGCCAACATAATTTTGAGGTGAATCAGCCGGTGGCAACCGGTTCAGTGGACGAGAATGAAAATCTGCATATGCCTGGATTCCCTGCAGGCCAGTATGTTATTTATGCTTTCGATACGGTGGGTTGTTATAATCCTCCGCCTGCCGGACATCCGGAATACATTCCGATCGTTCTGACCGAGCCGGATTCATTCATCATCGGAAAAGACAATCCATTCAGGCCGGGGATGGTGGATATAAGCTGTTTCAATGCGGATGATGGTGAGATTCACCTGAACGTAAGCGGAGGCCGGATTGGTATCCAGCCGGGTATATTTGAGTGGACAGGCAATGATGATGACCTGGTCGACGGAGACAGTGTACAAACCCGCCTGGGTCCTGGATTGTATCACGTGAATGTAACTGATGCCTGGGGCTGCGAAGATTCTGCAGAATTCAACCTGGTCGAACCGTCGGAAGTCATTCTGAACGAGGCCACGGTTTCTGATATGAATAGCTGGAACATCTCCTGTTTCGGGCAGAATGATGGGTTCATACACATTGGTGTTGAGGGCGGAATACCCGGATATGCATTTGCGTGGGCCACCACTGCGATGACCATGGCCGACAGTACCCTTGAAGATCAGAACCAATTGGTTGCCGGGCGCTATGATCTTTCCATCCTGGACAGCATCTCTTGTCCACTGGATACCTTCTTTATCCTGAAACAGCCCAATCCACTGCTGGTAGACGAAGATATCCCGCTGTATCCGGGTCTGGATGGGGTCGCCATTGCCTGCGCTTATGACTCAACAGGGATGATCAATCTGACACCCCATGGGGGAGCGGACTCGCTGCAGAACGATTACCTCTGGACTTCCACCAACGGTTTTGTCAGCGATCCGGATAGCATGAACCAGTCCAACCTGCCCGTGGGTACCTATACCCTGTCTGTTACGGATATCAACGGATGCCAGTATGATACTTTCTATGTGTTGCAAGAGCCTGAACCCATGGGAATCGTTTCCCTGACTGCCAAAGATGCGGTTTGTGCCAACACGGCAACCGGATTTGTATACCTTGAATCTCAGGGAGGTATTCCCGGATATACCTATGAATGGAGCAACAATGAGACAAGCCAGAACCTTGAAATGATCAGCGCCGGGGTTTATACGGTCATCATCCGGGATACAAATCTGTGTGAGCTGGTTGACAGTATTGAAGTATCTGAAGCGGACAATTTCGTAGTGGACCTGGATGTTGCCACCGATTATAACGGGACCCCCATCTCCTGTGCCGGCTTTTCCGATGCAGCGATCACACTGGATCCCCGGGGAGGAACTGAACCCTACTTCTTTATTTGGAATACGGGGGATACCACCAGGAACCTGGTGGGTATACCGGCCGGGCTTTATTTTGCCAGTATCCGGGATATCAACGGATGTGCCGACTCGGTTGAAGTGGAGATAACTCAACCACAACCCCTGGAATACGAGATTGATCCGGAGGATCCATTGTGTTATATGGACTCAACCGGCCGGATCAACCTGCTGATTACCGGTGGAACTGTATTTAGCCTGGATGATTACAGGGTTTGGCTGAATGGTGCAGCTTCCGAGCCTTACATGGAGAACCTGCCTCAGGGTGAATACCTGATCAGGATCGAGGACCTGAATGATTGCCATGTGGAGACCCGGGCCGAATTGACCCATCCGCCTTTGCTGACCCTGGACTTCAGCACCCAGGAAGCGTTCTGCAAGGACAAGGCTGACGGCCAGCTTGCCTTGAATGTGGATGGCGGGACGCCACCCTATTATATCGAGTGGAACAGGGAACTGCCTGCAAATGAACAGTACTTTTATGACGTATACTGGGGTGAATATGTGGCTACTGTGACTGATTTCAATAATTGTATCAGCAAGGATTCAACCACAGTGGGTTATACCTATACCTCCTGTCTGGTGATCCCCACAGCCTTCACACCCAATGGAGACGGGTTCAACGATCTTTGGATTATCGAGGGACTTGAACTCTATTCCAATGTGCATCTGGTTATCTTCGACCGCTGGGGCAACAAGATGTATCAGACAGTGAATGCAGCGGATGAGCCATGGGACGGATCATATAACGGACGGATTCTGCCCATCGATTCGTACCATTTTGTGATTGATCTGAATAACGATGAACCGGCCATCATGGGCAATGTAACCATATTGAGGTAAAAGCATAGCAGTGAAAGAGTGAAGAGCGCAAAAACATATATGATCCTGATTCTGAGCCTGCTGTTGCCACAGGGGCTGAAGGCGCAGCAATTGCCCCTCTACTCCCAATACCTGGAGAATGCTTTCATGAACAATCCGGCCTATGCAGGTTACGACGGTTATACGGCCTTTAACGCAACCTCCCGGCAACAATGGCTGGGATTTAAGGAGGCTCCGCGAACTTATTCGGCTTCCTTTCAATCCCGCCTGTTCAGGAAGGGCCATAAGATCGTAAACAATCCCATCAAAAGGGGAAACATGCTGATCCCGAGTACCAAGGGACGGGTCGGATTGGGCGCCTATGTCATCAATGATATCAATGCCAAGGTGGCTCGGACCGGGGTGGCATTTACTTACGCCTACCACATTATCCTCAACAACCAGCAGCTCTCATTCGGCCTGTCGGCCAAAGCATTTCAATACAGGATCAATATGAATGAACTCACTTTTGGAGAGGATGGCGATCCTGTGGTTACCGGTGATTTCAAGGAGGTGGCCTACAGCCCCGATGCGGATTGCGGCGTGTTGTTCAATGGCATCGATTATTTTATAGGTTTTTCCGTCAGCAACCTGCTTCAGACCTCCCTGATGATCGGGGCCAATGATGTCCCTGATTATAAAACCTTCAGGCACTACTGGCTGATGGGAGGTTACCGGTACAGGGTATCCTATGATCTGGAACTGGAGCCCAGTGTGCTCTTAAAGACCACCGAAAACTGGAATCCCCAGGCTGATATTTCTTTCAGGGCATATTATGCTGAACTTCTTTGGGGCGGACTGTCATACCGGACCAACAACAGCATCATTGCCATGATCGGTGTCCGGTTTGATAATGTCTTCTTCGGGTATTCCTTCGATTGGGCACTATCAGATATCGCCCATTACAATTATGGGTCACATGAAATTACCCTGGCGGTGAAAATGGGAGACAATACCCGCAGGAGCAAATCAACAATCCGGTATTAGAGCATCTATAGTTTGATCAATGCCTTTTTGCCGGTAACTTCCTCACCCGACTCCCTCTTCCTGTACTCCAGATAGAGGGCCCCGAGGAGGGCGAGTATCAGCAGGATGGAACTCAGGAGAGACACAGAAGTGCCGGCATAGTAAGACCTGGGTCTGAATTCAAATACAATTTCATGATCCCCTTCCGGGATCACCATGCCCCGTAACAGGTAATTCACCCGGAAATAGCTTGATTTCTCACCGTCCAGATAGGCTGTCCAGCCTTTGTCGTAATAGATTTCTGAAAAGACCGCAAACTGCTCCGTTGCAGACTGACTGTGATACACCATTTTATTGGGCTGGTAATCAGTCAGGCTTATCTTCGAGTTTGAATCGGATGTAAAAGTGCGTTTTTCAAGATCTCCCGAATAGCGCGCATCAAGTGTACAGCTTTTTTTGATATCCATTGTGTCCATCGTGGCCATCTCTTCATCGGCATTGGCCACCACCTTTACCTGGTCCACAAACCAGGCATTGCCGGCTGCGTAGGGATTTACCACCGGTTGGGACTTGGGGTTGACAATGATAAACCGGGTATTCAGCATGTTCAGGGCATTGGTATGAGAAAGAGCAGAATAGACGGTTGTCAGGTTCTGAGCCTGCAATCCCGTAACAAGTTCATTGATGTCCGTCATCAGGTTTGTTTCGATCAGGTCCTGGTACCGGCGCATCTTGGCTCCATGATAACCGCCTATGGATGAATGGAAATATGGGGTGGAGGCATCCATAAACATGGGTACAGTCAGGTTCAGGACCCTGTTGTTGTACCCGGGCTGTTCCATGATGTACTGGTCGGCCGCCGATGGGATAAAGGGTTGGGTGGCCTGTCGCTTGTCGGAGAAATAATCTTTATTGAGGTATCTTTTGTTCACGGGCCACATATCTACCATGAAAAGAAGAGCCAGGGCGGCAATGGCCAGGGTTGCTTTCACCTTCTTCATTGTGTAAAGGAGGATAAGCCCGGCCGAAAGACAAATAAGAACAAGCGACCTGATGGCATCAGCCCTGAGCAGGCTCCTGCGGTCGGCCTGCAGTGCTTTGGCCAGTTCAGGCTGGTAACTGCCATCCCGCGCTGATATGAAGCTTCCGGCCAGGTCCGGGAAAAGGGCGAACAGGAGAGCGAGTCCGCCTGCAATGCCCAGTGACCATTTCAGGGCGTTATAGAGTTTTTTCTTTTCGATACCACCAAACAATATCTTTTGAAGGGCAAGTATGGCCAGCACGGGCATGGCAAATGCCGGGATGACCAGCGTCATACTCACGGTTCTGAACTTATTGTAACCCGGTATGTGGTCCATAAAGAAGTCAGTAAGCGCCATGAAATTCTTGCCCCAGGAGAGGGTGATACCCAGGATTGTGGCTGCCAGCAGCCACCATTTTATCTTGGGATCGGCAATGAACATCCCCAGGATAAACAAAAAGACAATAATGGCACCCACATAAATATTCCCGGCGGTGGAGGCCTGTTCTCCCCAGTACAGGGGAAGGTGCCTGATTACCTCTTTGGCCTGGGACGGGTTGCCGCGTGCAAACAATTCATAGGTTTTGGATTTCTCCGACAGGGATCCGTCATTGTTGCCTCCCTTGAAACCAGGGATCAGCAATGAAAAAGTCTCATCAATCCCATAGCTCCACTGGGTGGCATAAGATTTGGTCAGTCCGGAGGTCTTGTCATTCTCTTCTCCTGTGAGCTCGGAAGGATTTCTCATGGTATATTTCCCATATTCCATGGTGGTCCACAGCCTGGCTGAATTCGCTGCAACGCTAAAGCCCACGGCAACCATGAGGAATGCAAGGGTGATCAGCAGCTCTTTCACAGCCTTTTCCCTGATGGCAAAATATACCTGTGCCAATCCGAAAATGAAAACAATCATCAGGGTATAATAGGTGATCTGCAGGTGACCTGCCATGATCTGGAGGGCCAGGAAAACGGCTGTAAGGACACTCCCGAGCAACCTTTTGCCGCGGAACGCAAGCAGTATGCCTGCGATGACGGGAGCCATGTAACCTATGGCTATGGCCTTGGAAGTGTGACCGGCAGCAAGAATGACGAAATTGTAGGATGAGAAAGCAAATGCAATGGCCCCCGCAATGGCCAGCCACGGGTTGACCCGCAGGGAAAGCATGAGTATATAAAATCCGATGAGGTAAAGGAAAATGAAACTGACCGGCCTTGGGCCCATCTGGAAGATCTTGTCCAGGTATTTCAGTACATTGCCCTTGTAAACCGTGCTGGTCAGGTAGCCTGGCATCCCTCCAAACATGTTGTTGGACCAGAGCGCCTCTTTTCCCGTTTCCTCCCTGAAATCAGCGAGCTCCCTTGCCATGCCTTTGAAATTGGCGTTGTCATTGCCGCCCAGCTGCTTGCCGTCCAGGGCATCCGGGAAGTAGGCAAAAGCGATAATGAGAAAAGTAACGATGGCGACCAGGGTTGGCACCAGTCCGGGGAAGCTCTCTTTAACTTTCATAAGTGGTTTTGTGGTACAATAATACTGAAATATTTCATGCGGAAAAACTGCGCTAAATTGCCCGTATGAATTATTTCAATAAATTCGTGTATTCATCAACACAAGGCTGAGCGGTCATTCTATGGGAAATGTGCTAAAACAAAGCAGGTTAAATAGTTACATGATTGCTGTCGGGTTTGTGCTGGGTGGTATATACTCTGTATTCATTGTCCCCAGGCTTTTTAATGACAGTCCGGAGGTTTGGGGCCTCGTCCAGCTGCTCATGTATTATGCGCAGATCATCTCCATGTTTGTTCTGTTCAGTCAGCCCTCCGTGATCATCAAGTTCTTTCCCGAATACCAGCGTAATAAAGGAGAAAAGGAATTGCTGGGATTTTCTTTTGCCATCACCATCCTGCTGTTTGTTGTCTTTGGGGTCCTCTGGTTTCTTTTTGGAAAGCACTTCTATTTTGAAGAGGATGCCACCCTTTATCGCACCTACTACCTGATCCTGATCCCCCTCATGGCCGGTAATGTCATTTTTGAAATGCTGGGGGCATATTCCAGGATCAGGCAAAGGACGGTGCTGCACTTCTTTCTTGGAAATTCATTGCAGAAGGTGGTTTTTTTTATCGCTTTAACCCTGATGTTTTTTCTGGGGCTGTCCCTTGAGGTTCTGATAGCCCTGCTGGTTGCCATTTTTTTACTGAGACCGCTGATCATGTGGATGGATCTGTACAGGGCAAAAATGGTTCCCCGCCTGTCCCTGGCATCGTTCAGGAGACTCAATACAAGGAAGATCCTGGATTATTCGGTATTCGGTCTGTTTGGGGGTATTGCCTACATATTGATCATGCGGGTAGATTCCATCATGATCGGGAACCTGCTGGGGCTTGATCAACTGGCCTTTTACTCCATCCCGGTCTTTTTGATTTCCACCCTGGGGATTCCTGAAAAGGCACTGGCACAAATATCACTGCCCGTGATCTCATCCCTGCACTCGTCAGACGATTTCGGGGGGATTGAAACCATGTATAAAAAAGTATCCATCAATCAGTTTGTTCTCGGTGCTGTCATTTTCCTTCTGATCTGGGTCAACATCTCCCTTTTGATGGAGGTTCTGGGAGAGAAGTTTGGCAATACCGCATGGGCTTTCTTCTTTCTTGGCATAGGTAAATTGATTGACCTGCTCACCAGTGTCAATGGCCAGATACTGAATGTTTCGGATAAGTACCGGTACAACCTGATCCTTCAGATCCTTTTAATGATTCTCGCTGTGGGCTTGAATTTCATTCTTATACCGACCCTCGGGCTTAACGGCGCTGCGCTGGCCACCGCCATCTCAATCATTGTCTATAACATTCTGAAGACGGTTCTGATTTATCGATGGTATCATATTCATCCTTTTTCCTGGAGCCTTTTGAAAAGTATCGTTTTCTTTGTCTTTCTGGGTGTAATTCTCACGGTGATCCCCCTGGGGAACATCTACCTGGGGGCTGCAGTCAAGACCGTTCTGTTCCTGGTTACCAGCCTTCTTTTTATATTATACTCAGGTGCTTCGGAAGACCTGAAAGACGAGGTGACAAGGATTATTAAGAAATATGTAAGATATGAAAGAGATTAGAATTGCTTTGGTTGGCGGCTTTGCATCCACAAACATAGGCAACGATTTTTTCACCCAGAGCATCCGGCATGTATTGTCAGAGATCATTCCGGGACAGCAAATCATTGTGACACAAAACCTGCCCGGTTATTATTGGAAAGAGGGAGGGACCAACCCGGCAAACAGCTTCAATTATATCAAATGCCTGGAACTGGATTTCCTGGTCCTCACCGGCCCCCTGTTTGATGCAAGCTTTCCTGTGCTCTGGGAGGATACGATCACCGCATTGAAGCAGAAGGGCACCGAAATAATCCTTTTTAGCGCGGGAAGTCAGAGGTATGATGAAGCCGAGCGCCGGGCGGTGGGCGAATTTCTGAAGAAAATCAAACCCTATGCCCTTGTAACCAGGGATACACCTACCTACGAGGCCTACGGGGAGTATGCCCGGATGAGTTATGATGGAATTGATTTTGCTTTTTTCCTCAATGACCTGTTCACCCCTTATCCCCTGGAACTGGAGAAATATGTGGTTCTGAACTTTGATACAGGCCCGGAACCGCGATTTGGCCATGAATCACAGTATGAAAACGGATTTACCTTTCTGGGGAACAGGATGAGCTACAGGCTTCAACACCCCGGTAAAGTGATGAAGCGGGTTTATAAACGCCTTCCCGGCCTGTCAGGATACCACAACCCTTCCTTCGATCACTATACCATCATCCGGCCGGTCAACTATATCAACCCGGGGAACAGGAAAGGATTTTTCAGGGTTCCGAATACCTATGTTTCAGAACTGGCTTTCGATTACCTGAATCTTTTTGCCCATGCCGAAGGCGTACTCACTTCCAGGGTCCATACATGCATCGCCTCCCTGGTTTTCGGGAAGGAGGTAATGCTGTTCAGCCATACCTTGCGCAAACAGCTGTTCGGCCGTGTGGGACTGGAAGAGATCACCCTTAGGCCGGTTACACTGGATCCGGATTATCTCAGGGATGAGAAGATGAAGATGCTTGCTTTCATCAAAGGAATATTTACCTGAACCGGCCCCTGACACCATATTCCAGGTAACGCATATCTGAAATAAAACCCAGGGAGAGGATATTGGCAAGGTTAAACAGGATGGTGTTTGTGCGGGTGATACCCCTGATGATTTCGATTTCGATTTCTGAATTTTCCAGCATTCTGATGAGGCTCTTCTTTGTGAAAAACCGGAGATGGGTATTGTCAAGAATTCCGAAATCTTCGTATTTCCAGTCTTTTCCGACAAAGTAGTGGATGAAGTGTCCCCAGGATCTCACATTGGGTACCGAGCAGGTGATGTGGGCGTCTTTGGCCAGAATTTTTCTGACCTTCTTCAGAAACAGATCCGGGTAGGGCAGGTGTTCCAGGATGTCATTGCAGATCAGGCAATCGAAATATTTCTCCGGCAGGTCATTCAACACCTCCATGGCATCCCCCACGATCACTTTATCCAGTCTCTTCCCGGCCTCCTCAGCTGCTTCCCGGTTGAAGTCCACTCCCCATGTTTCTGTATGGAACTTCTCCTTGACGATGGCTGAAAAAACGCCGGCACTGCAGCCGAATTCAATGGTTCTTGTTGGTTTGGCAGGAAGGAACGCCAGCATATCCCGGCGTTCGTTTGTATAATAATTATTTAGATTCATGCAGGCGTTTCCTTGTTAAACCCGTTTATAGAACAACCGGATGATGACCCTGTAGAGTGAGAAGATAAGCCTGCTTCTCAGTGCCAGGGTTTTGATCCGGCCCAGGGGCAGATATTCTTCCGACAGTATCTTTTGATCGGCGAATGTTCCACAATCCAGTATGGCATAGAACAATTTGGTATTGTATTTGGTTTGAATGAAACCTGGATTTAATTCGTCGACAGGGTACTTTTCGCTGTAGAATTCCAGAATGGACCGGTTCGATTCTTCAAACTGTTTCCGCTTTTCAAAGGAGCGGTTGTTGCTGATGGATCCCGCCGTTATCCTGTATGTTGCCAGGGGAAGATTCAGGTAACCCATCCTGGTATGTTGGGCGAACTCAAGCCAGAGCGGATAGTCCATGGTCCTGAATCCAAGAGATTCGAATTTCTCCAGGTCGGCGAATTGCAGTAAATCTCTTTTGAAGCAAGCCGTTACAGCGGCAATTCTGTTGCTTTGGATCAGGTCCCCGTAGGTCAGATCCTGCGGGATCCGGGCTTTATTGTGGATCAGTGTTTTTTTACCAGGCTCCTGGAGAAAATAGCCGTTGCTGTGCAGGAATCCGTATTCGGGATGAGCCTCCAGGAAGGAGATCTGCTGGGTGAGTTTATTCTTTTCCCAGTAATCATCTCCCTCAAGGATGGCTATGTACCTGCCTCTGGAAGCTGAAAAGAGGGAGCGATAGTTTTGGATCAATCCGATGTTTTGGTCGTGGGATATCAGCCTGACCTTCGGATGATCTGCATATTGCCGGCAAATCTCCCCGGTACGGTCGGTCGAACAATCGTCCCCGATAAGGATTTCATAGGCTTGTTCAAATGTCTGATGGATGGCACTTTCCAGCGATTGGGCAATATACTGCTCGTGATTGTAAGCAGGAACAATGACTGAAACGACGATCTTTTCCATACAATCCCAAAGATAATCAATTCGGACACTCTATTATTTTAACTAAATTGGTGATCATTATCAACGCCCATCCATGAAGTCTGATCGGCCCCGTATACTGTTCATTTACAAAGACTTTTCTCACTTTGTCAAAAAAGATTATGAGTCCCTGGGACGTTCTTTCCAGGTGGTCCCAATCAGGAGCCCTTTTGGAAAATCAGGAGCCGATTTCTTTTTTGCAGGGGCGAAACAGTTTTTCTTGCTGGCCCGTCATATCTGGAAATGTGATGCGCTTTTCTGCTGGTTTGCAGATTATCATTCACTGCTCCCGGCCCTGTTCAGCAGGCTCAGTTCAAAACCCCTGTTTCTTGTTCTGGGCGGTTACGATGTGACCCATGTGGAATCGTTGGACTACGGTTCATTCAACAAGAAATTCAGGGGATTCTGCGCCAGGTATTCCATGCGCCATGCCCGGATGAACCTTCCGGTGGCTGAGGCACTGGGAATTGAGGCGAGGAAAAGGGCAGGAGATATTCATGTGACCGTATTGCCCACGGGCTATGATCCGGCACTGTACCTGCCGGGTGAAGCGAAGGAGGAGATGATCCTTACGGTCAGCATCACCGACTCCAGGCAGCGCTATTTGCTGAAGGGAATTGACCGGTTTGTGGAACTGGCCGGATGCTTGCCCGAATTGCGCTTTGTGGTGATCGGGATTGAGCCCGGGGTGGAAAGCCAGATCGGTTTCATACCCGGAAACCTGGTGGTCCTGCCACCCCTTGATCATGCCGATCTGGTAGGGTGGTATGGGAAGGCCCGGTATTATGCCCAGTTCTCACGAAGTGAAGGATTACCGAATGCCGTCTGTGAAGCCATGCTCAGGAATTGTATTCCGCTGGGCATCAGAGTAGGGGGTATTCCCGAGGCCATGGGATCCGTGGGCATACTGTTGGATGCATGGGATGCTGAACAAATGGCAGAGAAGGTCAGGTCACTCCCGGATGTGGCATCTCATTCCCAATGGGCACGGGAGCATATCCTGCAGCATTTTCAGATTGATCGAAGAGAACAGGCGCTTGAGAAACTGATCAGGTGAGCTTCGAAAGCTGATCGGCCAGTGTGGATGCCAGGTGTTTCCGGGTGTACCTGTCAATATCCCGGGGGGTGATGGTCAGTTTGCCTTCCTTTTGCAATTGTGTCCACTGAAGGAGCAACGATTTCAAAGCTCCCTGATCTTCGAATCCGATCATTTCACCTGAATGGCACGCTTTCAGAATGTGGGCTGCATCCCCATCCACAGGGCCGATCCCCACGATGGGCCTTGCTGCCGCCAGGTATTCGAAAAGTTTCCCGGTTTGAATCGATTTGGAATTGGGCGT
>Ga0315535_1001460_pt1 | contig 15798 bp, 15 predicted proteins | sample SalMarSW160220MG_2_FD_203092 | JGI IMG/M metagenome (GOLD analysis project Ga0315535, IMG submission 203092) | Salt marsh sediment microbial communities from the Plum Island Ecosystem LTER, Massachusetts, United States - Salt Marsh Sediment SW1602-20 ...
TGGCGACCATCAATGGCTCCAACCTGCTGACGGCTATGTCTGCCATTCAACTGTATGACATGGGGCGCTGGCTCAAGCAGGCTGAGATCGCGGCTGCCATGTCGATCGAGGCCTTGCTCGGCAACCTCAAGCCTTATCATAGCAAATTGCACGAACTGCGCGGATTCCCGGGCGCGATCGCCTCGGCCAAGAACATCCTGCAGTGCCTGGACGGATCCGATCTGAGCACTGGCAAGATGAAGACCAAGGTGCAGGATGCCTATTCAATGCGCTCCACCCCGCAGGTGATCGGCGCGGCACGCGACGCACTGGCTTATGCCCGCTCGCAGGTCGAGATCGAACTGAACGGCGTGGGTGACAACCCGATCTTCATCCCCGAGGACAAGCTGACCCTGACCGGCGCCAATTTCCAGGGTACGCCGGTGGCGCTGCCGATGGACATGGCCGGCGCGGCCATCACCATGGTCTGCGTCATGTCGGAGCGGCGCATGAACCGGTTGACCAACCCGGCGCTTTCCCAGGGGCTACCGGACTTCCTGGCCCACCACCCCGGCTTCTATTCCGGCCTGATGCTCAGCCAGTACACCGCCGACCATCTGATCGTCGAGCAGCGCATCCTGAGTGCCCCGGCCAGCATCCAGTCCATCCCGGCCGCGGCTGACCAGGAGGACTTCGTCTCGATGGGCATGAACACCGCCATCAAGAACGGACAGATCCTGGACAACGCCTGCGGCGTGCTGGGGATCGAATTCATGGCCGCCGCCCAGGCGCTGGACTTCCGCGAGTTCACGCCCGGCAAAGGGACCGCCAAAGCGCGTGAGGTTATCCGCCAGCACGTAGCGCACCTGGAGGTGGACCGCCCGCTGTACCCCGATCACAACGCCATGCAGGCGCTGGTCCAATCGGGCCAGATCTTGGAAGAAGTGGAAAAAGTTGTGGGGAAGCTTGGCTAGGAGTCGATAATCCCCCATTTGTATCAGATAACCTTAACAGCAGGATTGACCCGCAAAACATGTTATAATTTTTTCGGATAAACCAGGTGGGTAATGTCAGGTTTATTTGTCAAGAGAAATATCTTCATGTTTGAATCCTGGCCCAAATTCATACATCCGCCTTCTTCACGCGCATCAGGAGGTTCATATGAACATAAAGGGTCACAAAATATTGGGTAACAAAAAAACATATTGGGGATTGATATTAATTTTGATCGCAGCGCTGGCCACCAGCGCTTCCGCCCTGGGTGGTGCAACCGAACGGGTCAGCCTCGACAGCAGCGGAATGCAGAGTAACGGTAAAAGCCAGTTCCCGGCCATTAGTGCCGACGGGCGCTATGTGGCTTTCGAGTCCGAGGCCTCCAATCTGGTGACGGGTGACACGAATAACACCTGGGATATCTTCGTGCGCGACCGCCAGACCGGAACGACCGAACGCGTCAGCCTCGACAGCAACGGTGTAGAGGGGAATGCCGAGAGTTACCTGCCGGCTATCAGCGCTGACGGGCGCTATGTGGCTTTTCAATCCTATGCCTCTAATCTGGTCCCCGGTGATACCAATGCACATGCCGATATCTTCGTGCACGACCTCCAGACAGGAACGACCGAACGCGTCAGCCTCGACAGCAGCGGTGCGCAGGCGAATAACGACAGTTCATTTCCTGCCATCAGCGCTGACGGGCGCTACGTGGCCTTTCAATCCTACGCCTCCAACCTGTCGCCCGGCGATACGAACAATGCTTGGGACATCTTTGTGCACGACCGCCAGACCGGGACGACCGAGCGGGTCAGCCTCGACAGCAGCGGCGTGGGGGGGAATGACGGCAGCTTGTCCCCATCGATCAGCGCTGACGGTCGCTTTGTAGCGTTTGCTTCCTATGCCTCCAATCTGGTAAGTGGCGGTACGATTGCCAACTCGAATATCTACGTGCACGACCGCCAGAGCGGGACGACTGAGATCGTCAGCGTCGACAGCAGCGGCGCACAGGGGAACGACGGCAGTTTCTTCCCGGCGATCAGCACCGATGGACGCTTTGTAGCGTTTCAGTCCTTTGCTTCCAACCTGGTGAGTGGCGACACGAATGGCACCTACGACATCTTCGTGCACAATCTCCAGAGCGGAGCGACCGAGCGGGTCAGCCTCGACAGCAGCGGCGTGGAGGCAAATGACGAGAGTTTCTCCGCGGCGATCAGCGCCAATGGGCGTTTCGTGGCTTTTCAGTCCAAAGCCTCCAACCTGGTGAGTGGCGATACGAATGGTACCTATGACATTTTCGTCCGCGACCGCCAGAGCGGGACGACCGAACTCGCCAGCCTCGACAGCAGCGGCATAATAGGAAATTCTGGCAGCTACGTTCCAGCGGTCAGTGCCGATGGGCGCTTTGTCGCTTTTCAATCCGACGCCTCCAACCTGGTGAGCGCTGATACGAACGGGCAGGCGGATATCTTCGTACGCGACCAATTCCTTACTCCTCAAGCTGCGACCGCCAACCTGGCCCAGCAGGTGCAGAATCTGGTCGATACGGGTAATCTGTCATCAGGATTGGGCAGAGCCCTGACGGCTAAATTGAATGCATCCATCAGGAGCATGAACCACGGAAATACAAAGGCTGCGATCAACCAACTCCGCAGTTTCATCCATCAGGTTCAGGCTTTGATCAGATCCGGCCGACTTACACAACCAGAAGGCCAGGCCCTGATCGACGCTGCCGACCAGATCATCGGCATGCTGGGCGGTTAATAGCTCAGCTTTCGCAGCGCTTTATCAACCAACCAAACAGGCCGTTCGCTACGGGGATCGATCTCCTCGCGAACGGCCTGTTCTTGATCTCGCACAGATGGTTTTGTAAGCTTGTTGAATTCCCGCCCGGATGGGAATTTTACGCTTTAACCCAACGGAGTCCGGGAGGGCGCTTTGGACGCAGACCAGGGCCGGTCCCTGCCTGCTCTGTCCATCATCATGACCCAGGCCGTTGGTGCGGATCGCCAGTGTGGCAGCGGGCCTTTTAATAGATTGATGCCTCTCACTGCGATTCGGGCAGTGCGGCCTGCTCACGGTTTTCCCACCACTTCACGACCCGCAGCGCCCGCAGGGTATTCCAGCGGCTGGGTCCGCCGGTCCGTTCCATATCGAAGAAAATTCTGCCCGCGTATTTGTGCTGAACCGGCCAGGTGCCCTCGCCCCGGCGGCGATCCAGCAAGACCTGGATCGCATCCTGCAAGCGCGGATCGCGGGGCGCATCCGCCCGGGCGAAATAAGCCAGGCCGCGCAGAATGTTGTAGTGCCAGCGATGGGGATAGGACAGCAATGTGAACTTGTGATTGATGATCGTCCCGGTCTTGTCGGATTTATACAGGCGGTGTTCGAGCGCCCACTCCAGGGCGCGCATTTCGGCGGCTAAAACTTCTTTTCGCAGCGCGTGTCCCGGCGTGACTTCCAGCCAGGTACGCAAACCCTCGAGCACGTTGAAGGTGGTGTGGAAGGAACTGTGGTGCGGCTTCGGTGAACGCTGGCGGCGGCAATTCCAGGCCCCGTCCGGCATTCGCTCGGCGAGCAGGTTTTCTACCAGCGCCTCGAGACGGTCATCGCGGATGCCGAAGTAGGCTGCCAGCGACAGGTCCATGCCCACGATGCAGCGGTCGCAGGCCGCCAGATTGCGCAGGAAAGCCTGGTCGCACATGGGACCCAGCTGCCGGTCGAGCACCAATCCGGCCGCCCTTTGGGCAGGCGGATGATCGGGCGGGATGCCGATCTCGCGTAGCGTCAGCAGGGTGTAGGTGGTCGAGACCCACTTGGGGGAATAGATGCCGCCGCCCCAGCTGCCGTCGGGCGCCTGCAGCGCCAGGAGCTGCGCCCCCCAACCCTCGGTCAGGGTGCGCCGCCGCTCGGCCTGCCAGCGTTCGGCGGGTGCGCCCTGCAGGTCGCGCAGCGTTTGCCAGCGGATGGCCGGGTCGCCTTCCATCAGCCAGGAGATCAATACCTCGGTGGTGGGCATCGTCATTTCAGGCAGACGTTTTTTGGTTTAGAGCCAGGTAGGGCTGGACGTCCCCGCGACTGCCTGGAGTGATGATGAAAGTGTGCATCGGTTATTCACCTCGATTTGCTTATGGCTGAAGATTGGCATATCTTCAATAAGAAGTGCAAGTTTTATAAGCTGAATTCAAATTTCTTTCGTACCTTCCACGTCTCAAGCTTGTGCTCCTGCAGTAATTCTTCGAACCTGCGGTTCTTCCGCTCACTACCAAACCCAACAAACGCACGTTTTAAACTCGGATTTCGCAATAGTGGATGGTAGTCTTCGGGTTGCATGTTTCGCGCGCCCCAATGAACGAATTCCTCAAGGGCAGGTGCAAATTCGAGGCTGCTGATATCTATTAATCCCTTCATGTTATCTAAATGTATTCGTCTCAGCTTTTCGAGATAATTGAGAGAAGGCAATTGTGTGACCTGCCGCAGAGATTGTAGAAACAAATACTGTAACCCCGTCAGGTTGGAAACAACCTCGATGTTTGATAATCCTTTTATCTGCCAGAGCTCCAAGTATTTGATGTTCCCCATTCCGTCGATAGCGCTCAAATCCTTGATGCCACCCAGTTTAATGTCCAGGGACCACATCCGTTCGAGTGGTCTCAAATAACCGATATCAGAGGTGCTGATTGAGCGCAGTACGACACAATTTAAAGTCCCGAGTTGTGACAATATTTCTATGTTTCTCTGCTGGCCTTCGAGATAGATCTTTTCCAAGGACCAAAAACGGCTCAAGGGTGACAAGTCAGGGCGCTTGGATTTGGTGCGGCCGAGAAACAGTTTCTTCAAGCGTGGCGTAAGCGATGATAAAAAGTCAAAACTTTCGAGATGGTAAATCCCAACGCCGAGGGATTCTAAGTTTTCCATGGACCCCAGGTGCTCGACCCCGATTGCATCCATCAAACAATCTGCGGAGAAATGATGGACGTTCGTCATCAAAGACGTGAATGCCAGATCGCAGACGGATGAATAAAACCCGTAAACTCTTAGCTCGACTTCCGGGCGTTTTGCGAAGAATGTGTCATTTAAAAGTTCCCAGGTTTTCAACCCGACCGGACGAGAGCATTGAAGCACCTTCAAGTCCTCGTCTGCAATCAAGACCTGCACCTCTTGGCGGGTAAGAGAATCTTCGAAATCTATCCGATCTCGAAAGAGTCTCTTTGACCATGTTATTAGAGGCACTTGTCCCTCCGGGGAATTGCTTATTTCGGCGATGATTGGTGAGCGTTGCTGGCGGTATCAAGGACCATAACACACAACATCCCCCATTCATAAGTTGGGGATGTTGTCGGTTTTTGATCCGAGCGCTCGACTTTTTGACTGAATTTGCAAGCTGGCTAATCTTCGAGAATGAAGGTGATCTTTAATTGCACACGGTACTCAGTAATCTGACCGTTCTCATCGATGATCACATCCTGATTCTCGATCCAGGCGGATTTGACGTTCTTCAAGGTCTGGGTGGCACGCTGGACGCCTTGCTTGAGGGCATCGTCGAAGCTCTTGGTGGAAGTGGCTTTGATCTCGGTGACTCGGGCGACTGACACAAGAAACCTCCTTCTCTATTTGGAACAGGACCAATTTCATTGTACATGAATTTGGTCCTGTTAGCCATCAACCGGACCCTAAAAACTCAACCATCATCTGCCATGTTCCCAGCCATGCCAGCGGCGGACCTGTGCCAGACGCGCCCCGAGGTCCGGTTCGGCGTAAGGTGAAACCTCTTCCACGGCGGGCGCGGACTCCCCAAGCATGGCGGCCAGCGCAGCGCGGATGCCGTCCGCCACGTTGTGCGGGTCGTATCCGCCTTCCAGCACGAAGACGAGTTTGCCGCCGCAGACTTCTCCGGCCAGTTCAACCAGTCTTTGCGCCAGTATGAAATAGCCCGCAGCCGATAAGCCCAGACTGGCCAGCGGGTCACGCCAGTGAGCGTCATAACCGGCCGAGACCAGCAGCAACCCCGGTTGGAATCCGCGCACGAAGGGTGCGATGACCTGCTCGGCGATCTGGGCAAAGCCGGTATCGCCGGTGCGGGCCGGCAGCGGCAGGTTGACGATCCGCCCACGTTTGCCCTCCTCATCTGCGTCCGCCAGGCGCCCTGTGCCGGGATAGATGCCCTCCTGGTGGGTGGAGAGGTACGCCGCGCGCGGGTCGTCCAGGAAGGCGGCCTGGGTGCCGTTGCCGTGGTGTACGTCGAAATCGATCACGGCCACCCGCTCCACTCCCAGCGCCAGGGCTTCCTGCGCAGCGATGGCCACGTTGTTGAACAGGCAGAAGCCCATCGGGCGGGTTGGCTCGGCGTGATGTCCAGGCGGGCGTACGATGGCGAAGGCGCTGTCCGCCTCACCGCGCAGCACGGCGCGCGTGCAGGCCAGCGTGCCACCTGCAGCCAGTAAGGCATCTTCGAAGGAATTTTGTGTGACGTAAGTCGGGGCGTAATCGATAATACCCGGTCCCTGCCGGCAGGCATCTTCCAGCCCCAGAATCAATTCGGGCGTGTGCACCCGGCTGACCTCTTCGGGCTTGGCGGGGACGGCCTCGATTTTCTCCAGCGGGAAAGCCTGAAGGACCGGTGCCAGTTGGCTCAGTCGTGCAGGGTTTTCCGGGTGGTCAGGATAGACGTGTTGGGGGGAAGGAACCAGGGAATAGACGCTGCTCACAGCCTGATTATACAATTAAGTCGACCGCCAGATACGTCTATGACGTACCTGGCGGTCTGAGGGGGGAGGGACACCACCGTTGATCAGCATGGGGGGGGCATGCTCACCAGTTTATCGGTGGTTGACACCTAGATACCAATAAAAGGGAGGGCAGGTGTCGTTGGCTATAATATACACCCAAATTGTCCTAATAACATTAAAAATCCATAAGAATCACCCACTACTTTAGTACTAATCGTGCCCCGGATCACGATCGCCACCCTTGAAAACCTTGAGCCACTCATCCACTTCTTCGGGGCGGAGCTCGCGGTCAGCTTTGAAATCATCAGATCGACCGCCGGGATTTTGTTTCAATTGCCGCGCGAATTCCTCCGAAGAAAGCACCAGTGCGTGGACCGCCTGCGCCTCGGCCTGGACCTGATGGTCTGAACTGACCACCGTCCAGTTGCGGGCAGCCCGGCCCAATTTCTTCAACCGCCTGCGGATGGCCTCGTCGGCGGTCATGCCCTGGCGGACGAAATGAGCGTCAACCGAACCCAGCTTACGGCTTCCATCCTGGCCTGGCGGCGCACCGTCGAAATAGACCTCCGTTCGTCTGCGATTCAAACGACAAAATTCCTGCAGGACGCCGATCAATTCCAGTTCGTCATCCAGCGCACGCAGGCTGAGTCCCAGCTTGGGGATCAGGTTATGGCCGTCGATCAGGTAAGGCATACCGGGATTATACACATTGGGGCAGGATTGGTTCCTGCCCCAAAAGCTCAGGCGACGACTTCTTTGGTGGTGACTTCGAAGGTCGGCGGCTGCTCGAGGTGTTTCTTGACCGCGCACAGTTCCGCCGAGCGGATCAGCGATGAGCGATATTTCTCCGGGAATTCCGGCGGGACCTGGATCTCCAGGTCGACTTTCGAAACCATGCCGTTGGCAGCGTTATTGTGCACGCGCTGCACGATGCGGATTCCAGCGGTTGAAAGGCCGCGCTGGCGGCAGAAACCCAGCACGTAAATCCCGGCGCAGGTTCCGATGGAGGACAGGAACACGGCAAAGGGTGTGGGCGCGGAGCCTTCGCCGCCGCCCATCGGAGGTTGGTCGGTCGGGATGGTGTACGGCCCAAAGTGCGCGTCCACGCGCGCGCCGCCTGGGAAGTCAATGATCATTTCCATTAAAATTCAGCTCCTGTTGCTTCTGGAATATTTTCCTGAATTGTCTTGGTAGAATTGGCTGCTTGATTCAGGAATTTGGTTCAAATAAATGCGCAGCACTCCGTAATATTAATCTAAGATACAGTTTATTAGATGTATTTAACCCTCAAAAAGTTGCACCGGGTGTGCTTTATAATAGCAGAAGCCGTAATTGGTGATATGGATTGGAGAAAAAATGACAAAGAAAAATCGAGATATGATGATACCGCCGCAGGGAGGCATGCTGCACGATTTGGCAAAACGCATCAAGCTGATCCTGCGCCTGATGGGAGATTCCCGTGTCAATCTGTTTCTCAAGCTGTTACCCCTGGCTTCCCTGGGCTACCTGATCTGGCCGATCGACCTGATCCCGGGGATTGCCCTGCCGGTGATCGGTGCGTTGGACGATGCGGCCGTGCTGTGGTTTGGCGTCTATTTGTTCGTCGAACTGTGCCCGCCGGAAGTGGTCGAGGAGCACATGCGCAGCCTGTCCAGCAACGCGGATATCGTCGAAGGAGATGACGAAGTGGTGGAGGCTGAGACGGTGGATTTGCCCGATGACGAAGACCAGAATTAAGCAGCGCGAGGTGCAGACCACACGCCTGCTGCAGGTTCTATTGGCCCTGACTCTGGCGAGCGCAGCCTGCTCTCTGGGGACGCCAGCGGTCACTCCCAGCCCTGTGCCGGCTGGCGCAACTGCGACCCTGGTCCCGCCTCCAGGCGAGACTCCACGCCCATCCCCACCGACCGAGACTCCAGGTGCCACAACCCAGCCAGCTGGGTCTGCCACCCAATTCCCGGACGCGAACCAGTTCTGGTGGGTGGCGGTCGCTTCTGGCCTGGACGGACCGGTAGACATCCAGGATCCGGGAGATGGTTCCGGACGCTTGTTCGTACTCGAAAAGCCCGGACGCATCCGCATCCTCCAAAACGGGGGATTGCTTCCGGCGCCCTACCTGGATATCAGCGCGCGCGTAGGCAGCAACAGCTCGGAACGCGGTTTGCTGGGCCTGGCTTTCCATCCGCGCTATGCCGAGAATGGCTATTTTTACGTCAATTACACTGATGCCGGTGGCAACACGGTCATCGCACGCTTCAACCGCTCAACTGAAGATCCCAACCTGGCCGATCCGAACAGCGAGGTGCGCCTGCTGTCCGTGGCGCAGCCGTTTGCCAATCACAACGGCGGCGTGGTTACATTTGGTCCGGATGGCTATCTCTACCTGGGGCTGGGCGATGGCGGTTCTGCCGGCGACCCGCTCGGCAACGGCCAGTCGCTGAATACCCACCTGGGAAAGCTGTTGCGCCTGGACGTGGACCATGGCGATCCCTACGCCATCCCGGCTGACAATCCCTTTGCCTCGGGCGGCGGTTTACCCGAGATCTGGGCTTACGGATTGCGTAATCCCTGGCGGATCGCCTTCGACCCGTCGACCGGCGACCTGTATATCGGTGACGTGGGGCAGAACAAATGGGAGGAGATCGATTATGTCCCGGCTGGCACACCCGGCGGCCTGAATTTCGGCTGGAATATAATGGAAGGCACACATCCCTATAGTGGAGAAAATCCGGGAGGGCGCGCCCTGGTCCCCCCTGTGGCGGAATATGGCCATGGCCCCGGCTGCTCCGTGACCGGCGGCAAAGTCTATCGCGGCCTGCTGCCCGAATGGCAGGGGATTTTCCTGTACGGGGATTATTGCAGCGGCCAGGTCTGGGGCCTATTGCAAGATAGTGGTCTCTGGCAGACGCAACTGCTCTTCTCGACCGGTTTTACCATAACAACCTTTGGCCAGGATGCGGCTGGGGAGCTTTATCTGAGCGATTATCGCGCCGGTGTGATTTACCGTCTGGAACGGCGCTAAGGCAATTTCTCGGCTTGATCAACAGGGATGCCTCCCTCGGGGTATCCTTGCCGGCTTTGTAACGAAAATATTACGACTTATGTCGTCCAAAATGGCGCGATTTGTCATTCGGAATTGTGACGCCTGTCACTGGAAAGAATGTCTGACATGTTATACACTAAGGGTGTAATCTGGAGGTTGATATGGCATACCGGACCTGGCAAGTTGACAAGATCCAATATTGTGATCACGTAGGCCACGAAATTGCGCTGGAATCTGATGTGGTGTACCCGGCTGAATTCCTTCCCGACCAGCCACCCAGAGTCCTTGCCCGTCGCTGCTCCAATGCACTGACCTGCAATAAGTTCGATAAACCCGCCTGCGTCTGGTGTGGTACCAACCCCGACTACGACCCAATGTAACAAGTTTACTGAGCGGGCAGTTCTCCTCCGAATGCCCACCGGCAGACTCTCTCTCCTCCCTCTGAGTTGGTCAGATTACCCCCACGATAATTCGTGGGGGTAATCCCTTAAGGGTGCTTGTCTTCTCTCTGTAAAGATTGTTTCGTGTGGAAAATAAATTCAGGGGATTAGATCGTGGTTGCATTTACTTCCAGGCCGGGAAATTGCTGGATATCGAAGTACTCGATCACCTGGTGAGCGGGCAGGGTAGATTTGTTTCGCTGAAGGAAAGGGGATTGGAGTTTAGCTAAATCCCTGCCTGGCAGAATTAGAAGATTCGGCCGGGAGGGATTTCTACAAACTGCGTCTCACTTCAAAACTGGCAAATTCACCGCTCGCCGTTTCCCATTCCGTGCGTGCCTGATCCACCCGTGCACTGCGCGGCCCGGTCTTGACTGCTTCCAGGAATTGTTCCACCTGCTCGCGTGGACCCTCGGCCACGGCTTCGACCGTATCGTAGCCCACGTTGCGCACCCAGCCGGTCAGGCCGATCACGTGAGCGCCGCTGGCGACGAAAGCCCGGAAACCAACGCCTTGTACCCGTCCAGTGACCCAGACATGCAGTCGCGTATTCGTCTGGAGGGGATTGGTCATGCTAATTTTCCTTTCTCTGTAACACAATTTTGAGGATGCCCCAGGCTGGGAAGGCCAGTATCAGCAGGAGCACAATGACATATGGCCAGAGGTTGCGTGCGGCCATACCCGCTGGATTTTCGCCAAGCACGGATTCGCGCCAGTGCGAATCCAGTTGGGTCAGGGTCAGGCCTAAGGCGCGGGCGGCTCCTTGTTCGCAATTGAGGCCATCGGCGTAGGAGTTAAGCAATCGCTCCAGCCCGCTGTTGCCGAAGGTGTCATACAGGTAGCGAGTGAACGAAGCCGATTCGGCATACGCCAGGAAGGCCTGCGATGTCTCCGGCGGGAAGCCCTGGCACAGGCTGGCGATGGGGATTAGTTGATTGTCCTGCCTGGCCTGGTTCAGTGCGTGGGGATAATCTGGATTGGGATACAGCTCGGAGATGGTCGCGATCCCTTCGCTCAACCAGGCTGGCAGGCGGTTGTAAGGCGTACCAAGCTTGCGATACAACAGGACGTGCGCCAGTTCATGCGGGATCAATTGTTCCATCAGGTTGCGCTGCTGCTGTCCCCCAGCGACTGCGACCAGCACCACGCCCAGCTCTGGATTGGCATGCCCGGCCACCCAGGTCCCTCCGCCCAGCGAGAGCGCCTCCTGCAGGTCGGCGGCCGAGGCGTAGAGGTAAACCTCGATGGGCTGGTCCAGGTTTAACGGGATCAGTTCGCCGATGCGCTGCAGCCCGGCGCGACTGGTGTCCAGCGCAGCCTGTCCAAAGGCGGCATCCCCTGCATACCAATGCACATGCAGCGCGCCGTCTTCCAGCGCTTGCCAGTCGAAACGGTTGTCGGCATAGATGAAAGTGTAGTTTTGCGAGCTGTAGCTTTGCCCATTCTGCAGCGTGACCTGGAACCAGAACTGGATTGGCGCGAACGGCCGCAGGGCGTTTTGGCTTGCATCGTACCGGTAGCTGGCCTGCCCGTTCGCGTCAAGCTGGGCGGGATACACGCGCGTGACCGTTTCATGTTCGTCACGAAAGAGCAATAAAATTTCCTGGATCGGACTGAACGACTGAATTTGAGCTGAGAAGGTGATTTGCACCCCGAAGTTGTACTCCACGCGAATGCCAGATACCACGACTCCGGACTGTGCCTGAACCGGCCGCGCCAATCCAAACAGCAGGGCGGCCATCACAATCAGGAGCGGCAAACGACGCATGTTACCTCCCAAGGATAACCAGCAGAGGCGTCAATGTGAGCGGGCTGAGCAGGGTGCTGACGAAAACAATGGCAGTCACCAGAGCTGGTTCTACATTGTACTCGGTTGCCAGCACGGTGGTGGTGACCGCGGATGGCACGGAGGCTTCCACGACGTTGCCCTGGTGCGCAGCCCCACTCAAGCCAAATGGGATGGCCAGCAGCAAGCCGATCAGCGGGCCGACGGCCAGCCGCAAAAAGGTGCTTAATCCCACCGCTTGCGTGCTGTTAGACCAGCGTACCTTGACCAGTTCCAATCCCAGCAGCACCAGCATGAGCGGGATGGCGCCATTGGCTGCCAATTGCACCGTCTGGACCAGGGGCGCGGGCATGACCAGGTGAAAATTGTTCAATCCTAAAGCCAGCACCACGGCGTAAACCGTTGGCACCTTCAAGAGCCCCAGCAGGGCTTGCTTGAAGTCCATGTGTCCCAGCGAGGCCAGCAGCACGCCGACCGTGTTGAACAGGATCGAGTTGGTGACGAAATACAAGCTGGCGTAAGCCAGCGCGTCTTTCCCAAAAGCAAAGGAGACCAGCGGTAAGCCATAGTTGCCGGTATTCCCAAAAATGGTGGTCAGCAGGATGGCGATCAGCACCGGGCGCTCGAGGCGCATCAGCCGTCCGGCCAGCAAGGCCAGCAGGCCGATGATAGTGCTGGCCGCCAGTGAGAAGGACATCGTCTTCAGGATAGCATTTAATGGCAACTCATTTTGCAGCAGCAGGTCAAAAACCAGAATGGGACTGAAAATATAAAAGATCACCCGCCCGACGCTGCGCGAATCGATCGGAAGCGCCTTGCCGAGAGCGAAGCCCACTCCGCTGATGAGCATGATGGGCAGGATGTTGTTGGCAAAGGTGGCGAGAAGGTCATTCAGCGGCATCGAGGTGGGCCGGGAGGTTGTCTATTCTTCTGGTAGTTCGAGTTCGTCGTCGGCGTCGTAGGCGATCAGGTCGAACTCATTCAGGCCTTCGGTGAAGTCTAAATTTGCCAGCGCATCTTCGATGTATGCGATCTGGTCATCTTCTTCGTATTGGTCGAGCAGACTGACCAGGTAGGTGCGTACGTCCTCCCCCCCGATTTGCGAGAGCGACCAGACCAGCGCGCCGAAGACCAGATCGTCGTCCTCCTCTTCCAGCATGCGCAGCAGAATGGTCCGCGCGGAAGGCAAGCCCAATTCCCCGGCTGCCTCGACGGCTGCCAGGCGGATGCGCTGGTCGTCGTTTGGCAGCATGCTGAGCACGTGATCGGCCCAGCGGCGGTCGTAGGAACGACCCATGGCAAACAGCGCGCTGGCAATCCAATCGGGCTCGGGGCGTTGAAAGGCGGATTCGAGCAGCCCGGCAACTTCGGTGCGCGAGGAATAGCCCAACGACTCGAGCGCCCGCCGCTGGACTTCGGGATGTTCCTGGCCTCCGGCGGCTAACAGCAGCGCATTTTCGACCGCGCGGTGGGTCTCGGCAGGGATTTCCTCGAGTTCGCCTTTTTCGACGAACATTCCCAGCGCAGTGGCGGCAGCGGCGCGGACATCGTTGTTTTCGTCACTACTCAGCATTTTGATGAAGGTTGGGGCAAGTTTGGTATCTTCGCATTCATCCAGCAGTCGGATGGACAGCTCGCGGACCTGCGGGTCGTCATCCGTCAGCAGGGCGCGAGCCAGGTTGTCGAACGAGACCAGGGTATCATCTTCGGCCAGTTGGTCCAGATCGGAGAGCAGTTGTTGCTTGCGGCCTGGTTCGATGCGTGACCAGACTTCCAGCAGCGCTTCCAGTTCATCGGTATTGATGTCCGAGAAGTGCGGTAAGTGTTGATTCGGAAACGGCTGGCTCAGGTCCAGCAGTGCTTCCAGTACTTGAGGGAAAGTTAGTTGAGTGTCGTTCATTCGTTATGGCAGAGCAATATGGATTGGGTTGAGGAAATCCATGAAGTTCACGTAGAGCAGGAAAGCGATCAGGATCATAAAGCCGATGGCGTGTACGGCGTTCTCGAAGCGCGCCGGGACGCGTTTGCCGCCCAACAGTTCCGGGATGACGAACAGGATGCGTCCGCCGTCCAGGGCCGGGAACGGCAGCAGGTTGAAGACGCCCAGCGTGATGGTCAGGGTGGCGATCAGGCTCAAGGTGAAGAAGGTTGGCTGCACCGGTTGCCCGGAAGTGGGCGTGGCAGGCTGTTCGCGGCTCTGCACGTCCGCATTGACGGTGGTCTGGAAGAAGTCGTAAATGCCCTTCATGCCGATGAAGCGGCCTTCCTGCGGCGAGAGTGTGCCGCGGATCATCTGTGCCGGCAGCAGCAGGATCTGGCGGGCCTGTTCGAAGGTGGTGTTGAGGCTGTAGGGCAGCGTGTCGAACCAGGAGCTGGCCGGGACGAAAGGCGCGCCGGGCACGAATCCCAGGGCACCTTCCTGCTGGCTGCGGCTGCTCAACGGCGTGGCCGTCAGCGTCAGGGTCTGGCCTCCGCGCTGGACGGTAATCTCGATCGGCTGGTCGAGATGACTCAAAATGATCGAGCGGGTTTGCGAGTCTGAACTCACCTTTTCCCCAGCAATGCTCAGGATGATATCGTCCACTTTCATTCCAGCCTGGGAGGCGGGTGAATTGGGCGAAACGTCGTAAACCTTGACTTTGCCGAAATCCGGCAAGCCCATCTGGTTGAAGATCAGGCTGTAGACCAGCACACCCAGAACCAGGTTCATGGTTGGGCCGGCCAGCAGTACGCCCAGACGCACCCACGGGGAGGCTGCAGCCAGTCCACCGGGGACTTCCGGATCGTTTTCCCCTTTCGGGCGGACAAAGCCTCCGAGAGGCAGCCAGTTGAGGGTGAATTCGGTCCCTTTCCAATGGAACAGCGTCAGGGCTTTGGGCGGGATGCCAATCCCAAATTCTTCCACTTCGACTTTGAAGAAACGCGCGGCCAGGAAGTGCCCAAATTCGTGGATCAGCACCATGCCCGCAAATACCGCGATGAAAATTACAGCAGCTAAGATTGAGATACTCATTTCTTTCTACCTTATATAACGCTAAAGCGCGCGATCGACAGTTTTCGCGCGCTCATTATATCCCGATTCATTTATTGCAAAATAAGAAGGATATTAACCTTCCACAAGATATGCTGGCCCGCCGACCGTGGCGCTGAGCACGCTTTGGATCTCTGGCAGCTCTTTCAGGCGTGCGGAGACCGTCTCGATTTCATCCTGGAGGCAGATAACGTGCACGTTCGGTCCGGCGTCGATGCTGTACGCCACCGATAACCCGTCCGCGCGCCAGGCGCGCACCGCTTGCATTATGCTCAGGGTAGCAGGCTGCCAGTAGAACAGCGCGGGTTGGGAAGTCATCATCACGGCGTGCATCATGTCCGAGTCGAGTTCGATGACCGCGGCCAGTGACTGGAAATCGCGCTCCAGGATGGCCGTACGGCAGAGTTCCAGGCGGCGAGGAGCGTCGGCCACACGTGCCGCCTGCAGCGGACTGGTCCCGGCCAGGGCGTGACCCTGGGTCGAGCCGGTGGCCTTGTGCTGGCTGCTGATCACAGCGATGCAGTCTGCCAGCGGCCAGTGTTCGGGCGGCGCGATCGAGAAAGCGTACGAGTCGCCATCGCCCGTCCCAACCTGCCACTCGACGAATCCGCCCGGAACCGAGCGGCTGGCCGAGCCTGAGCCGTGGCGTGCCAGCACCGACAGCTCGGCTTCGCTCGGTTCTAGCCCGGCAGCCTGGCTGGCAGCCAGGGCCAGCGCCGCAAAGGCCGAAGCAGACGAGGCGATCCCGGCCCCGGCCGGGAAGTCGTTCTCGCTCATTACCCCGGCGTAGTGCTCGATAT
>Ga0315535_1001461_pt1 | contig 15798 bp, 11 predicted proteins | sample SalMarSW160220MG_2_FD_203092 | JGI IMG/M metagenome (GOLD analysis project Ga0315535, IMG submission 203092) | Salt marsh sediment microbial communities from the Plum Island Ecosystem LTER, Massachusetts, United States - Salt Marsh Sediment SW1602-20 ...
CAACAACTCTCCAATACGCATTCCCGTCCTTAACAATGTTAAAATCAAGGCCTGATCCCGTGGTTTACTAATAACCGCAAGCAGCTGCTTGATGTCTTGCGGATCAATGGCTCGAGGCAAGGCGTCTGGAACCTTGATGCGCATCTTGCGCTTGAGAACATCGGGGTGAATCACATCTTGATCGATTAAGAAATGAAAGAAGACATACAGCGACCGAAGCCGTGTGCTGACTGTGTTGGCTGTTAAACCACGGTCTTGCTCATGCTCAACGAAAGCACTGACATCATCTCGGGTAATGGCTTCAAGATGCTCACGACCGGTGGCTTTTAAGAAAGCTAGAAAAAGGATAATGGCCCCTCCATTGCTTCGGATCGTATTGGGACGGCAATTGCGGCAATAAAGGTCATGCAAATACCGCTCGACGTGCCGTAGTCCACAGAGCCTTTTATCGGATAGTCTTCGAAGGATGCGAACGATTTCAGGACTCGATACCTTGCGATGGGAACCTGATCCAGCCTCCTTTTGGAGCAAAGGCGTTGATTTGTTCCGCTCAGGCGGATAAGATCGACGACGAAACTTGTTGTCTTCTACAGAAACATACTCGAGGTTCATCTCTACCTCCTTTCTTGTTTTTGTAGAAAAAACAGGTAGATGATGACCTCTCACACTATCCTAGTCAATCATCATTTTATGTCGTACAGTGGCAAGCAAATCTCGAATGCTCCACCGCCGACTTCCACCCCAATATATGGTGGTTCTTGAATTGGTCCTGATTGAAAGGTTCCCGCCTTTGACAACTTATAGCCGTCTAATGTACAAGGGTGATCGAATAACACCAAATTCTATGAAAACACCATAAACTTCACCAGGAAGCCCGATGGGACTGTTAAAGGCCCCATGCATCGTAGTATAGATACATTTGCTTGGGGATTTTTTGCTGTTGAGGTCAAAGGAAGGGGCTTCTCTCATGGCCAAAAAAGCAACTTACGAACAATTGGAAACAAGGGATAAGAAGCTAGAAAAAGAAGCTGCAAAGAGCAAGCAGGTAGAAGTCCAAGTGGCCCGTGCTACCGATGATCAATGGGAAGGCGTGTTTGACGCAGTTCCCGACCTGATCCTGATACTCGATAACGAACACCGGATCATTCGCGCTAACAAGGCCATGGCAGACCGATTGGGCTGCACCCCCGAAGAACTCGTGGGCCTGACCTGCTACAAGGCGATCCACGGGACCGGAGAACCGCCAGACTTTTGCCCTCACGCCCGTTTACTGGCTGACGGACTCGAGCACAGCGCCGAGGTGTCTGAAGATCGTCTGAAAGGCTATTTCCTTGTGTCCGTGACTCCCCTCCATAGAAAAGACGGAACGATAGGGAGTGTCCATGTAGCTCGAGACATCACCGATCTCAAGCGTGCTGAGGAAGCTCTCCGCAAGTCACAACGAGAGCTGAGCATCACAAACCGGATTGAACGGGTTTTCCTCACTACTTCGGATCATGAAACCTATTGGGAAGTGTTGCAGGTCGTTCTGGAGGCCATGGGGAGCAAATACGGGACCTTCGCATATATTAACGAAAATGGAGACAGGGTCGTCCCATCCATGACCAGAGGTATCTGGGATGAATGCAAGGTTCGTGACAAGGACATTGTATTCCCCCGCCAGACATGGGGTGACAATTTGTGGGCGAAATGCCTCATTGAGAAAAGGGCTATCTCCTCCAACGGGCCTTTTAAAGTGCCCGATGGTCACATTGCCATAACCCGAGCTCTGGCCGTGCCCATTATAAATCAAGGCGAGGTTATCGGTAATCTTATGGTTGCCAATAAGGCGACGGACTATAACGAAGAGGACGAAGAGTTATTGAAAAGAATCGCAGCTCACACGGCCCCGATCCTCCATGCAAGATTGCAGAGAGATAGACATCAACAAGAGCGCATGCGGATGGAGGAGGAATTGCAAGAAGCGCGGGGCGAGTTGGAACTGCGCGTGAAGGAGCGCACGGCTAGTCTTAAAAAAGTAGTCACTAAGCTAAAGAAAGAAATAAAAGATCGCATGCAAGCGCAAAAAGATTTGCATGAGGCACACCAGCGTTATCGAACCGTGGCCGATTTCGCCTACGATTGGGAGTACTGGTTGGGTCCTGAAAACAAAATGCTTTATGTGTCTCCATCGTGTGAGCGCATCACTGGGTACCAACCGCAAGACTTCTTCGCTCAAGACCAGAAGCAGTTCATAAACCTTATACATCCCGAGGATCGTGAAGCCGTAGAAGCGCATCTCACCGAGGAGTCCAAGTCAGATGCGGCCCATCATATCGATTTTCGAATCATAAGGCGATCGGGCGAGACACTCTGGATTAGTCACTACTGCCAACCCGTTTTCAGCCCTAATGGGGAATGGCTGGGGCGTCGGGCCAGCAACCGGGACATTACCGACCGAAAGAACACGGAGGAGGCGTTGCGAAAATCTGAGGAACAACTTCGCCATCTTTCCACTCAACTTCTCGAAGTCCAGGAGCATGAAAGAAAGAGGATCGCAGGCGAGCTTCATGATAGCATCGGACAATCGCTGACAGCCATCAAGTTTGGGTTGGAAAATGCCCTCAGCCGAATCCGTCAAGGCGCGGCCGAGGTGAGTAGTGAATCGTTGGAAGCCCTCATCCCGGTGGTTCAACAAGCCAGTCAAGAGGTGCGACAAATCCACACAAACCTACGGCCTTCCCTGCTGGACGATCTGGGAATCGTGATGACCATTTCCTGGTTTTGCCGTGAGTTTGAAAAACTCTATTCGGGCATTCGAATCGAAAAGGTAATTCAACAAGAGGAAAAAGACGTGCCTGAGCCTCTGAAAATCGTTGTGTTTAGAATCTTACAGGAGGCCCTTAACAATGTCGCCAAACATGCGAGCGCAAACCTTGTGAGAGTCTCCTTGAAAGAAACAGCCGGACAGATAGAACTGGCCGTAGAGGACAACGGGCGGGGCTTTGATGCTAAGGGTTTGTCTTCTGTGATGACTCCCAAAGAAGGTTTTGGCCTCACTAGCATGAAGGAGCGCACGGAGCTTTCATGGGGGACCTTTGCGATTGAATCCGAGAAGGGGGCCGGCACCACCGTCAGGGCTTCGTGGCCACTTAAAGAAAAAAGCCGAATATAGGTTTGCTCGGCTTGTTAAGCATGGGGCTACCACATGACATTGCGGTCGTTCTGATAGGCTCAGGAGTTTTGATGCCTGCTATGGATCGGGGCTGGAGTCCACCCACAAAGCATTTCGATGTCCTTCTGACCACTTTACTCCTTCCAGATTGTAACTGTGTGGCTGTGCAAATTATCTTGAGAAGCGACTTCCAGCTAAATAGTCAACTACCACCGACATTGTCGGTGGCTTGCAAAAGGTAAGGCTCTATTCATAAAGCTCGGCGACAGTGTCGCCTCACTGAAGGTGTGGGGCCTCTGCCCCCACACCCCACCACCGACCCTGTCGGTGGCTTAGAGCGCGAAGTTAAATACTGGCTCGCCAATATCCACCACCTAACTATTTTAAGTTTCTTTACTTTTTGGCCCGATTTTTGTATATATTGATATAATATCATCTTGACGCGGATCGACGTGAATAAGGAGGATCTCATCAAGACTCTAGCGGAAGAGAAAGGTCTCATCAAAGCACAGGCCGCACAAGTCGTTGAACTCTTCTTTGGCGAAACGACCAAAGCCTTGGCTAAGGGTGACAGGGTTGAAACAAGGAGGTTTTGCAGCTTCCATGTAAAGGAATACAAAGGCTGCACTGGTAGAAATCCAAAAACGGGAGCACTAACCCAAGTCACTCCCAAGAAACTTCCATTTTTTAAATGTGGTAAAGAGCTCGGGGAGAGAGTTGATCGTTAACAAAACAAACAGGAGGAAAGCAACCATGGCAACCAAGAAGAAGACAACCAAGAAACCTGCAGCAAAGAAGAAGACGGTCAAAAAGAAAGTGGCCACAAAGAAGGCTCCTGCAAAGAAAAAGACAGCGGCCAAGAAGAAAACGACTGCGAAGAAAATCGTAGCCAAGAAAGCTGCACCGAAGAAGAAAGCACCAGCCAAGAAAAAGGCGGCTGCGAAAAAGACGGCCAGGAAACCTGCCGTGAAAGCCAAGACGACCAAAAAAACGGTAGCCAAGAAGAAGGTTACAAAAAAGGCTCCGGCAAAGAAAAAGACGGCGGCTGCCCTGACCGCTACTGATCAGGTTGTCAAGATCATCAACAGGTACAAGAATGGCGTTGACGTCCCCACTTTGATGAAAAAGACGGGCTTCAACGAGATTAAGGTGCGGATTACAGTCTACAGAGCCTTCAAGTTAAAGAAGATCAAGAGGGTCGGCAGAGGACTTTACGTCGGCGCTTAAATTGACGAAAATGGGCTAGGACTGTGTTGTCGCAGTCCTGGCTCATGTTCTAATTTTCATCTCCAGCGCTTCCGCGTGGTTCACTATTGTCCAGCCACAGAATTTTCATCCTTTATAACCGTGGATTGAAATAACCCCGGTCATTTATTTTGCTTGACAGGAAGGGGGCCTCCCTGTAAAGTCGCTTTAAATCAAAAGTGTTCCTGGTTGAAAAAGAAAACTTCGTAAGCCCTGGAATAACTCCAGGGTTTTTTTTTGGGAACACAGAAAGAAGGTAATTTTGAATTTTAACGCATTTCATTTTCACCCCAATGTCGCTGCTGGAATAAAGGCAGCAGGGTTTGTCGAGCCCACGCCCATCCAGGCGCGGGCCATTCCCGCGATTATGGAGGGGCTCGACGTCATGGGGACGGCCCAAACCGGCACCGGAAAGACAGCCGCCTTCGTTTTACCACTCTTGAACCGATTGATCGGTAAAAAACGCGGTCGCATCCGCTCATTGATTATCGCTCCCACCCGCGAGCTGGCCGAACAGATCCACCAGGACATATGCACTCTGGGACGTCGAACCCGTCTTCGCAGTGCCACTGTCTATGGCGGCGTGGGTTTTGACCGGCAAGTGCGAAAGTTGAAGGGTGGCGCAGAGATCATTGTGGCCTGCCCCGGTCGCCTGCTCGACCACATGAACCGTGGGTATGTTGATTTTGCCTCTGTTGAGGTGTTAGTCCTCGACGAGGCGGATCGGATGTTCGATATGGGGTTTTTCCCGGACATTCGGAAGATATTGCAGCAGATACCTCGCAAACGGCAGACGCTACTGTTGTCGGCGACCATGCCCGCCGAAATTAAACGTCTGGCCCGCGAAACCTTGCACCAACCGGTTACGATTCAAGTGGGCAACCCTGCGCCTGCAGACACTGTCAGCCACGCCCTGTATCCAGTAAACCAACATGCAAAGACGTCATTGCTGCTCAAACTTCTGCGGGAGACCCAAATCAGATCCGCGCTCGTCTTTACGCGAACGAAGCATCGTGCCAAATCTCTTGGGGAAAAACTCTCCAAGGCCGGATTCCGTTCGACCTCTCTGCAAGGAAATCTTTCTCAGGGCCGGCGACAGGCTGCCCTGGCTGGATTTCGTTCGGGCAAATTTCAGGTCCTGGTGGCAACCGACATCGCAGCTCGGGGTATCGATGTTTCCAGAGTATCCCATGTGATCAACTACGATATTCCTGCCACCGCCGAAGCGTATATTCATCGTGTCGGCAGAACCGGCCGTGCCAACCGAAGAGGTGAGGCCCTCACTCTTGTCACCAATGAGGATAAGGTGCTGGTTCGCGCGATCAAACGCATCGTCGGCTCGAATATGGAACAGCGTGTGTTCCCGGATTTCGACTACGGTTCGCCGGAAGCATCGGCGATCAGTTCGAGCGTTTCTCCAAAGCGGCCGTGGAAGAAACGGCACACAGCATCCAGCACGCCGATGAGATGGAGGAACAAATCCTTACAGTTGAAAAATCCGATCTGAGCAATGGTTGTTGATGTAAGAGGAAACAGGGAACCCTTTATGATGTGTACACGCTGTCGTAATCACGGTTCATCTCCGCGATCTGACCCTGATCTGCAAAATTGAAGTAGGTATTGTCTCCGATGATAGGCCATAAACGTCTAGGATTTTGTGCCTTACCCAAAACGAAGGCATAAGATCATAGATGTCCCCTTTCACTACCCCTGAGCCCCCCCCTTGACACACTTTCCGATATACATTAGAGATAGAAGGGCAATTCATTCATTTCCACAATAAAGTGGCAGGTATCGTTCATGTTTTTAGGCTCTTCCGTTGACAGTAAAGATCCGGGTCCAGAGGACCCGGCTTTGGGCTAACCCCTAGAAGGGGTAAAATGCCTTGCCTCCTGAGGGGGCAAGGTTGAGTCGTCCCCATTATTATATCAGTATTTGGGGGTTTCAGAATCCCGTTCTCTTGCCTCCTGATACTTTATGTATTTGCGGATCATTTCTGCGTCCAATCCAACTGTGTCAACACAGTACCCCCTGGCCCAGAAGTGATTACCCCAATAGGGTTTTTCTTTCAGCTTGCGAAATTTGTTCAATATTCGAATTGCTGTTCTCCCTTTGACTGCCCCAACATACCCTGAGATTGATACCTTTGGGGGGACCAAGACAAGCAGGTGTACATGATCAACCTGAACGTTTAATTCTTCTACTTCACAGCCCTGTTGCTCTGAAAATATCCGGATGCATTTTTCAACTTCCTGGGCAACGTTGTCTGTGAGCACCCGGAACCGGTACTTGGGAACCCATACGATATGATATTGGCAGTACCATATCGTTTGTGATAATTTCTTGAATCGGCTCATTTGTTTCTCCTTGGCTTTGTTGTGGGGACAACTCAGCCTTGGATATAACAAATGGGTCGTTCAGATGGCAAAGCCACTGAACTCTGACCTTGCCCAAAGGGCAAGGGTTTCTATACTGGACTAAAAGTTCTTTTGGGTCTTTCTGGAAGTAAGTGCATATGACATTTCAAGTCTTCTACGTCATTGAGGTTCAAGAAAATGATGCACACAGGATCATAGGTTGCCTCGGCATCCATGAGGGGTCAGCGTAAATGAACAATACGTCCCAATCTATAGGTCGATATTGCCAGATCTGCCGCAAAGGTCCCTCTCAGGCAGAGCTCGTAGAGGCGAGCGCGGTCAGGCCAGTTGTCGTTGATATGATCAGGCAGTCTCATCCCGAATGGTCTGCCGAGGGATTCATCTGTGTAGATGATCTGAATCGGTTTCGATACGACTATGTTCGCTCGCTTATTGAGGCCGAGAGGGGCGAGTTGTCGGATTTGGAGAAAGAAGTCCTGGATAGCCTAGCAAAACATGAGATCCTCACCACGCATGTTGAAAAGGAATACGAATCGCAGTTAGCCTTTGGGCAAAGGCTGTCTGACAGGATTGCGAGGTTCGGGGGGAGTTGGAGATTCATTATCATCTTTGCGTGTGTTCTCGTTCTCTGGATGTGCGCTAACTCTTTACTTTTGCTATCAAGGCCATTCGATCCTTACCCTTACATTTTGCTGAATCTCGTCCTTTCGTGTCTCGCCGCGATGCAGGCACCCGTTATCATGATGAGTCAAAATCGGCAGGAAACAAAGGATCGTCTTCGAGCATCTCATGACTACCAAATTAATCTGAAGGCAGAGCTCGAGATTCGACAGTTGCACCAGAAGCTTGACCATCTTCTGTCTCGGCAATGGGAACGTTTGGTCGCAATTCAAGAGGTCCAGCTTGAACAACTGAACGAAATGCGGAGTCACGGGGTGCAGCTATCCCCTGCCCAGGAGAAGACTCCATCGTAGAGGCGTTTCGGGCGGTGTGAAACGATGGCCCGAGGCTTGGGGCTGGAGACTGTATCGCAAAGGAGGAATAAGGTGGCAAAGCGAAGCCCGCGCTGGGTGGTGCTCAGCATTTCGGCCCCTGTCATTTTGGCGATAACCGGCTGCATGGTGGGACCGAATTATCACCCGCCGGATGTCTCCGGTTATACGAAACAAAGCTGGCAGGCCTCCTCCTTGGAAGGGAGCCAAGCGCTGGACGGACAAGCGCAACCGATGGCGGCCTGGTGGCGCCAATTCAAGGATCAAGAGATGAGCAGCCTGGTTGAAAAGCTCGTTGGTTCCAACCTTGCGCTGGCCGAGGCCCGGCAACGGATTATCGAAGCCCGCGCCCGTCGGGGGATCGTCCATGCTGATGGCCTTCCCCAAATAAATTTGAACGCAGACTACACCCGTGCCGGAACCGGCAAAGAAGCCGTGTCGTTCCAGGGGCCGCCTCCGGGTGAAGAAATAAATCTCTATGCGGCCGGCGTCGTTGCCGGATGGGAACTCGACTTGTGGGGACGGGTGGCGCGCCTCGTTGAAGCCGCCGATGCTGAAATCGAAGCCAGTTATGCGGACTACCACGATATGATGGTCTCTTTGGCCGCCGAACTGACCCTGGCCTACATCGATGCCCGCACCCTTCAGGCCCGACTGAACATGGCCAACCGGAATATCGCCTTGCAGGAGAAAACCCTGGATCTATTCGAAACCCGGTACCGGGCCGGAACCGGTACGCAGCTCCAGGTTGCGCAGACCAAGCGGCTGCTGGAAAACACGCGGACCCTTATTCCGGAATATAAACGCGCGTTGACAGTGGCGGAGAATCGGATCAATTTGTTGCTCGGACAGCCACCAGAGGCGAACATTCTCAAACCGGGTCCGCTGCCGTCCGTGCCCCCGCTCATCGGCATCGGGCTTCCAGTGGATCTTCTGGTGCGGCGGCCCGACATCCGCGGGGCCGAACGCCGGTATGCTGCTGCGGTGGCCCAAATCGGCGCTGCCGAGGCGGACAGATACGTCCGGCTTTCACTTTCAGGTACCCTGAGCCTGCAAACCGACACGGCCAGCGCGCTGCTGGACAAAGACGCCCTGATCTATATGCTGGGCCCCGGCCTTCAATTTCCGCTTTTTTCCGGCGGCCGAATCCGCAGCAATATCCAGGTTCGCCAATCCCAGGCAGAACAGGGGCGGCTCGCGCTCGAGCAGCAAATCCTGGCGGCGCTTTCCGAAGTCGAGAACGCCGCCGCAGGCGTTGTTCGGAGCCAGGAGCAGGTGATCGATTTAACTGCCTCGGAAAAAGCCGGCGAACAGAGCGTCCACCTGGCCGATAACCTGTACCGGGTCGGGTTGGGCGATTTTTTCCAGGTCATTGACGCCGAAGAAAAGCTCGTCGCTGCACGGGAAGAGCTCCTCCTGGCCAGCCAGAACGCGCTGGCCCAGGTAGTCCAGCTTTACAGAGCCCTGGGCGGCGGTTGGCAGGTTCTGGAATCTCCCGATGGTGCCGGGGCTGCGACGGTCGAGCCTCCATCTCCGAAACCCCATGACATGAAACGTGGAGCATCCGCACAATGAAAAGAGTTCTTAAAGGGGTCATTCCGGCAGCTATTCTCATCGCTATCGGGGTGTTGGGCGGCCGGTGGCTGCTCCAAATGGAGAAGCACAAGTCCGAGGTCGAACTCACGCTTTACGGCAATATCGATATCCGAGACGTTCAGCCGACCTTTAATGAAGAGGAGCGCATTGCCGAGGTTTCGGTGGAAGAGGGCAATCGTGTTACGGCAGGCCAGATTCTGGCGCGGCAGCAAACCAACCGCCTGGAGGCCCAAATCAAGGAGGCGGAAGCTCAAATTGCCGCCCAGCAACAGGTGGTCAATCGGTTGGAAGCTGGGACCCGACAGCAGGAGATTGAACAGGCGCGGGCCGAGGTGGAGGCAGCCAAGGTCAAGGCCAAGAATTCCAGGCAGAAGTTTGAACGCATCCAGAAAACAGCAGGGACCGGGGCCACGAGTGAACAAGCCTTGGACGATGCGCGGGCCCAGGCCGAAGTAGATCAGGCCCAGCTCAAGGTAAAGGAAAAGGCACTCGACCTGGCCCTAGAGGGGCCCCGCAAAGAAGATATTGCTGCCGCCAAAAAGAAGCTGGAATCGTTCAAGGCTTCTCTTTCGCTCTTGAAGATAAGGCTTGCGGATATGACCCTCACAGCGCCGGCCGCGGGGGTGATCCAAAACCGGATCCTGGAACCCGGAGATATGGCAAACGCCAACCGGCCCGTGTTCACCCTGGCGTTGATCGATCCCAAGTGGGTTCGGGCCTATGTGCCGGAGCCGGATCTGGGCCTCATTAATTTGGGCATGAAGGCGAAGATCCTGAGCGATTCGTTTCCAGATCACACCTTTGACGGTTGGATCGGTTTCATTTCCCCCGTGGCCGAATTTACCCCGAAAACCGTGGAGACGACGGATTTGCGGACCAAGCTGGTGTATGAAGTCAGGGTGTACGTTCACGACCCCAATGACGTGCTCCGTTTGGGAATGCCGGTCACGGTCTTCGTGGACAGAACCCCTTCGGAGGCGCCATCCCGGCAGGGCGACGCTGGGACTCCCAAGACATCCGTACCGGCTGACACCTAATCCGAGCTCGTCTTAGAAGAGATGGCAGGTGCTATGGCGACAGAGTCCCACGGGCATAGCGCGGCAGCAACGGAGGTGGTGCTGGCGGTCCAGAACCTGAAGAAGGAATTCCCTTCCGAGAAGGGGCCTGCGATCCAGGCCCTGCGCGGTGTTTCCCTGGAAGCCCGCCGTGCACAGGTCACCGGGCTTGTGGGGGCGGATGGGGCTGGAAAAAGCACCCTCATCCGCCTGGCCGCCGGTCTCCTCGTGCCCACGGCCGGGTCCGTCACCGTCTTGGGGCTGGACAGCGTGGGGCACAGCATCGAAATCCAGAGCCGTGTGGGTTATATGCCCCAGAAATTCGGCCTGTACCAAGACCTGACGGTTGCGGAGAACATGGATCTGTTTGCCGATCTTCAGGGGGTGTCGCATTCCGAGCGCCATGAGCGCTACCGTCGCTTGCTCGATATGACCGGCCTCGGGAACTATACCGGGCGTATGGCCGGTGCGCTTTCCGGCGGCATGAAGCAGAAGCTGGGGCTGGCCTGCTGCCTGATCAAATCGCCACAGATGCTTTTGCTGGATGAACCGACCGTGGGGGTGGATCCGCTCTCGCGGCGGGAGTTGTGGAAGATCGTTTATGAGCTTGTAGACAAAAACGGCATCGGCGTCTTGCTGTCAACGGCGTATCTGGATGAAGCAGAGCGATGCCGCCACGTGGTCCTACTGCATGAAGGCGAGGTCCTGGCCGAGGGAACGCCCAAGCAATTCAAAGAGCAGGTGGCAGACAGGGTGCAGCTGGTGACGCCGCCGCCGGGCATCAAACCGCGCCGGATACAAACGCGCCTTGCCGGCCGGGCGCATATTGTGGACACCACCATCCGCTCGGGCCGGGTGCGCGCTGTGACCGACGCTGCCGGATCACAAGCCGTGGCCGACGCCTTGCCGGAGCCGTGGCGGGCCGGCATTCAGGAGAGGTCGCCTACCTTTGAAGATGCCTTTATGGCGCTCATTCCGCACCCCGGCTTTTCTCAAGCCAATGGCGGCGAGCCATCTTCCGGCGGGACGACCCCGGTAGAGGAAAAGGACGTAGGCGAAAAAGCCGAACAGGTGGTCGTGAAAACCAGTGATCTGCAGAAGTTTTTCGGTGAGTTCGAGGCGGTCAAACCGCTTACCTTTGAGGTGCGGCGCGGCGAGATATTCGGTCTGCTCGGCCCCAACGGCGCCGGGAAAAGCACCACCTTCCGAATGCTGTGCGGATTGTTGAAGGTCAGTGCCGGGGAGATCCGCGTGGCCGGGCATGACTTGCGGCGCTCGCGCTCGCAGGCCCGTGCCCGCCTGGGATATATGGCCCAGCAGTTCTCCCTTTACGGCCAGCTCAGCGTGCAGGAGAACCTGCGTTTTTTCGGCAGCGCCTACGGTCTTGGCGCTAACCGGCTGCGGCAGCGGCTGGAATGGGCCTTTGCGGAATTTGGGCTTGGCAAATGGCGCGATAATGCCGCAGGCAGGCTCCCAGGTGGTTACAAACAACGCCTGGCCATGGCCGCGGCCCTGCTGCACGAGCCGGATATCCTCTTCCTGGACGAACCGACCTCCGGGGTGGATCCTTTTGCCCGGCGGGAGTTCTGGCTCAGGATCAACGATTTTGCCGAACAGGGGGTTACCGTGGTGGTAACGACCCATTTCATGGAAGAGTCCGAATACTGCGACCGGATGTTGATCATGTCCCAGGGAAAGGCCATGGCCATGGGTACACCTGCTGAAATCCGGGCACTGGCCCTTTCGGAAGAAAACCCCGAGCCGACCATCGAGGATGCGTTTATCGCCCTGGCCGAGGGTAATATCGCATCCGCTGCCGGACAGAATCTCGGCGGCAATGGAGGTCGAGCAAAATGACAGCGCACGCTCTCTTTCTCATGCGCCTACGGGGATTTCTGCGCAAGGAAGTGCTCCAGATCCGGCGCGATCCCAGCAGCATTGCGCTGGCCCTTGTCTTGCCGCTGGCGTTGCTTTTCATTTTTGGATACGGGGTGTCGCTGGATGCCGAAAACGTGCCGATTGCCATTGTGCTCGACGACAACAGTCCAACGGCCCGCGAGTTGGCGGCCCGCTTCGATCTGTCGCCCTATTTCAAAGCCGACTACGTAAAATCCATGCCTGAAGCGGTGGATCGGCTCAACCAGGGGCACGTCGACGGCATCGTACGCGTGCAGAGCGATTTTTCATCCCGGTTGGATACGCGGAATCAAGCGCCGGTGCAACTGATCGTGAACGGCATCGATGCCAACCGGGCCCGGCTGATCCAGGGATATACGCGGGGCGTGCTGCAGATATGGACCGCGCTGCGTCGGGCGAGAGGTAAAGCAGCGGCCGGTCCTGCAGTGGAGATATCCCAACGGGTCTGGTTCAACGAAGCGGCGGTCAGCCGGAATTTTCTCGTGCCGGGACTCATCACCCTGATCATGACCCTGAGCGGAATTCTTTTGACCGCGTTGGTGGTGGCCCGCGAATGGGAACGGGGGACCATGGAGGCCATTCTGGTCACCCCGCTTCGCAGGATCGATCTGCTGCTGGGCAAGGTACTGCCGTATTTCTTTCTGGGCATGCTGGGCATGGTTCTGTCTGTCGCGGTCGGCACCACGCTTTTTCATGTGCCGTTCCGCGGCTCCCTGGGCGCGCTCATTGTATTGAGCGCCCTTTTCATGCTGGCTTCCCTGGGCTTTGGGCTCTTCATATCGGCGGCCATTCGCGTCCAATTTGTGGCCGCTCAGATTTCCATTATTGCGGGGTTTCTGCCGGCTTTATTTCTCTCGGGCCTTCTTTTTGATCTGGAGAGCACTCCGCGCTTCATTCAAATTATCAGCCATGTCGTCCCGGCACGCTATTTCGTGACCATCAGTCACACCCTTTTCATGGCCGGCGATATCTGGCCGGTGCTGCTGCCCAACGCCCTGGCCCTGCTCGTCATGGCAGTGGTCTTCATCAGTCTCGCTTTTCGCAAAATCACCAAACGCCTGGAGGGCTAATGGAGAGCGTTCGCCGCATCATCGCCTTGATGCTCAAAGAATTCTCCATGGTCCTGAAGGACCCCAAAAGCCGCTTTGTCATCATCGGCCCGCCGTTGATCCAGTTTTTTGTGTTCGGGTATGCTGCAACCTACGATGTCAAGAATGTCCGCTACGCGGTGTTCGACGAGTCTCGCACGCCTGAATCCCGGCAGCTTTTGTCCCGATTTGGCGGATCCGGGCATTTCGAGCTCACAAAGACGCTTTTGAACGAAAATGAGATCGCTTTCATGATCAATCGCCAGGAGGCCCGGATGGTCATTCACATCGGCCCCCAGTTCAACCGCGACCTTCATGCCGGCCGACCGGCGACGATGCAGGTGATCGTGGACGGCCGCAATTCCAATGTAGCCCTGATCGCCCTGGGGTACATCGGAGCCATCGTCAAACAGTACAATCAAGAACTCGTCAAGACTGGCGTGGTCACCCCGAACGGACCCGGCGTGTTGCTGGTGGACCGGCCCTGGTTCAACGCCAATCTCCAGAGCCGGTGGTACATCGTATCGGCCCTGGGTGGCATCATCAGCATGGTGGTCGTCATGATTCTCACCAGCCTGTCGGTGGCACGGGAGCGCGAATTCGGTACGTTCGACCAACTCCTGGTCGCGCCGTTCATGCCCGGCGAAATTCTCGTCGGCAAATCCCTGCCCGGCATGTTCTTCGGTCTCATGGATGCGCTGATATTCTGCCTGGGCGCAGTTTACTGGTTCGGGGTGCCGTTTCGCGGGACCGTTCCGGCGCTCGTCCTGGTCCTGGCGTGTTTTATCATCACCATCGTGGGAGTCGGGTTGCTGGTTTCGTCTCTTTCCATGACCATGCAGCAGGCGCTTCTCGGATCCTTTGTCTTTATGATGCCGTCCGTCATCCTTTCGGGCTTTGCCACTCCCATTGAGAACATGCCCCGCTGGCTCCAGATCGCGACCCTGGGCAACCCCCTGCGCCACATCATCAGGGCGCTGCGAGACATCTTCCTGGAAGGCGCCGGCCCCGGCATGGTGTGGCCCCAGATCTGGCCGCTTCTATTGATGGCGGCCTTTACGCTGCCGCTGGCCGCGTGGCTGTTCCGGCACCGATCGGAGTGATGGGCAGGTGACGGAAAAGATTGAAGCTCCCTGTAGCAAGCTTTTCCCTTGAGGCTGCAGGTCCTCAGCTTCAGGCCCCTTGAAAAAGGAGGCAGCGACGAATCAAACTTGATGGCTGGCGCAAGGTGACGGAGGACATTCTATCTCTGCAACACACGTTGGTTGTTTGCTTGTTTCCGGCAGTAGGCATCCCGGCGTTGGACGTCTTTCTGACTAACTACATGCTTTCTCTTATTGAAATACATCAGTCACAGTATTTACATTCTTGCCGGCGTAAAGCAGTTTACATGTGTCGGTTCTCATAGCCGGGATGAGGATGTGTGAAGGTGAAAGATCTGCAGGCGTTTATATCTCGCGTGCATCAGGATGCTTTTTCTCAGCTCAAGACAGTGCTTGAGCGTCTTGGTATTCGAACAGCCCGATTTAGAGGTTGCATGGAAGACCGCGATCTCGCTCTTCGGCTTTACCGATTTAGAGACTTAATTACCTTGTGTTCTCTGTGTAAACCCGAGGTCTTCTTGGCAGCCAGCGGTGTCCGACTCAAGGTTTGCAGGTCTTTGGCGTCTTTCTGGAGATGGGTGCGTACGACATTTCAAGCTGTCTACGTCATTGAAGTTGAAGAAAGTAACAACGCTTATAGGATCATTGGTTTTGTGGGGATCTATAAAACAGAACTAGGCCAGAGCCTATGGTTTTCACTGGTGCTTTTCGATCCAAAAGATCGAAAACGGGGATATGGGCAGCGTACGCTTCAACTGCTTCTGAGTTCTCTTGAAGAAGATTGCATCGTGAAGAGGGTTTGTGGAGAAGTATTGGCAAGCAATACCGCATCCTTACGGCTTCTGGAAAAGTTGGGATTTGACGTTTTTGCTCAGGACCATGGCCGGCTTTTGTTACGGAAGCAATTGGGGCATGCGCTGGATACGGCTCATTCGTAGAAGCAGGCCGTTCGTCTTGTATTGGATATAGTGGAATTCCAACAAGGGAGGCTTTAAGGTGGAAAAGCAGCATAAGTTTTCAATTTGGTATGTATTAATCGCCGTCTGGATAGTCTTGATCATTCAAAACCTCATCATCCAGACTTTTTCAGTGGAACGCATTCCATACAGTGCGTTTATCAAGGCGCTGGAAACAGGTAAAATTTCAGAGGTAGCCATTACTCAAGACCAGATTCAAGGCAAAATAAAGGTAAATGACAAAGGTAAGGAGGTAGAAAAGACCTTTGTTAGTGTCCGTGTCGATGCAGACCTATCCAAGCTTCTGGAGAAGT
>Ga0315535_1001462_pt1 | contig 15790 bp, 13 predicted proteins | sample SalMarSW160220MG_2_FD_203092 | JGI IMG/M metagenome (GOLD analysis project Ga0315535, IMG submission 203092) | Salt marsh sediment microbial communities from the Plum Island Ecosystem LTER, Massachusetts, United States - Salt Marsh Sediment SW1602-20 ...
TGCGCGCATGTCAACTTTGCGGATTGCGATACCGGCAGCCAGCCGGTCGGCACCCATCCGGGCGGCAATAGCCCCTATGGAGTCGAGGACATGGCCGGCAACGTCTACGAGTGGGTCAACGACTACTACGCCGAAGACTACTACGCAACCAGCCCCGAAAACGATCCTCAAGGTCCTGCTACCGGCGACTATCGCGTCATGCGCGGGGGCGCCTGGGGCTACGACGCCAGCTACCTGAGAACATCCAACCGCGGCGCCAACCAGCAAACGGTCTACCGGTTTCCGCTGGGCTTCCGCTGCGCAAAATAGTGCTCGGCTTCAGCCGGGTCGGGCTGGGTGTTCCGCTTGCTCCGGAACTCGCTTGGTTACGCCCCCCGACTTGTCGGGGGACCTAACCTGCGCTCAGACAAGTCCTCGCGAGCGGAACACCCAGCCCGACCCGGCTGAAGCCTCGAAAGTTTTGGTTCAGGGGCACTGCGGGTAGGGGATATCGGGGAAGCCCAGCTCCAGGTCTTGATCGATCCCCCGGGCGGCAAAGGTGTTCTTGATCAGATTCTCGTTTGCACCAGCGTTCAACTCCTGATCCGCCTCGATCAGGTGCTGCATCAGGTCTCCGGTGTCGCTGACGGTATTGTTATGCAGGGCCGAGAAGAGGGCCGGCAGAAAGTCGGGCTCGCCGATCGCTGCCCGTAGTTCCCAGAGCGCCCCGCTGAGAATCATGCTGGCCCAGTGAGGCTCGGGTTCTTGAGGATCCTGTGCCCGGCAATCCGAAAATGTCTGCGCCAGGCTCTTGTATACCTGGTCGATGCCGTCCTGCTCCATGCGACCAAGCAGCAGATCGCAGTAGGCGCCCTTGGTAATGATGTCTTCAGGCGCATGCTTGTCGTTTACAAGATTGCGATCGAAGCCTGACCATTGGCTGGGCTCTATCAAACTGTCCGAAGTGAAGCAGGCCGCCAAAAAGTCGGCCAGGGCCTCATGGATCATGCTGTTGGCTATCTGGCGGTTGAGCGAGAACAGCAGGTGGTGGCCGAACTCGTGGGCGGATACGTCCACGTTCATCAAGCTCTCCGATATGCCTTGCATACCCAACTCGAGCGAGTAGCACAGCTGCTTGCTCTCGACGTCCGGGCGATCGAAGTATAGATGAACGTTGTCGGAGCGGATCATGTCGATCGTGGCGCCATAGTCGTCCGACGGCGTCAAATAGCCTATCAACCAGTTGGCCATGTGACTGATGACGTAATACGCCTCCACCTGGTTCAGGCGATCGTCTTCCAGGTCGTAGAAGAAACGGTTTTCGGTGGAAAAGGCCGCTTCGCCCCTCGAGGTTGTGATCGTGCTCAGGTAGTAGCCGTGCAGCGAACCGTCGCCCTGTAAACAGGGGATGTCCCTTTCAGCAAGATCGTGTGGATCGTTCCCGCGCCAGACGTTGCCCCGCCCGTTGACGTAGTCGGCGGGGCAAAGCAGCGGGCCGTCGTCCTGCAGGCTGCCGCCGGAGCCGGATCCATCTTGACAGCCGGCTACTAAAAGGCCGCCTACAAAACAAACAATCAAAAGAGGGGATCTTTTCAAAATTTCCCCAGGGCTAACATCAACGCCCGCTAAAGACCGGATCGCGCTTTTCGAGGAAGGCCGCAACACCCTCTTTCTTGTCCTCGGTCGCGCAAGACAGGGCATGCAGGTACGACTCATGCGCCAGGCCTGCCTCAAGCGATCCTTCCGACGCGCGGTATACCGCCTCCTTGCAATATTGCACGGCCAGGCGCGGTCGGGCGGAGATCGTCTCGGCCATTTTCAGGGCTTCGGGCATGAGCTGGTCCGGCTCCACCACTCGGTTGACCAGGCCCATTGCAAGCGCCTGCTCGGCCGTCACCGGCTCTCCTGTCAGAATCATTTCCATGGCCCGGCCCATGCCTACCAAACGCGGCAGGCGCTGGCTGCCGCCGGCCCCCGGCGTGATGCCCAGCTTGACCTCGGGCTGGCCGAGCTTGGCCTTACTCGAGGCGATGCGTATGGTGCAGGCCATGGCGATCTCCAGGCCCGTTCCAAGCGTCCAGCCGTTCAACGCGGCGATCGATGGGATCGATAGTTTTTCAATCCGCGTGTAGACTTCCTGGCGTCGGCGAGTATCCCGGCGTCCCCTGACAAAATCACGTGCTTCGAGTTCCTTTATGTCCGCACCGGCAACGAAGGCTTTGGGGCCGGCCCCAGTCAGGATCAACACTCGTAAATCCGCATTGTCCTCTGCTTGCCCGAGGGCTGCGTCGAGTTCGTCAAGCGTCGGGCCGTTGACGGCGTTGAGTTTGTCGGGGCGATTGAATGTGAGCGTCCCGATTGGGCCGTCTATTACCAGTTTTATATTCTCGAACATGACTGGCTACTTCTCGTATTCGTAAAAACCGCGGCCCGTCTTTTTGCCCAGACGCCCCTCGTCGATCATCTTGTCTATCAAACCCGGATGCTGGTAGCGGGGATCGTCGAGGACCCGGCGCAATGTCTGCATCTTGGCCCGGTGTACGTCCAAACCTATCAGATCGATCAGTTGCAGGGGGCCCATGGGATGGTTTGCGCCCAGCTTCATGGCCTTGTCGATGTCGGAAGGCTCCGCCACACCGGCCTCGATCATCCAGGTGGCCTCGTTCAGAAGCTGGCCCAGCGCACGGCTGACGATCCCGGCCGGAGCTTCGTTCTTGCAGACTACAGGGTCCTTGCCCAGCAACTCGGCGAATTGCTCGGCTAAGCGAATGGTCTCCGGAGCAGTCTTCTTGCCCGGCATGATCTCAACCAGTTTCATGATCACCGGCGGGTTGAAGAAGTGCATTTGGCAAACCAACTCGGGCCTGCCGCTGGCCTCGGCTATGTCGCTGATGGACAGCGAAGTAGTGTTGGTCAGGATGATTACGCCGGGACGGGCCAGGCTGTCCAACTCGGCGAATACCTTTTTCTTGACCTCGAGATTCTCGATTACGCTCTCGATGATCAAGTCGGCCTCGGCCGCGGGCGAAAGATCTCCCGCGGTTTTGATACGCGCAAGTATGGCGTTCTTGTCGTCCTCGCTGATCTTGCCCTTTTCTACGCGCCGGGCAAGGCCGCGGTCGATCTTGGACTTGGTCTTATCGGCCAACTCCTGGCTGATGTCGCTGACGGTCACATCCAGGCCCTGCTGCGAGCACAACTGGGCGATGCCGCCGCCCATGGTGCCGCCGCCGACTACAAGGACTTTCTTGATTTCCATCGCTCGTCTCCCTTTAGTTCAGGCGTTCTACCACGGCGGCTACGCCGTTTCCGCCGCCGATGCACAGGCTGACCACGCCAAGCTGCACGTCACGTTGCTTCATGGCGTACAACAAGGTGGTAAGAATCTTCGAACCCGTCGCCGCCACCGGGTGTCCCAGGGCTATCGCCCCGCCGTTGACGTTGACCTTGGAGCGATCCAGACCCAGTTCCATCTCGCAGCCGATGTACTGGGCAGCGAAGGCTTCGTTGAGTTCGATCAAATCCATGTCGCCAAGAGTCAGACCTGCGTGTTCGAGAGCCTTAGGGATAGCCTTGGCCGGTGACATGCCGAAACGCTTGGGGTCGACGCCGACGAAGGAGTAGCCGCGAAGGAGCGCCATCGGTTTCAATCCCAGCGATTTGGCTTTCTCGCGCTCCATCAAGACCTGAGCGGCCGCGGCATCGCACAACGCGCAGGCGTTGCCGGCGGTAATGGTGCCGTCTTTTTTGAAAACCGGTTTGAGCTTGGCCATCGACTCGGCCGTAACTCCCGGGCGGAAGATCTCCTCGCTGTCAAAGACGCTGACTTTGCCTTTTCTGCCTTTGACCTCTATCGGGACTATCTCTTCTTTGAAACTACCGGCGGCAACCGCGGCCTCGGTCTTGTTGTGCGAGTCAGCCGCGAACTTGTCTTGATCCTCGCGAGAGATTTTCTTCTCTTCCACCAGCCACTCAGTGATACCGCCCATCAGTTCACCGCCCAGCGGGCAGCGAAAGCCGTCCTTGTGCATCAGGTCTTCCAGCTTGCCGTCTCCCATGCGGTAGCCCCAGCGGGCCTTCGGCAGCGAGAATGGAATCTGGTCGGCGCTTTCGGTTCCGCCGACGAGTACGCAGTCACGGTCACCGGCCTTGATTGCCTGGGCGCCGAAGATCAGCGCCTGCAAGCTCGATCCGCAGCGAACATTGATCGATACGGCCGGAGCTTCTATCGGAATGCCTCCCATGACCGAGCAAAGCCGCGCCGGATTGGGGCCGACTCCGGCCTGCCAGGCGTTGCCGAAGACGGTCTGTTCGACGACATCGGGCGAGATGCCCGAGCGCTTGACGACGTCCCGAACGACTGCGGCGCCGATTTCAGGGGCCGTGACGTCTTTCAAAGAACCGCCGAACTTGCCGCCGGCAGTACGGTTCGCTCCGAGTATGACGACTTCTCTCATGACATCCTCCTGAGGTTAACGGTTTGCCTTGCGATATCCGAGCTGGTCGAGGGCGATGATCATCTTATGGATGTTGGCGGTGCCTTCGACGATCTGGTAAAGCACGGCGTCGCGGTAGTAGCGCGCCACGGGATACTCGGTAGAGTATCCGTAGGCGCCAAGGATCTTCATTGCCGAGTGGGCGCAGAAGGACACCGTTTCACCGGCGATGTACTTGGCGTAGGACATTTCGAGTGTGTTGCCCAGGCTGCCCTGGTCTTTCTGCCAGGCCGCCCGGTAGGTCAACAGGCGCGCGCTTTCGATCCTGGCCGCCATCTGGCCGATCAACTCCTGATTCATCTGAAACTGGCCCACTTGCTTGCCGAACTGTTCGCGCTCGTTGCAGTATTTGACTGCGGCATCGAGGCAGGCCTGGGCCAGACCGACGCCGCCCGAGGCGCAGCACAGGCGCGTCTGATTCAGGGATGAGAAACAGATCTTGACACCGTCGCCTAATTTGCCCAGCAGGGCGTCTTTGGGCAGGCGCACATCCTCGAAGAAGATCTCCGAAGTCGGAGAGGAGCGCGTGCCAAGCTTGTCGAGATCGTTGGTCGATACACCTTCCGAATGCATGTCGACGATGAAGGCACTCATGCCCTTCGAGCCGGCCTCGCGATCGTGATATGCATAAACCAGCGCCACGTCTGCCCGCGAGGCGAACGAGATCCAGTTCTTGCAGCCGTTTAGGATAAAGCCGTCTCCGTTCGGCTTGGCGGTTGTCTTGAGCGCCACGACGTCCGAGCCGGCGTTTGGCTCGGTAATGGCGAAGCAACCAATTTTCGCAGCCGAGATCAGGTCTGGAATCCACTTGTGTTTCTGTTCTTCGGTGCCGTAACGTAAAATGCTCAGCGCGTTGCCCAGGCACTGGGTGTTGAAGGCCACCCGGATGGAGGCCGAGCCGCGGCCGATCTCTTCACACATCAAAGTCTGGGCCAGCAGACCGACATCCGTGCCGCCGTACTCCTCGGGAATAGGTGTTCCGAAATAACCCAACTCACCCATTTTCTTGATTACTTCGACGGGAAAATAATGCTCCTCGTCCCATTTGTCTGCGTACGGAATTATTTCTTTTTCGGTGAAGTCCCGGGCCGCTTCTTTCATGGCCAACTGTTCTTCGTTTAGCCCAAAGTCCATGTCGTCGTCCTCTTTTGTGGTTAGGTGTTTCCCTGTTTTCAGGCGCTCGCTAGCATGCCCGCAGGGCTCAAGTCTGTCAAGGGGCTAAAAGCGTAAAAGGTGTTTTTTGGCGGTTGACAAGCAAGTTGGCTCATGCCACCCTCGCAGGCGTTCGGGTACCGTTTCCAGAGGAGGAAATCGAGTGAAAAGCGTCGCAGACAGTCTGGTTGAGCTTGCAGAAAAAGAAAAAAAGGTACTTGAGATGGGCGGGGAGAAGGGGGTTGAGAAGCAGCATGCGGGTGGCAAGCTAACAGCTCGCGAGAGACTGGATTTGCTCTTCGATCACGGGACATTCGAGGAAGACTTCATGTTCATGAGTCACCGCTGCGTCGACTTCGGCATGTCGAAAGTGGACATTCCGGGAGACGGCGTTGTGTGCGGCCACGGCCTGATCGACGGGCGGCGCGTTTTTGCTTATTCGCAGGATTTTACCGCCCGGGCAGGAACCATGGGCGAGATGCAGTCTCGGAAGATCTGCAAGCTGATGGATCTTGCGATCAAGACCGGTGCGCCGATTGTCGGCCTGAACGATTCGGGCGGGGCCCGCATCCAGGAGGGCGTCGACGCGTTGTCCGGCTACGGCCAGATTTTCTTTCGCAATTCCGTGGCCTCCGGGGTAGTACCGCAAATAAGCGCCATTCTGGGCCCCACGGCGGGTGGAGCGGTCTACTCTCCGGCCATGACCGATTTTGTCTTTATGGTCAAGAACAGCTCCTATATGTTCATCACCGGTCCTCAGGTGATCAAGACGGTCACCGGCGAGGAAATCTCATCTGAGGACCTCGGCGGGGCCATGACTCACAACAGCAAAAGCGGCTGCGCCCATTTCGCTTACGATGACGATCAGAGTTGCATTTCGGGCATCCGCAGCCTGCTGACCTTCTTGCCGTCCAACAACCTCGATGATCCACCGCGTCTGGAAAGTACCGACGATCCAGGCCGCCTGGTACCCGAACTGGATGCAATCGTCCCGGAGAGCGCCAGGCAGGGTTACGATATGCGTATCGTCATCCGCTCGCTGGCCGACGCTGGAATCATGTTCGAGCCGCATGAACTATACGCCCAGAACATTATCGTCTGTTTCGTGCGTCTGGGTGGAATGCCGGTCGGGGTAATCGCCAACCAGCCGACGGTCATGGCCGGTTGCCTGGACGTCAATGCTTCCGACAAGGCAACTCGCTTCATTCGCTTCTGTGATGCCTTCAACATTCCCTTGCTGACCATTACCGACGTGCCCGGCTACCTGCCGGGATCGAGCCAGGAATGGAGCGGCATCATTAGGCACGGGGCAAAACTCTTGTGGTGCTATTCCGAGGCCACCGTGCCCAAGATTACCCTGATTACCCGCAAGGCCTATGGAGGCTCGTACCTGGCCATGTGCTCTTCAGACCTCGGGGCCGATTGCGTCTATGCCTGGCCGACAGCCGAGATAGCGGTCATGGGCGCCGAGGGAGCCTCGCGAATTATTTTTCGCAAAGAAATACAGGCGGCCGAGGACAAACAGGCTAAGTTTGCGGAGAAAGTTGCCGAGTACGAGGGCCTTTTCAACAATCCCTATGTAGCGGCCAAGCGGGGATATATCACGGGAGTTATCCAACCGCACGATTCACGCCGCAAGGTCATCGAGGCGCTGATGCTTTTACAGAATAAGCGCGAACAGAGGCCTTCTCGGAAACACGGCAACATTCCCGTTTGATATTCGTACTGTCCAGGAGGCTTGCCGTGAAATCATTGCTTACGGCCTGCGCACTATCTTGCCTGCTGTGGCTGCCCGCCATCGCCTTCGCGCTTCCTCCCGGGAAAGTTGTGCTTCTCACAGCCGGTGACGCCCGCTATGAGAAAGCCGCCCAGGGAAGTTGGGAAGTCGTGAGCACCGACGAGAAGGTTGCCCGGGTCAGTTTCCACAAGCCAAATGAGGTACTGATCGAGGCTGGGCGGCCCGGTATTGCGCTGGTCACACTGAATAACAATATCATCGGTCAATTCCTGGTATGGAAGATAGTCGTCGGAGACAAGCAGACGGCCAGGCGGCCTGATCCTTCCGTTTTGGCAGGATCTTGCGGTTGCGGTCGAGGGGGTAGCTATCCTGTAAGCTGCACTGTCAAGAGCAGCGCCTGTCTGGATGCGCTTCGCAAACTGTTTGCTGCAAGCGATCTGAGCACTAAGGACGTGCGGGTGATCTACGAGATCCAGACGGCCCAGGAGCTTTTGAAGCAGATGCAGGCGGCCTTGCTGGATGCCGGATTCAAAGGAGTCGAACTTGCATTCGTGGGCGCCAACCTAAGGGTCAAGGCTTCTGTTGCCGATAAGAAAGAACGCCGCAAGCTCTTGCTGGCGGTTTACGGCAACATGATAGGCAAACTGATCCTGGATGACGAAATCACGGTTAGCGAGTCGATGCGACAAACTCAAGAATAACTGATTCAGGGCGGCGGCGGCTGGGTGATCGGGCGCGAGATCTCGGCCAAAAAGCGTTGCAGGCGTTCGATGTCCCCTTCAGCGAAAGCAATGAATTGCCCCCCGTGGCGGTAGCCCTTTTTGCCGCCGTCCTGCCAAACCACCCGGCAACGGGACTCCACGGGAGGGGGACCTTTTGCACGCGAGACGTAGATCCAGACTCCGATCTCGCTTTCTTTTGCGAGGCGCCTGGGAATCTCGAAGCACACGCCGTCTTCAGAGAGGTTGTTTGTCCAGGAGTTGAAGCTCTCGCCGGTCTTAATATCGATTTTCAGGCGTACCTTGTGACGCACAAAGCGGCGGTGATATGGATGACTCTCCCGCTCGCCGGAGGTGTCATTGCTCATGCTCTCCCCCATAAGAGTGGCACCGTTGGAACAATGTTTGAAAAATAGCATGATCGAGAAGTGCTGGCAAGCCGCTCTTGAGGGGTAATTGGGAGTGCCTTGTGCTATGCATTTTACGGTGTTAGACTTCCTTTCAGGTCTGTTGGACAGGGAGAGAATGAATGCGTGTTTGCGTCTCGTTGGTCTTGCTGGTTGCCACGATTATTGCCGCCCCGGCTGCGCGTTCGCAGGTTGAGAACAAGGCCAAACTGCCCTGGCTCGCAGTCATGGTACTGCCGGGAACTGGTCTAAGTCCCACAGATCGGCTTCCGATTCAGGATGCACTGAACTCCCGCGCACTGAGCTACAGCGGTGACGGACTAGCCTGGCAGCTATTAGCTTTCTCACCGCTCGAGTCGCCCCTGCAGGAAGCGGAAGTGCTGCTCGAAGTCGGCCGCCTTTCGGACGAAGGCAAGAAGTCCTATCGCTACCTGAAGCTTTCTGAAGCCCGCAAGGTATTTAGCGCTGCGGGCGACTTGCTAGAGAGTATCCCGCCTGCGCATTGCGACCCCGGCCTGATGTCCAAGATGTATTTTTACTGGGCCCGCGCCGCTCTCGACGACGGAGACGAAAGCACAGCCCATCGGCTTCTTTCGCAGATCGGCCGATTCGATGCCGAGGCGGGACCCGACCCGGCGGTGATGCCCCCCAACCTCGTGGCTACCTATGACATTGCTCTGGAAGACCTGCGCAGGAAGCCCGAGGCGAAGATAATCCTGGAAATTGCACCTGGCAACGGCGATCTCTTCGTGGATTGTGTCGCCAAGCCGGCCGGGGTGGTCCAGATCAAGGGACATGTCGGAGAGAAGTTCTGGTTAGCAGCCAAGATCGGAGACGGCACCTACCGGGGAACTTTCTATTTCACGGAAGGTCCCCGCAGGACGCTCAAGATATTCAGCCCAAGAAGCGGTGACGCGGCGCGCATCGCCGATCACTTGCTCGGATTGGGCAGGTCCAATTCGACCATTGGCACGCTCAAGAATTCCGCCAACGACGACCTGGGAGCAATTTCCGAGATCCTGCATGTAGACTTATTTTTAGTTGCCCAGATCAAGTCAAATAATGAGGGTTCGAAAACACTGCGCCTGGGACTATACGTGCCTGATAAGGGCATAATCGGACCAGTGCATGATATACAACTCGATCAAAAAGGACGCCCAAACGGAGCCGAACTTTCCAACGCACTGGAAATACTATCGAGATCCATGAGGTCGCCCAGCATGATTGCGGCGCTGCAGATAAAAAGCGAACCTCTTGCTGATAAGGCAAGCGTGGCTGCCGTGACACAGCCCGCCAACAAGGACGAGATCGACCAGAGAACTCCCTGGTACCAGAGTTGGTGGTTCTGGACCGCCGCCGGCGTGCTGGTGGCCGGCGCGGTGACAACGGGCGTGATCTTGGGCACCATGGATTCGGGAGAATCGCCGTCGGGGCAGGTGATTCTGACCGTCAGCCCGCCATAGTCGCAAAAAACAGCAGATAAATTCCAACTTGACTTGCAACAGGTGTAGTGTTATTAATAAAAAACTGACCAGCGGTTCGTTTTATGACATGCCGCAGCAACTACATAAATTACAATTAGTTAATTGAATATCAGGAGGGAAGCATGAGCGAGAAGCCGTTGTGTCTGGTGACGGGCGCCTGCGGGTTCATGGGAACGCATATGCTCGAGCTGCTGCATGAGGCCGGCTACCCGCTCAGGGCCACGGATCTGCCGTCTGCCTGGCCCGACGACGATCGTAAGCGTGGTCTGTTTCCATCGGTCGCACGCTCGCTGGATATCGAGTTTGTCGGCGCCGACCTGAGCAACCCGCAGTCGCTCACGGAGGTCGTAGCTGACGTCGAGATCATCTTTCACATAGCCGGGCTCTTCAGGTACTCGGCGAGTTGGGAGGCACTGCGAACCGTGAATGAGGAGGGAACACGCAACCTGCTCGATGCGGCGTTGGCCGAAGGAAGTCTCAAGCGCTTTATCATGTGGGGCGCCGGGGGAGTGTACGGCATTCCCACGCCGGACATGTTGCCACTGACCGAGGACATGCCCACAAATCCGCCCAACAACTATCTCAAGTCGAAAGAGCTGGCAGAGAAAGTGGTCATCGAGATCTGCGAGAAAGAGAATATTCCCTACGCGATCCTGCGGCCCACGACGGTATACGGCCCACGGGCGGTTTACGGCGGCGGGCAACTGGTGATGGGTATGGCCAAGATGAATCCGGCGCTGGTGCCGGCCAACTTCACTGCCAGGGTTCCCTTCGTGCATGTTCGCGACGTGGTGGGAGCCGCCTTGCACCTGGCCGAACATGAGGCTGAGATTCGGGGCTCCTATAATGTCAACGACGACAGCCAGATGACCCAGGTAGAGCTGGTGCGGTTTTTCGCCCAGATGACGGGGCACGTGTTCGTCAAACTTCCGCCGGTTCCGATCGACTTCATCAGGGCTGGCATCGGCAAAATAGCTGACTCGCTCGAGCACCTGGCGCGAGATCTGTTTCACATTCCGAGCCCCGTTGAGGCCGATACCATCCAGTACCTCAATCGCGACTTCACTTATTCGAACGACAAGCTCAAGGCGACCGGCTACGAGTTAAATTACCCCGATCCGAGGCCGGGATTGCGTGACACACTTATTTGGTACAGGAACGAAGGCTGGATATAGTTGCTCGGCTCAAATGACAAGGAGCGTTCAAATGACCAGGGGAAAATTAGACTTTTTGATGCTGGCTTCCTCGGACGACACTTTGCTCGAAGAAGTCATGCTTTCGGGCACGATCCCCGATACCGATAAGCTTACAGGTTGGGAATTCAAGGGCTACAACTCGATGGACCTGACCGATGTCCTGGGCTTCAGGAAGTTCAAGAAGGGTTTCTATTCGGACGGCGATGCTGTCCACGGTTACAACGTAAAGATCAAACAGTCAGGGCTGATCGATCCCTGGGTGGATGTTCTGAAGAAAGGTGCTTCGATCAAATTAGGCTGGTATGACGTTTCCCCGGTTCGGGCGGAAGAGAGAGACAGCCTCTATCCGAACGCGCTGTTGCTCAACTACAACGCCGAGCGCAACCCCAGGATGGACCCCAGCCGCTTCCTGCGCGACTACCTGGTCCAGGTACATCCAGACAACCCCGACCTTTTACTGGGCAAGGCCTATCTGGCCGTTGGTCCCAAGCGAATCTTCGTATCCTACTTTGTCCTCGAACGTGAAAACGAATCGACTCTGTAGGGCTAACGGACTTTCTCCGGGCGTAAAAATCTTTGCCCCCTCTGGGGGTGATGTTATATACACAGTTGCAAACGATGAGCTTCTGCCCAAAATGTGGAACCGAGATCCAGGAGGGTGGGAAATTCTGTCCCGCTTGCGGCACCGCTGTCGGCGACGCTGCCGCGGGTCCGGGGCCGGTACAGTCTCCGGCGCCGGCAACGGATGATTACATCGGACGCAAACTGGACGGCAAGTTCTTGATCGAAAAACTGCTGGGTGTCGGGGGCATGGGCAAGGTCTACATGGCAACCCAACTCAGCTTGGACAAGACTGTTTGCGTCAAGGTGCTGCGCTCGACCATGATGGCCGACGAGACTCTGGTGGGCCGCTTTCACCGTGAGGCGCGCGCCGCCAGCCGGCTCAACCATCCCAACTCGATCACGGTGATTGACTTCGGACAGGATAAAAAAGGCGGTTCGCTCTACCTGGCCATGGAGTTCGTGCCTGGTAAAGACCTTGGCAAGGTGATTCACAACGAGCGTCCGCTTTCCGAAAAACGCATCGTAAATATCATGGATCAGGTGCTATCTGCGCTGGCCGACGCACATGCCGCCGGCATAGTGCACCGGGACCTCAAGCCCGAGAACATCATGGTGACCGATTTGCGCGGCACCAAGGATTTCGTAAAGGTGCTTGATTTCGGCATCGCCAAGATTCAGGAGGGTCCGGCCAACGAGCCCGGCCTGACCCAGGTAGGAATGGTTTGCGGCACTCCCGAGTACATGTCGCCCGAGCAAGCTCGCGGTGAGGTGCTGGACGCGCGCAGCGACGTGTATGCAGCCGGAGTGATTCTTTACCAGATGGTGGTGGGTCGCATACCGTTTTCGGCGCCAACGGCTATGGGCATCGTCACCAAGCACCTGACCGAGCCACCCGTGCCGCCCAGCCAAATAGAGGGCGTCACGACTTCCGCTGCCTTGGAGAAAGTCATCCTCAAGGCGATGAGCAAAGATCGCAACGGTCGCCAGCCCACTGCACTGGCCTTGCAGCAGGAACTCAACGCCGTGCTTTCCCAGAAGACTGCCTATGCTCAGGAGCAACCCCTGGGAAACAGCCTGTTCGACGACAGCGGATCTGAAGGGACCCAAATACGCGAGCAGCAAATCAAACCGATTGATCATAAGGCGTCAGCTTCAGACGCACCAAGCGGCTCGCACGCTTCGCGGGCCTGGCTGTGGATCTTGCTGATATTGGTATTCATCGGCGGGGGAGGAGCTGCGGGTTACTTTTTCTGGTGGCTTCCAAGGCATCAGCAGCAGGTCGACGGCGGACAAACGGCTTCGGCCGCCGACGCCGGCATTGTTTTGCCTGCCGTTGATGCGGGCGTCTTTGGAGAAGAACCCATCGGCGTTGCTCAGGATGCCGGGGCAGAAGTAGAGCCCGAGCCCGATGCTGGCAGTGTGCAAGCCTCTGTAGACAAGGGCCCGCCGCCGGCCAGCGTGCAAAAAGTCCCGGAGAGTGCCCGGAGGTTCTACAAGGCGGGTAAGGAACTGATGGTGCGCAACAAGCTCAAGAAGGCCATCAAGGCCTTCGACAAGGCGATTCGCAAGTATCCCGGCTATGCCTCGGCCTACAAGGCACTCGGCACCTGTCACATGCAGTTGGGTAACATCCGCCAGGCCAAGAAAAACTATCGCAAGTATCTCGAGAAGGCCCCCGACGCACCGGACGCCGCGGATATTAAGGAGCTGATCGAGTCTTTCTGACTCTGGCGCTAGCCCCGCACAAGACGCGGGACAAGCCTAGTCAGGGGCTACGCCGCGGTGATATGGTTCGTTGAACAGACATCAAGTTCCGCGTCAACAAGCAGGGCTAGCCCATTTCGATCCTGAAGACTTCTTCTCCGGCCATAATCTCGTCACCGTTTTGCAGGCTGACCTCATCGCGTATTCGGACGAAGACACCCGATGCCCCTGTGGCCGATACCTCGAGGCCGGCCGGGCGAAGGTGCAGCTCTAGATGTCGCGGGGCCATTCTGCTGTCATCAGGGAAGTTGATGTCACAGTCACGCTGACCGATCTTGACACTTGGGCCGGCTCGTAAAATGACCGGACCGGCTAAAAGGCCGCCCTGGTTGGATGCATACACGATTCTCAAAGCGATGAACAACTGATGAGCCGGCGGGCCGCCATAGTGGCGTGTATCTGTTGAGCGCGGTGTCCTTACGTCTGTTGTCGGGCCACCCAGGCCCAGTACGATAATACGCTGGCTGCCGGCGATCAACTCGGTTCCCTGGTGTAGTTCACTGCGCCCGCGGACCCGTAAAAATGTTCCGTTCAGGCTCGAGTCGTCCGTGACGATCAATCGTCCCGCCTCCGTTCGCAGCGTGATGTGCAACGGGGAGAGATAGGAATCCTCGGCAATGTTAATCAGTGCCTTGGATCGGCCGATGCTCATTCCCCGTGGGCCGACAGGGTAAGTCGAATCTTCCTGGCCGTAGCCGCGAACCAATCGAAGGCGAACGGACATGTCGGACGTCTGGGCCAGATCCGGTTTGGATTGAGAAAGCTTCCGGCCGCAGGCCAGGCAAAATACCGCCCCGGCCGGCAGCTTGGCCCGGCAGTACGGGCAGCTTTCAACCACCCCGGGCGAAGCCACCGCCGCCGGCATTCTCCCCGTGGGTTTTTTGACTTGCGGCTCCTGTTTTCCGGGGGCGGAGACGGAAGGCGGCGCCGCCGGCATCTGGGGAACCGTGTCGTAAACGGGTCTTTGAGCCGGCAATCCCTCGGGCTTGGCCTCGACGACGGTTTTCTCGAGGCGCTTTTCGACGGCCGGGGTCGATACGGCTTCGAGTAGTCCCGTCAGGCCCGACAGGGATTGTCCGCAGCGGATACACTTCTTGGCGCTGGAATCGTTGTATGTGTCACAAGCTGGGCATACGATGCCGGCTTCCATCAATGCGTCTATGGAAGACGGTTCACTCCCCGGCCCGCCCAGCGGTTTGCCGCATGAAGTGCAGATTGTCGCTGAGGGGCTGTTTTCGAATCCGCAGTGTGGACAGGCCGACATTTTCATCTTCTCCCTATTTCATCCTGTTGCGAATTTGCTGTACCGATTCGACAGGCCCGAGAACGATCAACGTCGAGCCCTCCTCGAGAACGTGATCCGAAGGCGGGTTGTATTGAAAGTGCTTGCCGGTCGAATCCCTGATTGCCAACACCAGTAAATCTGATTCCCTTCGCAAATTTGTGTCTTTTAGCGCCTTGCCCACCATGCCGCAATCGGTCGTGAGCGGTAACTCCTCGATACGCAGGGCCTGCTCCTGGCCGCGCAGCATGTTGTCCAAAAAATCGACCACCTGGGGTCTTACCATTTCCGAGGCCATGCGCATCCCGCCGATGCGACTCGGGCTTACGACCGAATCGGCGCCGGCCCGCTTGAGCCTGATCTCGGCCTGGGCATCCGTGGCACGGGTCACAATTTTAACGCTCGGATTGTTTTGTCTGGCGGTAACGGTAACGAACAGGTTGTCTCTCTCGTCCGGCAGTGTAGCAACGACGCCTGTTGCCTTTTTGATGGCGGCCTTTTCGAGCACGTCGTCGTCGGTCGCGTTGCCGACAATATAGGGAAGAAACGTCTCTGGATGTGTATCGCAGATATGCAAAATACGCTCTTCGGCGGAATCGATTATCACAAGCGGTTGCCCGGAGCCGAGAAGCTCTTCGATTACAAACCCCCCGGTGGCGCCCGCACCGCAGACGATGATGTGCCGTGTGAGATTCCCGAGTGCTTTATCCATCTTTTTTCTCCGAAACAGGTCCCTCATCTCGCCTTCCACCAGGAAGGCTGTCAGGCTGGTGGCGAAAACAAACAACACGCCCATGCCGCTGAGCACCAGCAAGACGATGAAGGCCTTTCCATACCACAGATCTGACAGCGGAAGCATCTCCCGGCTGCCCAAGGTGGTAAGGGTGATAGTGGTCTGGTAGACGCAGTCCAGAAGCGACGGCGTGTTGCCGGACAGCCTGCCAAGAAAATAGAAACCGCCAGTGCCGAGGCCGAACACGGCCACGATCAAGATGCTTAGAATATAAAG